>Ga0075418_10010849_pt1 | contig 10192 bp, 2 predicted proteins | sample SoiMetdeltSBSDD2_FD_81776 | JGI IMG/M metagenome (GOLD analysis project Ga0075418, IMG submission 81776) | Bulk soil microbial communities from a Populus tree surrounding site in Tennessee, USA - Soil MetaG P. deltoides SBSDD2 | ecosystem: Environmental > Terrestrial > Soil > Tree plantation...
GCATCAGGTCGAACCCGTCCTTCGTGCCGACCGGCGCATCGGTGGACACCGGTGCGAACCCGAATACCGCATCGTCGCGGCTCACGCCGTGCCGCGATTCGTTGCCAGCCACCGATGCCGTTCGCTCCGCGTAGCAGCGCACCCTTTCATCCGCCGGCAGCGCAGCGGCCAGGTGCTGCTCGATCCAGTCGATCGTCTCGGCGTAGTGCGAGAACACGAGCACCTTGCGCTTCTGCCTCGCGTCCTCGTCGTCGATTGCGTCGCTGGCCGCCGCCGCTGCGATGCTCCTCAGTTCATCGACGAGCGCCTTGAGCTTGGGATCTTGCGCCGCCTTCACCGCCGCGACCACCTTGTGCATCTCCTGGAGCACCTCCAGGTCAGCTTGCACCGCCGCCTTCAACTTCGGCACGTCGTAGCGTGCGGCCGGGATCGTCCCCGTTCCGTCCCGCAGTAGTTCTTCCACGTCGTCATCGGCGTCGGCTGGCAACTCGTCGAAGAACTCCTGCGTCACCACGAGCCCACGGCCCAGGGCTTCCAGCATCACTCCGTGCTGACGGATCATGCGCCCCACGGTCGCCACGAACGCGAAGCTCGACGACTCGAACCGCTTCAGCAGCGCGGACCGCAGCAGCCCGACGAGCGCGCTGTCTGGGCCGGCTGCCTGCGCGCCCTTCAAGTAGCGGTCGGCCTGATACCTCGCCATCGTCAGTAGCGGAGTGCCGTTCGCCGGCATCAGGATCGCCTCCAGCCGATCGAAGAACCCGGGCAAGCGCGCCTCCAGGTCGTAGTGGATCGTGCTGGCGATCGGCTTCGGGAACCGGATCACCTGCATGGTGCCACCCGGGCCCCGGATCTGGTCGTTCTCGTAGTGCTTGCGCACGAAGCGGCGTGTGCGCTTCACGGTGGTCGCGTCGATCACTGGGTACAGCACGTCCGGGTGCAAGTTGAACGGGTCGATGCGCATCGCATTGTCGAACCGCTCCTGCAACGACCTCACCCCCCGATCTGCCAGTGCCGCGTCCTGCCGCAGGAAGTAGCGCAGCACGTGGAACAGGTCCCACAGCGAGTTGTTGACTGGCGTGGCACTGAGCAGCACGAGGTCGCGGCGCTTGCCGGAAAGCAAGCGGCGCAGGATCGCCGCCCGGCTCGGCGCATCGGGGTTGCGGTAGTTGTGCGCCTCGTCGACGACCACGAGCGCGTAGTCGTCGAGGGGACTCTGCAGGTAGCTGTCCTGGCCGCCTAGCTTCTTCTCGCGCGCCAACTGCTCGTACGAGACGACCTCCACTAGGAGCTGGAAGTTGTGCAGGAACTTCTTCCACGACGTATCGCGCAGCGCCGCGGGGCACACCAACAGCACCCGTTGCCGACGCTCGCGGTAGGCACGGATGATCTCGCCGGCCGTGAACGTCTTGCCGAGGCCAACGCCGTCGGCGATCAGCACGCCGCCGTACTTCTCAAGGATGCGGCGGGCTCGCCAGACGCCGTGCTTCTGGAAGTTGGTGACCGGAATGTGCCCGGCTTCTTCTTCCTCCTGCTCCAGTTCGTCGTGGTAGAGCTGCCACAGCACTTTGAGGTAGACCTCGTACGGCGTGAAGTGCCGCAGCATCTCCTCGTAGATCGCGGCGAGGTCGAACGGCTCCGCTTGTTCCCACAGGCGGTCGTACCATGTGCCAACCCGCGCCTGCACCTCGGGATCATAGTGGCCGAGGTTCAACTCCAGGTTGTGCACCATCCCTGCACGGGTGAGGTTCGAGGACCCGACAAGAACGCCGCCGTCGCCACCCCGCAACAAGAACGCTTTGGCGTGCATGAACTGCTCGCGGTGGATGCGTATCTCGATCTTGCCTGAGGTCAGGAGCGCCAGCATGCGGCGAATCGCATGGTCGGTCGTCAGGTCGAACGGCAGCAGGTCGCGGTCGCGCCGCAAGCCGGATTCGAGTCGGTCTATCGCACGGTGCACCTGCCGCTGCGTGAACTCCGGCTCGTTGGGGTCGCCCGGCTCGCGCGCCGGCATGCCCCACTCTGGCACCGGCTCGACACCGAGCAAGATACGCGAGTGCGGCAGCCGTTCGAGTTCGTCGGCGATCAGGTGCAGGCCAGGCGGGTTGAAGTAGGCGCTGCAGATGCACAGCTCGGCTGGACCGGTGCCGGCGCGGCGCAGTGATTCCAGGTGCGTCGTGAGTGCTCGCGCGAGCGTATTGCCTTCCTGGTTGTCGACGAAGACGGGCCTCATGTCCGCTCCTTCCACGTCTTGAAGTGCTTGAGGGTGTCGCGCAGTTGCTCCTCGTAGTCCCAGCCCTCATGGAAGGTCTCGAACACGGCCACGAGGTGCTTCTGGCTCAGGTCGTAGCAGTGGGCCACGACGGCATCGAGTTCGCGGATCATGTCCGCCTTCTTGTCGTCGGCGATAGGGCCGCACTTTGCGCTGACCGACCTTGCCCAGGCCCCGTAGCGTTCGTCAGGGCATGCGAGTCGAGCTGCCAACGCAACGGCGCGGTTTCGCAGTTTGGCATCGCATGCACGCGGGACCGGCATTGGGTCTAGTACGTGGAAGTCAACGTGCGTCTCAACGAAGCGCCGTGCGTACCAGTCGAACACGATTGAACTCATCACGCCAAGTAGGAATGCTTGATCCTCCGTGGATCCCCTGGGGCAGAGGAAGTACGGCGCTACGTCTGTGAGCACGAGGTTGCCGGGGACGAGCGCGACTCGGATAGTTCGCGTATCGGTCGCGCGGGAGATGCGCCGAAAGGCGATGCGCGGATGAAGGCAGGGGAGAGTTGAGGGGTTGCTACTCCAACCCTTGTCGAACTCGGAGGAACCGGAACCAGATGTGCGACTGCCGCGAGCCCGCTTCTCCTGAAGGTGCGCCGTGACCTTGGCTGGATTGACCCATCCGTAGTAACGACCCGTGTCGGGGGTCCACACGTCGAACGACTCCCCCTTGTAGACGGGCCAGAACCCCTTCGGACACTCGGCCGACTTCAGGTCCATGAGTGGCTTGCCTGTCGTCGAGTTCAAGTCACCCTGCACGGGTCGTACACGCCACGATCGCGAATCCTCGAGATCAAGACGAGGAGCCTTGCGAAGCTGCTTGAAGACCTCTGCCGACGAATTGGAGGGCAGCAAAGGAAGGGCAGCCGTGTCGTTCCATTTGACAATCTCATGGCCGAAGAAGACTGCTGGCTCGCGAACGACCATCTCTCCGTACGACTTCCTGCTGGCGAATGGCCCCCGTAGCGCCACGGGGGTCTTCTCAACTCGGTGCTTCTGGAATGCAACGAGCCCGATCGTGTACTGCGGATGGACAGCCTCGAAGAACCACTGCCGGTTGTTCAGCAGAGTCGTGATGTCGATACCATCGGCCTGAGTGAACAAGCACTGCCGGAACTCAGTCGATCCCTTTGCCGCAAGTGCAGAGCGAGGGAGCACGACACCTATCCACCCGCCGTCGGCGCTCAGATCCCAGAACCGCCAACAGAACGCCTTGTAGAGGTCGGGGTGACCCGAGCCCATTCCGGGGAACGGTCCAGACATCAACACTGCGCGGGTTGTCGCTTGCGACTCCACCTCCGATTGGAACAACCGAACGAGGTCCGGGCGTGTACGGCGCAACTTCTCGGACGCCGTCTCTTGTTCACGTTGAGAAAGGCCCCGCAGGCCGGGCTGGTGCCGGCACCAGAACTCGTGCTCTTCGACCTGTGCCTTCTCCCACGGGGGATTGCCGACGATGACGTCGAACCCAGGCCGATTGCGCAGGAACACCTCCGGGAAGGCGATCGGGAAGTGCATCATGCGCATCGCGCGCAGCGTGCGCAGCGTCACCTGCATGTCCTTGTCCTTGAGGATCTCGACGCGGACCTTCGACCACTGTTCAACGTCCATCGGCAGCGCCGCACCGAGGACCCGGCTCGCGGTGAAGGTGTCGAGGAAGTCCTCGGCAACTTCCAACGCCTTGCGAGCCGCTTGCATCGCGCTGCGTGCGCGCCCCACCTCGGAAGGAGTGGTGTCGGCGATCCGAGCCAGTCGTTGCAGAGGTTCCTGGGCCGCACCCAGCAGCTTGCCGGCGAAGAACCGGAGGAACCCGGAGTCCGGTCCTTTGCCAGAAGCATCGCGGTCGAGTTCACGCAGGTGTGCGATGCCAGCCAAGGAGTTGCCGTGCACGAGGTTGTGGTCCAGCAGCGACAGCGGAAGCCCTGGCACGAATGTGTGGATCCATATGGCTAGGCGCGCGAGCTGCACTGACACTGGGTTGATGTCGCAACCGTAGATGCACCGCCGCGCGATGAGGCGTCGCAGCAGCTTGTCGTCCTCGATCTCGAACGAGTCCTTCAGCGTGTCGAGCGCGGCCAGCGCGGCCAGCCGCAACGTCTGCAACTCGGCGAACACGTCCGGGAGCCGGCGCTTGGCCAGATAGCCGGTGAAACCGCGCTCGATGTGGTCGACGGCGGCGACCAGAAAGTGCGCCGATCCCATCGCGAGGTCCGCAACTCGGAAGTCAAAGAACTGCGCCGCAGCCTCGTCATCCGGAAGCGCGTCCAGCCGTACGTAGTGCGCTTGGAGGGCGGATTCGAGCGCGCGGTCGAGCAGGTGCTCCACGGCGAAGGACTTGGTGAAGTAGGAGCCGTTCGACTTGCGTGCGCCCGACGCGTCGTGCAGGTAGACGTGCCCCTTGGGTACGCGCACGGTGTCCCGGGCCTTGGCCGGGCGGTAGTTGCCTTCCTTGTCGGTCGCGAGGTCGTCCTCGGCGACCGACAGTTCGCTCTCCAGTAGGCCTTCGTAGATGGTTCCGAACTCGCGGACGCCGAGGCTGCGGAAGTCAACGGGGCCGAGTCCTTCCTCAGTCTTCACGAGCAAGAGATCGCGCAGCGCTGGCCCGACCACGGTGTCGGGCAGTTGGATCTGCTCCAGCAGCGCGCCGACCTTGGACACCTCCGGGTCGGTCGTGAACAGCCCGCCGTTGTAGGCCGGAACTCCCCACTCGCGGTTTCCTTGGTCGACGGCGCGGAAGATGGCCTTCAACTCGTCCCAGCGCGTCGTGCCGTCGCCGAAGGCCCTGTTGGTCCGAGCTCCTTCCAGCAGCTCCTGCGCCTTGGTCTTGAGCGACCGGCGTTGGTACAGACCGTTGTGCTCGTACGGCAGCAGGTTCTTGTCCTCGGCGTAGGCGATGAACAGCAGCCGGAACAGAACCGTCAGCGTCATCTCGTACGTCGCGGCGAGATCGATGGCGGTCGGCTTCTTGAGCCTGCGCGCGGCCACGATGCCCTCGGCCAGCACGGGCACCACGTGGTCGTAGATGCGTTCGCGTAGTTGGTCCGCGAGGTCACCGGCGAACCGCTTGCTGGCCGCGAGCAGATGTTCCAGCGAGCCGTCGGGGCGCAACGCCTCTGCCGAGCACAGGAGCCACAGGAACCCGGCGTCATCGTCGCGCAGCAGGGTTGTGTGCACCTCGATATAGGTCTCGCTGCGTCCGCGTCGGCCCACGCCGACCCCGACGCGCGTCGGGTAGACGCGCAGCTTGTTCCCGTGCTGCACCAGCACGTACGGCAGGTTCTCGCGATCCGCGACCGACAGCGCGTAGGCGACCGGCGAGAGGTCGGCGAACCTGTTGGTCTGTAGCTCCGGCGACTCGGTGGACTCCAGCAGCACGGCGATGCCGAGCTTCTTCTGGTCAGCACTGCGAAGGATCGAGGTTACCCGATCGCACGGCTCGACGAGAAACCCGAGGGCGCGGAGTTGGTCGTGGCCGCGCTTCTGGAGCGCCGGTCGCCCTCGCCTCTGTGCCTCCAGCCAGTCCTCACGCTGTCGTGCACCTGTCTGGAGTTCGTGGCTCGCGAGATACCCTTCGTTGCGGATACCAGAGAGGGTGGAAGTGAGTGCAGGAAGAGAATCGCGCAGCGCTCGGTGCGCAGCGTGCCGGTCCGGTGCCTGCAACGCCTCACGGCAGATTCGCTCGACCTGACCGCGATCGAGGCCAATGTGGGCCGGCGGGTCGTCACCAGCCGGGCCGCAGACTGCGGCGCGGTCGCCATGGAGCACGACGAGCAGGAGGGGAGCTGGCCGGCCACCCTGCCGCACCTTCCATGTCGAGCGGAGCGCCGGCTGCGAGGGAGTCTGGTCGGCACGAGCGATGGCGACTTCCAGCGCGGAGGCCCCCTTACCCAGCGCAAGGCCAATCGGCTGGAACGGCACGTTCCCCTCGAAGGTGAAGCGGCGCTGCTGGACGTCGTCGAGGAACGGGGCGGAGGGCTGGCTCATGGTCACGGCGCACTTTCGTGGAGCAAAGGCGGCTCCGAATCGGTCGGCCGGCCACCGACGGGTTCCCGTCGCGGCGGATCATGCGCCGGGCAGGCCCGTACTGCTACTGCGGTCTGCTGATCGCGCTCGGAGCGGCGTTCGCTACGACGACAGCCCATTCGTCCAGCGACCATGCGCGAATCGTGCCGTTCCCGAGGATCTGGATCGCTTCGCGGAGTGCCCGGTCCTGGGTCACGATTCCATCGGCCACGGAGGAACTGAGAACGTGCGCGAGGTCGTAGTAGTCGTTGATCAGGTCCTGCTCGGGTGTGTTGCGGAGGACGCGCTTTGCGACGGCAAGCATCCAGGCCCGCACGTAGAACCGTACCCACGGGTTCAACCGGCCGCGCCATGCGATGTCCTCGGTGACCGGGTCGTTCGGGTCCTGGACCCACGTCCTGAACAAGTCTGCGTAGCGCGCGCGATTCTGGAAGACGCGGTAGCGGGTGAGGTAGATGGCCTCCGTGCAGACGTTGCGCGGGTCGTTCCAGTACTGACGCGGGCGCGCACGCCGCCCGGGATAACCTTGGCCGACGACCCACCTCGCCAGGGCCTCACGTGTCGTTGCGTAGTGTTTGCGCAGCGCATCGCCCTGCTCAAGCAGTTGCGCGGGCGGGTTGCGGGTGGCCTTGACGAGTAGGGCGTTCATGCGTCGCCAGTCCTCGAATCGGGGCGCACACCGCGTGGTGCGGTGACCGCCGAGCAACATCTCGCGCAGCATCGGATGGAAGCCCGTGATGAGGCTCCTAGGTGTGACGCTTCGCGCGAAGTCGATGTCGACCTGTCGCGCCGCGCGGCTGCGGTTGCGAAGTAGTTCCTCAACGGTCACGCCGCTGGTGCAGACCAGGAGCAGGCTCTGCGCCGTGAGCTGTTGGACTTGGTGCCGGAGCTTCGAGAATCGCGGCCCTCGGGCCAAGTCGCTCATGGCCGAAGTCTCGAGGTAGTGGGTCGGCGGGATGACGATCGTGCGCATGGCGCACATGATGCCCGGGCCTGCAGGTGGGACTGCGGAGTCCCGGGCGCGCGGCCTCGAGTTCCGCGCCTACAACGCCAGCCTGCTGCACTTCGACGACCTCGTCGGAGTGCCGCTGCTCGACGAGAGCGGTCGCTCGCTGCCACATCGCGACACCGACCTCGATCTGCGGCTAGCCTGCGACGACCAGCCGTAGGTGAGAGTAGCAGAGTTGCCGCTGCAGGTTCCGCACGGCGACAAGGTGCCGCCAATCTGGCGGATCGTCGCTTCGGGACGGTTCCACCGTCGTCACTTGCCCTGCTCCTTCGGGGCCAACAACTCGGCCACCTGCTTCCAGAGGCCACGCCAGCTCTCCGCCTCGGCCGTCGGCAGTTTCGCGAGCGCCAGCTCGCCGCGCACGCCGTCGAAGTCTGGATCCTCCACGGAGTGCTGCAGCCGACGCGTCGCCTCGCCAACGCCTTCACCTCCCGCAACCACCTCCCTGCGAAGGGACTCGACCTCCGCCGCGAACCATGCGCGCGCCTGGTCGCGCAACGCCGCGCGCTCCGCATCGGTCAGGTCGAGCGCGCCATCGCCCTTGCCGCAGCCGGCGAGCGCCGCCGCGCACGCTGCGTTGTAACGATGCCGGGCTGTCTCGAGCAGCGCCGGGAACGCAACGAAGGCCCGCGCATAGGTGTGCGCTGAGAGAACGTGCTCGCCACGCCGGTAGACGAGATCCGCCGCCGCGACGAAATCGACATCGGTCGCCTGCGTGCGTTCACCGCGAGCGAGCGCCAAGCGATCGGCCATCTTGCCGACTTCGGGTTCGAGCTCGGCGATCCTCTTCCGAGCCTTGGCACGCCACTCGACGGAGAACGCATCTTGCCGGGATTCCCAGACCGCCGCGGCGCGCCGGTACGCCGCCACGGCTTCGTCGTCGCGCCCCAGCTCTTGCAGACGCAAGCCGAGGTTGAACCACGCCGGGCCGTGCTCGGGATCGAGTTCCAGCGCGCGACGGTAGCTCGCAGTCGCCTCGTCCCTTCGGCGCGAACCAAGAGCGTCTCCGAGGCGGCGGTGGTAATCGGCTCGACCTGGGTCGAGCTCGATGGCGCGACGAAAACTCTCGACCGCTTCGTCGTTCCTCTTCAGGCGCAGGAGCGCGCCTCCCAGATTGCCATGGGTAGCCGCGTTCTTCGGTTCCAGCTCGATGGCTTGGCGATAGCTCGCGATCGCTTCGTCGAGCTTCCCCTGGGCCCACAGCGCGTCGCCGAGATTGGCGTGAGCAAAGCCATCCTTCGGATCGAGCTCGATCGCCCGACGATAGCTCACGATTGCTTCGACGAGCTCTCCTTTCTCCTCCAACGCGAGGCCGAGATTGCTGTGCAGTTCGCTGTTCTTCGGATCGAGGTCGATCGCCCGGCGACAGCTCACGATTGCTTCGTCGACCTTCCCCTGCGCCTTCAGCATGACGCCGAGATTGCGGTACGCTACGGCATCCTTCGGATCGATCTCGATCGCGCGGCGGTAGCTTACGATTGCTTCGTCGAGCATCCCCCGGTCGGCCAGCGCGCTCCCAAGATTGTTGTGAGCCGCGGCATCCTTCGGATCGATCTCGATCGCGCGCCGGCAGCTCGCGATCGCTTCGTCGAGCTTCCCCTGCTCCTTCAGCGCGCTGCCGAGATCGCTGTGAGCCGCGGCATACTTCGGATCGATCTCGATCGCGCGGCGGTAGTTCACGATTGCTTCGTCGAGCATCCCCCGGACGGCCAGCGCGCTCCCAAGATTGCTGTAAGCCACGGCGTACTTCGGATCGACCTCGATCGCGCGCCGGTAGCTCATGATTGCTTCGTCGACCTCCCCCTTGTCTATCAGCGCGTTGCCGAGACTGTTGTGCGCAAAGCCATACTTCGGATCGACCTCTATCGCCCGGCGATAGCTCGCGATCGCCTCGTCAAGCTTCCCCTTGTCCTTGAGCGCGGAGCCGAGATTGCTGTGAGCCGCGGCGTTCTTCGGATCGACTTCGATCGCCCGGCGATAGCTCGCGATCGCTTCGTCGAGCTTCCCCTGGGCCCTCAGCGCACGGCCGAGAGCTGCGTGAGCATCGGCATAGTTCGGCTCGATCTCGATCGCGCGCCGGTAGCTCACGATTGCTTCGTCGAGCTTCCCCTGGTCCCTCAGTGTGTCGCCGAGTTTGCCGTGGGCAAAGTGATCCGTGGGATCGAGATCGATCGCACGCCCGCAGCTCGCGATCGATTCGTCGAGCCTGCCCAGGTATCCGTATTCAGCGCCCGCGTGAGCGCGCCAATGCGCGTTGGCCTCATCGGCGCGCACCAGTTCCGAGAACACCGACAACGCCGCTGCGTGGTCGCCGACGTGCGAGAGCGCCATGCCCAGCCGGTGTCGCACCTCCTTCAGCGCGGGCAGCAGGGCCCGTGCAATGCGGTAGTACTCGACCGCCTCCGCACGGCGCGGTGGCTCCAGCAGTTCGAGCATCAGCGCCAGGTGGAAGCACAGGCCGAAGTCCGAGCCATGCACCTCCTGGCCGCGGCGGTAGAGTGCCACCGCCTGCTCGCGAGCTCCCGCGTGCCACAGGGCCTCGCCCAGCAGCACGAGGCTCACCGCCGGCAGGGCACCGGGATCGGCGTCAGCGGCCAGTTTCTCCAGTTCGGCGCGCTCGGCGTTCGCCTGCGGCAGCAGTTGGCGCAGCCGATTACGCCACGGGTCGCCGGCATCGAGGCGCGTTGCAATCGCTCGCAGAGCAGCGGTTACGAGAGGATCGGGAGCGTCGGTCGCGCTGCTGAGCGCATCGCGTCCCAGGGACCAGTGGTCGAGCGCCGCCGCGAGTTCCACCGGTTGCGCGCAAGCTGCGAGCGCGGCCATCGCGGTCTCAACCGGCATCGCCGTCAGGTCCGCGCCGTCGAGGTAACTGCGAAACGCCGCGGC
>Ga0075418_10010851_pt1 | contig 10191 bp, 8 predicted proteins | sample SoiMetdeltSBSDD2_FD_81776 | JGI IMG/M metagenome (GOLD analysis project Ga0075418, IMG submission 81776) | Bulk soil microbial communities from a Populus tree surrounding site in Tennessee, USA - Soil MetaG P. deltoides SBSDD2 | ecosystem: Environmental > Terrestrial > Soil > Tree plantation...
ATCGCGCACGACGACGTGGTCGTCGCTCGCCTTGCCCGTCCAATGGCAGTTCTCGCAGATCTCGCGCGACGTCCGCATCGCATGGACCGGCGCCGGAATCGGCCGCTGGTAGGTGTCGAACGCGAGCGCCATCACCTGCCGCAGCCCCGATAGCTTCGCCTGCACGAAGGAGCCGGCGCCGGAACCGATGTGGCACTGGACGCAGGCGACGTTCGCATGCGGCGAGTCGAGCGCCATCTCGTACGTGGGCGACATCACGGTGTGGCAGACCTTGCCGCAGAACTGCTGGCTGTCCATGTAGTGCGCGGCCTCGTAGCCCGCGGTGCCGACCGTCGCGAGGTTCACCGCGGTGAGCACGCCGAGCACCGGCAGGATGCGTATGGGTTTCTCGTGAAGGGCGGCGAGCCGTTGCGGCAGGTGGCGGCGGTAGATCAACAGCCCGAGCGGGATCATCAGGATCCCGACCAGGAAGGCGGCCGGCAACAGCAGGAAGGCGAACAGGCCCAGATACGGGCCGTGGGCGCCGCCGTGCAGCGACACGTAGACGAGCGTCGACACGAACGCCATGAAGCAGAGCGTGGTGACCACGGCGCCGGCGGCGGACAGCCAGTTGGACCGGAGCAGACGGAGGAATCGTTGCATGGGCGGCGCGTCGTCGGGGTGTTGCGTCGGGCGTGTGACCGTCGCGTGCCCACGGAGGGTAATTCCCACCTCGCGCGAGCGCTACGCAATGGGCGCAGCCCGCCGGCGGCTCTCGCGGCACGTGCGCAAGGCGCGGACGACCACGCTCTCAGTTGCGGGAATCGGCGGCAGACTGCCAGCGGCTGAGCACGACGGAGCCGACCAGCGCCAACACGCCGAACGAGAACACGGAGAGCACTCGCGGCACGCCCTGCAGCGCCACGAGGTCCGACGCGAACACCTTGGCGCCGGTGATCGCGGCGACGACGATCGCGTCGCGCAGCGCAGCGCGCTCGCGCCGCTGCCAGGCGACGGCCAGCATCGCCATCGCGATGCAGGCGAGCAGCACCGACTGACCGGCGGCAAACGCGTCCGGCACGTCGATCGCGCACGCCCCGAGCGCCAGCCACAGTGCCGTGCGCAGGCCCCCGAACAGCGCACCGATCGCACACCACGAGGAGTCCGGCCGTTCGGCCAGCGCGGCCCGCCAAGCGACGAGAACAGGGGCACGTGGAGGTTGGAGACTCTGGCCTCGGCCGGCGATCGCCGGCATCGTGGTATCGATGCGCCGAATCGCGTGCGTGCTCATACTCCCAACGCTCGGCTGCTGGGCGCCAACGCATCAGGGGATGAGCCACTTCGATGCATCGGTCTGGGGCAACGCGTTCGCGACGCAGGTGGAGCGGCCGGACCAGCTCGCGATCGAAGCCAGTCTGCTCGCCGCGACGATCGTTCTCGCGGGTGAGGATTACCGGTTGCAGAAGGAGTCCACGGAAGAACGGCCGATCACCGAAGGCAGCACCACGAGCGGCGATGCCATGGCGGTTGGTCTCGGTGTGCTGGCGGCTGGCGCGAGCACGGCGAAGTGGATCGGCGGCGATCAGGGCCGCGACGCCGAAGTGCTGCTCGAGAGCTTCATCCTGACCGACGGCATCACCGAGATCCTCAAGCACACCGTGCGGCGCCCGCGCCCCGCCAACGAATCGAGCGACTCGTTTCCGTCCGGGCACACGTCCTTCGCGTTCTCGATGGCCACGTTCCTGCAACGCTCATGGACCGACGACCACGGCGGCTGGGTCGGCTACCTCGCCTACGCACCGGCGCTCTACGTCGGCATCGATCGCATCGAGGCAAACAAGCACTGGCCAACCGACGTCGCGTTCGGCGCGTTCCTCGGCGTGCTGCTGACCAACGTCGTCTACGACGCACACTACGGAGAACCCGGCCGACCCGGCCTGTTTGGCGTCCGCGGCCTGGCGCTCGAGCCGGCGGTCGGTACAGAGAGCGCCGACGTGGCGCTCGTGCTGCGCTTCTGACTCAGACGCCCGGCGACTTGCGGCAGAAGAAACTGGAGCGGGTGAAGAGACTTGAACTCTCGACCCTCACGTTGGCAACGTGATGCTCTACCACTGAGCTACACCCGCACACAGAACGCGTCCGACAAGACCCCGGCGGGTTTTTTGCGCCGCCGGTTGACCTGGCGATCGAGGGCGCGCATTCGTATGGATCCCCGCCGTGGATGTCAAGCGTCCCAACCACGTTATCCGCGAGACCTCGGATGCGCCACCGAGGCTGCGCATGGTCGAGCCGACTCCAGCGACCTTCCCCGACCTTGTTCAACAAGCGCGCCGACAAGGCGACAGGGTGTTCCTGCCCCGGCGACACGCGCAGAACGAAGAGCCGATCACGTTCGCGAGACTCGCGGATGACACAGACGCGTTGTCGATGGCATTGCTGGACCTCGGCATCTGCCGCGGCGACCGCGTCGGGCTGATCGCCGAGAACCGCTACGAGTGGCTGCTCGTCGATCAGGCGTGTGCCAACATCGGCGCAGTGGACGTGCCGCGAGGAACGGACACTTCGCCGGCCGAGCTGCAGTTCATCCTGCGCCACAGCGGGTGCCGCGTCGCGTTCGTCGACGACGACCGCATCGCGCGCGAGTTGCAGTCGCAAGCAGGGACCCTTCCCGCGCTCGAGACCATCGTCGTGATGCAGGAGCGCACCGGGTTGGCAGGCGTGCGGGCCCTCGGCGAACTACAGCGCAGCGGGGCCGCGACGAGAGCAGCGCCGCGGCTGCAGGCGGCGCGCGAGGCAGTGCAGGCGGACGACCTCCTGACGATCGTCTACACGAGCGGCACCACCGCCGATCCGAAGGGCGTCATGCTGACGCACAACAACGTGCTCTCGAACACGCGTGCGGTCGCCCAGGTGCTCGAGGTCACCAGCGAAGATTCGTTCCTCTCGGTGCTGCCGGCGTGGCACATGTACGAACGCATCATGGACTACCTGGCACTGGCCACCGGTGCTCAGCTCGTCTACACGGAGCGGCGTCGCATCAAGGAGGATCTGCTCGCGGTGCGGCCGACGGTGTTCGCCGCGGTGCCACGCATCTGGGAGATGCTGCACGACGGCATCGTCGGCTACTCGCTCAAGACAACGGGTCTGCGCGGCAGCCTGCTGCGCCACAGTCTCCAGCTCTCACGGCGTGTCGGCAGTGGGAACGCCCATCTCGGCCACCGCTTGCTGCATGCCGTGGCGAGACAGCTCGTGTTGCGCAAGGTGCTCGCGAAGTTCGGCGGACGGCTGCGGCTCTGCGTGAGCGGCGGCGGCTCGCTGCCGCGCCACGTCGACGAGACGCTGCTCGGCATGGGGCTACCGTTGCTGAACGGCTACGGGCTGACGGAGACGAGCCCCGTGGCTTCGGTGAGGCTGCCGGGACGCAACGAGTCGCGTCACATCGGACCACCGCTGCCACACACGAAGATCGAGCCGCGCCATTGCGACGGACGGCCTTGCGCCGTCGGCGAGACGGGCATCCTGTGGATCCACGGTCCCCAGGTGATGCGCGGCTACTACGAGAACCCCAACAAGACGGCCGAAGTGCTGACGCAGGATGGCTGGTTCAATTCGGGCGACCTCGGCCATGTCGATGCCCGGGGCAATGTCTGGATCACGGGGCGAGCCAAGGACACGATCGTGCTCGCCAGCGGCGAGAACGTGGAGCCCGAGCCGATCGAGACGGTGATCAAGACTTCGCCGTTCGTCGAACAAGCTGTCTGCCTGGGCCAGGACCAGAAGGGGCTCGGCGTCCTGCTCGTGCCGATGGCCGAGGCACTCGAACACAAAGTGCCGCGGTGCGATTGGGACGTGCGCAACGGCGAGATCCACGGCAAGGCCGTGTTGGACCTGATGCGAGCCGAGCTCGACCGCCTGATCGTGCGCCAGAACGGCTGCCGCCCCTGTGACCGCGTGACGGCGATGCGCGTGCTCGCCGAGCCGATGACCCCGGACAACGGCCTGCTCACACATACGCTCAAGGTGCGCCGCCACGTCGTCGTGAGGCGCTTTGCGTCCATCATCGAGTCGATGTGGAGGGGCTCGCGGGCGGACTGATCGCGAGTGGCAACGCGCGCGGCAAGCCGCCGGCCGGAGCGGGACCGAGCGCCTGCAGCAGCCCGAACAGCCAGTCACCCGCCAGCGCACAGGCGGACGCTACGTCGCACCCTTGAGCCAGCCTCGTCGCGAGCGCACTCGCGAATGCGCAGCCCGTGCCGTGCACGGGTCCGACCGCGAGCCGCGGCCGCCGGAAGCGGGTCTCCCCTCTGGGCCCGTGCAGCCGGTCCTCGACGAACGCGCCGTCGCCGTGCCCGCCCTTCTCGAGCACGAATCCGCAGCCCGTGGCCAGCGCGACCTCGGGGCGAGCCCCGTAGAGCAACAATGCTTCGGGATGGTTCGGAGTCAGCACGGACGCGAGCGGCAGAAGCTGCGCGCAGTAGCCTTCGGCCAGCGCCGCCGGAGCCGGAAAGCCCCCCGCGGTCGCCGACAGCACGGGGTCCACGACGATCGGCACGCGTCCGCGCAGTGCGGCAAGGGCCTCGGCGACCGCGGCGATCGTTTCGGTGCTGCCGAGCAGACCGACCTTGAGCGCGTGCACTTCGCCGTCGGCGAGCGCCGCGCGCAGGGCCCGCTGCCAGGTAGCGACCGGCACGGGGTCGAGCGTCTGGAAGCCGTGGCGATTCTGCGCCGTGAGCACGATGGCAATCGGCAACGGCTGGGCACCATGCACCGCGACTACTGTGGCATCCGCGGTGATGCCGGCCCCGCCACACGGGTCGAGCCCACCGAGCAGAAGCACGCGCCGCATCGGATCAATCGTCGCGGGTGCCGAGGATCGCCGCATTGCTGCCGGAAACCCCCATCGCGCGCAGCACGTTGCGTTCGAGGCGGCGTTCGAGGCGGCGCAAGGTGCGCGAGTCGGCGGCATCGAGCTGGATCGAGCCTCCCGCGACCGAGCCGTGACCACCGCTCGAACCGGGCTCGCCCTCGAGGGCCGCGCGGATGAGGCCCCACGCGTCCCCGCCGGCTTCGGTGCGCACCGAAACGTAGTAGGAGTTGCCCACCAGCCCGCCGCAGACGACGGCGCGGACACCTTCCATGCGAAGCAGCAGGTCCGCGACTTCGGCAACCATCTCCGCGCTGCCGGTGCGGCCGAGCGAACAGAGCGTCAAGCCGTCGTAGAGGCGCACCTTGTCGAGCGCATGCCTCAGGACCTGGAAGTACCCGAGCGGCAGGCGCGGACTCCGGATCGCAGCCAGCTTCGGGCGGTCGACCAACGGATACAGGAATTCCTGGGCGCGCAGATCCGGCTCGCTCACGTTACGCGACAGATCCGCAGTGTCCGTCATGATGCCGTAGAAGAGCGCCGTAGCGGCCTCCCGGCTCGGCTTCACGCCCGCGTCGATCAGGTGGCCGGCCACGATCGAACTGGTCGATCCGATCTCCGGGCGCACGTCGACGAACGTGGCATTGTTCCCTGACGGGAGGTCCCCCTCCGCCGACAGGTGGTGATCGAGCACGATGTCCACCTTCGTGCCCAAGGGAACGAACGTGTGCCCCAAGCCCGGCTGGGTGTCGACCAGGGCCACGCAGTCGAAGTCCGCGGTCTGGATCGCTTCGAGCCGGTCCATCTGGATGCCGAGCTCACGCACCATCGCCTGGTTCTCGGCGCGCAAGATCTTGCCCGTGATGGCAAAACGGCTCTCGACCCCTGCCGCCAGCCGAGCCAGCTCCATGAGGCCGAGGGCCCCACCCAGCGAATCCGGATCCGGATTGTTGTGGGTCAACACCAACAGCCGCCGGCGCGTACGCAGGATCGCGCACAGGGCTTCGGTTCGCGCCCCACCGGTTGCGACCGGCGGAGTCTTGGCCAGCTTGGCGGGGTTCATGACAGGGCTGCGGTTCGGCCGCAGCAGCAGGTTGACGCCCCAACATCGGTCCGCGGGGACCGGTTGCTACAGACCATGCTTGTCGAGGCAGGACCGCATGCCGGGGAGTTCCCCCGGTGGTACGGAGAGATCCAGCTCGAGGACGACGGGTAGAGGGGCACCGGACGAAGGTACATAGGAGGCAAGCAGGCCGTAGTCCACCCCACCGGACCCGGGCGGGAGGTAGACCCCGTCCGCCGAAGCATCACCTAAGCTAATTCCCCAAATACGGTTACATAGTATTTCGAGCCATTGACCCTGGGCCTCCCCTAACACCTGTTCGCGTCGGGCACAGATCGCGGCGTCGTGCCAGTAGCCGAGCCGCAGCTGCGACAGGTCCTCGAACACGTCGAGCAGACCGGGCAGATCGGCGACGGCCCTCAGGCTGCGGCTCGTGGTGAGACAGAAATCGATTTCAGGAAACGATTTGACGAGCGAGAACAGTTCGCGGCAGACGACGTCGAGTGCTCTGTTCCGGCCGACTTTGCGACGGGCCAGCAGGGCCTGGGCCCGCTCGCGGGTCCATTGGTAGTGGTCGTCGCCGAGGTCCTCCGCCTCGATCTGCCCGACCATGGGCACGACGCCCACCTCGAGCACCACGGTGGGGCAGCCCAACTGCCTCGCGGTCGCGACGGCCTGACGCACCACTGCAACCGCGGCCAGACGTTCGCCCTCCTTCTCCGAGGCGAGACCGGCCATCGCGGAACGGTCGCCGAGCGGGTTGCTGGCCCGGACACACGCAAACTCGATCGGCAGATCGGCGGCCGCCCGGCGCACGGCCAGCCAGTCGATCGGTCGCGGCCCCGGCGCCGCCGCGAGTCCGGCAAAACGAGCCTCCAGGATCGCCACGAGCATCTGCCGCGGGTCCGACGGCCCGTGAACACTCGCCCACGCCGACGCCAGGAATCGCTTCACATGCATTGCGGGGTGTCTTCCAATCGGGGCGTCTGGCTGCAGCATAGCTGCACGCACGCCCTTTCACCTTAGCGAGGCCCTCAATGATCAGAAGCTCTGCCTTGACGTCCCTGTTTGCGGTCTTCCTGCTCATGAGCTGCGCGGCCCAAGACGAACGCCGCAGCAGTCTCGAGAACTCGGTGACCCGTCTCGAGCAGCGCCTTGCGCGCATGGACGAGTATCTGAAGTCGCTGCAATCGAGCCAGTCGCAGGCGAAGGAGGAGAAACTCGAAGCGCTGCAGCAGGCGCAGAAGGAGCTGGCCAAGCTGCGTGAGCTCGTCATCGCCCAGGAGAAGGCCATGCGCGAAGGAACGGCGGCCACGGAGCAGAAGATGGAGGCCTTGCGCAAGGCAGCCGAGCAGCAGGCCGCCCAACAGGAGAAGGCCGCGGCCGAAGCGAAGCGCAAAGAACAGGCCGTCGCGCAGGAGGCCGAGCAAGCCAAGGCCGAAGCCAGGCGCAAGGAGCAGGCAGCTGCCCAGGAAGCCGAGCGCGCCAAGATCGCCGAATCCAAGGCCCGCGCCGAGCAGCAGACCCTGACCGAGAAGACCCGCATGCTCGCCCAGGAGCTCGAGCAATCGAAGAAGGCCGCGAACGATCGCGCCGCGGAGAACGCGAAGCTGGCCAAGGAGAAGGAAGCGCTGGTCACAGCGGCGAAGCAGCAGCGCGAGCGCGGTGGGGCCGAGCAGGAAGACCTGAAACGCCTGCGCGACGCGACGAAGCAGCAAGTCGAGGAGGCCAGGCGGCAGGTCGAGGATCTGAAGCGGCAGTTGGCGACCAAGGACGCCGATGGCAAGAAGCGCGGCGACGAGTATTCACGGACCGTCGAACAGCTGAGCCAGGAGCGGCGCGAGATCGAGCGACTGCGCGACGCGGTCAAGAACGACCTCGCCACGGAGTCGCGGCGCGCCGACGAAGCCGCCAAGAAGCGCGCCGAGACGCAGGAGCACAGGGCTCGCGAGGTGGATGAGGAGATGGCGAAGCTGCGCAGTCAGAACGCGTCGTTGAAGAAGCAAGTACTAGCGCTCGAGGAGCAAGCCAACGACCAGCAACCGGCCAAGGCGCAACCGCGATTGCCCGCCGTGGGTTTCGACGACTTCGGCCCAGCCCCCACGCCTGCGCGCGCAGCGCCGGCACCGGCCCGGAGCGACGCACCGCCTGGAACGATCATCGTGAACAACTCGGAGGGTGGCGAGGTGCACTTCCACTTCCACGGCGGGCCACCGACCATCAACCAGCCAGCACAGGCACCGCGCGCCGCACCGAAGCAAGCCGAGTCGAGCGAGAAGACCCTCAAGGTCAAGGAGCCCACCAAGGGCAAGGACTCCGCGCCGAAGGAGGAGGGCCAAAAGCGAATCAACGAAGACCCCGAGCCTGTCGCCGCCCACCTGGTCCGGGTCCTGTGGAACGCCTTCTGACCGAGTGGGGTCCTTCCCTCACCCGCTGAACGGCGCCATCAGTTCCTGCAGTCGTTGCATGGCGCGCATGTGCAGCGAACGCACCGTGACTTCCTTCGAGTAGCCGAGCGCCGGCATGATCTCGGCGAAGCTCTTGCCCTGGAAGAGGCGCATCTCGATCACGAGCTTGTGCTTGTCGCTGAGCTGCGCGAGCGCCTTCTGCAGCGCCCCTTGCAGTTCCTCGTAGCGCAGCAGCATGCTCTGTCGCGGCACGCGCTCGTCGGCGAAGTGGTCGCGGCCGCCCGTCTCGTCGAATTCGCCGAGGTGGCGCTGCTTGCCACCGCCGCGCTTCTTGGCGCGCGTGCGCCGCCAGTAGTCGTTGAGCTTCCGGTGCGCGATCATGCGCACCCAGCCCGAGAAGGACGCCGCGGGCTCGACCTTGAACTCGCCGATGTCGCGGAACACCTGCAGCAGGACCTCCTGCGTCAGGTCGTCGAGACTCTTGTCCGTCGGCAGGTTCTGCCCGTGCGTCGCTTCCGCGACCCACTTCACCATCTTCTCGTGCAGGTTCGCCCACGAGACGTCGGCATCGACCTCACCCTGCACGGCCTTCACGTATCTCAGCGTGCTCGACAACGGGTCGACCGGCTCCTCGGGGTCCTTCGGCGGGTTCATCGAGGCCTGATCCTACCGCGGGCCGGCCCTCGCTACAGATTCCTGAAGCGCCCTGCGCGGCGAATTCGATAGTCTCCCTCGCACATGAACGACCCAGCCCGCATCGGCATCGTCGACATGGGATCGAATGCGATCCGGTTCATGGTGGCCGAGACGACCGGTGGAGCCATCGGGGTGATCGAGAACCACCGGTTGCCGCTGCGCCTGGGACGCGACGTGTTCGAAACCGGGCAGATTCCCGAAGCCACGATGGCGGAGGTCGTCGACGCGTTCCGCCGCTTCCGCGCGACGTGCGATCGTCTCGGCGTCCGCCACGTGCGCGCAATGGGCACCTCCGCGATGCGCGACGCGCGCAACCGCGATCTGCTCATCGATCGCGTGCGCGACAGCAGTGGGATCGAGATCGAGGTCATCTCGGGCACCGAAGAGGCCTACCTGCTGAAGCTCGGGATCGAGAAGGTGGTCGACCTCAAGCAGGGCGGGTCGCTGCTCGTCGACGTCGGCGGCGGCTCCGTCGAAGTCGTGCTGATCGACAAGGGGCAGGTCACGAGCGCCGACTCCTACCGGCTCGGCACCGTGCGCATGCTGCAGGCGCTGCGCGCGAACGAGAACGGCGGTGAATCGTTCGTCGAGCTGATGCAGAAGCACCTCAAGAGCCTGCAGCGCCGCATCGCCGACCGGTTCGAATCGAGCCGCGTCGACCGCTATGTCGCCGTCGGCGGCAACATCGAGAGCCTGACCGACCTGTTGAACGGCCGCCGCGAGCCTCGGCGCAAGGACGGCATCGAGGTCTGCAGCATCGAGGAGCTCAACGACGAAGTGATGGGCCTCGCACGGTTGTCGGTTGCCGAGCGCATGGAGAAGCGCGGGCTCAAACCCGACCGCGCCGACACGATCCTACCGGCCGGCCTCGTCTACGTGCGCCTCGGCGAGCTCGCGGGTGTGGACACCATGCTCGTGCCGAGGGTCGGCATCAAGGAGGGACTGCTGGCCGAAGTCGTGCAGGGGCACTTCGACCACTTCGCGGCCGAGGACCACGTCGATGTCGTGCTCTCGTCGTGCCGCGCGATGGGGCGCCGCTACCACTATGAGGCGGACCACGCCGAGACGGTGCTCACGCTGGCGCGGCAGCTGTTCGACCAGACCAAGGAACTGCACGGCCTGGCGGGCCGCGCGCGCGTGCTGCTCGAGGCCGGCGCCTTGTTGCACGACGTCGGCGTGGC
>Ga0075418_10010853_pt1 | contig 10189 bp, 9 predicted proteins | sample SoiMetdeltSBSDD2_FD_81776 | JGI IMG/M metagenome (GOLD analysis project Ga0075418, IMG submission 81776) | Bulk soil microbial communities from a Populus tree surrounding site in Tennessee, USA - Soil MetaG P. deltoides SBSDD2 | ecosystem: Environmental > Terrestrial > Soil > Tree plantation...
CGATCGGCGAAGGGCAGACGATCTCGCAGCCCTATATCGTCGCCTTCATGAGCGAGGCGGCGCTGCTCCGGCCCGGCGATCGGATCCTGGAAGTCGGAACGGGGTCCGGATACCAGGCGGCCATCCTGTCGTCGATGGGGGTGCGCGTGTTCAGCATCGAAATCCTCCCGATCCTGGCCGAGACGGCGCGCCGCAACCTGGAGGCTGCCGGATTCGGGGAGGTTTCGGTGCGCACGGGCGACGGCTACCGAGGCTGGGCCGAGGAGGCTCCATTCGACGCGATCCTGGTCACCGCGGCGCCGGACCAGGTTCCCGAACCGCTCCTCGAGCAGCTCAAGCTGGGCGGCCGGATCGTGATCCCGCTCGGCACGGGGAACCAGGAGTTGATCCGGATGACGCGCACGGAGCACGGTTTCGACCGCGTGTCGCTGCTCCCCGTACGGTTCGTGCCCATGACCGGCGAGGCCCGCCAGCCGCGCCATTGACCCGAAGGTCCGCCACTCGAACCATTCCATCACCGGGGGACGCATGGCCAAGGTGATCACACCGCGAAGCGAAGACTACTCACGCTGGTATACGGACGTCATCATCCAGTCCCAGATGGCGGACTACTCCCCGGTCAAGGGATGCATGGTGATCCGTCCGCTCGGCTACGCGGTCTGGGAAGGAATCCAGCGCGAGCTCGACGCCCGCTTCCGCGAGACAGGTCACCAGAACGCCTACTTCCCCCTGTTCATCCCGGAGTCGTTCATGCACCGCGAGGCCGAGCACGTCGAGGGCTTCGCGCCCGAGTGCGCGGTCGTCACCCACGGCGGCGGCAAGAAGCTCGAGGAGCCGCTCGTCGTCCGCCCGACCTCCGAGACGATCATCTACGAGATGTACGCCCGGTGGATCCGCTCGTATCGCGACCTGCCCGTCCTGATCAACCAGTGGGCCAACGTGGTGCGCTGGGAGATGCGCACGCGGCTGTTCCTGCGGACCACCGAGTTCCTCTGGCAGGAGGGTCACACCGCCCACGCCACCGAGCAGGAGGCGGAGGAGGAGGTCCTTCGCATCCTGGAGATCTACCGCGCCTTCGCCGAGGAGCGCATGGCGATCCCGGTCTACACCGGACGCAAGACGGCGAGCGAGAAGTTCGCCGGGGCCTTGCGCACCTACTGCATCGAGGCCCTGATGCAGGACGGCAAGGCGCTCCAGGGAGGGACCTCGCACAATCTCGGCCAGAACTTCTCCCGGGCGTTCGACGTCAAGTACCAGACGGCGGCGGGCGGCTGGGAGCACTGCTGGCAGACCTCGTGGGGAGTCTCGACCCGCCTCATCGGAGCGCTGGTGATGGCGCACGGCGATGACAACGGCGTGAACTTCCCGCCCGCGCTCGCCCCCATCCAGGTGGTCCTCGTGCCGATCTGGAAGAGCGACGACCAGAAAGCGCGCATTGCCGAGGTGGCACAGAAGGCGGCGGCGGAGCTGTCGCGGTCCTTCCGCGTCAAGGCGGATCTGCGCGACGAGATCTCGCCCGGTTGGAAATACAACGAGTGGGAGCTGAAGGGTGTGCCGCTGCGCCTGGAGATCGGCCCTCGCGATCTCGAGGCCTCGCAGTTCACCGCCGTGCGCCGCCTCGACCGCCGCAAGAGTTCCGTGCCGTTCGGCGATCTCCCGGCCCAGGTCGGGACCCTGTTGACGTCGATCCAGAGCGACATGCTGGAGAGGTGCCGCGCGTTCCTCCGCGAGAGCACGCGCCCGGCGCGGGACTACGCGGAGTTCCGGGAGGAGATCGAGGCCCGGGGCGGTTTCTACCGCGCCCACTGGTGCGGCGACCCGGCCTGCGAACAGAGGATCAAGGAGGAGACGAAGGCGACGATCCGCTGCGTGCCGCTCGACGGGAACCGGGAGGAGGGGACGTGCCTGGTGTGCGGGCGACCGTCGCACGAATGGGTCTATCTCGCGCGAGCCTACTGATCGCGGGTGTCGCTGCGGGACTTCTGGCGCCGCCTTGCGCCGCCGCCTCTCCCGGGGAGACGAAGGCCCAGGAGCCCCCTGCCGGCGCCGAGGCCGCCGTCGCGCCGGCGGGCCCGGTGACGGTCCGCTTCCTGGCACCGGCATCCCCGGCGCTCCTGCAGGGTCCCACCCGGATCACTCTGGAAGCGTCCGCGGAAGCCCCGGCGCGCATCGTCAGCATCTCGCTCTACGTCGACGGCCAGCTCCTGGCCGTGCTCGAGAAACCCCCCTACACGCTGACATGGGACGCGGGCCGCGGCGCCGCCGGACGCAAGCTGCGGGCCGTGGCCCTCGACTCCGAGGGGCGCACCGGGGAGGCGGTCCTGCTCGCGCGCGTGGTCCGGATCGGCCAGTACGAAGAGGTGCGGCTGGTCAACGTCTACGTCACCGTGCGTGACGGAAAGGGGCGCCCGGCGCTCGATCTCGGCCGCGACGCCTTCACGCTGACGGAGGACGGGGTCCGGCAGACGATCAGCCACTTCAGCGCCGCGCGCGTGCCGCTGACGCTCGCGCTGCTCATCGACGCCAGCGCCAGCATGCGGCTCGGAGGGAAGATCGACCTGGCGCGCCGCGGCGCCGAGCAGCTCGTGGACGACATCGATCCCGGCGACCGCGTCCTGGTCCTGCCGTTCGACGACACGCTGCACGTCGACCCCGAGCCAACCGCCGATCGAGGCCGGATCAAGGGTCGGATTCGGACCATCGAGCCGGCGGGCGGGACCGCCCTGTACGACGCGGTGTACGGCGCCGCCGATCGGCTCCAGGGCCTGGAGGGGCGGCGGGCCATCGTGCTCCTGTCGGACGGGAGGGATCAGGCGCTCTCGGAGAACGAGCCCGGCAGCCTGCATCTCTTCGAGGAGGCGCTCGAGCACGCCCACCGGTCCGAGGCGGCCGTCTATTCCATCGGGCTGGGCCGGCACCTCGAGAATGAGCTCGACCTGCGCCGCACCCGCAGCCTACGGGACATCCTGGAGACCCTGGCCCGTCAGACCGGCGGCCGGGCCTACTTCCCCGAGCGCGCCGGCCAACTCTCCGACGTGTACCGGCAGATTGCTTCGGATCTCCGGCAGCAGTACGCCCTCGCCTACACATCGACGAATCCGGCGCACGACGGGCGATGGCGAGCGATCGCCGTGACGGTCGCGGATCCCCGTCTGACCGTCGAGGCGCGCGCCGGCTACTACGGGCCCGGGCTGGGCCTGCCCTGAGCGGCCGGCACAGCGGCGGTAGGGCCTCCCCGCCGGATCAGCATCAGATTGCGCGTGTAGACGAACAGGCCGACGGCCTGTCCCAGCGTGAAGACCAGATCGTGTCGGTACCACAAGGCGTAGACGAACAGCATGGCCCCGCCCAGCAGGCTGAAGTACCAGAAGGCGATCGGCACGGTGCTGCTGCCTCTCTTCTCGGAGGCCAGCCACTGCACCACGAAGCGCAGGGTGAAGAAGAGCTGGCCCAGGAGACCGAAGGCGACCCAGACATCGACGTGCAGCAGGCGTTCAAGCGTCATCCGCCACCTCGTAGCGCAGCCTCCGTTTCTTCATCCATCGGACCGCCAGGAGATCAAGGAAGGAAGGGACCAGCCGATTCGAGATGCCGTATTTCGACCGGCCGTGCGCCCGCGGCCGGTGGCCCACAGGCAGCTCGCGCACTCGGAATCCCTCCATCTTCAGCAGCGTGGGCAGGAACCGATGCATGCCGTCGTAGAGCACCAGCCGCGACAGGGCCTCCCTGCGGTACGCCTTCAGCGAGCAGCCGGTGTCGCTGATCGTCTCGTCGCTGAGCCGGTTGCGCACGCAGTTCGCCACCCGGGACGAGACGCGTCGCACGAAGCTGTCCCTCCGGACCTGTCGCACTCCGACGATCGCATCCCACCCCGCCAGCTCGCGTAGCAGCCGCGGGATGTCGACCGGATCGTTCTGCAGATCGGCGTCCAGGGTCACGATCACGTCGCCTCGGGCCCTGCGGAACCCCGCATCCATGGCGGCCGTCTGGCCCGCGTTCCGTGCGAAGCGGACGACGCGCAAGGCCGGATAGACGTCCCGCAGCCGCCGCAGGGCCTCGTCGCTCCCATCGGTGCTGCCGTCATCGATCATCAGAACCTCATACGAGACCTCGAGGCCTGAGAGGCTGGCGGCGATCTCGCGCAGGAGCGGTTCGAGATTGTCGCGTTCGTTGAAGACGGGAATGACGATCGACAAGTCGACCGCGGGCCGCGCAGGACTCACGTCAGTTGAAGATCCAGAAGCGCCGCAGAAAGCTCATGCGACGATGCCGCCGCCGCTCCGCCGAGGTGAGAAGATCGGGGACGAGCTGCGACTTCCACTTGAGCACGGCCGCCCGGTCGACGCGGCGCAGGACAGGGAACACCACCCGCGCCGCGAGGCTCCCTCGCTCGAAGCAGAAACTGGCGTTGAAGTCGATGATGGTCGGGACTCCGTCGGAGGAGACCAGGATGTTGTCGCGCTTGCGAAGATCGAGGTGCGCCACGCCGCGCTCGTGGATCCGATCGACGAGCGCCACGAGGCGTTCGATCATGGGGAGGATCTCCTCCTGTTTGCGGCGCCGCCAGCGCGTGATCGCCTCACCCGGCACCGGCTCCATCAGCAGCCCCCAGGGTGGCGACTCGCCCAGCTCGATCGGCACGCCCGCGAGCCCCTGCAGTCGCCGCAGCGCCCGGCGCTCGCGACGCAGCTGCCGGCGGCCGAACCAGCGCACCGGCCAGCTCTTCCCGGAGAAATCCTTCAGTATCGCTTCGCTGCCGTCGTGCGCCACCCTCAGGATGTCGGCCTTCGCCCAGGGGCCTCTCTTCACAACCGTGACGACCGTCCGCGGATCGGTCGCCGGCCGGGTGTTCGCGAGCAAGTCCTTCTCCTGTGCTATTCTGCGCGGGGCGCGATGAGTCGTCATCTTACCACAGCCCCCGCGGGCCACCCGCCGACCCGGGAGGGCCTGCACGGCCTGGAGCGCCACCGGCTGCACCAGGGGCGCAACGCCACCAAGGCCACGATCGATCTCGTGAGCGACGGCGCGCGGCGCTTCGTCGTCAAGGACGTCTCGGAGCGTTCCTGGCCCGTGCGGCGCCTTCTCGGGCCGTGGCAGCTGCGCCGGGAGGCGCGCGCCTATCACCGTCTGGCGGGTCTTCCCGGCATCCCGCGCTTCTTGGGCGTGGTCGACCGGCAGGCGATCGCGATCGAGTACATCGACGGGCCCCCGCTGCGATCGCTCCGGGCGGGCCAGCTCGACGCGGGGTTCTTCGATAGGCTCCGGCGCCTGGTGCGGGCGATGCACGAGCGAGGCGTGGCGCACGGCGACCTGCACCACGGCGACATCCTGGCCGGACCCGGGGGCCAGCCCTTCGTGATCGACCTGTCCACCTGCGCCCTGGTCGACCCGCACGGCCGCGGGCCCTGGCGCCTGCTCTTCGAGCAGATGCGCCAGGCAGACCTGCGGGCAGTCGAGAAGCTGCGCCGCCGCCTCACGGGGGACGCGGGCGCCGACGTCCCGCCCCGCAGGGGACTGTATCGCCTCGGTGCCGCCTTCAGGCGCTGGCTCGGCCCCCGCTGATCGCCCCCGGTCCCGGCGCTCAGCAATCGAGCGCGCAGGTCAGTGCCGATTCCGTCTCGGAGCAGAGCGCCCGTCCCACGCAGGTTCCACGAGTGTCCACGGGGGAGGTCTGCCGACCTCCGCCGCCTGCATCGCTCCCGGCCCGAGGCCTCACCCACCATTTACACGCCGCTCCATCTCTGTTAGCCTCGCGGGCATCCTGTGGGGAGAGAGGCGGGCATGAAGGGAATCATCCTCGCCGGGGGGCTGGGCACGCGACTGTCCCCCCTGACGAAGATCACCAACAAGCACCTCCTGCCTGTCTACGACCGGCCGATGATCCACTACCCTCTCAAGACGCTGGTCGACGCGGGCATCCGGGAAGTGATGATCGTGACCGGCGGCAATCACGCCGGCGAGTTCCTCCGCCTCCTGGGGAACGGCAAGGACTACGGGCTGGAGGAGATCGCCTACGCCTACCAGGAAGGTGAGGGCGGCATCGCGGACGCGCTGGCCCTGGCGCGCCCGTTCGCCCGCGGGGACAAGATCGTGGTGATGCTGGGGGACAACATCATCGAGGGGGACATCCGCCGCCAGGTCACCGGCTTCGCCGCCCAGCCGTCCGGAGCGCGCATCCTTATCAAGAAGGTGCCGGATCCCCAACGCTTCGGCGTCCCGGTCTTCTCGGGCGGGCAGATCACGGCCATCGAGGAGAAGCCCAGAAAGCCCTCCTCCGACTACGCCGTCGTCGGCATCTACATGTACGACGCGGCTGTCTTCGACATCATCGGGACGCTGAAGCCTTCCGACCGGAACGAGCTCGAGATCACCGACGTCAACAACGCCTACATCCGGCGCGGTCAGATGCAGCACGACATCCTCGAGGGGTGGTGGACCGACGCCGGCACCTTCGAGTCGCTCTTCCGGGCGAACCAGCTCGTGCGCGAGATGATGATCGACCGGCTGACGTCCGGGATGCGGTAGCGATCGTGAAGCGCGTGCTCGTCACCGGCGGCGCCGGATTCATCGGGTCCCACTTCGTCCACCACGCCCTGGAGCGGCATCCCGACTGGCAGGTCGTGGTCCTGGACAAGCTGACCTACGCCGGCAACCTCGCGAACCTCGAGGCCCTCGAGGGCCGCGCGCGCTACCGCTTCCATCGAGGCGACATCGCCGAGCGCCCGGACGTCGAGGCGGCCTGGGGGGACGGGGTCGACATCCTGTTCAACTTCGCCGCCGAGACCCACGTCGACCGCTCCATCGGCGATCCCGACAGCTTCATCCGCACCGACATCTACGGTGCCTACACGCTTCTCGAGACGGCGCGCAGCCGCGGCATCGAGCGGTTCGTCCAGATCTCGACTGACGAGGTCTACGGGAGCGTGACGTCGGGATCCAGCCGGGAGGACGCGGCGCTCATGCCGTCGAATCCCTACGCCGCCAGCAAGGCGGGCGCCGACCGGCTGGCCTTCTCCTACTTCGCCACCTACGGGCTGCCGGTCTTGATCACGCGCGCGTCGAACAATTTCGGCCCGCGGCAGTACCCCGAGAAAATGATGCCTCTGTTCATCACCAACGCCCTCGACGATCAGGCGCTTCCGCTCTATGGCGACGGGCAGAACGTGCGCGACTGGCTGCACGTCGCCGATCATTGCTCGGCGCTCGACGTGGTGCTGGAGAAGGGGCGCCCGGGAGAGGTGTACAACATCGGCGGCGGCAACGAACGCCGCAACATCGAGGTCACGGAGCGCATCCTGACCTGCCTCGGGAAGCCCCGCACCCTGGTCCGGCACGTGACCGATCGCCCCGGACACGACCGGCGCTATTCCCTCGACTGCGCCAAGCTGCGTGCCCTGGGCTGGTCGCCCCGAGCGCGCTTCGAATCAGCGCTCGAGGAGACTGTCGGCTGGTACCGGTCGAACCGGGCCTGGTGGGAGCCGATCAAGTCGGGCGAGTACCTCGAGTACTACCGCCGGCAGTACCGCCACGAGGCCTGAGCGGCCCCGAACGATCAGAAGTCCGCCTTTTCGGTCGACTCCTCGAGCGCCAGCGTCGAGGCGCTGCCGTCGGAGATCACACGGGCGACCTCGTCGAAATAGCCCGTGCCGACCTCACGCTGGTGGCGCGCGGCGCTGTACCCCTGCCGCTCTGCGGAGAGCTCGCTCTGCTGGAGCTCGGAGTAGGCGCTCATGCCGGCGTCGCGGTAACGGCTCGCGAGGTCGAACATGCCGAAGTTCAGGGCGTGGAAGCCGGCCAGGGTCACGAACTGGAAGCGGTACCCCAGCGCCCCGAGCTCCCCCTGGAACCGGGCGATCGCTCCCTCGTCCAGGTGCTTCGCCCAGTTGAACGACGGCGAGCAGTTGTAGGCCAGCGGCTTGCCGGGGAAGGCCGCGTGGATGCCCTCCGCGAAACGGCGCGCCTCGTCCAGATCCGGCGTCGAGGTCTCGCACCAGAGGAGATCCGCGTAGGGCGCGTACGCCCGGCCGCGGGCGATCGCCATCTCCAGGCCCCCGCGGATCCGGAAGAAGCCCTCCGGCGTGCGCTCCCCCGTCAGAAAGGGCTGATCGCGCGGATCGACGTCGGCCGTGAGGAGGCGCGCGCTGTCCGCGTCGGTGCGGGCGATGATCAGCGTCGGGACGTCCAGCACGTCGGCCGCGAGCCGCGCCGCCACCAGCGTCCGGACGAACTGGCTCCCGGGTACCAGGACCTTGCCTCCGAGGTGGCCGCACTTCTTCTCGGACGACAGCTGGTCCTCGAAGTGCACCGCCGCGGCGCCCGCCTCGATCATCGACTTCATGAGCTCGAACGCGTTGAGCGGCCCGCCGAAGCCCGCCTCGGCGTCGGCGACGATCGGGGCGTACCAGTCGCGCTCGGACCGTCCCTCGGCGTGCTCGATCTGATCGGCGCGCTGGAGCGCCTGGTTGATCCGCCGCACGAGCTGCGGCACGCTGTTGGCCGGGTAGAGGCTCTGATCGGGATAGGTCTGTCCGGCGAGGTTCGCATCGGCCGCCACCTGCCAGCCGCTGCAGTAGATCGCCTTCAGCCCGGCGCGCACCATCTGCATCGCCTGATGGCCGGTCACGGCGCCGAGCGCGTGGACGTAGGGGCCGTCGTGCAGGAGCCGCCAGAGCTTCTCGGCGCCGAGGCGCGCCAGCGTGTGCTCGATCCGGACCGTGCCCCGCAGCCGGTCGACATCCTCCGACCCGTAAGGACGGCGGATGTCGGCCCACCGATCGGGAGCGGTCCTCTGGGTCCCTTGGGGTTTTTCTCGTGCGGGCTGGACGACGGACATGATGTGGCTCCTGTTGTGGTCAGGCCTCCGAAGCGAGCATTCGATCGTACGCTGGCAGGGTCAGGAAATCGACGAGACGCTCGGACAGCGCGACCTCTTCGAATAGCGCTCGCGCCTCGCGCAGGCGCGACGAGGCGGCCCGCAAGTCCGGCCGGGCGCCGAGGCGCGTCATCTCGTCGTCGAGCATCGACCGCACGAGCGCGCGCGTCACGGTCCGGCCGTCGTCGAGCGCCGCTCCGTGGCGCACCCATTGCCAGATCTGCGTGCGGCAGATCTCCGCGGTCGCCGCGTCCTCCATCAGGTTGTCGATCGGAACGCAGCCGGTGCCCCGGAGCCAGGATTCGAGGTAGCGCAGGCCGACGCCGATGCTGCGCCGGAGCCCGGCCTCGGTGCGGGTTCCCTGCGGCGGCCGCAGCAGATCGTCCTCCGTGACCGTCACGTCCTCGCGCTTGCGATGCAGCTGGTTCGGCATCGGCATGTGCGCGTCGAACACTTCCTTCGCCACCGGGACCAGACCGGGGTGGGCGACCCAGGTGCCGTCGTGCCCGTCGCGCACCTCGCGCAGCTTGTCGGCCCGCACCCGCTCGAGGGCCTCGCGACCGGCCTCGGGGTCGTTCTTGATCGGGATCTGCGCCGCCATGCCACCCATGGCGTGGACGCCGCGACGATGGCAGATGCGCACCAGCAGCTGCGTGTAGGCGCGCAGGAACGGCTGCTCCATGGTGACCTGCGCCCGGTCGGGGAGCACGCATGCCGGGTCCTCGCGGAGCGTCTTGATGAAGGAGAAGATGTAATCCCAGCGGCCGCAGTTGAGGCCGGCGGAGTGCTGTCGCAGCTCGTACAGGATCTCCTCCATCTCGAAGGCGGCCGGGAGCGTCTCGATGAGCACTGTCGCCTTGATGGTGCCGGGCCTCGCGCCGAGCCATTCCTGGGAGCGCAGGAAGACGTCGTTCCACAGGCGCGCCTCGAGGTGGCTCTGCATCTTGGGAAGGTAAAAATAGGGACCGGTGCCCCGCGCCAGAAGCGCTTCGGCGTTGAGCGCGAAGAACACTCCGAAGTCGAAGAGTCCCGCGGGAACGGGACGGCCGTCGACCTGGAGGTGCTTCTCCTGCAGGTGCCAGCCGCGAGGCCGCACACACAAGGTCGCGAGGGTCTCGCCGAGCCGATAGTCCTTCCCGCTCGCCGGATCGCGGAACGCGATCGTCCCGCGCGCGGCCTCCATGAGGTTCTTCTGCCCCTCGATCGTGTTGGTCCAGGTCGGCGTGCTGGCGTCCTCGAAATCGGCCATGAAGACGCTGGCACCCGAGTTCAGGGCGTTGATGATCATCTTGCGATCGCTGGGGCCCGTGATCTCAA
>Ga0075418_10010855_pt1 | contig 10189 bp, 10 predicted proteins | sample SoiMetdeltSBSDD2_FD_81776 | JGI IMG/M metagenome (GOLD analysis project Ga0075418, IMG submission 81776) | Bulk soil microbial communities from a Populus tree surrounding site in Tennessee, USA - Soil MetaG P. deltoides SBSDD2 | ecosystem: Environmental > Terrestrial > Soil > Tree plantation...
ACCTCGCCCGCGTCCGCGGCCAGCATGTCGCGCAGGCGCGGAAAATCGCGTAGCGGCCAGATTCCCTGCTGTGTTGCCCCGGCCGACGCGAACTCAAGACCGTCGATCACCGGTTGATGCGCCGGCTGGTGCGACATAAACGTGAAATAATACATTGGCTCAAAAGCATCGTCAAAACAAAGTGATGGCGCAACTCGTGCTGGCCTCGGGCTCGGCGTATCGCAAGGCGCTGCTGGAGCGCCTCGGCCTGCCCTTCGTGGTGTTCTCGCCGAACGTCGACGAGGCGCCCCTTGCCGGGGAAATGCCTTCGCAAACGGCACTTCGCCTCTCGCTTCAGAAAGCGCAGGCTGCGGCCGATCGCGGAGCTCTCATCATCGGCGCCGACCAGGTCGCATCGTGCGGCGCCCGTCGCTACGGAAAGCCCGGCAGTCACGAAAACGCGGCGCGGCAATTGCGCGAGCTGTCCGGCAAAGCCGTCGTGTTCGATACCGCGGTGACGCTCCTCGACTCGCGCAAAGGCAGCCACGAATCGCGCCTCGTCCCCTGCCGCGTCACGTTCCGGGACCTCGACGAGCGCCGCATCGAGGCCTACCTGAAAAAGGAGCGCCCCTATGACTGCGCCGGCGCAGCTAAAGCCGAGGGGTTGGGCATTGCCCTCATCTCGCGCATCGAAACCGACGACCCGACCTCGCTCATCGGCCTCCCGCTCATCTCGCTCTCGCAAATGCTCGAGCGCGCGGGCGTCAAACTCCTTTAATCCGGGACAGACCACGTTTTCATGGCGGTGCTTTACGCCATCCCTACCCCGCTCGGCGGCTCTCCGTCGGACGCGCTTCCCGCGCCGGCGATCGAGCGAATTAAAGGCGTCAAAGATTTTGCCGTCGAGAACGCGAAGAGCGCGCGCGCCTTTCTCGGCGCGATCGGCATGCCGGTGCGCGAGCTGAACATCAAGGTAATGGGCGAAGACAGCGATCCGCTCTTGCCCCTTCACCAGCAGCGAGACCTGGGCCTTCTATCCGAAGCCGGCTGCCCGGCGATCGCCGACCCCGGCGCGCTGCTGATCGAGGCGGCGCACCGCGACGGCTTCAAAGTTGTTCCGCTCATCGGGCCCTCTTCCATCGTGCTGGCCTTGATGGCGTCCGGGTTCGAAGGGCAGCGCTTTGCCTTTTGCGGCTACCTGCCTCGCGAGGCGCCGGAGCGTGCGCGGCGCATTCGCGAACTCGAGCAGCGCTCGAAGCGAGAAAGCGAGACCGAAATTTTCATCGAGACGCCGTATCGCAACGATGCGCTATTGGGCACGCTGCTGGAGGCGTGTAAGCCACAAACCAAGCTCTGCATCGCCGCCGATTTGACGCTGCCCGGCGAATCCATACGCACATCGCATATTGCGGCCTGGAGGCGGGCGAACGCGGTGATCGGCCGGCGCCCAGCAGTCTTTCTGCTTCTAGCGGATTGAGACGCGCAGGAGCGCGTCGACGATGCTGTTGGCGGCCGCGGCGCCGAAGCGTCGCGCGATACGGGAGGCGACGCCTTCAGTGATGGTGTAGTCGCGGATCTCTTCGGCCTTGATCACTTCGCGCGCGACGTATTCGAGGCTGCCGAAGCCGTCGGCGAGGCCGAGGTCGACGCTGCGCTGACCGGTCCAGATCAAGCCGCTGAAGATTTCGGGCGACTCCTTGAGGCGCTTGCCGCGGCCCTCTCTTACCACCGTGATGAACTGCTCGTGGATGTCGCCCATCAACTTCTTGATGTGCTCCTTGTCCTTCTCGTCGAACGGCGAGAATGGATCGAGCATGCCCTTGTTCTCGCCGGCGGTGATCAGCCGGCGCTCGATACCGAGCTTTTCCATCAGGCCAGTGAAGCCGAAGCCGTTCATGAGGACGCCGATGGAGCCGACGATGCTCGCTTTTCCGACGTAGATCTGGTCGGCGCCTGCGGCGACGAAGTAGCCGCCCGAGGCGCAGACGTCTTCGATCACCGCGTAGAGCGGAATCTCGGGATGTTTCTGACGCAGGCGCTTCATCTCGTCATAGATGGTCTGCGCCTGCACCGGGCTGCCGCCGGGTGAGTTGATGCGCACGATGACGCCCTGCGTGCTCTTGTCCTTGAACGCGGCCTGCAGCGCGGTGACGATCTTCTCGGCGCTCGCATCCGTACCCGGGGCGATAATGCCGTTCAATTCGACCATCGCCGTGTACTTCTTGCCGCCGGCGACGTCGGCCGATTTCCAGTCGACCGCCATCACCAGGAACACCGTGACGTAGGCGAACGTCAGCAGCTTGAAGAAGATGCCCCACAGCCGCGCGCGCCGCTGCTCCCTGAGCGCCGCGGTGGCGAGCTTGGTGACGAGCTCACGTTCCCAGTGACCATTGTTATCAGTCATCGTCGAATCCCATGAAATAGACCAGGCCGTTACGTTCCTCGAGCCGCAGCTTCACCAGCGGAGTGCCGTTGCACGGACCGCCGAGGCAGCGGCCGCTGGCCGCTTCGTAGGTGGCACCGTGCGTCGAGCATAGCAAATCGCGCCCATCGGCATCGAAAAATACGCCTTCCCGCCAGTCGAGTTCCATCGCGACATGTGCGCAGCGGTTGAGGTAGCCGTGCGCAACGCCGTGCTTGCGGATGACGAAGGCAGGCGCGATGTCGCCGAAGTACTCCACCTCGAAGCGCACGCCGGCGCTGGCCTCGGCAAGCGCGACGCCTTCGCAGATCACGCGTTCGCGTTCAACCATGTGCGCAAGGAGGCGACATCGGCGATGCACCGGAGCGGGTCGCACGCGCGCAAGCCGGCTGCCGGATGGGCGCCGTAGGTGACGGCGAGCGCTTCGACGCCCGCCGCGCGCGCCATTTCGAGGTCGTGCGAAGTGTCGCCGATCATGATGGTTTCATGCTTGGGAACCTCGAGTTCCGCCATGAGCTCCTGGAGCATCGCGGGGTGCGGCTTGGGCTTGGTCTCGTCGGCGCAGCGCGAGGCTGCAAAAAGCGGCTTCAAGCGATGGAAGTCCAAGTCATGATCGAGGCCGCGCCGGCTCTTGCCGGTGGCGATGGCCAGAAGATGCTTGCCAGAAAGCTCGGCGAGCAGCCCTCGCATCCCGTCAAAGAGCAGCATCGCGTCCTTGCGCGCGAGGAAATGGCGCCGGTAACTCTCGACGAAGGCCGGATAACGCTGCGCCGGCAGGTGGGGAACGGCGAGCCGCAGGGCGTCATGAAGGCCCAGGCCAATGACATGCCGGGCGCGCTCCAAGTCCGGAACTTCGAGCTCGAGCTCGCGCGCCGCGTCGCGGATGCATTCAGCGATCGTCGCCGCCGAATCGATGATCGTGCCGTCCCAGTCGAAGACGATCAGCCGGTAGCTCACCGCAGCACCTCGGACACGAAGCGCTTCATGTCCTCCGGCAAGGGCGACTCGAGCTTGACCGGCTCGCCGGTCAGCGGATGGCGGAATCCGAGCTTGCCCGCATGAAGCTGAAGCCGTTGTTTCCAAACCTTATTCAACGCGAAATCGCCGTACTTGTCGTCGCCGACGATCGGGTAGCCCGCGTGTGCCAGGTGAACGCGGATCTGGTGCGTGCGGCCGGTCAGAAGTTCGACTTCCAGCAGGCTGAACTCCATCGAGGCTTTCAGCCGCCGCGCGCGCGTGAGCGCGGCCAGACCGCCTTCGCGCACGCTCACCCGGCGCTCGCCCGAGCCAGTCACGTACTTATGAAGCGACTCACGCAGCTCCAGCGTCTTTTCTGTGACCTCGCCTTTGACGAGGGCGAAGTAAACCTTGCGGACCTCGCCTTCGCGCAGCATGCGGTGAAGCTCTGTCAGGGCGCTGCGCTTCTTGCAAAGGATAAGGAGGCCCGACGTGTCGCGGTCGAGCCGGTGCGCTAGCTCGAGAGATCTGGCCTGCGGACGCGCGGCGCGCATCGATTCGATGACACCGAAGCTGACGCCACTGCCGCCGTGGACCGCCAGGCCGGAGGGCTTGTCGATCACCAAGAGCGCGGAGTCCTCGAACACCACCGGCAGATCGAGCGGTCTCGGCGGCGCGGGCTTGCGCTCGGCGGTGCGTACCGGCGGGATGCGCACCCGATCGCCGGGCTGCAGCCGGTAATCGGGCTTCACGCGGCCGCTATTCACGCGCACCTCGCCGCTCCGAAGCACGCGGTAGACGTGGCTTTTCGGAACGCCTTTCAGCGCGCGCAGCAGAAAATTGTCGATGCGCTGCGCCTCGGCTTCCTCGCCCACCTCGATAGTGGTCGCCCGCGCCTTGCGTAAGTCATTCATTTGCCAGTATGATCCAGCGGTCGCTTCGAGTCGCGAGGCACAGGATGAGCCAGCGGTGCTGGCACCTGCAACCCGCCTCCTGCCCGGCCACAGCCAGGCCTGAAGCGCTGGTTAATTTCGCTCACCGGAAGTAGCGATACTACTAGCAGCGCGCGTAGGGACTTTCTCCCAGAACCGGCGAAACGCCGGAGTTCTCTCAAGGAGTATCAATCCGCTAGCGAGGCGTCTCCTGCGCGCGCAGGAGAACAAAAAGTGAAGCGCATGTTGTTCAACGCGACGCAGCAGGAAGAGCTGCGCGTCGCGATCGTCGACGGACAGAAGCTCGTCGACCTCGACATAGAGTCCGCATCAAGGGAGCAACGCAAGAGCAACATCTACAAAGGCATCATCACCCGCATCGAGCCCAGCCTCGAGGCCGCTTTCGTCGACTACGGCGAGGAGCGGCACGGGTTCCTCCCGTTCAAGGAAGTCTCCCGCAGTTATTTCAAAGAAGGCGTCGACGTCGGCCGCGCCCGGATCCAGGATGCGCTGCGCGAGGGCCAGGAGATCATCATCCAGGTCGAGAAGGACGAGCGCGGCACCAAAGGGGCCGCCCTCACCACCTTCATCTCGCTGGCGGGACGCTACCTCGTCCTCATGCCCAACAACCCGCGCGGCGGCGGAGTGTCGCGCCGCGTCGAGGGCGAGGACCGCAACGAGTTGCGCGATACGCTCGACCAGCTCCAGCTGCCCGACGGCATGAGCGTGATCGCGCGCACCGCAGCGATCGGCCGGTCGCTCGAGGAGCTCAACTGGGACCTGAACTACCTGCTCCAACTTTGGGCTGCGGTCGAAAGTGCCTCTCAGGACCAGTCGAAGAAGCCGTTCCTCATCTATCTCGAGTCGAGCCTCGTCATCCGCGCGATCCGGGACTACTTCCAGCCGGACATCGGCGAGATCCTCATCGACACCGACGAGATCTACGAGCAGGCGAAGTCGTTCATGCAGACGGTCATGCCGGGCAACGTCGGCAAAGTGAAGCTTTACCGCGATGACATCCCGCTCTTTTCGCGCTTCCAGATCGAGCATCAGATCGAGAGCGCCTACTCGCGTCAGGTGGCCCTGCCCTCCGGCGGCGCGATCGTCATCGACCATACCGAGGCGCTCGTGGCGATCGATGTCAACTCGGCGCGCGCCACGCGTGGCGGCGACATCGAGGAGACCGCGTTCCGCACGAACCTCGAAGCCGCCGAGGAAGTCGCTCGGCAACTGCGCCTGCGGGATCTGGGTGGTCTTATCGTTATCGACTTCATCGACATGGAGTCGCAGAGAAACCAGCGCGAAGTCGAGAACCGGCTGCGCGACTCGCTGCGCTACGACCGGGCGCGGGTGCAGATCGGCAAGATCTCGCGCTTCGGCCTCATGGAGCTCTCGCGCCAGCGCCTGCAGGCCTCGCTCGAAGAAACCGCGCACATCAGCTGCCCGCGCTGCAGCGGCACGGGCTTCATCCGCGGCACGGAATCGACCGCGCTGCACGTGCTGCGCATCATCCAGGAAGAGGCGATGAAGGAGAACACCGGCGCGGTGCATGCGCAGGTACCCGTTGACGTCTCCTCCTTCCTCCTGAACGAAAAGCGCGCCGAGATCCAGAAGCTCGAGGCGCGATTGAAGGTGAACATCGTGCTCGTGCCCAACCCGCATCTCGAGACGCCGCATTACAAGGTGCAGCGTCTGAAGCACGACGAGCTGAACCAGATGGAGCACGTGCCGGCGAGCTACGAGCTGGTCGAGCAGCCCGAGGAGCCCAAGGCGCCGGGCGCCGACGAGGAGGCGAAGCGCGAGCGCCAGGAAGCCGTGGTGAAGGGCATCACGCCCGCGCAGCCCGCGCCGATGGTCGACCATTCGGCGCCGCGTCCGCCACGCATGCCCGAGCCGCAACCCGTGCCGCAAGCGGTTGCGCCCGCGCCGGTGCTCGAGGGCGGCTTCCTCTCCAAGATCATCAGCCTGTTCAAGCCCGTGGCCGCCCCCGCAGCGCAGCCGCAACCCGCGGCGCAGCCGGCGCCGCAGCGCGCGCAGGAGCCGAGGCGCGACCATCAGCAGCGGCGCGATCACCAGCAGCGCCGTGACGGGCGCGACCGCGGACGCGATGGCCGGCCGCGCGAGGAGAACCGCGACCGCCAGCAGCAAGGCCGTCTGGAGCAACGCCGCGGCAACGGTCAGCCGCGCGGCGAGCGTCCGAACCGCGGGGACCGCGGAGAGCGCGGCGAGCGCCGACCCGACCAGCAGCGTCCGCCGCGTCCGCCTCATCAGCAGCCGCAGCAAGCGCAGCCGCAGTCACAGCAGTCACAGCCACAGCCCCAGCAACAATCGGCGCCGCGACCGCCGGAAGCCCGCAACGGCGACGGCGAACCCCGCCGCGGCGGCCGCCGCAACCGCGGCCGCGACCGGCAGCGCGAGCGTCATGACGCACGGCCGGCACAAGGCGAGCGAGCGCCGAACGGCGCGCCTTCCTTCACGCTGAAGGAAGACCAGCTACGCGAGGACCAGCGCCGCGAGGCGCTCGCGCGCAAGGAGGAACTAGCGGCCGAGGAGACGCTACCACCGCCTGCGCTGGCGCCGGCGCCGCGCATGGAAGAACCGAAGCCCGAGCCGCGGCCCGAACCGAAAATCGATCCCCGGCCGATCCTCGAGAGCGAGGGCCTGGTGATGATCGAGACCGACCGCGCGAAGGCCGCCTACGTGCCGATCGAAGATCAGCCGCAGCAGCTCGGCCGTCCGCGCCGCGATCGTCCGAAGCTCGCGCCGCAGGAGGAGCAACTCGAGCAGGTCGAAACTAGAAAGTAAGCTTCAATTCGTCGAGGAGCGCGCGGCAGCGTTCCTCGACGAGGTCGAGGACTTTCTCGAAGCCTTCAGCGCCTCCGTAGTAAGGGTCCGGAACGTCGAAGTCCGGCACGAACAGCCGGATCTTCGCGTGGTGGTGGGGCGGCGCGATGCGCTGCAGCGCCCTGAGGTGGCCGCGGTCCATCGCCAGGATCATGTCGAACTCCTCGAAGTCCTGCGCGCGCACCTGGCGCGCGCGCTGCGCGCTGAGGTCGTAACCGCGGCTTCTCGCGTGACGCAGCGCGCGCTCGTCCGGCGGATCACCGATATGCCAGTCGCCGACTCCGGCCGACTCGATGCGAAGCTCGAGCGATCGCTCGCTCGCGAGGTGGCGCAACACGCCTTCAGCGGTCGGCGAACGGCAGATGTTTCCGGTGCAGATAAACAGCACTGAGGCGATCCGCCTCTGGCTAGGGTCCTGTTTCACCGTCATTCTGAGTGTTGGTTTCCGTTAGTTTCCGGTAAGTGCGCCATCCGGTGTTGCAGGGGGTGTTGCAGAGTGCCGCTGACCGAGACCGATATTAAGGCCCGCGCCGCCGGCATAGCTGGCGAGAAACCCGCGGTCGCCGCACGACTGCGCAAAGCGCTAGAACGTTCAGTGCACATCGGGCGCGATCACGTGCCGCGCGAGTCGCTAGGCGACGACGCTACCAAAGTTGAATTGCACTTCAAGTTCCCCCCTCACATACTCGCTGCACCAGTAGAGACCATAAGAAGTCCTGAGCGTCGTAATTCGAGCCACTTTAAACGGCGGAGGTGTTTCATGAAGACGGTCAAGATTGCGGCGATCTCCTTTTCGGTGGTGGTAGCCGCAGCCGCACTAGGAGCCTGTAGCACCCCGCCCCAGCAGAGCGGGGCGAGCCAGCCCACACCGAAGGTGGTCAGCAACGTACATCCCTACACCGCAGGCCAGGGCACTGTGACGGCCGTCATGCCGTCGCCGACGAGCGCCGCGGCCGGCGGCACGGCTCCGATGCAGCGCCTGGAGATCAAGATGGACAACGGCACCGTGCAGTACGTGGACACCGCGAGCAAAGAGTTCACCAAGGGCACGCCGGTTGTACTCACCCAGGACAAGCTCATCAGAAAGATGTGACCCAGTCGCGGATCAGAGCCGCGTAGATGGCCACCGACTGGCGGGTGCTCTTGCCTCGCGTATTCGTCGGTCTGGACAACGGTCGAACTTAACGCAGTGCCGACTCGGAAAGGACAGCAAATATGACCAAGCGATTTCCTAGAACAGCGCGCTTAAGTGTCGTGGCGGTCGCCGCGGCGCTCACCGCCTTTGCGGGCGTGGCGGCATCCCAGCAGCCGGCGACCGGATCCACGGAGGCCGCGTTTCCCAAGAACGCCCGCGGATACGTGGTGGCGTCCGACGGCCGCCCGGTGCTGAACGGCTTCGGCTCATGCGTGCGTACCGGTGCCTGGTCCCTGGCCACTGCCGCCGAACCGTGCGACCAGATCGCGCGCGTAAGCGTGCCCGTCCCAGTGGTGGCGTACCAGGAGAGGCCGGCGCCGCCACCGCCCGTAGCGGTCGCAGCGGTCGCCCAGCCGGAGCCGCCGCGCATGGTGATCCAGAAAGTGTCGCTGTCGACGGACGTCTTATTCGACTTCAGCAAGGCGGAGCTCAAGGATGCAGGCAAGCAGAAGCTCGACGAGCTCGCCAGCCAGATCAAGGACGCGAAGGTCGAGGAGATCGTCGTCGTCGGCCACGCCGACCGGATCGGTTCGGAGACCTATAACGAGAAGCTGTCGGAAGCGCGCGCGCAGTCCGTGAAGGGTTATCTGGCCGAGCGCGGCGCCACGACGAATGGGATCACCGCCCAGGGCAAGGGCGAGTCCGCGCCGGTGACGGGCGATCAGTGCAAGAAGATGGCGGGCAAGAAGCTCATAGAGTGCCTGGAGCCTGACCGCCGGGTCGAGATCGAGATCCTCGGATCACGCGAAGTCGCTGCCACGGGAGCGCCCGCCGCGGGCGGTACGCGCTAGATCGCACCACGGCGGCGCGCCCGGGGCCACATGCCCGGTCCGCCGCCGTAACCTGTTCAAAGTTGGCGATCAAACCAAAGACACAAAGTGCTGCTCGTGACTCCCACCGTACCTACCTTGGCGGAAAACTGGCGAGCATTCCCTCGACCGCCTTTTTCAGCTCCCCGGAGGACGCATCGGTTCTGATGGCCCCACTCGCCCGCCCCTGCCGGACCAGCTCCTTGTCGTCGGCGCGCGCGAGGTTTAGCGTCAGCACGCGAAGATCGGAACCACCACCGTACTCAGACCTTTTGCCTGGAAGTCACGATCGGCAAGAAACCTCACGTTCGCTTCCACGAGCGCACTGTGTCCGTAGGGCTTTGATTTGACCCACGCGTACGTTTTCGGGCCCGAGAAAGAGAAGCTCCGGTCATAGGAATACGTGACGCTTGTGTCGTTGCCGTGGTCGCGGTCGCATCCTTGCCTTACCGAAAGGTTCTTCGTCTACCGGCAAGGTCGGCGCCTATCAGGGCACTCTAAAGGCGCCGGCCTGATCGAAACCGACCTCGACGTGCTGAGCATCGGCCTGATCTTCAGCTTCCAGTAGGGCGTCCACGCTGTGCCGACAGGGGTCGCGCGCGCACCCCTGCCTGCGCATGCACGAAAAACCTCTATGGCGCAACTCGGCGCCGGGGCCGCGGCATTGGTGTGCAAGGCGATGAATCCGCAGGATCAATAAGCACACGACCTCCTCTCCGGCAGATCGCCAACTGCTTTCTGGGCGATTCTCCGCGCCGCCATTGCACGCAAAGCGAACTGGGATAGTTGCCACCTCCTCGCCGCTGTGCCCTGTTCATAGCGAGCGGTCTGCAACCTTCGCCGCAGCAATTGCGGGGGACTACAGCTGGTGTTGCACTTGGTGTTGCAGCATTGAGCTAACCAACATGCATAAACTACTTGCTTCCGGTGCAGACGAACAAGATGGAGCGGCGTTCTTTCATAAGATTGGGATTATGACTTCCTGTGCAGACATCCTCGCCGGCCGTGCGCCGAGAGACGCAGCCGTGGTCCTCAAGGGCTGGGTGCGCAC
>Ga0075418_10010857_pt1 | contig 10189 bp, 8 predicted proteins | sample SoiMetdeltSBSDD2_FD_81776 | JGI IMG/M metagenome (GOLD analysis project Ga0075418, IMG submission 81776) | Bulk soil microbial communities from a Populus tree surrounding site in Tennessee, USA - Soil MetaG P. deltoides SBSDD2 | ecosystem: Environmental > Terrestrial > Soil > Tree plantation...
GCCGACAGAAGTTGAATGAAAAACATCAGTCTTCCCCCAGGTAAACACGACGTACCTCGGGGTCGCGCTGAACTTCCACTGGGGAGCCAGAAAAAATTTTTGCGCCTGATGCCATGACGGTAATGCGGTCGCAGGTGCTGTTAACGACGTCCATTTTGTGCTCGACCATGATGACGGCGCAGCCGAAGCGATCGCGCACCTCGCGTATGAGTCCTGCCATCGCCATCCCCTCTTGTGCCGTCATGCCGGCGACCGGTTCGTCGAGCAGCAAGAGCTCAGGCTTCGAGGCTAAGGCCCGCGCAAGATCGACACCCTTGCGATGGCCGTACGAGAGCGTTTGAATTGGCTTATGAGCGACATCGGCGAGCTTGAGCGGACGAAGCAGTGTCTCAATTAGTTCCTGCTCAGGCCGCTCTTCCGAACGGAACATGCCAGCGATTCGCGCTGACATCGATAAATCCCCACGCATGTTCGCGCCAAGCTTGACAATATCCAGTATCGTCAAATCATGGAGTGATGCGACATTTTGGAAGGTACGTGCAATGCCGAGCCGGAGTTGTTGATGCGGGGGGAGACCGATGAGCTCATGCTCATTCCAAAGTGCAGACCCAGTGTTTGGTTGGTATGCTCCCGAAACGCAGTTGATGAAAGTGGTTTTGCCTGCCCCGTTCGGACCGATTAAGCCGACGATCTCGCTAGCGGCAACGTCCAAATCCATCGCATCCACGGCGAGAGTACCGCCGAAAGAAATGCTGACGTTGCGAACTACCAACGCCACCGGGTTCTCCCTAGACCTTCTCTGACGCGCTGCCAAAAGTGCGTGAACGCGCGTCCACTGGGCTTGAGTGTCGCATTGTTGTGGCGCCCATCTCCAGTTTAGAATTCTTAGAGGGCGCCTTGGTACGGCGGAAATAACTTTCAAGGATAGCGGCGATAACTATTTCCTAGACCGCTTGGACAAGCCCTGTGACCGTGTTCACTCGGGTTTGCTTTGACCCATCATGCCGGCGAATATCTTCTGGAGCGTCTCGGAATTCTGAGGAAACACGGAAAGCCAGCTTCGCATTAGTGCGTCCGGTGAGAAGCGATCGACTTGCTCCACCAGGCGCCGTTCTATTTTGGCCATCATGGCCGTTTGCATGGGTTCGACGTTCGGAAGACCAAAAAACTGGCGCGCTTCAATCGGCGTGCAGTCTATTTCGACGCTCACCTTCATGGCATTCGCTCCTGGTTTCACGATTGATGTTTTGTTCGCCGTTGCTGCGTACGCCACATCGCTGGATTTCGTCACGCCGTTTTCCACGGAGTGCCGATAAGGCATCCGCCCTAAAGCCGCCAAAATCAGTTATTGCCGATCACTAGCCTTCGCGGCAGAGAGACGCAAGCAGAACGAAGGGACGCAAAACCAGCGAGCTATAATCAATCGCGATGGCAGCTCTAGGTATTACGTATCTTCGGAATAACTTTCGGATGTGAAATCATAGCTGCTTACCGCGTCCAAAGGCTCGAATACGACGCACTAAATTAACTGAAGTCTCTAAAAGTGAATGTTGTCTAAGAAGGAGCAATGCATGCGATTGCAGGACAAGGTTGCGCTCGTTACAGGCGCGGCGTCAGGTTTTGGAGCCGAAATTACGCGGATGTTCGCGCGGGAAGGCGCTCGCGTTGCCGTTGTGGATCTCAACAAAGAGGGAGCTCGCGGCATTAGCACCGAAATCGGCAAGGTTGCCTTGCCAATTGAATGCGATGTTTCCTCGGCAGCCGACGTGCGCAGTGCCGTGGAGACCACTCGCGGTCATTTCGGGCGCGTCGATATCGTGGTCAACAACGCTGGCACCACGCACAAAAATAAGCCGATGCTCGAAGTTACGGAACCCGAATTCGATCGCGTTTATGCCGTCAACGTGAAATCGATATTCCATATGGCGCACGCTGTTATTCCCGTGATGCGCGCGCAAGGTGGTGGTGTCGTGCTCAATATTGGCTCGACCGCGGGGCTGCGGCCTCGTCCTGGGTTAACGTGGTATGGCGGATCAAAGGGGGCCGTGCACTTACTAACCAAAGCAATGGCGGTTGAACTTGCGCCAGACAAGATCCGTGTGAATGCGCTTGCGCCGGTCATTGGGGACACACCGCTATTGCCGACTTTCCTCGGCACCGATTCTCCCGAAATACGGGCGAAATTTCTCGCATCGATCCCACTAGGACGTTTATCGAAGCCGTCGGACGTGGCGGCGGCCTCTCTCTTTCTTTGTTCAGACGAAGCTGAATTTTTCACAGGCGTAATCCTGGAGGTCGACGGCGGCCGGACGATCTAAAAGGTAAGCTCGGGAGGAGAGCAATGACGAACGACCTCGAGAACCTTCTTGTGGTATCGGTGGAACAGGCAGTGGCGGCTCCCTATGTGTCGTGTCGTCTCGCAGATGCAGGTGCTCGCGTAATCAAAGTAGAGCGGCCGGAAGGTGATTTCGCCCGCAATTACGATTCGCTGGTGCACGGTGAAAGCGCCTATTTTGTTTGGCTCAACCGGGGTAAAAAATCCATCTGTCTCGACCTCAAAAAGCCAGCGGACGCCGATGTGCTATTGGCCATGATCGCGCGCGCTGACATATTTATTCAAAATCTCGCGCCCGGGGTTATCGATCGACTTGGCTTTGGGAACAAAGCGCTGCGAACCATCAATCCAAGACTCATTACCTGTTCAATCTCGGGATATGGTGACACCGGGCCTTTTCGTGACTTGAAAGCATACGATCTACTCGTCCAAGCAGAGAGTGGTCTTTCTTCAATTACCGGTAACGAACATGGCTCCGCAAGAGTCGGCGTGTCAGTCTGCGATATCGCCGCGGGGATGACGGCTTTTCAGGCGGTCTTGCAAGCATTGCTCGCACGAGAGCGAACAGGTCAAGGAAGACATATCGCCGTATCGCTTTATCACGCGCTCTCGGACTGGATGAATGTCCCATTTCTGCAATTTATGTATGGTGGACAGACTCCGGCGCGTGCGGGACTCGAACATCCGACCATCGCTCCTTATGGCGCATACATTTGCGGTGATTCCAAAGCGGTTTTGATTTCAATCCAGAACGAGCGCGAGTGGGCGGTATTCTGCGAATCGGTTCTCGAAAACGCCCGGTTAGCGACTGACGAACGCTTTGCGGGCAACGATCTCCGAGTGGCGAACCGACCTGCACTCAACGACATCATCTCTACGAAATTCTCCAGTTGGTCGCGGGAGTCGGTGGTGGCGCGCCTAGAACAGGCTCGTATCGCATACGGACGAGTAAGCTCGATGGAAGACGTCGCCCACCACCCGCAGAATCGATATATCGAAGTTCAAACACCCACCGGACCGGTTCGCTGTCTGGCGCCAGGAATGATCCTTGATGACGCGACGCCTGTACTCGGCGCCGTGCCCGCTCTGGGTGAACACTCGCAGGTTCTACGAGCAGAGTTTTCTCACTCTCGCCGCGCCAGTGCATTACGCTGACGCCTCCAAGGAGTCTTTCTCATGAATTTACATGTATCACCTGCCGCTCCCCAAGGTGTCTTTATCGCAAATTGCTGGAAACCCGCTGCATCAGGTCGTAGCGTGGATGTATGGGCGCCTGCTGAAGGATTAGTATTTGCCAAAATCGCAGCTGGTGGCGCCGAGGATGTAGATGGGGCTGTTAACGCCGCACGTTATGCGTTTGACTCGGGTCCATGGGGCAGAATGACGGCAGCTGAGCGTGGTCGGCTGCTCTCAAAGTTATCTGTAGCGATCGCTGATGATGCGGAAGACCTCGCCAAACTCGAAGCGCGCGATACCGGTAAGCCATTGAAGCAAGCGAGGGCTGATATCACCGCAACCGTCAGATATTTTGAGTTTTATGGTGGGGCTGCTGATAAGCTTCACGGCGAGACAATTCCGTTCCTCCCAGGCTATTTCGTCCCCACGGAACGCATACCATTTGGCGTCACAGGGCATATCATTCCGTGGAATTATCCTGCTCAGATGTTTGGCCGGACTCTCGCTCCGGCCCTGGCCGTCGGAAACACAACTGTAATCAAACCTGCGGAAGAGGCTTGCCTTACTCCTCTCCGCATCGCTGAGCTAGCCGCGGGAGTTGGTTTCCCCGATGGTGTCATCAACGTCGTGCCAGGATTGGGTGAGGAAGCGGGAAACGCTTTGGCCAATCATCCCAGCATCGACTTTATAGCATTCACCGGCTCACCGGAGGTAGGTACCCTTATCCAAACGGCGGCCGCCAAAAATCACATTGGCTGCACATTGGAACTCGGCGGCAAATCACCCCATGTGATTTTCTCCGATGCCGACCTCGATTCCGCAATTCCGATCATAGCAAACACTGTCGTTCAGAACGCCGGCCAGACCTGTTCCGCTGGCTCGCGGGTCATTGTCGAGCGCAAGGCCTACGACGAGGTGATTACACGACTTCGGGACAAATTCAGAACTTTACGAGCGGGAACGCCGGAGATGGATCTCGATCTCGGTCCGGTGATCAGTGCGAGTCAAAAGCAGCGAGTGGAAGGTTTTTTCGCGCGCGCTGCCGACGCAGGTGTTCCGTTGCTTGCGGAAGGTCAAATCGCGGCCGGAGTACCGAAGCAGGGATATTTTGTCGCCCCTAGAATTTACGGGCCGGTGCCCCGATCGAACGAACTGGCAAACGACGAAGTGTTTGGTCCAGTGCTATCAGCGATGCCATTTAACGATGAATACGATGCGATCCAGCTCGCAAACGGGACAGAGTTTGGCCTGATGGCAGGGATATGGTCACAGAATGGTTCACGCGCCATTCGCGTCGCGCGACAGGTTCGAGCCGGACAGGTTTACATCAATGCCTACGGAGCCGGCGGCGGCATTGAATTGCCATTTGGCGGCATGAAGAAGTCTGGCCATGGGCGGGAAAAAGGATTTGAGGCCCTGTATGAATTCTCGACTCTCAAGACCCTGATCATCAAACACGATTGACAAATTGGTCTGGGGAATGGGTCAGTTGCCAGTCTTTTGACCTGGGTGGTCCCGGCAACCCGGGGGGTTCCCACGGCAGCTTTGCAGAATCTCTCGGCAATGCCCAGGTTACGCGAACGACCAATACAAAATTCTTATCATCGCTAGTTCGAGGCGCTATTGGCACGCAGGCGCCCAAGAATTTAATCTGACGACCACTTCAAAGGCCAATCCTCGTGTAAGGCTACGAGAAGCCCGCGTAAATTAGGGCAATTGGGCGGAGACCATTGAATTATGGCGGAGCTCGACTACGCGAAATTGATCACCGACATGTGGACGAAGGGTGGCGAGGCGGTCACAGCCGCTCAGCAGGCCATGATGAAGGACATAGCCACTCGAATGGCATTGCCTGGGCCGATGATGATGCCTTGGCAATCTTTCGCCGTCCCCGACGGCGATTTCCAAAGTGCTGCTGCCGCCTACCAAACGCTCATGCAGACCTGGAAAGATCTCCCTCAGTCTTTGACCGAGGAAAGCGGCAAAACGGGAAGCGACCGAATAACGACTGAATTGCTGAAAAAGGTTTTTGACCCGCACGAATGGTTGAACGCGATTGGTATCGTGGATCAGCCGGTGCGACATCTAGTGGAGGGCCCGAAATTCGCAGATTTCGGGCATATCGAACGCAAGTTGCTTGCGCTAATGAGTGCATGGACAGCGGCTCGGGCGGCAAGCGTCAAACATCAAACCAACGTGCTTGCAGCGTGGACGAAGGCTGCATCCGAATTTGCCGGTAAGCTGAATGAGGCTGTAACAAAGGCGAAACCTATCGGGTCGCGAAGTGATCTAGTCGCGATGTGGGTCGAAATCGCTAATCGGCATTTGCTCGAAGCGCAGAGCACAGCCACCTTTCTTGACACGCAACGCGAACTCCTGCGTGCAAGCAGTAATTTGCGTATCGTGCAACAAGAACTCGCTGATCTCTACGGAGAGCTGTTTGGATTCCCGACTCGGCCTGAGATAGATGACCTGACGCGGACGGTTTCAGACCTTCGTCGCGAAGTTCGAGCGTTGCGCCGCGCGAACAACGAGCGAACGACTCCGAGCCGGGCGTCTCCACGACCGAAGGCTGTATCATGACCGAAGCCAAATCACAGCCATTTGCTAACTTTACTGAAGTCTTTCGCGATACAAGCGAGTTGAGCCGCAAGGTGTTAGATGGCGCCAAGCTTCTAACGAACACTCGCGATGACGAAGTGGAGATTGCCACCACGGAAAAGGATGAGGTTTGGCGTTCCGACAAGGTGGTGCTGTATCGCTACCGACCGACAGCAGAGCGCAAGGTCAAGCAACCCCTCCTGATCGTATTCAGCCTAGTTGGCACTTACCGCATCGTTGACCTTCAAGAGGATCGTTCACTAGTGCGCAACCTGCTGCGCAGCGGAGTGTGTGTCTATGTAATAGATTGGGGCAGTCCCTCGCGGGCGGATCGCTTTCTTGGAATGCACGATTACATAAATGATTACCTTGCCGATGCTGTCGAGGCCGTGAGTCGAAATGAGGGCGGCGAGCGGGTTAACGTGGTCGGCATCTGCGAGGGTGGCACTTTCAGCCTTTGTTACGCAGCGCTCCATCCGGAAGATTTGCAAAACCTGATTCTGGTCGTCACGCCGATTGATTTTCACGCAGAAGATGCGCAGAGGCGGCTCGGCCACGGCTTTATCAACATATGGACGCGGAGCATTACGCCGGAAGATGTTGACCGCCTGCTTGCGGCGCACGGTAATTTGCCCGGCGAGTTTATGGGTTCGATCTTTGCCTCGATGACGCCGATGCGAACTCTGCTGAAATACAATCTCGACTTGGCGGAAGTTTCCGCCGACAAACAAAAATTGCTCAATTTCCTTCGCATGGAGAAGTGGCTTGCCGACCGTCCGCATCATCCAGGCGAGGTAGCGCGACAGTGGATCAAAGATCTCTATCAAGACAACAAACTTGTGAATGGGCAGTTGGAGCTCGGGCCGCACCGTGTCGACCTTTCAAAAGTATCGATGCCGGTGTTGAATATCTTTGCTAATGACGACCACATCGTCCCGCCGGCAATGACTCGTAACGTTGGGGGTCGCTTCGCGACCAAGGATTACACCGAGCTGGCTCTGCCTGCGGGTCACATGGGTGTTTTTGTCAGCGGCAAGACCCAGGGAATACTCGGTGAGCACATTGTAAAATGGCTGGCTGAACGTCAATCTGGCACCAAGTCTAGGAATTCTTCCTCAGCGCGGATCGACAGGGCGTAATTTTGAAACTCACCAACAAAATCGTGTCATCGGATGAAGCGATGGCGGTTATCCAAGACGGCGACACGATTGCCATTCAAGGATTCGTCGGCATTGGAGTGCCAGACGAACTAATTCTCGCGCTGGAGCGGCGCTTTTTAAAAACAAACCGTCCATCGGGCTTGACGCTTTTGCTAGCGGCTGCGCCAGGAGATGGAAAAGAGCTTGGAGTCAATAAACTTGCTCACGAGGGCTTGTTCAAGCGTGTTATTGGCAGCCACTTTTCACTTATTCCCCGCTTGGCTGAAATGGCTGTTGCCGGAAAATTCGAAGCGTACAACTTGCCACTGGGCTCGATCTGTCACCTGCTGCGCGACATCGCCGCTGGACGCCCAGGTCACTTCTCAAAGGTTGGTCTCCGGACTTTTGTCGATCCGAGGTTGGATGGCGGCAAGATCAATGCAATTACCACCGAGGACCTGGTAGAACTGCATGAGTTCAAGGACGCTGAGTGGCTGTTCTACAAGACCTTTCCCATCAACGTCACGCTCATACGTGGCACCACGGCTGACCCTGACGGCAATGTCACCATGGAGCGCGAGGCGCTTACGCTTGACGTACTTCCCTTCGCGATGGCAGCGCGAAACTCGCGTGGCCTGATCATCGCCCAGGTTGAGCGGATCGCGGAATCTGGGTCGCTCAACCCGCGTGAGGTGCAGGTGCCCGGCGTATTGGTCGACTGCGTCGTCGTTGCCGAGCCGCAGAATCATCGCCAAACCTATGCGGTGCCATACAATCATGCCTATACGGGCCGTCAGCGCGTGCCGATGGATCGCATCGAGCCGTTACCGCTCGACGAGCGCAAGATCATTGGTCGCCGGTGTGCATTCGAGATCCCCGTCGGCGGCGTTATCAACCTCGGCATTGGGATGCCGGAGGCGCTTGCTGCCGTCGCCGCGGAAGAGCGAGTTCTGAAGCTTGTAACGTTGACCGCCGAGCCCGGCGTGATCGGTGGGATTCCGCAGGGCGGCTTGAGTTTTGGCGCGGCGCTCAATCCGTCCGCCATCATTCAGCAAAACCAACAATTCGACTTTTACGATGGCGGCGGGCTCGACATGGCGTGCCTCGGAATGGCGCAGACGGATAGCCATGGCAACGTCAATGTCAGCCGCTTCGGGCCTAAGCTCGCCGGATCTGGTGGCTTCATCAACATCTCTCAGAACTCCAAGAAGGTGCTGTTTGCCGGAACTTTCACAACCGGCGGGCTACGGGTCGCGATCGAGAACGGCAAACTAAAGATTCTGAGCGAGGGCAAGACGCGAAAATTTTTACAACAGGTTGATCAAGTCACCTACAGTGGCGATTTTGCTGCGGAGCAAGGACAACCATCTTTTTATGTTACGGAGCGGTGCGTGTTTCGCCGAACGCCGGAAGGAATGGAACTTACAGAGGTGGCGCCAGGTATTGACATCGACAAAGACATCCTCAGTCAAATGGCCTTCAAGCCGATTGTCCAGAAACCCAGGCTTATGGATCAACGCATTTTTATACCCGGGTTGATGAATCTCGAACGAATGCTCGTGGGCCTGAGCATTGCTGAGCGGATCAGCTATGATCAAGAACGAAACATCATCTTTTTGAATTACGAAGGCCTCAAGTTACGGACGCTCGAGGACATTGAACTTGTTCGAGCTGAAATAGAAGCGCGGTGTCGGGCAATCGGAAAGAGGGTTACCACGATCGCCAATTACGACGGGTTCGAGCTCGATCCATCTGTCACCGATGCCTATTTCACGATGGTGGCCTACATACAAAATCGCTACTACAAATCGGTGTCCCGCTATACGACCAATGCTTTCATGCGTCTCAAACTCCTTAACGCTTTGTCAGATCGCGAACTGGCGCCCGATGTATTCGAAACTCGCGACGAAGCCCAAGCGATGATCGAACGTTAGGCGAATGCGACGCGTCGTCTTGTTGAAACCGACCCCCATCGAAAAGGAGCCTTCATGCCGCCTTCGGACACCGTCGACCATGGTACCGAATTTAGTCGCGGTAGTGTGCTTTGTGCGTCGCGCCACCAGTTCCATCGCGTCACGTTTACCGATTGGGGATCAGCGGACCGCGGCACGATCATTTGCGTGCACGGCCTGACCAGACAGGGACGGGACTTCGACTACTTGGCGAGAGGACTGGCCAAGGAGGGTTTTCGGGTGATCTGCCCAGACTTGGTAGGACGCGGCCTCAGTCACCGTTTGGCCGTTCCGGAAGACTATGACCTGCCGCAATATGTTCTTGACATGACCACTCTCATCGCCAGCATCGGTGCGAGTGAGGTCGACTGGGTTGGGTGCTCACTTGGCGGCCAGATCGGCATAATCCTTGCCGGGATGCTGAATTCTCCGATACGTCGCATGCTGGTGAACGACATCGGTCCTTATCTTCCACTTGATGCGGTGATGCGGATTGGAAATTACGTCCGGTCGGGTCCGGCACACTTCGCATCTGAACAAGAAGTTGACGCCTACTTTCGTGAAATCCTGGCTCCGTTCGGTCGTCTTTCCGAAGAAAAATGGCATCACCTGGCCAGCCACAGCGTTACCCCGGACAACCTCGGCGGTTATCGCTTGAGATATGACCGCATGATTGTCCGCGGATTCAAGACGCCCTGGAGGCACATGCGGCAGTTATGGAGGTATTGGGATCAGATCCGATGTCCGACCTTGATTTTACGGGGCGTTGAATCCGATCTTCTGCTCCAGTCGACGGCGGCAGAGATGTTGACTCGCAATCCCCATGCCCGGCTGTTGGAAATTCCTAACTGCGGTCATCTCCCGCCTTTGCTCGAGGACGACCAGATCGCAATGGTTTGCGACTGGATGGCGGGGAAAGAGATCGGGCACCGTTCTGTGAAGCGGTCAGCCGCTGCTAGGCCTGCCGGACCGGTGGCTGCCCAATA
>Ga0075418_10010858_pt1 | contig 10189 bp, 7 predicted proteins | sample SoiMetdeltSBSDD2_FD_81776 | JGI IMG/M metagenome (GOLD analysis project Ga0075418, IMG submission 81776) | Bulk soil microbial communities from a Populus tree surrounding site in Tennessee, USA - Soil MetaG P. deltoides SBSDD2 | ecosystem: Environmental > Terrestrial > Soil > Tree plantation...
CGAGGTAAAGGTACTTCTGCTGGGGATCCTTCGAGAATGCGATATCCCAGACCGAACCGTCGCCGAGCGTTTTCGTCGCGACGAACACTTCCTTCACGAAGGTGCCGTCGGCCTTGAAGACCTGAATCCGATCGTTCGGGCGGTCGCAGACGTAGACGAGCCCGTCGTTCGCCAGCTCGGCGCAGTGCACGGGGTTGCGGAATTGCTGGGCCGGGGGAGCGCTGGGATCGTACTTCCCGAGGTCGGTGTCGTCGGGCTTGTTCCCGTAGGCGCCCCAGTAGCGCTTGAACTTCCCGGTATCCGCGTCGATCACGGCCACGCGCTTGTTGCCGTATCCGTCGGCGAAGTAGGCCTCGTTCTCCTTCGGGTCGACGAAGATCTTGGCCACCCTCCCGAAGTCGTCCTGATCGTGGCTGCCGTCGGACTTCCCCTGGTGCCCGAACTGCATCAGGAACTTTCCGCTGCTCGTGAACTTCAGCACGTGGGCGTCCTTCGCATCGTTCCCGCCGATCCAGACGTTGCCCTTGTGGTCGACGGTGATCCCGTGGTTCGAGGCCGGCCACTCGTAGCCTTCGCCAGCCCCCCCCCAGTGCGCCACTACGTTGCCGGCCGGGTCGAACTCGAGCACGGGCGGCGCCGGGACGCAGCACGCCTCCGCGGTCCGGGGAGTCGTGGCCGCGCTCATCTCCGTCCCCGCGTTCAGCGAGCTGCCGCCGCGGTGGACGATGAAGACGTGATCCCTGGCGTCGACCGACACGCCGATCGTCGATCCCAGCAGCCAGTGGTTGGGCAGCGGCTTAGGCCAGAACGGGTCCACCTCGAACCGCGGTGCCTGAACCGCGTCGGCGGCGGCCGTCACTTCGAGTGCGGCGTGTCCCGCTGCGAGAGCGGCGAAGACGCCCAGGAAGATCGCTCCGATGTGGAGTTCGCGCTTCGACAGCGGCATGTCTCGTCCCTCCGGGGCGACACTATACTCTGCCGCCCATGTCCCAGCGAGCCGGGTTCCTGAGACGCGTCTTCGCGATCTCGGTCATCGCGCTCGCGCTGCCTGCCCGCCCTCACGACGTCCCGGCCGACGTGACTGTCCATGCGTTCGTCAAGCCGGAGGGGAGGCGTCTTCAGCTCCTGGTTCGCGTGCCCCTGGCCGCGCTGCGCGACGTGAATCCTCCGACGCGTGGCCCAGGCTACCTGGACCTCGCTCGGGCGAGTGCCGCGCTCGAGACGGCGGCACGCCTGTGGATCGCCGACGCGGTCGAGCTGTACGAGGACGACGTTCGCCTGGAAGGGCCCAAGCTGGTCGCCACGCGCGCGTCGCTCGCGTCCGAGCCGTTCGGGAGCTACGGGCAGGCCCTGGCCGTCATCACCGGCGCGCCGCTCCCCGAGGATACCGAGCTCTACTGGAGCCAGGGCATGCTCGACGCGCTGCTCGAATGGCCGATCAGATCGCAGGAAGGCCGCTTCTCAATACGCCCCGTCTTCGCACGCCTCGGACTCCGCGTCGTCACCGCGCTCCAGTTTCTTCCCCCCGCCGGAGGCGTGCGCGCCTTCGAGCTGCGCGGAGACCCTGGTCTCGTCCGGCTCGACCCGCGTTGGCATCAGGCCGCCCTGCGCTTCGTGGGCCTCGGCTTCCTCCACATCCTGGATGGGATCGACCACCTGCTCTTCCTCCTGTGTCTGGTGATCCCCTTCCGGCGCTTCGGTCCGCTGATCCTCGTCGTGACATCGTTCACAGTGGCACACTCGGTGACGCTGATCGCATCCGCGTCCGGGCTCGCTCCGGACGCGCTGTGGTTCCCGCCCCTCGTCGAGACGCTGATCGCGCTCTCGATCCTCTACATGGCGCTGGAGAACATCGTGGCCCCGCGGCTCGGTCGGCGCTGGATCGTCACCTTCGGCTTCGGGCTGATCCACGGCTTCGGGTTCGCGTTCGCGCTCCGGGAGACCCTTCAGTTCGCCGGGTCCCACCTGCTGACTTCGCTCCTCTCCTTCAATGTCGGCGTGGAGCTGGGCCAGCTCGCTGTGCTCGTGGTCCTCGTTCCAGCGCTGGAGCTCCTCTTCCGGCGGGGCGTGGCCGAACGGGTTGGGACGATCGTCCTGTCGGCCTTCGCAGCGCACACGGGTTGGCACTGGATGCTGGAGCGGCTCGAGCGCCTGCGACAGTTCCCGTTTCGCTGGCCCGCGATCGATGCCGCCCTAGTGGCGGAAGCCATCCGCTGGCTGATGCTGGCCGTGATCGCGGCGGCCATCGCCTGGCTCCTGTTCAGCGTGCTGCTTCGATCGACGCGCCGGAGTGCATCCAAGGAGATGTAGTATCCCCACGATCCTGAGCGAGCCAATCCAATAACGGAGCGACCCATGCGAAGCCAAGCTGAGCTCGACCGCCGCGTGTTCCTCAAGGGCGCCGGGCTGACCGCGCTGTGGAGCGCAGTCGGTACGAGCGCGCCTGCCGCGACCAGCGGGCGCTACGACTTCGACGAGGTCTACGCTCGCGTCGGAACCGAGTGCACGAAGTGGGACAAGCAGCTCGGGAGATTCGGCAAGGGCAGCGTCGACGTCGGCATGGGCATCGCGGACATGGATTTCCGGGCGGCGCCGTGCATCACGCGGGCGCTGGCCGAGCGCTGCCGCCACGAGAACTGGGGCTACATGGACCCGCCCCGTTCGTACGTGGACGCCATCGTCAACTGGAACCAGCGACGCTACGGCCTCCAGATCGATCCGGCGACCCTGGAGTTCAGCATGGGCGTCCACCCGGCCTTGATCGCGGCACTACACACCTTCTCGCCTCCAGGCAGTCGAGTGCTGATGCTGTCGCCGGCGTACGACGGCTTCTACTCCGACCTGACCTTCACGCGCACGCTGGCCGAGGACTGCCCGATGCCGGTCGTGGACGGCCGCCACGAGATTGACTTCGACGATTTCGAGCGCCGCGCTCAGCGCTCGAACGTGTTCATCCTCTGCAACCCCCACAACCCCACGGGCAACTGCTGGTCGGCCGAGGACCTGGCGCGGCTCGGCGAGATCTGCCTGCGCCACCGGGTCGTCGTCCTCGCCGACGAGATCCACTGCGATTTCGTCACGAAGGGACACAAGTACACGCCGTTCGCCAGCCTCCCGAACCGCGCAGTCGTCGACAACAGCCTCACCTTCAAGGCCGCCAGCAAGACATTCAGCCTCGCAGCGATGAAATCGGCCTGGTTCTTCTCCACGAATCCGGACTACCTCGCGCGGGTCAGAGCGAACAACCGGATCGACCTGAACACCTTCGGCATCGTCGCCAACCGCGCCGCCTTGAACGAAGGCGACGACTGGCTGGACCAGCTCCTGCCGTACATCGACGCGAACCACGAGTTCGTGGCCGCCTACGTCAAGGAGAAGATGCCACTGGTCAAGTATGCCAAGGCCCAGGGCACCTACCTCGCCTGGCTGGATGTGAGCGCGGTCGCGGACAAGATCGGCGCCCGGAAGGCGGCCGTCGAGGCCACCCCAGCGTCGAAGCTGCCCGTCACCCCGGAGATGGTCGTCGAGCGTTGGTTCGTGGAGCACGCGAAGGTCCACATGAATCCCGGATCCGCGTACGGCACGGGCGGAGCAGGCCACATGCGGATGAACCTCGGGACCTCTCGAAGGCTCGTCACCCTGGCCCTCGACAACATGGCGAGGGCGCTGAGGGAAGCCTAGCCGCCCGCAGTCACTCGGCCGCCGGCTTCTTCGCCTTCTTCTCCTGCGGCAGCGCGAGCGCCACGAGCTCCGCGGGATGCCCGGGCGCGGCGACGGAGAGCACGATGTACTGCCGGCCGTTGTGCATGTAGGTCATCGGGGCGGTGTTCGTCGTCGCCGGAATCTCGACGCGCGCGACCTCGCGCCCCGTCTTCTTGTCGAGGGCGTGCAGGAGCGGGTCGGCGCCGCGGCCCTCGCCGTAGAAGAGCAGCGACTTCGTGACGAGCACCGTCGCGTGGGTTTGTTTTCCCGTGACGGGAAGCGTCACCCCCTTGAGCGCCGGATGCTCCTTGATGCTCTTCGGCGTGTCGCCGTTCGGCACGCGCCAGAGGTGCTCACCCGTGTTGAGGTCGATCGCCACGATGCTCCCGTAGGGCGGCTTGAACAGGGGCAGGCCCTGTGGCCCGCGGATGCCTCCCGGACCGCGCGACACGTAGTTCATGTTCGAGTTGTCCCCGCCGATCACCGCTGCGCGCTGATTGCCCGGGATGAGGGAGAGGACGCTATGGCCCCGCTCCGTCGCCACGAACAGCACCCCCGTCTCGGCATCCACGGCCGCGCCGCCCGGAATGTTGGCGCCGCCGTTCGCGCCCGGCACGTTGAAGGCGCCCTTCGTGCCGTCCGGCGCTTCCCAGAGCGAGGGAGGCAGGAACAGCGGGCCCATGCGGTACTGACGCGCGATCTCGAGGCCCTGCTGTTTCAGCTCGGGGGTGAAGTCGATGAGGTCGTTCTCCGTGACGCCCTGCAGCTCGAAAGGCGCGGGCCGCGTGGGAAAGGGCTGCGTGGGCCAGGTCTTCTCGCCCGGCGCATCCGACTGCAGGACCTTGCGTTCCTCGATCGGCCACAGCGGCGTGCCGCTCTCACGGTTGAAGACGTACGTGAAGCCCTGCTTGGTGACCGCCGCGACGGCCGGGACCTTGCGACCGCCCACCTTGAGGTCGACCACGTGGGGCGCGTCGGGGTTGTCGTAGTTCCAGATGTCGTGATGGACCATCTGGAAGTGCCAGGCGCGCTTGCCGGTCTTGACGTCCAGGGCGATCAGGCTCGTGCCGTAGAGGTTCGCGCCGCCGCGATGGCCCCCGTAGTAGTCGTTCGTTGGCGTGTCCGTCGGGATGAACACCAGGCCGCGCTCGGAGTCGGCGGAGAGCGGAGCCCAGGCCGAGATGTTGCCGGTGTAGGTCCACGAGTCGCCATCCCAGGTGTCGTGCCCCGGCTCGCCCGGCTGGGGCAGCACGTGGAAGATCCACAGCATCCGACCGGTCTTGGCGTCGTAGCCGCGGACGTGGCCCGGCACGTTCTCCTTGCGCTCGGGGTAGTACCCGCGGTCGTGGGAGTTGCCGACGACGACGACGCCGTTGACGACGATGGGCGGCGAGCTGGCGGTGATGTCGCCGGCGTCGAGGATCCCGCGGTCGGCGTCGACCGGGTAGTTCCCCATGCCGAGGTGCAGGTCAACGATCCCGCCGAGCCCGAAGAACGGCAGCAGGTGGCCCGTCTCGGCGTCGAGGGCGACAAGGTAGTAGCCCGGGGTGATCACGAAGATCGTGGGCCTGCCGTCCACCTCCGCGTAGGCCACGCCCTTTCCGTAGTTCTTCCGTGTGGACGCTTCCCAGCGCGGGTTGTCCCGCTCGCGCCACATCCACAGCGTCTCGCCCGTGGCCGGATCGATGCAGACCACCGTGCGCCTCTGGCCCGCCACGGCGTAGAGCCGGTTCCCGACCTTGATCGGCGTACCGCGATAGATGTAGTCCGGCTCGGGCCCGTAGTTGAGTGCGGACCACCGCCACGCGACCTCGAGCGTGCCCGCGTTCTCGGCGTTGATCTGGTCGAGCGCGGAGTAGCGGCTGCTCCTCTCGTCCGCGCCCCAGTACCGCCATTCCCCGATCTCCGGCTGCGCCGCCTGCGCGAGAGAAGCGGCCAGAACCGCTGCGAGTAAGGCGGGGGCGACGGCACGTTCGCTCATGGCTTGCTCCTCCACTTGACCACGATCTTCCTCAGGTCGTCGGCCGGGATCGGCAGCTCCTCGCTGCCGGTGGGCATGTCGTTCAGCGACAGGATGTAGGCGAGCAGGTCGAGGTATTCGCGGCGCTTGAGGCTGCCCGGGTTGTTCTGGGGCATGGTCGTGTAGAGCGCGTCGAGCAGGTTGGCGAGAGGCGCGCCGTCCCACGACTTCATGACCCCGCCGCGGTACCAGTCGAGCGGATGGCATCCCGCGCACGACTGCTTGTAGCCCTCCTTGCCTCGCTCGGCCTGCTTGGAGGTGTACACGCCGTCCTGCGTCGTGCGGGGCGGCGGGTCCTCGGCGAGCGCGGGCGCGACCAGCCCGAGGATGAGAGCAAGCGTCGCGGCCCTCATCGGGACGCCTGAGGTCCTTGGGGCGCGAGCTCCACGACCATGACCACGATCGGCTCCTTGCCGTCGTTGGCGTCGCCGTGCCGCTCACCCGGGGGATCCGCCGGGAGCCAATAGGCATTTCCGGTCTCCCAGGTCACCGATCGTGATACCCCGGACTCCTTCACGATCCGGAGCGTCCCGCCTTGAATCGCCACGATGACGCGGCCGTTCTCGTGTGGGTGCAGGCTGAGCGGCTGGTTCGGCGCGATGGTGCTCCTCCATACCCGGACCGACTCGTTCTCGAACTGGGGCACGCGCCGCGTGGCGGACGGCACTTCCGGCCCTGTCGATCCCGCGAGGCTCACGGCCAGCGCCACGACACACGCGGTCGGTAGGATCGACATGAAGCCTCCTCGGGGGCGCAGGCGCGGATTGTACTGCGCCATCTCCGTGGTGGTGATAGCCTCCGGTGCCATGACCACCGCGATTCCGGTCGTCCTGCTCGCCTCCGCCCTGGCGACCGCGCCCTACAAGCTCGGGACGTTCGAGGCCAAGGGACGGAGCTTCGTGGGCCTCGTGCGTAACGACCTCACGGTCAGCGAGATCGTCGGCGTGTCGGACATGCGCGACCTGATCAACCGGTACGACCAGCTGAAGGAGAGCCTGAGCGCGCTCGCGGCGGAGGGGGCGCCCCGTGGCCCGCACTCCCATGCGCTCGCCACGCTCAAGGTCCGGCCGCCCATCCCGAACCCCGAGACGATGCTGAACGCTGCGGTGAACTACACGGAGCACGACGCCGAGATGCGCGGACGGCCCGCGGAGCCCGCGGCTCAACCGGCCAACCTGCCGCGCTCGGCGCCCGGCCTGTGGGACAGACGGGCCGACGACACCCGCCACAACCCGTACCTCTTCGCGAAGCCGCGCACGGCCTTGATCGCGGACGGCGAAGCGATACGCATCCCGTCGGGCCGCGACCAGATCGACTGGGAGTGCGAGCTGGCGCTCGTCGTTGGGCGCCGCGCGAGCCATGTGCCCGTCGACAAGGCGGCGGACTACGTCTTCGGCTACACGCTCGAGGACGACGTCTCGGACCGCGGAGGTCGCGGCGACTCACGCCACGGGTCGGACTGGCTGGTGGGCAAGGCCCACGACACGTTCGCGCCGCTCGGGCCATTCATCGTTCCAAGGCAATTCGTCCCCGACCCACACAAGCTGCCGATCAAGTTCAGCCTCTCGGGGACCTTGATGCAGGACTCGAACACGGACCGGATGACGCACAGCGTGTACGAGCTGCTCCACTACGCGTCGAACATCCTGACGCTGCAGCCCGGCGACGTGATCTCGACCGGCAGCCCGGCCGGCGTGGGTTCGGCGCGCAACCCGCCCATCTTCATGAAGGCGGGCGATGTCGCCGCCTGCACGATCGAGGGGATCGGCACGCTGACCAACCCCGTCGCCGCCGCGGAGCCCGGCCGATAGAGTAGCCCGAGCTCGGCGTTCAGAACCGGTGGATGTAGCTCGCCTTGAGGAACAGCCCGCGCTCGCTCGTGCGGAAGGAGCCGGTCTGGCGTCGCACCTCGAGCCCGTCCCACTCCTGGCGTTCGATGAGGGATCCATACCCGACGTAGGCCACGGTGCCCGGGAGCAGCTCCCAGGACCCCAGGAGGTCGGTGAGGATCCGGCTGGTGGAGCTGTCGTATTGCACCAGAGCGCGGACCGCGAGCCGCCGGTCGATCTGGAATGTCGTGCGCGTGTTCACCACGTCGACGGTGAAGACGCGGGCGCCGTCCGAGCGCCGGTCGAACTCGACCCGGTCGTAGGTGATGGATTGGCTGAGGCGCGGGGTCGGCTGGAATGTGAGCTCCGCGTAGTAGGCGCGCTCGCTGCCGGAGAACGGATCGACGGGGTCGTAGAAGATCGAGCGGCCCTGGTTGAGGCGCGTGTTGAAGTAGAGCCAGCGGGTCATCTGGGCCTCGGCCATGATGCGCAGGCTCGAGACGGGGAAGGTCTGCCCGACCCACGCGTCCTGGCCGTGGACGTAGTCCACTCGGAAGAACCCCTGGCGGAGCGTGTTGAAGCGCACCCCGGAGACCACGATCCACGGGCTGCCCTCCTGGATGCGGTCCCGGCCGTAACGGACGAAGACGAAGGGGTTGATGCGCTTCAACCAGGCGTGCTTCTTGGCGTCCGGGTAGATCGAGTAGCCCGCGTAGCTCCAGCCCTGCGTGATGCCCACCTGGTTCTGGAACGCAGTGTCCATCTGGAATCCGCGGTCGTAATGCTCGATCTGCTGGCTGAACACGAAAGGCTTGGTTGCATATTCGTAGAAGCCGTTCGCGCCGAGCCCGTCCTTCGATTCCAGCCCGTTGGGGGAGTGGGTTCCCGTGGCGAGGAAGTTGCCGGCGAAGCGATGGTCTCCGCGCTTGATGCTCACGTCGGCGCCGACGACCCGATTGTGACCGGCGCCCAGCTCGGTGTCGGTGACGATCGCGCCGACGTAGCTCGAGGGGCCGAGACTGTACTGGCCGCGGGCGATGTAGAACTCCTTGCGCTCGCCCAGGAACGGGTTGGCCCCGATGTCGAGCGCGCGTCCGAGAGCCTCGTCGCCCGCAGTCAGCACGGCGAAGCCGACCCGGCCGGCGTTGCCGGAGCTCTTGAACCCCCAGAACGGGTCGACGATGCGACGCGTGTGGACGGCCGTGCGCATGATGGCATCGCCGCCGACCCCCGCAAGCTCGAACGTGCCGAGCCCCTCCATGAAGAAGGGCCGCTTCTCGGAGAAGAACAGCGGGAAGCGCTGGTTCACCTCGACCTGGAACGCGTCGGACTCGACCTGGCTGAAGTCCGGGTTGATCGTGCCCTCCACGGTCGCCGACGAGGTGATGCCGTACTTGGCGGATAAGCCCACGTCGGGATCGGAGTGGGCAGGACCGAAGGCCTGCTCGCTGACGCGCGCCTCGCGGCGTGAGTATGTTGCGCTGGGGATCACCTCGAGAGTGAGCGGGCGCTTCAGGTCGTGCAGGAGCATCGTGGCCTGGCGCTCGATGAAGCTGCGCCCCGCCGGCACATCCGGCCAAGAGACCGACATGCCGAGGCGGCTGACGCGTCGCCAGAACAGCACTTTCATCTTGACCTCGGTCCCGCTCACGAAGCGGACCGTCGTGAGCGGGACGCGGATCTCCGCCTCGTAGCCCTGTTCGGTGCGTCGACCGGCGCTCTCCCACACGAAATCGGGAGCGCTGTTCTCGCCGGCGCTGGGCGTGTTGAGGATGTCGCCCTGCACGCCGAGCGGGTTCACGAACAGGTCGTAGCTCGCCTGGCCGTTTCCGACCGAGTCCAGGCTCAGCCCGACCCAGTCATCGTTCCAGACGTTGTCGCGACGGCTCAGCGTTCCGCGGACCTTGTCGGGCTCGGGGTCCAGGCAGCGGAACGAGAAATAGAGGTTGCGGTCGTCGTAAGCCACGCGGACTTCCGTCGTCTGCGCGATACGGTCGCCGTTCAACGGGTTATACGAGAGCCAGTCCGTCTCCGGCAGCGCCGGTGCCTGGGCCCAGACGGCATCGTCGAGGCGGCCGTCGATGGCGGGCGGCTCCGACGCCCGAACGGGCTCGATCCGAGGTCGGTCCTGGGCCACGGCTGGAGCCGTGATCGCTGCGCTGAGAACGAACGAGGTCGACCATACCCGAAGCATCACCGCTGAGACGGTCGGCCTCGGGGTTTGGTTGCTACGAGATCTTGGGCCTTTTCGTCATTCCCTGGCACGGCCTCTGCACATTGAAGATGCGGATTTCAAGGGCCGTCGGGAGGCGACATGGCAGCCGTAAACCAAAGGAGTATCGCCATGACGAGGTTGAAAGCGGCCGTTGCGGTCGCGGCCCTCGCCGGCAGCGGCCTGGCCGCGGCCGCGCTCTACCCTCAGGCGCGCGCCGATGCCTTGAAGACGAAGGCGGGCACTGTGAACGTCGAGCGCCTGGCCCGGCTCGACAATCCGTGGGGGATGACTTTCCTGCCCGATGAGCGGCTGCTGATCACCGAAAAGCCCGGGCGGCTTCGCGTCTACTTTAGCGGGAAGCTGTCGCCGCCGATCCCCGGGGTGCCCAAGGTCGTCTACCACGAGCAGGGCGGCCTGCTGGAC
>Ga0075418_10010860_pt1 | contig 10189 bp, 5 predicted proteins | sample SoiMetdeltSBSDD2_FD_81776 | JGI IMG/M metagenome (GOLD analysis project Ga0075418, IMG submission 81776) | Bulk soil microbial communities from a Populus tree surrounding site in Tennessee, USA - Soil MetaG P. deltoides SBSDD2 | ecosystem: Environmental > Terrestrial > Soil > Tree plantation...
ACGCCACAGCACCGGTCATGTGGGATTTCTGGTGGGTGGCCCATCTGACCCTGGCTTGGCTCCTGTGGCGGGGGCACCCGCTGGCGCGGCCGGCAGGGCTCGTCATCGCACCCGTCGAGATCGCCATCGTGGCGGTGAAGTTGGCGCTCTTCGCCCGCAGTCCGGACGCGTCGTTCTGGAAGCTTCTCTGGCTTACGAATAAAATCTACGTCCTGGGGTTCTTTATCGTCTTCCTCGCCGTGCTCTGGAGGAGGGGTCGTCAATGAGTCGCAAGCGCAGCCTCAGCCGGAGGGCGTTCGTGAAGCAGTCGGCGCTGCTCGGCGGCCTGGCGGCCGCGGCCGGCGGAGCGAGCGCGTGCGGGCAGGACGCCGGCGGCGGCGCGGGGACGGCGGGCGCCCTGCCCCGACGGACCCTCGGCCGCACCGGCCTCGTGGTCTCCGAGGTCGGCTTCGGCGGGTACCCGATCGACGATCCCGACGTCCTCCTCTACGCTCTCGACCGCGGCATCAATTACGTCGACACCTCCAACTGTTACCGCGGCGGCGCCAGCGAGCGGGCGGTCGGTCAGGCGCTCAAGGGGCGCCGCGACCGGTTCGTCCTGACCACCAAGTGGTGCCCGCACCATCTTTCCAAGCCGGCGTCGAAGCAGAACTTCCTCGACCAGCTCGAGACCAGCCTGAGGCGTCTCCAGACCGACCACGTGGACGTCCTGCTGAACCACGAGGTGGGCCGGGACTCCGACGGGCTCGGGACGAAGCGGCTGCAGAACCCGGAAATGTTCGAGGCGTGGGAGGCGGCGCGGAAGGCCGGCAAGGCGCGCTTCCTCGGGGCGAGCGGACACGATCCGGACCTCATGGAGATCATGCACCACGCGGTCGACGACGGCCGTTTCGACGTCCTCCTCTGCCGCTACAACTTCCTCGATTACCCGGAGCAGGATCGCCTGATCGCCCGCGCGGCTGCGAAGGGCGTCGGGTTCGTCGCCATGAAGACGCTCGCGGGCGCCAAGGGGGCCGACCTCGACCGCTTCCGCGACCGGCACGTGACCTTCAAGCAGGCGGCGCTCAAGTGGGTCCTGTCGAACCCGAAGGTGTCGAACCTGGTGATCTCGATCAACAGCCGCAAGCAGGTGGACGAGTATGCGGCGGCGGCCGGGCAGCCGCTCACGCAGGCCGACCGGGCCGTTCTCCAGGACTACGAGAGGGAGTTCTCGACGCAGGTCTGCCGCTTCAGCGGCGCCTGCCTGCCGGCCTGCCCCGAGCACGTGCGGATCGCCGACATCCTGCGCTTCTCGATGTACTACCACGAGTACCAGCAGGAGAGCCGGGCGGTGGAGTCGTACGCGCGTCTCGTCGCCTCCGAGCGCGCGGCCCACTGCCTGCACTGCAGCGGATTCTGCGAGCAGGCGTGCGCCTACGACCTGCCGGTCAAGAGCCTCATGATCCGGGCCGACGCCGCGCTGCGGGACCCTCGCACGAAGACCTAGGGTTTCGCCTGCCAGTTCAGGAGCACCCGGAAGGGCTCCTCGTCGATGCTCTGGGTGGGCACGGCCACGAGGAAGCGCCGGCCGTCGGCCGACACGGCGTACTGGTTCGTGACTCGGTTCAGCATCACGTGCGGGCGGAAGAGCGCCTGCGGCGATCCGATCGACAGGGCCGATCCGGCGATGGACACCGGCGCCGACATGAGGTTGCCGTCGGGAGCCACGAAGTAGATTTCCCGGCCGTCCCGGCTCCAGGACGGCTGCTCGCCGCCCGAGGTCGAGACGCGCCACACCTCCTGGGTCATCGGGAACCGGCGCACGAAGATCTCGGACTGGCCCGGCTCGTCCGAGCTGTACACGAAGAAGCGCCCGTCGGGGGAGAAGTGCGGCGCGCGTTCGTCGAACTCGCTGCCGAGGAGGATCTCGGGCGTTCCGCTGCCGCCGAGGCCCTGCACCCCGATGTCGAAGTTGCCCCCCATGCGCGTGTAGAGGACGTGACTGCCGTTCGGTGAGATGGAATGCGGCGTCGCGAAGCTGTCGACGACGCCGGTCGATTCGTCGTGCGGAGAGCCGTGGGCGGAGCGCCTCCGGATCTCGTACTTCCGCCCCTCGCTGCGATACAGGACGTCGCGCCCGTCGGGCATCCAGACGGGCATCGACGCCGACTCGACCAGCGGCGTGGAGACGTTCCGCCCGAGGTCGACGAGGAGGCTCTCGTAAGCGCCGGTCTCGGTGGTCCGGGTGGAGATGGCCGCTTCGCGATCGTCCGGCGACAGCACGACGCTCCAGATGGGGTCCGGCTGCAGCGCGGTCCCCAGGACGCCTCCCTTGCGGTCCATCCAGGTGAGCTGGCGCTCGGCGCTGCCGGCCCGGAAGACGAGGACGCCGGTCTGGGAGACGGTGAACAGATCGATGAACGAACCGAGCTCGGCGCGCGCCACAGGACGCACGACGGTCTCGGGGGTACCGGAGAGATCGCCCGTCCCCGGATCGAAATGCTGGGCGAGAAGCGCCGAGCCCCGGCCGTACAGGAGCATCGCCGGCGGGACGAAGACACCGGTAGCGCCGTTGCGCAGGATCAGCCTGCGTCCCGTCTCGCCGAGCGCGGCGAGGTAGGTGCCGGTCGTGTCGCGGCTCCCGGTCTTGACGTAGAAGAGGAAGCGCTTCCCGTCCGGCAGGAACTGCGGCCAGCGATGCAGCAGGTCGTCCTCCTCGAGCGACGTCGCCTCGGTGACGGGCCCGCCGGAGGCCAGGACCTTGTGGATGGCGCCGGCCGCCTTGCGGGCGAACAGGATCTCGCCGCGAGCCGACCAGGTCCCCCCGCGCCCCGCCTCCGCGTCCGCGAGGTCCTCGATCGCTCCGGTCGCGAGGTCGATGCGCCGGAGCTTGCCGCGCGCCACGAAGCCGAGTGACTTGCCATCCGGGGACCAGAACAGAGACTCCGCCGAGCCGGTCCCTGGCAGGTCGCGGACGCCGCCCGAGCCGAGCCCGCGCAGCCGGATCAGGGACTTGCCCGACGAGATGCCGGAGAACGCGAGCGTCGATCCGTCCGGCGACACCGCGAAGAAGTCGTTCTGGATGGTGCGGTCGGGGAGGACGATCGAGAGCTCCATCCGCTGCGGCGCCGCGGGAGGCGGCCGGCGGGATTCGATCGCGAAGTACGCCGCCGCGAGCGCGGCCACGGCGGCGGCGATCCAGGGAAGCCGGGCGCGCCGCGGGGAGGCGGAGGCGGCCGGAGCCGCGGCGGGAGGACCTTCTCCGATCCAGGCGAGCTCCCGCCGGAGGTCGGCCGCGCTCTGCCAGCGTTCTTCCGGGTCCTTGGCCAGGCAGGTCCGGACGAGGCGGTCCAGGGCGGCCGGCGAGGCGGGCTCGACCGCGGAGATCGGCGCCGGGTTCTCCTTCATGATCGCCGAGATCAGCGAGGCGCGGCTCGCCCCCGCGAAGGCCCTCTTCCCGGTCGCCATCTCGTACAGGACGGAGCCGAAGGCGAAGATGTCAGTGCGCGCGTCCGCCTCGCGGCCCTCCAGCTGTTCGGGGGCCATGTACTCGAAGGTCCCGAGGATCGTCCCCTCGGCGGTCAGCCCCTGCTGCGTGGGCAGAGCGGTCAGGCTGGCCTGTCCCCTCCCGGGCGCCTCGTCCTTCGCCAGACCGAAATCGAGCAGCTTCACGCCCGTCTTCGTCAGCATCACGTTGGCGGGCTTCAGGTCCCGGTGCACGATGCCGCGGCGGTGCGCCTTGTCGAGGGCGTCCGCGATCTCCATGCCGGCCCGCAGCGTCTGCCCGGGCGGCAGCGGGCCCTTCGCGAGACGATCCGACAGCGTCTCCCCCTCGAGCAGCTCCATGACGAGGTAGTCCGTCTCGCCATCCCGGCCCACGTCGAAGAGCGAGCAGATGTGCGGGTGGGAGAGCTGCGAGATCGTCCTCGCCTCGCGCTCGAAGCGTTGCCGCCTCTCCGGCGACGAGGCCAGGCGTGCCGGGAGCACCTTGACGGCGACGTCGCGCCCGAGGCGCGTGTCCCGCGCCCGGTACACCTCCCCCATGCCTCCGGCGCCGATCGGATGGACGATCTCGTACGGGCCGAGACGGGATCCCGTCGGAAGGGTCATCGAGAAGCCCGGCGTCCGGCTAGCGCGCCGCCGCCTTGGCCGCCGGCACGACGACCTCGCCCAGGCGCAGCTCCCGTCCCTGGCGCTCGAGGGAGGCGAGGCGCTCGCCGACGAGCTTCTGCCACTCGTCGGCGTAGCCGTCCAGCTCCTTGACCTGGCCGGCGAACACGTCGCGCATCCCCTGCGGCGGCGCGCCCGTTCCGCTGACGGCGCTGCTCAGGAGCGGGCTGAGCCGCGAGTAGAGCCGGGAGCCGGTCGCCAGGATGTCGTATTCGACCTGGGCCTTGGTGTTGTGCAGGCGATCCTCGAGCGAGTCGCAGCGCGTGATGAGGTCCTGGGCCCCCTTGACCCACTCCGCCGCGGCCGCGTTCCCCTGCAGGGCCTCGGAGCGCAGCGCGAGCTGCCGGCGCACCGAGCGGATCTGGTCCACGAGCGTCGTCAGGCGGGCGACCGCCCCCTGCACCTTCCGGGCGAAGTCCACCTGCGCTGTCAGGTCCGCAGGCGTCACCGCCAGGCGCGGATCGGGCAGCACCTCGAGAGGCGTGGTCAGGGTCTGGCCGGCCGCCGTCAGGCGGACGGTGTAGGGCCCGGGCCGCACGCGTGGCGCCGCTTCCGGATTGCCCTCGACCTTGGCGTCCTTGATTTTGGGCCCTTTCTCCCACTTCAGATCCCAGACGACCCGCTGCGTCCCGGGATCGGTCGAGAGAACCGCCCGCTTGGGCGGCTCGTCCGGTCCGTCCGGGTCGCCCTCGGGAAGCTCCGGCTCCTCCTTCTTGCTCGTGATCGTGCGGACCACCGTTCCCGAGGCGTCGAGGATCTCGAGCTTCATCTCCCCTTCCGGCTTCGCCTTGAGCGCGTACTGCAGGATGGCGCCGCGGGGTCGGTTCTCGCCGGCGCTGTCCCCGTACACGGCCGAGCGGTACTCCCAGCGCGTGACCGGTTGTGCCGGGAACAGGTGGACGGCCCGGCCGGCGATCTCGGGGGACCAGTTGCGGATCGCCGTCAGGTCGTCGAGGATCCAGATCGATCGGCCGAGGGTGCCGACCACGAGGTCGTCCCCCTTGACGACGAGGTCGTGCACGGCGACCGTCGGCAGGTTCAGGCCCAGCACCTGCCAGGTGCCGCCGTCGTCGCGCGAGAACGACACGCCGCGCTCCGTGCCGAGGAACAGCAGCCCCTTGCGCTTCGGGTCCTCGCGCACCGCGTGCAGGTAGACGTCCTTCGGCAGGTTCGAGGCGAGGTTCTTCCAGGTCTTCCCGTAGTCCGTCGTCTTCCAGAGGTACGGCCGCATGTCGTCGAGACGGTGCGCGTCGACGACGACGTACGCCGTGCCAGCGGCGTGCGGCGACGGCTCGACGATGCTGACGGTGCCCCACTCGGGCAGCCCCTTGATGGCCGAGGTGACGCTGATCCAGTGGGCGCCTCCGTCCCGGCTCACGTGCACGAGCCCGTCGTCGCTGCCGACCCACAGGAGACCCTTCTCGAGGGGCGACTCCGCGATGGCGAAGATGGTGCAGTAGTACTCGGCGCCGGTGTTGTCCCCGGTGATCGGGCCCCCCGACCACTTCTGCTTCGACTTGTCGTTCCGGGTCAGGTCGGGGCTGATCGCCGTCCAGGTCTGCCCGCCGTCCGCCGTCTTGAAGAGCACGTTGCCGCCGTGGTAGACGACCTTGGGATCGTGCGGCGAGGTGGCGATCGGGGCGGTCCACTGGAAGCGGTAGCGCATGTCCTCGGCGCCGTGCCCCGAGCCGTTCTCGGGATAGACGGCGACGTTCCGGACCATGCCGGTCTTGCGATCGAAGCGCGTGATGATCCCCAGATACTCGCCGGCGTAGACGACGTCCGGATCGTCGGAACTGGCGACCACGTGCCCGGCCTCCCCGCCCCCGACGTCGATCCAGTCACCCATCGCGATGTCGTCCGAAGCGAGGCTGTCGCTCGGCCCGGACGCGGTCCCGAGGTCCTGCATCGCCCCCATCACGCGGTACGGGACGGAGTTGTCGGCGGTCACGTGGTAGAACTGCGAAATCGGCAGCCTCGGCATGTACCACTTCTCGCCGCCGTCCCAGGACAGGTCGACGCCGCCGTCGTTCGCGCCGATCACCCGGGATGGGTTCCGGGGATCGATCCAGATGTCGTGGTGATCGCCGTGGTGCGCCCCCTTCACCTTCTTGATCGTCTTGCCCCCGTCGACCGTCTTCAGCAGGGGGACCTGCGGGAACCAGACGATGTCGGGATTGGATGGATCGATGGTGAGGGTCGTGTAGTACCAGGCCCGCTGTCTTAGAGCGCGGTGATCGCTGGCGAGCGACCAGGACTCGCCACCGTCGTCCGATCGAAAGAGCCCCCCCTTCTCCGCCTCGATCAGGGCGTAGACGCGCCTCCCATCCGAGGGGGCGACCGACACGCCGACCTTCCCCCAGGGACCGTCCGGCAGGCCGTGCCCGGTGATCTGCGCCCAGGAGTCGCCGCCGTCCCGCGACACGTACAGGCCGCTGCCGGGACCGCCGCTCGTCAGCCCCCAGGGATAGCGCCGAGTCTGCCAGAGCCCGGCGAACACCACGTTCGGGCTCGAGGGATCGAGGGCGACATCGGACGCGCCGGTGTCGGCGTCCTTCTTGAGCACCTGCAGCCAGGTCTTGCCCCCGTCCTTCGTCCTGTAGACGCCCCGCTCGGGGTTGGGGCCGAAGGCGTGGCCGAGCACGGCCGCGAAGGCGATGTCGGGGTTCGCCGGATGGACGACCATGGTGCCGATCTGCCCCTCCTGCTTCCAGACGTGGGTCCAGGTCCGGCCGCCATCCGTCGACTTGTAGATGCCGTTGCCGGCCCCCACGTTGCCGCGGATGTTGGCCTCGCCGGACCCGACGTAGACCACGCCGGGGCTGGAGGGCGCTATGGCGATCGAGCCGATGGAGGAGATCGGCTGCTCGTCGAAGATCGACTTCCACTGGATGCCGCCGTCCTCGGACTTCCAGACGCCGCCGGACGCGGTCGCCGCGTAATAGATGAGCGGGTTCCCGGCGATCCCGGCCGCGCGCGACACACGCCCCCCGGCGGGCGGCCCGACCAGGCGGTATTTGAGACCCTTGAGCTCGGCCGGCCCCTTCGACGGTTTCTCCGGCTCCTCGGCGGCCTGCAAAGCAGAGACGGCGGCCAGGGCGGCCATGCACAGCAACAGGGCGACACGGCGGACGGGTCGGACGGACATCGCTCTCCTCCTTCTGTCGGATGGCGTGCCGGATTCTACCCTAGGGGGGCCTCGCCGCGGCGGTCCGGCCTGGGGGGGGCTCGATCAGGGCGGAGATGCGACGGCGCGACCGCGGCGCTGGCGCACATATTCGAAGACCAGCGGCAGGACGGAGAGGATGATGATCGCCAGGATCACCAGCGAGAAATTCTCTTTCACGATCGGCAGGTTTCCGAAGAAATAGCCGCCCAGCACGAACAGCCCCACCCAGAGCAGCCCCCCGAAGACGTTGTAGGCCAGGAAGCGGCGGTAGGACATGGCCCCGATCCCCGCGACGAACGGCGCGAAGGTGCGCACGATCGGGATGAACCGCGCGAGGACGATCGTCTTGCCCCCGTGCTTCTCGTAGAAGGCGTGCGTGCGCATCAGGTGCTCGCGCTTGAGAAAGCGCACGTCCGACTGGAACACCCGCGGGCCGATCTTCCGGCCGATCCAGTAGTTCGCCGTGTCGCCGAGGATGGCCGCCGCGGACAGGACGACGAGGACGACCGTCACGTCCAGAGCGCCCAGGGCGGCGAAGGTGCCGGCGGCGAACAGGAGCGAGTCGCCAGGCAGGAACGGCGTCGCCACCACGCCGGTTTCCAGGAAGACCACCAGCCCCAGGATCAAATAGGTCCAGGTCCCGTAGCCACGGATGATCTCGCCAAGGTGCCGGTCGAGGTGCAGGAACAGGTCGATGATCGTCCGGACGAGGTCCATTGGCGTAGCCTATCATTGCTCCCGGGTTGGCGACGTTCGCGCGCGGCGCCAAATCCCTGACGGCGGTTCGCGAAGCCGGTCCGGCACGGCGGGACCCCCTCCCCTTTGACTCCTGCGTTCCCTGATACATATTGGGTGGGGGCGGGGGATGTACTGATGGGTCTATCCGATCCAGGACTGCGTCGGGCCCGGCCGTGAGGCTCGGGGAGTTCCTCATCCAGAAGGGCGTCATCACCAAGGAGCAGCTGGAGCAGGCGCTGCGCGCGCAGCTCATCTTCGGCGGGCATCTGGGCACCTGCCTCATGGAGATGGGGCTGGTCGACGAGCAGCTCCTCGGCGAGTCCCTGGCCGCGATCTTCCGCGTGCGCTACGCGCCTCCTGGATTGTTCACCGACGTGCCGCGCTCGGTCATCGAAACGATGACGCAGCGGCTGGTGGAGAAGTACCACGCGGTGCCGTTCGAGCGCACCAACCGGATGCTCCACCTCGCGATGATCGATCCGAAGAACCTCCCGGCGCTGGACGAGATCTCCTTCGCGACGGCGTGCAAGATCGAGCCCTGGGTGGCGCCCGAGGCCCGCATCTTCCAGGTCATGGAGCGCTACTACGACATCCCCCGGCGCCAGCGGTACATCGCCGTCTTCCCTGACATGGACGCCGGCCACGGCGGCCAGCGGGTGAACGACGGACCTCAGGAGAGGGGCCGCCCGGCACTCGTCAACACCTACGCCCCGCCCCCCTACCTCGAGGCCCTCGGCAAGGCGAAGGAGTCCGTGGAGCTCTCCGCGCCGCCGGAACCGCCCGCCGCGACGCCTGCAACCAGGCCCGAGACGGAGGATTGGGAGGGCGGACCGCCTCCGGCCCCACCGATGCACCCGGCGGCGCCATCCGGTCCACCCGCACAGGTTTCCGCCACACCGGCCCCCATAGCACAGACCATGTCGTCGCACCATCCGCCGGCGCAGGGAATCGTGCCACCTCCGCCCCCGGCGCGGGGCGCATCTCCGTTCGCGCCACCGGCGCCCATGAGCCCGTCGCCAGATCCGTTCTCGAGCTTCCGACCGGCGACCCGTCCATCGGCAGGCGAGTTAGGAGCCCCCCAACCGACCGCGCCGCAGTTCGCCGAGCCGTCGTTGGTCGCGCCCCAGCACGTCGTGCCGCAGCATGGCGCGCCACAGCCCGCGGCGACGTCGTTCGGCGCGTCGCCGAGCGCTGCGACGGGGGTCGCGGCGCACCAGCGAGGGGCGCCGGACCTCACCCGGAGCACGGGTAACCTCGCTCAGGAGGGCTTGTCGAACCGGCTCTGCCAGGCCGAGGCCGCGGAGGACCTGGCCCAGTGTGCGCTCGAGTACGCCTCGCACGGGCTCGAGCGCTGCGCCCTCTTCCTGATCCGATCCACGAACGCGTCGCTCTGGTGCTCGCGCGGCCTCGGTTGGGATCAGGAGCGCGGGCGGATCCTGAACCTCTCGGTCACCTCGGACCCCCTGTTCGAGCTCCTGCTCGAGCGCGATCACTATCGGGGATCGGTGCCCGAGGACGTCGGCATCCACGCCTCCTTCAAGTCGATGCGCATCGAAGTCCCCTCCGAGCTGCTCCTGGTGCCGGGATACGTCGAGGACCGGATGGTGATCCTGCTTTACGGCGACGGCGGCGTGAACGGCGCCATCCGGGGTGACACCGCCGACCTGTGCACCTTCGTGCGCAAGCTGTCCTACGCCCTGCACGTCGTCATGCTGAAGCGCAAGCTGCGCTCGCTGGATCTCAGGCCGCCCAGCGGGCCCTCCATGCGCGCGGCCTGAGCCGCAACCCGCAACCACCGATCGATCACCCCCGTCCGAGGCACCGGGCCCGCGCCTGCCGGGGGCCCGGCGCCTTTGCCGAGCGACTTCCGGCCCATGGCTGCGACTGAGACGTTATTGACGGCGGTGACGGGCCGTGGTAGTAGGCTGCCGGTCCGAGCTTCGGAGCCGCGAGGCCTGCCATCGAACAGCCCGTCATTCAGCCGCCCGAAGATCGCCGCGCGCCCCCGCGGACGCGGGCCCGGTGCCTTGCCCGCGCGTCCCTCTGCCTTCTGGGTCTGCTCGGGGCGGGAAGTCTGGCTCGGGCGCAGGCGCCGGCCGTTGCGGACGACTTCCTGCCGATCGATGATCGGTG
>Ga0075418_10010865_pt1 | contig 10183 bp, 7 predicted proteins | sample SoiMetdeltSBSDD2_FD_81776 | JGI IMG/M metagenome (GOLD analysis project Ga0075418, IMG submission 81776) | Bulk soil microbial communities from a Populus tree surrounding site in Tennessee, USA - Soil MetaG P. deltoides SBSDD2 | ecosystem: Environmental > Terrestrial > Soil > Tree plantation...
GCCGTCAGTGACCTTACTCGAGAGTCGATTGCGAAAGAACGGGTTGTTGCTGCGCTCCGGGGCATGGCGGCCGTCGCAGAGCAGAACAAGGGTGGCGCGGACCCCTTGTTTAGCTACCGGGATGAGGTTGCGTACATCGAAGATCCGCTGTTGGCGTTTTTCCTGAAATATGGCCGGTGGCGGGAGCACGCGGTGCGTGACGTTGGCGATAGCAGAGGCGTTGAGCGCCCGCTGTTTTAACCCCGCAATGGAATGATGTTGCCGAGCCGAGCGGCTGGCCGACTCATTGCGCCGAGCTTGCACATCTCGTCTGCGTGGTCAGCCTTCTTATAGACGTGCGTGTAGATGTGCTCAGTTGTCGTCGGCTTCGCGTGCCCCATGAATTCAACAACCTGGCGAACCGGAATCCCGGCGTCACCGCACAGGCTGGCGAGGTGCGTTTGCCCGCCATCAGCCCGAGAAGTTGGAGCTGCCCCTGTGTCCACAATCTGCCTGCAGCTACAGATAGCAGCCAGGGACGCCGCCGTGTGCCGCAAGGAAGCCAGATCGGCAACGCTGAGCGCCAACCTCCGTCTGGATTCGTAGGACCGTCGCTCGTGTCCGACCAACTCCCGGCGCTGGCTCCACCTGCAGAGGCGGCTGAATATCTGCGTACCACGACCGCTGCTCTCGCACAGGATCGTTACCGGGGGACTGACCCGAAGTTCATCAAGCACGGCAGCCGGGTGCTCTACCGCTGGTCCGATGTGTCGGAATGGCTGGGCCACAATACTTTTCAGCGGACCGATGAACGGGCGGTTTGATCGCCGGAGCGTTCGATCCTTGATCGCCTGTTCAGCGGGGCGGCCCCTGACGAGAGCAGCGAGTGGTCCGGGGCGATCCTTCGGTAGCGATCCACGATGTCGGCATACCTGGCCTCAATCATCGTGCCGTTGCCGACGATCTTTCGCGAGGTCGCCGCCAAGACCGCGAGGTCGCCGGGCAGCAGCGCGGTGGTCACTCCGCGTCGCTCACCACCGTCGTTCGCGCCACTCTTCGAGGTGGGGACGCTCCGCACCCAGCGTCGTGTCGTCACCGTGCCCGGGGTAGACCACTGTGGCGTCGGAGTAGACGTCGAACACCCGGGTGGTGACGTCGTTGAAGAGCGAGTCGAACTCCGCCGATTTTGTTGTCCGCCCAAGACCGCCCGGGAACAGGCAGTCGCCGGTGAACAGGTGGGTTGCTTCGTCGGCCCCATCCAGTGCCAGCGCGACGGATCCTGGTGTGTGGCCCTGCAGATGGATGACGTCGAAGGACAGCTCGCCGATCTTGACGGTGTCGCCGTGGGCCAGCGTGCGGTCTGGCTTGACCGGCAGCGGTCCGGAGTCGAGCTGATGCGCGGCTGTCGGCACCCCGGTGGCCTTGGCGACCCGGTCAAGCGCCAGCCAATGGTCCTGGTGCTGATGGCTGGTGACGATCAGCGACAGCTTCGGGGCGTACCGCTCGATCAGTTCGAGCAGGATCTCGGCGTCGTTGGCGGCGTCGATGAGTAGCGTTTCGCCTGTTTGGGAACACGTGACCAGGTAGGCGTTGTTGTCCATCGGGCCCACCGAGACCTTGACGATCGACGCGCCCGCGAGGGTGCGCCGGGCCGCGGTCCGGGGTTCGACGTGGCCGGTGTAGTTGTCGTCGACGACGGTCATGGTGCTCACGTTATCGAACGGCTCCACAGCTCCCGCGAAGTTGTCGGTGGGTGGACATAGCATGGGCATGAACTCTGTGCTGCGGGACGGACAGGAAGAGACACAGTTGGCTGACCGCCTGATCATCAAGGGTGCGCGTGAGCACAACCTGCGAAGCATCGACCTTGACTTACCGCGCGATGCGCTGATCGTGTTCACCGGATTGTCCGGTTCGGGTAAGTCGTCGCTGGCGTTCGACACGATCTTCGCCGAGGGGCAGCGGCGCTACGTCGAATCGCTGTCGGCGTATGCCCGGCAGTTCCTCGGTCAGATGGACAAGCCCGACGTCGACTTCATCGAGGGCCTGTCGCCCGCGGTGTCCATCGATCAGAAGTCCACCAACCGCAACCCGCGGTCGACCGTCGGCACCATCACCGAGGTGTACGACTACCTGCGTCTGCTGTATGCGCGGGCCGGCACCCCGCACTGCCCGGTGTGCGGAGAGCGGATCGCCCGCCAGACCCCGCAGCAGATCGTCGACCAGGTGCTCGCCATGGAGGAGGGCCTGCGGTTCCAGGTGCTGGCACCGGTGGTGCGTACACGTAAGGGCGAGTTCGTCGACCTCTTCGACAAATTGAACTCCCAGGGCTACAGCCGGGTGCGCGTCGACGGGGTGGTGCACTCGCTGACCGACCCGCCAACGCTGAAGAAGCAGGAAAAGCACGACATCGAGGTCGTCGTCGACCGGTTGACGGTCAAGGCCAGCTCCAAGCAGCGGTTGACCGACTCCGTGGAGACGGCGCTGAATCTTGCCGACGGCATCGTGGTGTTGGAGTTCGTCGACCGCGAGGACCACCACCCGCACCGCGAGCAGCGGTTCTCGGAGAAGCTGGCCTGCCCGAACGGCCACCCGCTGGCCGTCGATGACCTTGAGCCGCGGTCGTTCTCGTTCAACTCGCCGTACGGCGCCTGCCAGGAATGCACGGGTCTTGGCATCAAGAAGGAGGTCGACCCCGACCTCGTGGTCCCCGACCCCGACCTGACGCTCGCTGAGGGCGCCATTGCGCCGTGGTCGATGGGGCAGACGGCCGAGTACTTCACCCGGATGCTGTCGGGTCTCGGCGATCAGCTCGGGTTCGATGTGGACACCCCGTGGAAGAAGCTTCCGGCCAAGGCGCGCAAGGCAATTCTCGAGGGCTGTGACGAGCAGGTGCACGTGCGGTACCGCAACCGCTACGGCCGAACCCGTTCGTACTACGCCGATTTCGAAGGCGTGATGGCGTTCCTGCAGCGCAAGATGGAGCAGACGGACTCCGAGCAGATGAAGGAACGCTACGAGGGCTTCATGCGCGATGTGCCGTGTCCGGAATGCGAAGGCACCAGGCTGAAGCCGGAGATCCTGGCCGTCACGCTGGCGGCCGACCGGGACCACAAGTCGATCGCGGAGGTCGCTGAGCTGTCGATCGCCGAATGCGCCGAGTTCCTCAACGGGCTGACCCTCGGGACGCGCGAGCAGGCGATCGCGGGGCAGGTGCTCAAGGAGATTCAGTCGCGGCTGGGGTTCCTGCTCGACGTCGGGCTCGAGTACCTGTCGCTGTCGCGAGCGGCCGCCACGCTGTCCGGCGGTGAGGCGCAACGCATTCGGTTGGCCACCCAGATCGGCTCCGGACTCGTCGGTGTGCTCTACGTGCTCGACGAGCCATCGATCGGTCTGCATCAGCGCGACAACCGGAGACTGATCGAAACCCTGATCCGGCTCAGGGATTTGGGCAACACGCTGATCGTCGTCGAACACGACCTTGACACCATCGCCCACGCGGACTGGGTGGTCGACATCGGCCCCTTTGCGGGCGAGCACGGCGGCCGCATCGTGCACAGCGGCCCCTACGACGAGCTACTGACCAACCCGGATTCGCTTACCGGGGCGTATCTTTCGGGCAAGGAGCAGATCGAGGTCCCCGCGATCCGGCGGCCGGCTGACCGCAAGCGTCAGCTCACGGTGGTAGGTGCGCGCGAACACAACCTGCGTGAGATCGACGTGTCGTTCCCGCTGGGCGTGCTCACGTCGGTGACGGGTGTCTCGGGTTCGGGCAAGTCGACACTGGTCAACGACATCCTGGCGTCGGTGCTGGCGAACAAGCTCAACGGCGCCCGTCAGGTGCCGGGCCGGCACACCCGCGTGACCGGGCTGGACAAAGTGGACAAGCTGGTTCGGGTCGACCAGTCGCCGATCGGCCGCACCCCGCGGTCGAATCCGGCGACCTATACCGGCGTCTTCGACAAGATCCGCACGCTGTTCGCCGCAACGACCGAGGCGAAGGTGCGCGGCTATCAGCCGGGCCGATTCTCGTTCAACGTCAAGGGCGGTCGCTGCGAGGCATGCTCCGGCGACGGCACCATCAAGATCGAGATGAACTTCCTGCCCGACGTGTACGTCCCATGCGAGGTCTGCCAGGGCGCCCGGTACAACCGCGAAACGCTCGAGGTGCACTACAAGGGCAAGACCGTCGCCGAGGTGCTCGACATGTCGATCGAGGACGCGGCGGAGTTCTTCAAGCCGATCACCTCGATTCACCGGTATTTGCAGACGCTGGTCGACGTCGGGCTGGGCTACGTGCGGCTGGGGCAACCGGCGCCGACACTTTCCGGCGGCGAGGCGCAGCGCGTGAAGCTGGCGTCCGAACTGCAGAAGCGGTCGACGGGTCGCACGGTGTACATCCTCGACGAGCCGACCACCGGGCTGCATTTCGAGGACATTCGCAAGTTGCTCGGTGTCATCAACGGCCTTGTGGACAAGGGCAATACGGTCATCGTCATCGAGCACAACCTGGACGTGATCAAGACATCGGACTGGATCGTCGACATGGGTCCGGAGGGCGGGGGCGGCGGCGGCACCGTTGTCGCGGACGGAACGCCGGAGGACGTCGCCGCGAACCCGGACAGCTACACGGGGCACTTCCTCGCGGAGATACTCGACGTGCCACGGCCCAAGCCCAAGCGTCGCAACGGCCGCAAGGTCAGCGCCTAGCCCTGTCGCCGAAACTGTTCCCGGCTTCGCGTGGGCCCAGCCAGATCGCGATCCGGCAGGATTTCGCGATCTCACCGCAGTTTCGAAAGCGGCGACGGGAAGCGGGGGCTGACCCGTACACCGTCCAGCCACGCCGTGAGCTCGTCGGCCCACCTGGTTAAGGCCCGCTTCGCGTCCCGGCCGACATCGTCGAGCAGTCGCACCTCGATCCGGCCGTCCGCGTCCTGACCCCAGCCACCGACGATCCGGCCGTTCCACCATGCGGTCGTCCCGCCGTTGCCGTTGCTATCGAACACCTGGCCGCGGTGGTCGCCGACATACCAATCCCGGCCGTACCAGCCCATCGTCGTGATATCCAGCCCGGGCAACAGTGCACACCACGGCTCGACGTCCGGCTCAACCTCCAGATCGTCGGGCAACACGAAACCTGCGACGCCGTCGATGTCGACTTCGACCGCCTCGATGTCACGCAGTGCATGTCGCGCCCACGTCAGCGTGTTGCCGAACCACCATTTGACGTCGGTGACGGTGGCAGGCCCAAAGGCGCGCAGCCATCTGCGCACGAGTTCGGTGCGGGACACGTCCGGTTCGGTGGCGTCGACCGTGACACCCAACCAGTCGGACATCAGCGTCCAGCGGGGCCGCGATATCGTCCACGCGCCGTCGTTGAGTCCCCGGACGATATCGCCGCGCACCGATAGCACCGTCAAAACCCTTGGCGCCAAGGGTGTCTCGCCGCCCCAGCGCTTACCCGGCGCATAGTCGTAGCGGCCCGCCAGCTCGGGCAGTGCCTCCCGTAACTCTTTCGCGCTCGCCGCCCCGTGTTCGGCGAGGTGCCGCAACACCGCTGCGCACGCGGTATCCAGCCACGTCTCGCCGTCCGCCGCAATACCCGCCTTCTGTGCGTCCGCCACCAGTCGACGGCGCTCGTTGTCGGCCACCCGGTCGCTCGCCCCCGACTGCACCCACGGCAGATCAACCGCACGCACTGTCCACAGCGTGCGGCGCATCGCGAGGTGCTTGACCAGCGTGCGTCGGTCATAGACGTCGGCGTCCAGATCGGCGACGGTGAAGCCGGGCAGCCGCGCCCACAGCGATAGATACGGCGTGGCCGGATCGGTGGCGTGCAGCCCGACAAGATTCGCCACCACTGTGTCGATCGAATCCGCCGGCTCAGACAGGAAATGCCTCCGCGCCAGCCGCGCCCGTCGTTCCTCGACCGTGAATGACCGCATCGCCTGCGAACCGTACCTGCGGCGACCGACAAAGTTTGGGATCGGTAGCCATCCGGCCGATCTTGACTGTCCTCACGACGGACGCCATCGGGGCGACGTACGACGAAGGGAAAGATCGATGAATCGAGTTGTCGTGGGTGTGGTCGGACTGGCCGCCGCCGCAACTGTGCTGGTGGGCTGCAGTGACGATAAGAGTGGGCCCGCTTCGGCCACGGCCGCGGGTGGCTCACAGGTCAGCACGGGTGGCAGCACCGAGGTGAAGGTCGACGGCAAGGACCTCTCCGGCCTCGATCTGAACTCGGTGACCTGCGTCAAGAAGGGCGGCAAGATCAACGTGGCCAGCGCTGCGGTCAACGGCCAGGCGGGCCTCGCCGTCGTGATGAGCGACGCGAGCCCCCCGACCGTCGACTCGCTGGGCATGACGGTCGACGGCAATGCCCTCGCGGTGACCAACACGATGGGCGCGAAGGTCGGCTCGGCCGAGGTCAAGGTCGACGGAAGCACCTACACCATCACCGGCGAAGCTTCGGGTGCCGACATCAAGAACCCGATGGCAGGGATGATCACCAAGCCGTTCACCGTGAAGGTGACGTGCAGCTGATCGGTCCCGCTCCCAGAGCGGCGGGCGTGCCTCCTGCGCCCGCCGCTTCCTATCATTCAGCCATGACAATCGTCAGCGACCTCGAGCGCGCGCGTCGGCTGATATTCGCCGCCGACGAGCTGGCGGCGAAGGAATTGCTGCTGTCTCTGGGGGACCCGATCGAGGCCGCCGATCGGGACGATCTGATGCTCGAGGTCTACGCACTACTCGGTGAGATCTACCTTGTCCGCACCGCCTACGACGGTGTCGAGGAGTGCCTCCGCCGGATCACCGATTGTCTGGGCATCTACCAGTCGATCCAGGCTGGCACCAGTCCCGAGTCTGCCGCACAGGTGACGATGGCCGACGCCGACGTCGACCGCATGATGTGCCGGTATTCGCGCCGCGCACAGTTCCTCCGGACGGGACTGACCGCGGCGGCGCACGGTGACCACGAGGCCGCGGAGGCCGGGCTGCTGGTGCTGACAGACGACACTTCGACGGCGTTCCCCGACCTCGCGGAGGAACACAGGTTCCTTGTCATGTATGCGCGGATCCTGTGCGCGACGGCGCTATGCGACGACGACCTGCACGTGCAGTCGGTCCCACTATGGGAGCAGGTGATCGACACCATCGAAAACCCCTGTGGCGATGGCGAGTTCGACGACTTTTTGCTTGTCGTCGGTGCCACCGGCTACGGCCGGTTCTGCGTCGAGACCGGGCGATTGACCGAAGCCGAACCGTGGCTTCAGCGCGCCGGGGCGCGCGCCCAGAAGCATGACTGGAAATTAGCGACGGCCAGAACACAATTCGAGCGCGCCACCGCGAGGTGGTCGGAGGGCGATCGCGCAGAGTGCCAACGCCTGGCGCACGAGGCCTATCCTGCGATCGCCGAGGGCTACCGCGCGCATGACGTGTCCCGGTGCTGGCTGTACTTCGGCCTGCTCAGTCTGTCCATCGAGGCGCTGGACGACGCCGACGAACGCTTCGGGCATGCCGAACGCCACTGGCGTGAGGTGGAGAAGCCGCTGCACATCCACCGGATTCTGTTGCAGCGCAGCTGGGTCGACGTCTTCCGCAAGGATTTCGCCGCAGCGCGGGCACGCGTCACCGAAGCCCGCGAGCTGCTCGATTCGTGGCCCCGGCACAGCTGGCTGCAGTACGCCAGGCTCGACGACCATCTTGGCACCATCCTGCGGGCCGAGGCGCTGGCCGACCCGGTCAACGCGGAAACCAAGTTCGAGCAGGCCGCTGAGCTAAAGGTCCCTGCAGCGCTCGCCGTCGACTCGGTGCGGCACGCCATGACCGACGCCGACGCGCGGATGCGGTGGGCGACGCATGTCTCCGCCAGAATCCTGGCGGGCGCGTTCGCTGTTGCGTGGGAGTGGGACAACACCGAGCTCGTCAGTGAGCTCGTTGAATATCACAGTGCACGAGGAAGTTTCAGCACCGAACCGCACGAGCAAGCCGCCGACTGGACCGAGACCGCGACGGCCGCGGTACCGGTCGACACCGTCGACGACTACGCTCTCGTCGCCGCAGGCTCGCCGCTGTCGGGAGGCGTGGCCCTGACCCGGCTCGGGCCGCTGCCGCCGCTACAGATGGACCCCACCACCGCGCCGATCCTGACCCGGTATCGTGCGCTGGCGTTCGAGCGCTACGGGTGCGATGTCACCGCCGACGAGGCGGCCTGGTCGACGTGGCCGTAACCCTCATCCTCCGCTTCGCCGACGTCGGCGTCGCGACCTATGCCAGCCTCCGGGTGGTTGGCGAGCCGGCGCGCACGGTCACATGGGGATTGCAGGAACCGGAACTGGTTGCGGCGCTTGACCAACTGTCGACAGCGCTGCCGGACCCACGCGCCTCCGAGACACGGCGTGACGCCGTTGAGCGCGCCATCGCCACGGGGCCGTTCGCAACGCCCGACACGGAACTGGCGATCGCCCGGACCTTGGGTCTGTCACTCGTGGCGCCAGCGGCGTGGCAGCTGCTACTCGAATGTGTCGCATCTCCGCGCGCCACGCTGTTCGTCTCACCCAGCGCCCGGCTGGCGCGGGTGCCGTGGGGCTTGCTCGCTCTGCCAGGTGACGACAAGTTTCGCCTCATGGAACTCGTGGACGTGCTGATGGCGGCGCCGTCGAACATCGTGAACTCCGCGCGCACACCGAAGTGCTGGAACGATAGCGGCGACCGCCCACCGCTGTTGGTGCTCGACCCGCGGGTACCCGGCCAGCGCCCCGACTCGGACCTCGGCTCGGTTCTCGGTCGACCGTCACCGGAAACCTCGCTCGCACAACACTTTGCAGAACTCATGGAGCACCGGACTGTGCTGCCGGACGTCTCCAGCGCGGTCGAGCTGTTCCGCCGCACGGACGCCGACCGGCCCTGGCTGGCGCGCCTGCTCGACCGGGAACCGAGCCGGCTGCTGTACGTCGGCCACGCGACCGCAGCCGACGGCGACGTTGGCCACGCCGACCGGGCCGCGCTGCATCTCGCCGACGAAAACCCGCTGACCGCCGCGGACCTGATGTCGGCGAAACTGCCGATGCCACCTCGAATCGCCATGATCGCCTGCGCATCCGGCGGTGACTACCAATTCGACGAGGCGACGGGTTTGGTGGCCGCGATGATCCTCGGCGGAGCACAGCTGGTGACCGCCACATTGTGGTCGCTACCGACCACAGCGGGGTACCGCCAGTTCGCGCCCGCCACAGGCGATCACGACCCGATGGCCGAGGCGATCATCGGCGTCGACCGGGCACACCAAGAATCGGACGCGGGGCGTGCGGTGAACAGTTGGCAGCGCCAGCAGATGCGGCAATGGCGAGACGGCGATGCCGGCGCCAGCCCTGTCTATTGGGCGGCGCTGGCCACATTCGCGGTGGACGGTGCGCGGTGAGCCCTCAGCGGGGCGGTACGCATACCGCCACAGCCGACTCGTCGTCCGAACGGAAGTACGTGTCGATGATGCTGCCGGGGGATACCCATGCCAGCGATGACGCCGGAATCAAAGCCGTCTCATGGGCGGGAAATTGGCCGCCTCCCGGCTTTTTCACCATCACGTCGAGTTCGACCTCGCGATGGTCCTCACGACGGGTTCCGGTGGCACGCATTCCGGTGACCACTCCGCGTGATTTGGTCCCGTGCCGGATCAGGTCGAGCTGGTGGAGGGTGACCAGGCCTTTTCGGACGAGCATCTGGTCGAATGCGGCGCGAACGGCGTTCATCTCGGCGGCCGTGAGCAGGCGTTCGTCGGACTCACTGGGCTCCGGTTCGACCGGATCCGGCGCATCCCGCGTCGCCGCAGCGTCGGCGAGGACGACGAAAACGAAAATGACGGCGATCATCTCGGCGGCGGCGACGCCGAGCAACATTTCGGTGGACATGCCATCAGGGTCTGCCCTTGCGCTGGCTACCGAACCCAACTTTATGCTGGACCGATGAGCGCGGGGTATGAGGTGGCGGCGACGGCGATGGCCGTCAGTCAGCCGCGCCGTGCCGTGATCGACCGCGGATGGCGTGCCATCGGGCCCGGCGTCGAAGTGCTCAGCGGCGACGACGGCGGACCGCTGCGTCGCACCGTCAAGCGGATCCTCGACCCCCTGGTGCTGCGGCTGCGGGCGAATCCTCAGTACTCGGCGCCGTTCGTCGATGCCGCCACCGCCGTGGCGATGCACGA
>Ga0075418_10010866_pt1 | contig 10183 bp, 8 predicted proteins | sample SoiMetdeltSBSDD2_FD_81776 | JGI IMG/M metagenome (GOLD analysis project Ga0075418, IMG submission 81776) | Bulk soil microbial communities from a Populus tree surrounding site in Tennessee, USA - Soil MetaG P. deltoides SBSDD2 | ecosystem: Environmental > Terrestrial > Soil > Tree plantation...
CGCCACCTCACTCGTCGGGTTCAGGGCAAACGGATAGAGCACGAGTTGCACCTGCCCCTCAAAGCGTTGCATCGCACGCTCCAATGGCTCCTGGAGCGTCTTGCAATGTGGTCAGGTATAATCGCTGAACTCCTTAATGACCACCGCAGCGCCAGCGGTACCAAGCGTATAGCGCTTCTCCCCAGTCTCTTGCAGGCCTGAGACGAGATCGCGTTGTTGCAGAAAGCGCACCAGACCACCCACGCCCAGGACTATGGCCAGGACGGCACCACCTATCACGAGTTTGAGGCGCCAGCGCCGTGGCGTGAGGTGTTTCTGGGGAGACTGTTGCCGTGGAGACAACATTTGTGCACGCGCTTTGGATTTCTTGGCCATGCCCATCTCCTCGCTGAGTCATTCTCACATGCTCCTCGCTCCAACACTATACGTCATTTCACAGTGTGTGCAATGGGCCATACCGCACCACAAGTGCAGGAGTCCTGCCCACTATACCGGGTTGCGGACCACATCTTCAAGCAAGGCGATCAGATTCCGTGCAGATTGTGGCAAGTAGCGGTTACGCCGCCACACCACCCCGACCTCGCGACGCAGCTGCGGTTCGACAATATCGACCGTGATGGGACCATCGACACGGGTATGATGCGCAATAATACGCGGGAGTGGGGTGATGCCAACACCGGCCGCGACCAGCCCCAGGATGGTCTCACGATCCTCGCTTTCAAAGGCGACCTGGGGTTCAAACCCCACTTGACGACAGGCTTCCATAATTAGCTCACGTCCGCCCGCCCCTCTGGGAAAGAGGATGAAGCGTTCTGTGGCGAGTTCAGCTAATTTCACGATACGTCGAGCCGCGAAGTCGTGGTCTTTGGGGACGACCAGCACAAAGTCATCGTGCAGCAGGGACACACTTTGTAAGTGCGGATCGTGCACGGGCAGTGCTACAATACTGAAATCCACCGTGCCCTGTTGGACCCATTCCAGGAGTTGGAGCTGCAGAGCCTCCATGAGCTGCACCTCCACTCCCGGATAGCGGCGCTGGAAGGTCGCCAGGGCTCGGGGCAGGAGATAGGCAGCGATCGTTGGCAGGGAGGCCAGGCGACACCGGCCGCGTGCCCCACCAGCCATTTCAGCCATCTCGACCCGGGCGTTTTCTACTTGCGCTAAAATACGCTCCACGTGGGACAGAAACACTTGCCCAGCATTGGTCAAGCGTACAAGGCGTCCAGAACGATCAAAGAGCGTGACATTGCATTCATCCTCTAGCGCTTTGATTTGTTGGCTGACGGCCGATTGCGTGAGATGCAGATGGGTCGCTGCCGCGGTAAAACTGGCGTGGGTTGCTACTTCCTTAAAGGCGATAAGTTGACGTAGCTCCATAGTCACCCCTTTCTATGGCACATAAAGTATAATCATAAAGTATTATATGGAAATTAAAACAATTAATTTCTTTAATTCCAAGGCTGGATTTATGATACTTTCCCTATCTGGAACAATTTTCTCCTCTCCTAAGTCAGGAGGGAGTGATGGAGACATGTTTGACGTATGCAGCACGTCATTGAGCAGGCGACTCAGGCTCTGCAACTCGGACGTTTTGAAGCCGCGAAAACGCTAGTGTCTGCTGCCCTGGAGGAGACGGAATGCCCGACGACTCGACTAGCGTTGCTTGAGGTACTCGCCCAGGCCCAGACTGGCTTACAAGAGCATGCGGCCGCGGCCCACTCCTGGCAGGATGCCTACAGGCATGCCACTGCCCTGGATGACAAAGAGCGTGTGTTTGAGCAGGCACGCCAGGCCATCCGTGATCAACAAGACTATCCCGCCTTATTGCACCTGGCCCGGGAACACCTCCCTCATATCCGTACGCCCCAAGAACAGGCTACGTGCCTCTTGGCAGCGGGTGAAGCCCTCATCCATCTGCAACGGTATCAGGAAGCCCGGCAGGAGTACCTGGAGCCCGCGCTCGAACTCACCGGTGCGCCCCCAGAAACACGTCTCCACTTGTGGCATTACCTGGGACTGAGTCATCTCGCTGAGCATAGGTTCACTGACGCTGCCGCGGCGTTTCGACAGTCCGCAGACCTGGCTTTAGGCCAACATTTTGTCAGTACGGCCGCGCACCTGGCCTCGCAACGGGCGCAGTTGCATCATGTACGTAACGCGGCACGTTTTTATGAAGGGGTTATCCACCTCATCTATCAACGGCCGCAGCAGGCTGTGGAGTCCTTCCAGGAGTTACAGCGTCCTCTGACGGCGGTTGGAGCCTTTAACGTAGCGCTGTTTCTCGGGATGGCCTACCGGGCTTTGCAGCAGCCAGAGGCGGCGATACGGGCCCTGCAGGCGCTCGCTCGCACGGCGACATGTCCTGAAACTCTGCGTGGGCCGGCAGCAGTGGTGCGCGCCGGGATCGCCAACATCCATGAGTCCCCAGCCAGCATTGGCGAGCATCTGGAGGCGGCGGTGGAAGCGGCGCTGCAACCACGTACGTCTTGGGAACCCTCCTGGCACGCCCTCTTGTATCGCGAACTCGGGATAGTATTGCGCTATTTGAGCTGCCGTGAGGCAGCGATTGCGTGTTACGAAGAAGGTCTGAAAGCTGTCGTGCAGCGTCTTGGCGCTTGGGAAGATAGCCACAGGCACGACGGGCTCCAGGGGGCGAGTCTCCTCGCGGCTCTGACGGACCTCCCCGTGCACACCTGGTCAGCGGTGGCGCAGGGTGAGATGATCCAGCTCCTGCAAGGCCTGGCGTGGCTGTATGCGCAGACCGAGGCTGAGGCGCTGACTGAGACGGCGTTAGCTCTGGCGCTGCGCCTGGCCACCACGCCAGAGCAGGAGGTGGTGCTCTGGTGCCAGCGCGCCTGGTTCGTGGCGCTGGGGTCTCCTATTGTCTCTCAGGACGCTGCCGTATCTGCGCCTGTCTTGACGATCATTGAGGGGTTGCAGACAGCGCAGGCGCGTTGTGAGGATACCTCTCTAGAGCCTGTGGTCTGTGGCCTCATAGCGCTATTTCACGGACAGATAGCCCAGGCCAGCGCCGCCTTGGTGCACGTGCCAGCGGTGCCAGCCTTCCCAGAGCTGCAGACCCTCTGTACGGCGGCCTGGCTCTGGGCGCATACGCAGCAGGGGACTTTGGAGCAGGCCCTCGGACAGGGTACGTCCAGCGCGTCTCTGCCCTGGCACATGCCTCATACGCTGGCCTCTGCGCTGGAAACCTTGCTGGCGTGGACGACACGCACCACTCCACTGGCTCCAGCCATGCCCTGGTTGGCAGCGCTGCTGGTGTACCAGTCGGCCCCTACCCTGGAAGTACTGCGTGTCTTAGGCCGTCCTGGCTATCTACCAGACTCACAGTACACTGGCTTGCTGGCGGAGCTGCAGCGTCTGAGTGGGCAGCTTGCAGACGCTGCTATCGTTGATCAGGTGGCGGTGTTGCTGGGCGGTACCACTCTCATAGAACGTCTCGAAACGCTGCTGGCAGAACTCGATCAGCGTCTCGCGACGCCAACAGAGCTACCGCCGCCGGCCACACGCCAGCGCAAGCAGCGCCAACGCCGCGGCTCCACGCCCGTTGAGGGTGGCACGGTGGAGACAGCCCAGGTGCTCCAACTCATCGGTCTGTTACACACTACCTCTCAAGCTGCGGAGAGCCGTGTCCCTGAAATCATCTACCGCTGGCTCCGGCACTATAGTCATCTCTGCGCCCACGCTCCTGAGGTGGTAGGCGCCCTACTCGGCCTATTACGCCAGTGCCCCGGGGCAACAGCAGTGATTCCTGCCCTGCTCGAGCACGTGGCCCTGTCTCGGCGTCAACGGCAAGCCCTCGAAGCTGCCCTCCACGCTCCTGCAGAGAGCCCAACCGTGGCGTACACCTTGTCCGCCTGGGAAGATCTGCCGCGCTGGCCCTTGGGGCGTTTGCTCGATACCCTGGCCACTCTCCAACGTCCGGCTGGCACAGAACACGAGGCGGCTCTGGCGGCCCAGGGCCAGTATATTGTGGCCCTGGTGTTAGCTCGCGTCGGGCTGTTACCGCGTGCCATGGCCAGCTTACAGACATGCTTGCAGTTGCAGCCTGAGCACCCCTTGGCCCACTACACGCTGGCCCAGTTCCTACGTACGCAGGATCAGCAGGAGGCCGCGCTGGATCATACGCTGCAGGCGTGGCACAGTCTCATGGCGCTGGGCGTACCGACCCAGATCCTGCACCTCGAGATGCTGAATCAACTCCTCATATTACTGGAGACGACGCACCAGTATGAGCGCTTTCCTGAGTGGCTTGCCGCTTTCGACCGCGTTTCTACGGCATTGCGGGCCACGTCGCTCAGCCTGGCCCAACAGCAGCGCGTCCGCGAAGAAGAAGGGACCTTGGCCCTGTTGCGGGCGTCCTACCTCGCGGCAACGGCGTTGCCAATGGGCGGAGGCATGGCCGGTACGACGGCACAGCAGCTGGCCTATGTGGAGCAAGCCATTGCCCTGGGTACCCCACACACGCAGCAAAGAGCGCTGCACCGACAAGCAGAAATGTTCGCACGTCTGTATCGCTACGATGCTGCGACGACCACCTATCATGACCTGGTGCAGCAATGGCCGGACGACCAGCGTGCACGCCAGCGCCTTGAACTCTTGACAACCGTCCAGCACTCTTCTCCAGATCCGGCGGCGGCTGACAGGATTCTCCAGGAGGCACTCACCGCTACCTGTAGTAGCGTGAGTGAGCCTTCCATGCTGGCCCCACTGACGCCAGATAGTGCACTGGCCTGGCTGCAGCAGGCGCCACGGCATGGCCCCCAGGTTCTGGATGTGCTTGACATCCTCACCGCCTATGGCGGGGTGGCAGTACAGCGTCAGGAGTGGCAACGCGCTATCGAGGTGCTGACACCATTGTACACGCTGGGCGCACAGCCGCAGCAGGCCTACTATCTGGCCCTGGCTCACTACGCGCGCAGCCAGCAGCCAACTCCTGGGATAGAAGCCCTGCATGAGAGTGAGCAGGCGTTGCGGTATGCGCAGGAGGTGCTCAACGATGCCCCCTCACTGATAGAGGCGACTGCTTTGCTGCGTCAGATGGAAGATCACCATCAAATGCTCCTGACCGTGCGCTCCCAAGAACAAGAGCGCCTGGCCTATCGCCAGCGTGTCCGGAGTCTCTTTGCGCAGCACGATGTCCCTGTCCAGGAGCACACAGTGGCGCGTGCAGCGGAGGCCCCATGGGTCGAGATGCAGGAACTGGCCGATCTGGACGAAGCGACTGGGAAGCTGGTGACGGTTGTGTCCTTGTGGTTTAACGGTCAGGCAGTCGGGGTTAAGGTCGGACCGGACGAAGCAGAAGTAACGCTCTACGCCCAGCATCAGCGTGACAAACAACGCTTAGTAGAGACACACGGCATCGAAGCCTTGCCCTGGCCACACACCGTGTATGAGGGCAGTACGGATTTTGCTGCGCTGTTTTCCGAGCGTCTAGGCCTCAATCGCGATGTGCTATTCATTGCCTTTGCTGATGTACATGCGCTGATCCGGTACGCGCGGGTGCTGCAGTATATCGCCCAGGGCTTTCCGACCTCTGCGGCAGCCACTCCCACTCCTTCTGTCAGTAGCCTGGCAGCAACGGCGCGCTATCTCACGGTGGTCCCGCTCTTGCACCAACGCTTGCAGATCCTCGCGTCTGCAGCGCCCTCCAAGGTAGTGCAGCGCCAGATTGGCAGCGTGTGTGAGACCTTGACCCTAGGACTTACGCCTGAGCCACTGCAACACTTCCCGGCTTTTGTCGATGCCTATATCTATTTTCACGCGGTCGTGGATACTTTGCGGGCGCATCTTGATACTCCTGCCGCGGAACGCCCCAGTATCCAGAGTGAGGAGCGCCAGACGCCGCGCCCAGCCCGCCGGAAACGTCGCCAGAACAAGGACCGCTGGCGTGAGGGAGAACCGGAGAGGCGGCGTGAGGGCTATTTTTCTGACGTGTTATGAGCGGTTGCGCTGCCCCTGCCGGCTTATCCTGTCTTCATGTCCGCGGCCGTGGCCACTTCGACGCGATTGCGCCCGCCGCGCTTCGCACGATAGAGGGCCGCGTCTGCAGCACCAACGAGAGCCTCAGGATCCTGTATAACACCACTGGTAGCCACCCCAGCGCTGAGGGTCACAGACACCGTGGCTTCGGCTAAAACAATGGTGTCCTTCCTGACCGCCTGTAACAGCCGTTCCGCAATGGCAGCTGCCCCGATTGTATCACAATTAGACAGCACCAGGAGAAACTCTTCCCCACCATAGCGACCGATACTATCGTAGGGCCGTATGGCGTCCCGCATACGGTGGGCTGTCTCGCGCAACACGGCGTCACCCGCCAGGTGTCCATAGGTGTCATTGATGTGCTTGAAATGGTCCAAGTCGGCGAGCACCACACTGACAGGCGCATCCCTATCTGCACTATCACGCTGGGAGCGATCCAGCTCATGCATGAGCAGTTCCAGCACGGTGGCGCGGGTGCACAACTGGGTTAATGAGTCCTTCCGGGCTTGCTCACGCAGGATCTCGCGCGCCCGGACTAACTCATCCAGTAAGTCAAGGATACGCCAGCCCGCGCGTAGGCGCATGCGCAGCTCCTGGGCATCGAAAGGCTTGGTGAGGTAATCGTCCGCACCCGCTTCCAGACCTGTCACCATGTCGGTTTTCTGGCTCTTGGCAGTGAGTAAGATGATATAGACGTATGGTTCCGCAGGGCGCTCGGCCGGGTTACGGACGTTTCTACACACCTGCAGACCATCCAGGAGTGGCATCATCCAATCCAGGATGGCCAACTGGGGGGCATCCGGTGCCTTCAACGCCTCCCAGGCTGCCTGACCGTCGGCGCAGGTCACCACCTCATAGCCCCATTTACTGAGGGTAACTTCAAGAAGGCGGCGTGAGACAGGATCATCTTCAGCGACCAAGATCTTCACACAGTCTCCTCCTCAGCATCTCGCGCTCAGCCAGCGACTCATGCTGCACGTGCAGCCTGCCCCCGCCAGCGTCACCACAGCTCCTGGGGGTCGAAAAGCGTGGTGAGAACATTCGTCCACACCCGTAACCGGGCAAACTCGGTCCGTACAGATCTGCAATCCAGCGCAATTGTACCGATTTCAGTGGGGAATGTCATCCTACAGAATTGGAAGAGTGCCATGCCCACTCTTTAATGACGGTACTGCCAGCCGGCCTGGAGCATGACACCGTTATGGATCAAAAAACTCCGTACGACTCTGCCATACTGCACCTGTTGCCGCAGGTCGCCAGCCACCTGACGCTGGAATGCGTCAATCTGCCCAGTGTAGTGCTGCCGGTTACGGCTATGCAGCGTTTTTCCCTCCGGGGTGTCTCGGAAACAGGCAGCGATGATCGCATCCGGCGCTTGCCCAACATACGCGCAAAACGCTGCGAGGATGTGAAGGTAGCTCCTGGCGCGATGGCAGGGCGAGCTGAGTCTGCCGTTGCAGGCTCGCCAACCAGGTATGCACGGTCGTTTGCTGCATAAAGGCCTCTGCGGTTTCCATCAGCGCCCTCACTCCGGCAAGCCAAAACCGCGCGCTAACGTTTCGATTTCTGCCTGTCGCCACGGCAGGGGGGCCGGATTTTGCAACATCCTGGCAGCTGTGAGGCGAGCAACCACGTGTGGGTCGCACCGCCAGGGATTGCCATAGCGTCCTTCAAAATACAACTCTCCAAAGGGTGGTCGGGGACGTTGACCACCGGCTTCCCAGGATTCTGCAGGCATAGACAGCAGGCGAGAGATTTGCGACAATGCCTCTTTGAGCAGAGTCAGGAGAAAGCGTATGGAGGCGTTTGCAGAGATGGAGGACGGTATGGATGCCAAACATGTCTTCAGTCAGAAGGCTTTTGACGAGCAGAAGATGCAGAAAGTGAACTTGTTTGAGACCGAGCGCATGTTCTGTGATCTCTACTGTTTTGAGCCGGGCCAGGAGCAAAAGACGCACACGCATGCCGGCGCCGATAAAATTTACTATGTGCTCGAAGGTCGTGGCACCTTCCATATCGGTGGGGAGAGTCGAGAGCTGCAGGAGCATACCATAGTGATAGCGCCAGCAGATGTTGAGCATGGCGTGGTCAATACGAGTGGGACGCGTTTAGTACTACTGGTCTACATGGCGCCCAAACCCTAGAAGATCGTGGCCCTGAGGCTTGCGAGGAGGAAGAGAGTATATGGACATGCAGGAACGTGCCCTGGCTTACCTGGACGACGGTGAGTTGGTGCAATTGACGCGTGATCTCGTGCGTATTCGCAGTATCAATCCGCCCGGGGATGAAGCTGCCGTGGCAACGTGCGTGGCCGAACGTCTCGAGCGCGCCGGGATGTTTGCCGACGTGGTACCGCACGAAGAAGCTGGACGGGCGAGTGTTGTCGGTGGCATACGCGGCCTAGGCGAGCGCCCAGCGCTCTTGTTCAGCGGCCATCTGGACACGGTGCCAGCAGGCGAGAACTGGCAACACGACATCCTCGCTGCCGAGGTGAGCGATGGCAAGATCTGGGGGCTCGGCACCACCGATATGAAATCCGGTGTCGCGGCCATGCTTGTAGCAATGGAGGCGATACGCCTTACTGGTGTCCCGCTGAAAGGGGATCTGCTCTTTGCCGGGACCGCCGGGGAAGAAGTCGATTCGATGGGTGCGCAGCGTCTGGTGCAGCAGCAGAAACTCAGCGATGTGGGGTTCATGGTCATTGGTGAGCCGACGACCAATCGGGTGTTCACCGCGGAAAAAGGCGTACTCTGGCTGGAACTGAACACCAAAGGCCAAACCGCTCACGGTTCGATGCCGCACCTGGGCGTGAATGCCATCATGCAAATGAACAGGTTACTGCAAGCTCTGACCGCAGCCAATATCCCCTACGAGAAGCATCCCCTGCTGGGCGATTTTACCATGAACGTGGCTACCATCGCAGGTGGTGTCAAGACAAATGTGGTCCCAGATGCCTGTCGGGTCACCATTGACACGCGTACAGTCATTGGCCAGGATCACCAGCAGATCCTCGACATCGTGCGCCAACTCATCGACCGGCTGTGTGCCGAGGATCCGACTTTCCAGGCTGAGGCGCGGACGATTACTGAGCGTATGCCCCTGGACATTCCCTTTGATGACACGCAGGTCCAGTCCTTCGTGCGCGTGCGCAACCAGGTCACCGGACAATCTTCAGTGCCTACGGCAGCCACGTATGCGACGGACGGTTCGGTGTTTGTCCCCGCCTATCATGCGCCGATGGTCATCTGTGGCCCCGGATTGCCTGAAAAGGCGCATCAGCCCAACGAGTACGTAGACATTGCTCGCTTGACCGAAGCTGCTCGCATTTATACCCTCGCTGCCCTTGATCTCCTGACCTGAGCCCTATCTCTCCGCTCTCCCTCCCCCTGCGACGGCGTCGGCAGAGGGCGTCCAGCTTAACGGGCGCCCGTTCCCCGCGACTGCGTCGGCGGAGGGCCGCCTCATTAAGGGCGGCCCTGCCCTCTGGGAGAGGGCAGGGGTGAGGGCGTTTCGCGTCGGCTTTCACTTTCGACCTCACACGCGTATAATGTTGTTATATAAAGTCCAACTCTTTTACACAAAGGATGCGTCATGCCAGCCGTTGCCACTGAGGCGCCTTCCACCGTGGAATATCATGCCTGGTTCCAATGTATTGCTGGTTGCCCTGCGCATTACAGCCTGCAGGAGATCATCTATCGTTGTCCGCGTTGTGGGAACCTGCTGGAGGTACGGCATGATCTCGAGCGCTTGCGGCAGCATCCTCCCGCCTACTGGAAGCACCTCTTTGATACCCGCTTCCTCCGGAACCAATGGCCATACGGCAGCTCAGTATGGGGCAAGAAGGAGATGGTCTGCCCTGAGGTCGACAACGCCAACGTCGTTTCCACGTTTGAAGGCGGCACCAATCTGTTCTGGGCCGAGCGCTTGGGGAGAGAAATCGGTGTGCCCGAGCTCTGGATCAAGCAGTGTGGCAATAGCCATACGGGCTCCTTCAAAGACCTCGGTATGACCGTACTGGTCTCGATGGTGCGGCAGATGATCGCCGGGGGGAAAGAGATTCCTGCGGTGGCGTGTGCTTCCACCGGGGATACGTCGGCAGCGCTGGCCGCCTACTGTGCGGTCGCCGATATTCCAGCCATTGTTTTCTTACCGCGCGATAAAGTGTCTGTGGCTCAGCTCATCC
>Ga0075418_10010867_pt1 | contig 10183 bp, 16 predicted proteins | sample SoiMetdeltSBSDD2_FD_81776 | JGI IMG/M metagenome (GOLD analysis project Ga0075418, IMG submission 81776) | Bulk soil microbial communities from a Populus tree surrounding site in Tennessee, USA - Soil MetaG P. deltoides SBSDD2 | ecosystem: Environmental > Terrestrial > Soil > Tree plantation...
AAACTTCAGCTTCTCCAGCAGCGGCGCCGACGCCTGCTCCGCCTCGGCGAGCACACGCCGGTTGAACTCCAGCCAGCTCAACTCCCGATTGAACAGCGGCACGGTCATGCGCGCGGAAGAATAGCGAAGGGCGCGTGGGAAAAGCGGCTGGCGAAGTAAATTCCTTATGCGCGCGGCTCGTTCGCGCGAAACTGCCGCGGTGCAACACCGGACCATCGCTCGGCCGCAGCCTGCATGCGAAGCGAGAGGAGGTACGCGATCACGCTCTCACCGACGCATTCACGAAAACGTTGTGCGAGCACGCTCCGCGAAAGGCCGACCGTGCGAGCGATCGAGTCGAGCGTCAAGGGCTCATGCAGACAGTCGTGGATGAGCGCGCGGCATCGTCATCACGCAGGAGCTTCCACCACGATGTGAAACGGAATGGCGTTGTAAATCGCTTCTTTGTCGATGCCCCACGGAGCGCAGAACTCGCCTCGGCCTAACAGGACCGTCTTCACGCGCAAGTCGCGCAAGAGCTCGCTCAGTGCATCCATGTCGAGACGAAAAGTCGAGAACTCCGGACGGCCGGACTAACGACGATTCGGTGAGTCATTGAAGCATCCGCCGAGGAGGACATCGCATGATTCTAGTCACAGGAGCGAGCGGAACGATCGGCGCGCCGTTGGTCGAGGAGCTTTGCACGCGGGAGGTCCCGTTTCGCGCCGCATACCATTCGCAGGTCAAAGCCGGGTGACCACGCTCAGCGCGAGGACCAGCGCTCGTTGTTCATGTGTGATGGAGAATACGATGCGGCGGGTCGCGTGACTCGCGCTTCACGCGGAATTTACCTGCGGCAGCGGTGCGCGAGGATCGAGGCTATCGTTTTCGCAATTGCCATACGCGCTCGAGCGGCTTCAAGCTCCGGCGGCGGCCAATCACGGAGACATGCACTTTTTGAAGCTCGACAACCTGGCGCACTTTGTCCTCGATGCTCATCGCAACGCGCTTGGCGTGGAGCTCGCGTTTGCCGGTGCGCAGTGTCTGGATGGCGTCAGGTATCGGTGTCGTCTTCATGCCGCGGTAGTCGTAGGTTATACCGCTTCAAAAGATCGTTCAGCAATGCCCGGTCCAGATTTCCCTCATCCAACAAAGCCGCAACTCTCTCGAGCCGCTTGCGGGTCCGGGCAGAGTCTTCCAAGTACATCGCGATGAGATATTCAGGCGTAATGACCCGCAGGGGCTGACCCGCGTATTCCATATCGGCAGCGTGCGAAACCGCCTCCGTAGCCAACTCGTTATGCGCGGGTATGACCTGTACAGGCAACCCGGAAATCAGGAGGTGCTCGTCCTCCTCTGGATAGCCTCGCGCACGACTCCATTTGTAGATCGGCTCGAGAGAGATGAGCACTCCGGTTTGCTCCATCAAGACGAATACGTCGAGATCGAACGTCGCCGTTGGTTCCGACCAGAATATGAGCGCCATCGCGCCGCCGAGAGCATAGTCCGACACGACACCCGCTGCCTTCATGTCATTGAGTGCAGCGATGGCTTCAGCGAAACTGTCCATTGCGTTGAAAGCCTACTCGGTCTGCACCCGAACGACGAGAGTCTCACCCTCGCTTCACGACCAGCACCGTGGCGTCGTCCGCGAACACTGAGTGTCCCGGATGGGCGCGCATCGCGTCGTAGATCGCGCTGGTGATCGAAGCCGCATCCATGGTCAGGTGATCGAGGCATGTCGCGATCAGGCGTTCCACGCCGAACTCCTCGCCGTCGGCGCGCGGGCACTCGATGACGCCGTCGCTGTAGAGCACGAGCATTGACGACGGCGGAAGAACCGCGTGCGCGACGCGATAGCGCGACGCAGCGGAAACGCCCAGGACAGGACCGGTCTGCGGAAGAAGATCGATCGAGTCGGGTGTGAGCAGAAACGGTCCCGGATGACCGGCGTTGACGTACTGAAAGACGCCGTCGCAGTCGATCTCGCCGTAGACGAGCGAAACGAATTGAGAAGAGAGCGTGGAGCTGCAGAGCACGCGATTCAGTTTCTCGATCGTTGCGCCGATCTTCAGATGATTCTCGTGACCCATGCGCAATCCGATGACGATGTCTCTCGCCTGAAGCGCCGCGGGCAATCCGTGTCCGGAGGCGTCGGCGAGCAGCACGGAGCTCGAGTCCAGCGTCAGCGCTTGCACGTCGAAGACGTCGCCGCCGACCACTTCGGCGGACTCGGAGCGACCGTCGACATCGAAGCCGGGAAGGAACGCGAATGGCGGAGTGGGGATGAGGCTTTGTTGAATCGCTCGCGCGCGGTCGAGCGGCGAGCTCCATCCGGACTCGCTGAGCAACTGCTGCGCCGCGGCTTTTGCGAGGTGCAACGAGAGCTGCGCCGTTTCGTCGGGAGCGGGCTCCACGCGAAAGGCGAGCTGCCACTGGCGCCGCCCGCGCAGTCTCCACACCACGATCTCGGGCTGCTCGCGAAACGATCCGGACACGATTCTCTCGGACAGGGCGAGATCACCCTGATGCAGATCCGATTCGAACGGCTCGCTCACCACCGCCCATCCGCGCACGCCGCACTCGGCGGCGTAATGCTCGAGCATCCGCTCTGCGATCGCGCGCAGCATGGTTTCTTCCGAAGGTGCGGTCAGCGTGCTGAGCGCGGTCTCGGCGAGGCGAAAGAGATGTTTGGGTGCGTATTTTCTCGGAGCGGTTGCCGGCTCGATCTTCTCTTCGGCCGGCGAGTACATCGTCGTCATGACTCTTTGTACGTCGCTCGGAATGCGCGGGTATTGCGCGCGGGTAAAGGACGCGTCAACTCGCGGTGCCGTCAGACGTCCGCCGGAGGATTCTCCGCGAACCATTCCACGATGGCAGGCATCTCGGGTTCGAAGCCGCCTGGAGACGACACATTGAGAATGCCGGCGCGGGTCGAGCCTCGATTCTCGAAGTCATGGGTCGTTCCGCCGGGCACGAGCACGAACGAGCCCTGTGTCGCATCGATCCATCGATCTCCGAGCCGAATGCTCATCGTTCCCTCGAGCACATAGAAAACATCGTCTTCGTCGTGCGCGTGCGGTCCCGGCCCCGCGGTGTGAGGCTCGAGCCACCACTCGGAGATCGAGTAGCCGTTCGCGGTCTCGTCGCCGTCCGCTTTGAAAACGGCGCGGATGCGTCCCATGTCATACGAGCGTCCCTCGCCGGGACGGAGAACGACACCTGTTCGCTTCGTCATGGCTTCCTCAATAGGACAACGGCAAAGACGCTGCAAAGGTTACGCGAGAATGAAACGCGTGGCGCAGCAATTCGACCGCTCTCTTGTCGACGGCCCCATCGGACGAGCCGTCTGGCGCATTGCCTGGCCGACGATGCTCCAGAACGCCATCGCCGGTCTGCAGGGAATCATCGACCACGTGATGGTCGGCCATTACGTCGGCTACGCCGCGAATGCGGCGATCGGCGTGAGCTGGCAGATCATCATCGTCGTCATCGTCTTCATCAGTTCTCTCTTCACCGGGATGGTCGTGCTGGTGACGCGCTTCGCCGGCGCGAACGAGCCCGAGAAGGTCAATCGCGTCGTCTATCAGGCGCTGCTCACGGCTCTCGGATTGTCGGCGCTGATGGGAGCGATCGGCTACTTCTCCGCGCCTTCCTTGCTCGATGTCGTCAATGCTGCGCCGGCCGTGCAGCGCGAGGCGCTTCCGTTTCTGCGGACGATGTTCGTGGGCATCGGCGGCATGATGCTGTTCTTCATGCTCGGCGCGGCGTTTCGCGCCGCCGGAGATGCGCGCACGCCGCTGCGCCTCGGCGTTGCACTCACGGCGCTGACCATCCTCTGCAACGTGGTTCTGATTCCGAGGATGGGGACGCGCGGTGCGGCGCTCGGAACGATTGCGAGCAGCGTCCTCGTCGCGGCGTACGGTCTGTGGAAGATGTTCACGCGCGGATCGGTGATCCATTTCGATCGCGGCATGGACCTGTCGGTCGACCCGACCATCATTCGCTCGCTGTTCCGGTTCGGATTGCCCGCGGGCTTGCAAGGCATCGCGATGAACGTCGCCGGCGCGATGCTCATCCGCTTCATCGGATCGCTCGAACAGAGCGCGGCGGCGCAGGCTGCCTACGCCGTCGCATACACCGAGCTGTTCTCGCTCATCACCTGGACGTCGTTCGGTCTCATGGGCGCCGCCTCGACGATCGCCGGACAAAACCTCGGCGCGCGCAAGCCCGAGCGCGCCGCGCGCGGCGTTGCCATCGCGTCGCGCATCGGTCTCGTCGTCGCGGCGATCGTCGGTGCGTCGTTCGTACTGATTCCGAACACGCTGCTGAGCGTGTTCGGTATGACCGAGCCGCTCGTCATTTCGATCGGCTCGCAACTCCTGCGGTATTTGAGCGTGTCGGGTTTTCTGGTCACGGTTGCGCTGAGCTACACCGGCGGACTGCAGGGCACGGGCGACACGCGGAGTCCGCTGTACATCTCGATCCTCTCGCAGATCGTCGTGCCGATCGGCATGTGTTTCACGCTGCAGTCGATGCGCGGGCTGAGACCGAGCGACATCTGGACGGCGATCGTGCTCGGTCACTTCACGCGCGCGGCGCTCAGCGTCCTGCGATTCCGGCAGGGACGCTGGCGCGACATCACGGTCGAGATCCCGGCGACGGAAGTACGCCCATCTGCTGCAGCGCGCCAAGCCGATCCGTCTGGACCCAGTTCCGGATGATCCTGCCGTCGCGGAACTGATAGATCGCGATGCCGGCGTTCTCGATGCGTTTGTTCGTCGGCGCAACGCCGCGGAACGTACCGGTGTGCGTCGCGGTCCACTCCCAGCGCACGGCGACGCGATCGCCTTCGGCGATCAGATCTTCGATCGTGAAGCGAATGTCCGGGAATCCCTCGCGAAGGCTGGTGATGTTGGCGAGGAATTGTTCCGAACCTCCTTCGACGTCTTTGTCGAGGAGCGCTTTGATGTCTTCGATGCGGCCGGTATTGATCGATTCGTAGAGTTTGCGGACGAGGTCTTTGTGCATGGTTCTCCTGTCGGATTCTGCGTGGATCGTAAAGGCGGCGATGATGGTGAGGAAGAGAGCGACGTGTTTCATGTCGATAAACTAGCGATCGACGAATGCGCCCGCTTGGAAGAATTCATTGCCTTCGCGGATTGCGAGAGACATGCGAGTGACGACGTTCTCCCCGAGCGGCCGCCTGGCACCATTCGTTCGCGCATTCACCATCGTCGAGTCGGACCGCGAAGTCACGCGCGTGCTGATGCCCGAGACCGGTTTGATCGCCGGCCTTCGTTTCAGCGGCTCTGCCACACAGCTCGACGGCGCGCCGGAGCGGATGCCCCAGGCATCGATGGCCGGGTTCCGCACCACGACGCGGCACATGCAGACATCCGCGGACGGCGGAGTCGTGCTGGCGATGTTTCGCGAGGGCGGGGCCGCGCAGTTCTTCGCGGAGCCGCTGCACGAGATTCACGGACGCACGATCGCGCTCGACGATGTGATGCCTCATTCCACGGTCGATGACGTGCAGTCGCGCATCGGCGAGGCGAAGGATCACGCGACGCGCATCGCGATCTTCGAAGAGTTTCTACTGACGCGACAACTCTCACGCGACGCAGATCCGATCGTCACCGATGCCGTGCGCGCGATTCGCACCACGCACGGCGCGCTTCGGATCCGCCAGCTCGCCCGTCGCCTCGGCGTTGCGCAGGATCCGCTCGAGAAACGCTTTCGCCGCGTGGTCGGCGCGTCGCCGAAGCAATACGCGTCGATCATTCGCCTCCGCCATGCCATCGCTCTTCATCGGTCGGGAGCGAGTCTCACTCGCGCCGCGATCGACGCCGGCTATTTCGATCAGTCGCACTTCAATCGCGACTTTCGATCGATGACCGGCGTCGCGCCGCAGCAGTTCTTCAAGAGCGGCGAGCACTGCTGATGGCGCGAAGCGACGATCTCTACACGCTGCCCGCCAACATCGCCGTTCCCGAAGATGACGGTGCATGTGACCACCTCCCGGGCTTGCCATGGCCTGACGTCGCGCTGCCGTCCACCGCGGGACGATCGGTTTCCATCGGCGACGTTCCCGCGGAATGGGTCGTCGTCTATTTCTATCCCCGCACCGGCCGGCCCGATCGTGAGCCGCTCGGCGGAGCGCAGGCGTGGAATGCCATTCCCGGCGCGCGCGGCTGCACGCCGCAGGCGTGCTCGTATCGCGATCATTACCGCGAGCTGAAAGCGCTGGGCGCGGAAGTCTTCGGCGTCAGCACTCAGGACACCGCGTATCAGCGCGAAGCGGTGGAGCGCCTTCATCTTCCTTTCGAGCTTTTGAGCGACGAACAGCGCGAGCTTGCCACCGCGCTAAGGCTTCCCACGTTCGACGTCGAAGGCATGACGCTCATCAAGCGGCTCACGCTCCTCGTGCGTGGCGGCCGGATCGCGCGGTGCTTCTATCCGGTGTTTCCGCCCGATGCCGACGCGGAGCGCATCATCGACGAGTTGTCACGACACCGGTCTTCTGGCCAGTAGCGTCCACACGCCTGCCGCGGAGAGGATCGAGCCGCCGGCGAAGTTGAATCTTCGCTGCGCGCGCGGCGAGGCCATGAGCTGTCCCGCAGAAGTGGCGAATCCGGTATAGAGCGTCGCATTGAGCGCGGCCATGACGATGAAGGTCGTGGCGAGCACCCAGAGCTGCTGCGCGACCGGTGCGCTCGCATTGACGAACTGCGGAAGAAACGCGACGAAGAACACGATGCCTTTCGGATTGAGTGCGGTGACGAGGTACGTATTCGCAAAGAGTCGCCACCGCGAGCTCGGCGCCGGACGCGATTCGAGCGCCGCCGCAGCGCCGCCCGCGCGCAGCAGCTTCACGCCGAGGAAGAGCAGGTACACGCCGCCGGCCGTCTTGATGATCGTGAACCAGAACGCCGAGGCTTTCAGCAGCGCGCCGAGACCGAGGAGCGAGAGCACCAGGGCGGTGGAATCGCCGAGCGTCACCGCGGCGATGAGCGGAACGTTCGCGCGGCGGCCGTGCGTCATCGAATAGCTGATGACCGTGAGGATCGTCGGTCCGGGAATGAGGAGCAACACCGCGGACGCGACCACGAACGCGAGCCAGAGCTGGATGGTCATGAGGCGAGAAACGATATCAGTTGATGCCAGCGTTCACGCCGAATTCACAGGAATCCGCAGGAACTGCTGAAAAACTGCGGAAATCGTGGCGCGTTGACGGCAAGAAGGCGCAATCGTGAGCCGTCTCCAGCGCTCTGCACATTGTTGTGGTCATACCATCTCGTAGTGCGCCACCGTCGCATCGAAGCGCACCATCATCGCCCGTACGACCTGCGGCACGACGGCGACGTCGAGGGTCTCGCCGGCAAAAGCGCGGATCGCCTCGCGCGACTCCCACTCCGTGACGATCCGAAACTCCACGCCCTCCTCCACATCGCGCCGCAGGATGCTCGCCCGCACGAAGCCGGGCAGGGTCGCGAGGTGCGGGAACGTCTCCTCGCGCAGATGACGGATGTAGTTCGACGCCTCCGAAGCGCGGGCGATGCCAGTCCACTGTCTCGAGATCATCAACGTTCCTCCAGTCGCAAGTCGCAAGTCGCAAAGTCGCAAAGTCTCAAAGCCGCAAAGAGTGTGCGGAACGCGGAGCCCCTTTGAGACTTTGCGACTTTACGACTTCGAGACTCGCATCGCATGATAGTTGACATAGGCAAGTATTGTAATAGACAATGTCCACATCATGGCCGCTTACCTGATCGTGAACGTTGCGGAGATTCGTGATGCCGATGCCTACGCGCGGTATCGGCAGGAAGTCTCGGAGACGGTGAGACGCGCGGGTGGGCGGTACCTCGTCCGCGGCGGAGAGGTCTCGTTGCTGGAAGGCGAGTGGACGCCGAATCGCCTGATCGTCGTGGAGTTTCCATCCGCCGATGCGGCGCGCGCGTGGTGGTCCTCGTCCGAATACGCGGGGCTCAAAGAGCTGCGCCAGGTCTCGACGCGATCGCAGATGGTGGTGGTCGAGGGTATCGAGAGGACGGACGTTCCGTGAACGCAACGTCGCGTCTCGCGTCCGTCGATTTCGAGAACCTCCCGTTCTCGTCGGTCTTCAGCGATCACATGCTGGTCGCCGAGTATCGCGGCGGCCGGTGGATGAGCGCGGAGATCCGTCCGTACGGGCCGTTGCCGCTCGCGCCGAACATCAGCGCGCTGCAATACGGCGTCTCCGCGTTCGAAGGACTGAAGGCGTATCGCGCACCGACGAATCGGGTGCTGCTGTTCCGGCCGTGGGAGAACGCGCGACGCCTGAACCGCACCGCGCGGCGGCTGGCGATGCCGGAAGTACCGGAGTCGATGTTTCTCGACGGCCTGCGGTCGCTGGTGAAGCTCGATGCGGGATGGGTCCCGCCGTCCGGTGCGGGCGCGCTGTACCTGCGCCCGTGTCTCTTCTCGATCGATCCGTCGCTGCGCGTCAAACCGGCCGAGGCGTTTCTCTTCGTGATCTTCGCCACGCCGTATGGCGCGTATTACGCGGGGTCGATCGACGCGATCGTGTCGAGCCGCTACGTGCGCGCGTTTCCCGGCGGCACGGGCGATGTGAAGCCGGCCGGCAATTACGCGCCGACGCTGCTCGCCGATCGCGAAGCGCAGGAGGAGGGATTCGGTACGGTGCTGTGGCTCGACGCGCGCGAGCATCGCTACGTCGAAGAGTGCGGCGTGTTGAACGTCTTCTTCGTCGCCGGGGATCGCGTGCTCACGCCCGCCCTCGGCGGCACGATCCTTCCCGGCATCACGCGCGACAGCGCGCTGCAGATCCTCCGTGACTCCGGCTATGCGGTCGAAGAGCGGCGCATCGCCATCGACGAGATCGTCGAGTGGCACAGCAAAGGATTGCTGCGCGAATGCTTCGGCACCGGAACCGCGGCGACCGTGTCGCGCATCGGCCGCATCCGCTACGGCGCGCGCGATCTCGTTCTTCTGCCCGATGCACGCGATCTCGCCGGCGCCGTGCGCGAGCGGCTCGTGGGAATCATGACCGGAACGATGCCCGACCCGTACGGTTGGGTCGATGCGATCTGACAAGGAGACTCGAATGCACTATCTGCTTTTCTATGAAGTGATCGACGACTACGTTGCGCAGCGCGGGCAATATCGCTCTGCGCATCTGACGAAAGCGTGGGCCGCACACGAGCGCGGAGAGCTGATCCTCGGCGGCGCGCTCGCCGATCCGATCGACGGCGCGGTGCTGCTATTCAAGGGCGACTCACGCGGCGTCGCCGAGGAGTTTGCGAAGAGCGATCCGTACGTGACGAGTGGTCTGGTGCGGAAATGGACCGTGCGCGAGTGGTCGACGGTTGCCGGCGCGCAGGCCGCGACGCCTGTTAGGCCATGAAGTCCGCTCGTCTCACTCCAGCGGAATGGCTGGAGAAGCTGCCTCCCGATGGAGAGCGTCTCGTGGTCGCGTTCGAGCACGGAACGCTCTCGGTCCAGCTGTACGCGCCGCGCGGAAAGGATCCGCAACAGTCGCATACGCGGGACGAGACGTACGTCGTCGTGAGCGGAAGCGGCACGTTCGTGCACGGCGATCGCCGCGATCCGTTTCGACCGGGTGACTTCCTGTTCGCCGCGGCCGGCGTCGCCCACCACTTCGAAGATTTCACCGACGACTTCGCCGTGTGGGTGCACTTCTACGGCCCCGAAGGCGGGGAACAGCCATGACTAGAGCTTCAGCTCCAACGTCTCGCTCGTCAGCTCAGGACCGAACTTCGTGTGCTTCTCCTGTTCGATGAGCTCGAAGCCGGTCTCTTTGTACAGATGGCGCGCGGCTTTGAGATTGGCCTGCGTCCAGAGACGCAGGCGCTTGTAGCCGGCGCGCCGCGCGAAGCGGATGCATTCGTCGATGAGACGCCGTCCGATGCCGAGGTCGCGCGCGGTCGGCTCGACGAGCAGCAGGCGCAGTTGCGCGATGTTAGGCGAGGTCTTCATCACGAACACGGATCCGACCGGCACGCCGCCGGCTTCGGCGATCCAGCAGCGCTCGTGCTCGGGATCGCGATTGCGCGCGAATTGCGCGACGATCTCCGCGACGAGCGCTTCGAATCGCTCGTCCCAGCCATACTCGGACGCGTACAACGCGCCGTGGCGCGAGACGATCCATCCGAAGTCGCCGGGCTCGGGATCGCGCAACAGGTAC
>Ga0075418_10010868_pt1 | contig 10183 bp, 9 predicted proteins | sample SoiMetdeltSBSDD2_FD_81776 | JGI IMG/M metagenome (GOLD analysis project Ga0075418, IMG submission 81776) | Bulk soil microbial communities from a Populus tree surrounding site in Tennessee, USA - Soil MetaG P. deltoides SBSDD2 | ecosystem: Environmental > Terrestrial > Soil > Tree plantation...
CGCTGCGCTACTACCGCTTCATGTACGGCGAAGGCCTCGAGACTCGCGATGCCGAGGTGCCCGAGCGCGTGTGGTTCAAACTCGCTAGAAATACGCGGATCGGCATCGAGCCCGCCGCCGCGGGAGCTTCGCCGCACTTCGTGCGGTTCGGCATCAAGGTCGCGCCGTTCGACAGCGCAGCGGTCGCGCCGGTCTTGCGAGCCGCGGGCGCCGAGGTGCTCACGACGGCGCCGGCGCTGCTCCGCTTTCGCGACAACTACGGCATCACGCTGGAAGTCAGCGCTGGCTAGGAGCTGACGCGGCCTGCCGCTCTAGGTAACGCGCCGTCGACAGCATGTTGCGTATGCCGTAGTTGCCCTCGTGGCACGCGTACTCGAACACACCCGCGTCGGCCGGCCTGGCCTTCATGTCGAGGGCCGCGGTCCACGGCGTCGTCCACGTGTGCGGATCGACGAAGGTGACCTGGTACTCGATCAAACCCGTCGACACGCGCTTGAAGCGCTCGACGAGGCGCAGCTCGGCGGAAGCGCCGCGCGTACCGGCCGTGAGGTTCGTGGTCTCGACGACGAGCGTTGCACCTTCCCAGTGGCCGCGCGCGTCGCCCATGTACATTCGAATGGCTGGCGACACGTGATGCCCTTGCTGGGACGAGTCGATCGGAATGATGCGCGTGTCGTGGATCAGCTCGTAGGTGATCGCGACCACGCCGGGCGCTTGGACGATTCGAAAATTCGCGTTGTAGACGGCGGGAAACATCGCGTCCGGAAATCCGCCGCCGTGGACGATGCAGCGCACGCCGAGCCCGTAATCCACATACGAGTCACACGGCTCGCCGCGCTGCAGACTGCCGCACCGTTGCACCGGCGGCGGTGCTGCCTCCGGCGTTCGCGGCGGCAAGCGCCCGTTCGGCGGATCGATCACGAGCGACGTGCGGCGCGAGTCCGTTTCGTACTCGCGCCAATGAGGAATCGGCGCGTTCGGTCCGTCGACCTTGCCCGACGACACGTCGACGTTGCGCAGGTCGCGCTCGTCGCGTTCCTGTACGTCGGCAAGCCGCTTCGCGTACTCCTCGTCGGTCAGGAACGCGCGGTCGGCGAACTCCGCGGAGCGCTCCAATGGAACGCCGTATTCGCCTTCGGTCGTCCACTCGCCTTGCAGGTCGAGGTCGCCCCAAGGCGTACGTTGCGCCCCCTCGCCTGCGGCGACCTGCGCCTCGGCGTGGCGCGCGTACGCACCGAAGCCTGCAGCTCCCAGCACTGACACGAGAATCGTCCGAAAAACCATGACGTTCATGTCGTCCCCCCCGCCACTATCAGTGGAGTTTACAGCGCTGGGGTACCATTGCGCGGAGACGAGCGCCCGGCGCTACGAAACGAGGTAAGCATGAAATTCACCTTGAACGTGAACAGCGAGAGCCGCAGCGTCGACGTCGACCCGAAGACACCGTTGCTCTGGGTGTTGCGCGACGAGCTCGAGCTCAAGGGAACCAAGTTCGGTTGTGGCATGAGCCTGTGCGGCGCCTGCACGGTGCACGTCGACGGCGCGCCGGTGCGCGCATGCGTCACTCCGGTGTCGACCGTTGGAGCCGCGAAGATCACGACGATCGAGGGCGTCGGCGCCACGCCGGTCGGGGCCAAGATCCAGGCTGCCTGGCTCGACATCGACGTCGTGCAGTGCGGCTACTGTCAGGCCGGGCAAATCATGTCGGCGACGGCGCTGTTGACGCGCAACGCTGCGCCGTCGGACGCCGACATCGACGCTGCGATGACCGGCAACATTTGTCGCTGCGGCACCTACACGCGCATTCGCGCCGCGATCAAGCGAGCGGCCGGGCTGCCGACGATCGACACGAGCGAGGGCTGAGCCATGGCCATGAACTACGGACGCGAAGCTGCGGCGGAGCCCGGACTGTCCCGCCGCACGTTCTTGAAGGCGAGCGCGCTCGCCGGCGGCGGCTTGCTGCTCGAGCTGCACGTGCCGAACGTGCGGGCGGCCACGTCTGCAACGGGTGAGGCGCTGAACGCCTACATCAAGGTGATGCCGGACGGCATTGTCACGATCACGGCCAAGAACCCCGAGATCGGCCAGGGCGTGAAGACAATGCTGCCGATGTTGATCGCCGAGGAGCTCGACGTCGACTGGAAGAACGTGCGCATCGAGCAAGCGATCGCCGACGGCGCCAAGTACGCGCCGCAGTTCGCCGGCGGCAGCACCGCGGCGCCGCTCAATTGGGAGCCGCTGCGCCGCGTCGGCGCCGCCGGCCGAGACATGCTGGTGCGCGCCGCGGCCGCTGCCTTCGGCGTGCCCGCGAGCGAGCTGCGAACGAATTCGGGCACGGTCACGCACGCCGCGAGCGGGCGCACGCTCACGTACGGCGAGCTCGCGGCGGCGGCTGCAAAGCTTGCACCGCCGGATCCTGCTGCGGTTCGACTCAAGGACCCGAAGGATTACTCGATCATCGGCCATCCCAAGCGCGGCGTGGATAGCCCTCTCGTCGTTCAAGGCAAACCGCTGTTCGGCATCGACGTGACGGTGCCCGGCATGAAGTACGCGATCTACGCGAAGTGCCCGGCGTTCGGCGGCACGGTTGTCAGCGCGAACGTCGCCGCCGTGAAGGCGCTGCCCGGTGTCCGCGATGCGTTCGTGTTGCGTGGCGACGCAAGCGTCGCCGGCTCCGTCGGGCCGCTCGACCGACTCGCAGACGGTGTCGCGATCGTCGCCGACAGCTGGTGGCTCGCCGAGCAGGCGCGCGAGCGGCTCGAGATTGAATGGGACGAAGGCACGGCAACGCGCGATAGCGACGCGCGCTTCGCGGAGGAAGCAAGGAAGCTGAGCAAGCAGGCGCCGGTCACCTACATCGTGAAGAACGGGAACGTGGACGCGGCACTATCGCGCGCCGCACAAGTGGTCGAAGCCGACTACGCGTATCCGTTTCTCGCGCACGCGACGCTCGAGCCGCAAAACTGCACCGCCTCGTACTCGGGCGGCAAGCTCGAGGTCTGGGCGCCGACGCAGAGCCCGGAAGCCAATCGAACGGTGATCGCCCAAACGCTTGGGCTGGACCCGAAGGACATCACGATCCATCTGACTCGTTGCGGCGGCGGCTTCGGCCGGCGCGGGGCCAGCGACTACGCCGTGGAAGCCGCTGCGATCTCGAAGCAGGCCGGCGTGCCGATCAAGCTCTTGTGGAATCGCGCCGACGACATCCGTCACGACTTTTACCGCCCCGCGGGATTCCATCACTTCAAGGCAGGTCTCGACAGCAAAGGCGCCCTCGTCGCATTCCGCGATCATTTCGTGACGCCCGGCAGTGGCGACGAAGCCGCGTCGTCGGCGTTCGCGGGCCCCGACGAGTTCCCGTCACGCTTCGTCGCCGACATGGAATTCGCGGCGTCGTTCATTCCCACGGGTGTGCCGACCGGGCCGCTGCGGGCGCCCGAAAGCAATGGGCTCGCGTTCGCGTTTCAGAGCTTCATCGACGAGCTCGCTCACGCCGCGGGGCGCGACCCGCTTCAATACCGACTGGATCTGCTCGGCGAGCCGCGGATCCTCGATTCGGCGGACGACCGTTACGGGCCGCAGCCCGATTTCAACACCGGCCGCATGCGCGGCGTGCTCGAGCTCGTGCGCGAGAAATCCGGCTGGGATGCGCGGCAGAAACTACCGCCGGGAACCGGCATGGGCACTGCGTTCTACTACAGCCACATGGGCTACTTCGCCGAGGTCGTGCAGGTCACGGTCGCCGCGAGCGGCACGTTCAAGGTCGACAAGGTGTGGGTCGCCGCCGACGTGGGTAGCCAGATCATCAACCCGATCGGCGCCGAGAATCAGGTGCAAGGCGCCGCGCTCGACGGCATCGGCTCGGCGCTCTTGCGCATCAACATCGAGAACGGCCGCACCGTGCAGTCGAATTTCCACGACTACTCGCTGCTGCGCATCAACCAAGCACCGCCCGTCGAAGTGCATTTCCGCCGCACCGACAACCCGCCGACGGGACTCGGCGAGCCGGCGCTGCCGCCGGTGATCCCAGCTCTGTGTAACGCGCTCTACGCTGCTTGCGGCAAGCGCGTGCGGCGGCTGCCGATCGAGCCGGCTACGCTCGCGAAGGCGTAGCCGCCAACGTGAGCGCATGCGTCTCGTAGTAGTCGCGGCTGAAGTCGCTGACTTGCAGCTCAGCCTTGAGCACGTTGGACTTCAGTGCCAAGGCTAGTTCCCCTGTGGCGCCTGCGCCTCTTGTCTCAGTCGACGGCGCACCTCGTCCTCGCGCGCATCGTCGATGGCCGACATCACGACGTCCACGTCGGCCTGCGTCTCATCCCGTACGAACTCACCCGTTAGCACCCTGTCGGGCCGCAGCTCGCCCTGTGAAAACAACGCCCACATTTCGGGAGCGAATTGGGTGCTCAGCAACTCGGGAGCGAAACGACCGAGCGTGTCGCGGATGTTGCCGACGTCGCGCTCGAGCATCGCGAAGGCATTGTTGTTGCCGGCAGCGTTCACCGCTTGCGGCAGATCGATGATGACCGGCCCGGATGCATCGATGAGGACGTTGTACTCCGACAGATCGCCGTGAATCAGCCCAGCGCACAGCATGCGAACGATTTGCTGCATGAGGAAACGGTGAAACTCGCGCGCTTGTTCGGGAGTGAGCTCCACTTCACCCAAGCGCGGCGCAGGGTCGCCTTGCGCGTCGGTCACCATTTCCATCACCAGCACATCGTTGAAGTAGCCATGCGGCCGCGGCACTCGCACGCCGGCCGCGGCCAGCTGATAGAGCGCAGAAACCTCGGCGTTCTTCCAGGCGCTCTCTTGTTCCTTGCGGCCGTAGTTGGTGCTGCGGGCCATCGCTCGCGCCTGCCGGCTACCACGTACTTTGCGTCCTTCCTGGTACTGCGCGCGTTGCTGGAAGCTGCGCTGCCCCATGTCCCTGTAGACCTTGGCGCAACGGACCTCTGCACCGCAACGCACGACGTAGACCGATGCCTCCTTGCCGCTCTTCAGCGCGCGGACGACTTCATCGACGATGCCGTCGTCGATCAATGGCTGTAGACCGGCGGGTATTTTCATGGGGTCCGAGGAGTTGCGTGGGCGAGCACGATAGCATCATCGTGCGACGGTGGGAGAAGCGCGACAGTCGAGCGATAGGCCCGCTAGCCGCTTCCCTCGATCTCAGGCGGAACAATCATCTCGAGGTGCGGTACGAGATCCGACGGCGTCGAGCCGGCCAACTGCTGAAAGTCGCGCACCATGTGCGCCTGGTCGTGATAGCCCAGAGCGTGCGCGACATCGGTCCACCGCAAAGCCGGCGCCCGCATTTTGATTTCGAGGGCCGCTTCGAACCGCGCGATCCGCGCATACAGCTTCGGCGACATGCCGACTTCTGAGGTGAATCTGCGCTCGAACTGACGCAGGCCAAGTCCCGCCATTTCCGCTAGGGAAGAAATTCGCACGCAGCCGCGGTGACGGTGCAGTTCTCTTGCGGCCACGGTCACGCCGCTAGGCGAGCCATCGGGAACCCGCGCCAACAGAAATTCGTCCGCGACGCGGACGCGCTCCGCGAACGACCGCGCTTCACCAAGCCGACACCGGAGCTCATCGACCGAACGGCCGAGCACTGCACGGCCCTCGAAGTGTCGATTCGTCAATTCGTCGGGCGGGACGCGGAACAGGCCGGATAGGCCGGAGGGCTGAAACACTACGACAAATTCATCCACACGGCCTCGCAGCGCAAGCCGGACGCGGCGATAGGCTTGCACGCCGATCAGGGCGATTGGGTGCGTCGTCTCGTGCCACGACTGGCCGCCGGTGCTTATCTCGGCGTCGTAAAGATCGCCAAGCATGAAATCGAGCGCGATTGCGGTGCGTGCAGGAACGGGTCGAATGAAGGCCTGCGCCGGGAAGTGACCCGTAACGTGCGCGTAGAAGCGCACGAATGGCTGAAGTGCAGCCGCAGGTTTGTCGGTGCGCATCATGGCCGCCCGAGTGTAGCGGAAGTTGTCCGACCGGCGTGCGCTTCAATGCTCATTGCAGCGGATGTCGCATTTCTACTATTTGGTTTGCAGCAAGTCTTGCACTCTGCTGCGTGGTCCAACGTCGGGCTCGGACGTTCCACAACAAATGCGACCGACATGGAAGCTCTCAATGGCTACATCGCCCACGTCACTCCCGCACCCGACACGGCTCGCCGCTCCGTACAACGCAGCGACACGCCGCGAACGATTGTTCTTCGGCGGCATGGCTATCGCGCTGTTCGTGCTCGTGTTCGTAGGCTTCGCGCCAACCTATTACTTGCGCAGCTCGTTCGGCTCACCGGAGCTCACCCCGTCGCTGCTGATCCACGGCTTCGCGTTCACGGCGTGGATGGTGCTATTGGTCGTGCAAACTTCGCTGATCGCCGCAAACAAGACAGTCCTGCATCGGCGGCTCGGCGGCGTCGGCGCGGTGCTCGGCGTCGTGATGATGGTGGTCGGCGGTTACGTGGCGATCACGCGCACGCGCGCCGGCCTGACGGCCGTTGTGCCGGGCGTCTCGCCGTTGCAGCTTCTCGCACTCTCGATCGCGACCCTAGTCGTGTTCCCCCCACTGCTCGGCGCGGCCGTGTGGTTGCGGAAGATCGCCGGCATCCACAAACGGCTGGCGCTGATTGCCACGCTCGAGCTCGTTATGGCCGCAGTGGGGCGCCTGCCCGGCATCTTCGTGCCGCTCGGCCCCATCGGCCCACTGGGCATAGTCGGCCTGGTCGGCGGCACCGACCTATTTCTCGTCGCGATCGCGATCTACGACTGGCGAACGCTCGGTCGCCTGCACCCCGCCACTCTGTGGGGTGGCCTGTTCCTGTTTGCATCGCAGGTTGGACGCCTGCTCATCGGCGGTACGGCAACGTGGATAGCGTTTGCAAGTTGGCTCACGAGCTGACGTAACGGCTCACGGCCGCCCGCCTCAACGCGCGCACTGCTGAATCTCGATCCCGAACACCCGCTTCAAGCGAGGCGTGAGCCACAACCAGCGGCCACGCGTCTGCGCGCCTAGATCCAGCGCCGCACGCGCGACCGATAGTGGCGATATGCGTCGCCGAACGTGCGCTCCATGCTGCGCTCCTCGAACGGGATGATCAGGGTCGATGCGCGAATACCGCCGGCAGCTCGAGCGCCCGATCAACGAGCAGCGCGACAACGATGAGCCCGAGCAACCAGACGGGCGTCGGGATGCGGACAATCCAGGGTACTTTGCCGGTATCGGTCATCGGTGAGTTGAACCCTTCTCGATGTTCGGGGCTCCTTCCCTCGCTACGACGATCGTAGCGGAAGTCGCCTATAGAATGTCGCCATGGACGAATCCGCGTCGGCGTTGCACGCCGCAGAATATCGCCGGCGCTTGCACGCGGTCGAAGCAGCGGTCGCCCGGCTCGATATGCTCGCGGGCCGGATATCCACGGTCCGCATAGTCCTCGCGATCGCTGGGATCGCCGCCATCTGGTGGAGCGTTCAAGGGACGACGGCACCCAAGTACCTATGGCTCGTGCCGCCGGCGCTGTTCGTGGCCGCCGTCTCCTATCACTCCCGTGTCCGCCGCGCTCGCGCTCGAACGGACCGCGCGGCAGCCCACTACCGTGTCGGCTTGGCGCGGATCGAGGACCGCTGGAGCGGGCTCGGCAATCCGGGCACCTCGCTCGAAGACACGAACCATATATATGCGGCGGACCTCGATGTCTTCGGGCCGGGGAACCTGTTCGAGCTTCTTTCGACCGCTCGGACGCGGATGGGCGAACGCACGCTGGCGGCGTGGTTGCTGTCCCCGGCGCCGACAGCGACTGTGTTGCAGCGCCAGCAGAGCGTCGCGGAGCTGCGCGACAGGGTGGACCTTCGAGAGGACCTCGCGGTCCTCGGCGAGACCGCAGAAGTCGGTGTACGTCCGGAAGAACTGTCGCGCTGGGCAGAGTCTGCGAACCGATTGACACAGCGCTGGATTTTGCCGGCCGCCTTGCTTCTCCCGGTGCTGCTTATCGCCGCATTGACTTTCTGGAACGTGACGGCCATCGCTTCACCCGTCGTCGCGGTCCTGCTGCTGGAACTCGGTGTCGTGCGCCTGCTTGGTAAGCGCGTCTTCGACGTTCTCGGCAGCACCGAGCAGGCATTCGACAAGCTCAGGCTGCTCGCCGACCTGACGGCGCGGCTGGAACACGAGCCGCTCGATGCGCCGCTCACGAAGGAACTGCTGCACCGGCTGTCTTCCGCGGGCGTTCCGGCATCACGTGCAATCGCGCGGCTCGCAACCACCGTCTACTTCAGCGAATCACGCCGCAACCCTATCGTCCAGATCCTGGATTTGCCGTTGCTCTACAGCGTGCACGCCGCACTTGCCGCCGAGCGCTGGCGCCGTGACCACGGCCGTGCGGTCGCTGCCTGGCTGGATGCGATCGGCGAGCTGGAGGCGCTGATCTCCCTGTCCGCATACAGTTATGAGCACCCCGCTGACCCGTTCCCGGAGCTCATCGACGGCGACGCTTCCTTCGTCGGCGTTGCGCTCGGCCATCCCCTGCTGCCGCAGCGGACCTGCGTGCGCAACGACGTCACGATCGGCGGGCCCACCCGAGCGTTGCTCATCAGCGGCTCGAACATGTCCGGTAAGAGCACGCTGCTGCGTACGGTCGGCATCAACACCGTGCTCGCGATGGCCGGCGCGCCGGTGCGTGCGCAGCATCTACGCCTGTCGCCGCTGCAGGTCGGAGCGAGTATCCGCATCAACGATTCACTGCACAAAGGCAGCTCGAGGTTCTATGCGGAGATCACACGCCTGCGGCACCTGAACGAATCGGCTTTGCGGGAGCCGACGTTGCTGTTTCTGCTCGACGAAGTGTTGCAGGGGACGAATTCGCGCGACCGCTTCATCGGAGCGCAGGGCGTGATCCGCGCGCTCATCGACCGCGGTGCCATTGGTTTGGTCACGACACACGACTTGGCACTGACCGCAATCGACGTCGGCGGCGCGGAGCGTCTGCGCAACCTGCACTTTCAGGACGAGCTCGTCGACGGCCGCATGCAATTCGACTTCAAGCTGCACGAAGGCGTCGTGACCAAGAGCAACGGCATCGAGCTGATGCGCTCGATCGGGCTGGAGGTTTGAGCGCTCCGACATGACCCGGCGGTAGCGAGCTGAGCTCCGCACTCGCAACCGGCGCGCTAGTCGTCGGCTGCCCGAGATAGCAGCATCCAGCCGCGCGTGTCGCCCGTGTCGGCATCGCGCTCTTGCATCGCCGCGAACAAGAGCTCGACCGGCATCCAATGCGGCGGGTACTTGAAGCGGGCGGTGTCGAGCACCAACGCCCGGTCGGTCGCCGCATCGAAACCGCCGATCGGCGAGAAGTGCCCGCTCCCCGTCTGCCCAACGGCGCTGCGCGAGTAGTTCACGATCAGCACGGGCCCGTCTCTCGAGGTGGCCCCGGTGAGCAGGTGCTCACGAAACGTCTCCACGTTCGCGTACCCCGCCCGCCGCTCGACAACAAGAGCACCGCTGCACCGCGCGAGACACGCCGCTTCGTCGAGCGTGATTCCCGAACGGCGCACCTCGTCGAGCGATTTGCAGCAGTCGAGCAGCTCTTCGCTGAACCAGCGCCACGAGCCCTTCCAGACTCGGCCGGGGTCGATGCCGAGCGCGTTGAGCGCGGCGACGAGCGAGCCGAGGCCGCAGAACGCGGGATCCGCTTGCGTGTGGAACTGCCGCGCGACCTTAAAATAGCCCTCGAGCGTCCCCGCGAGTAACCCACGCTGGAACGAGGCGCGGCCGTCCGCGGAATCGAGCGCTGCAAGCGAAGCGGGCAGCGGGCGCATGTACAGCGTGCGCTCGGGCGGAGCCGTTCGAGCGGCTGGAGCGGTCGGACACGGGGACTGTGTGCAGGTGCTCATGCGACTGATCCTTCCGGCTACTGTGCCTCGAGATAAGGCTAGAACGGCGCCGTGCAAGGGGCTTGAATGCAGCGGCTATTCTCGGGCGGGCTCCGGCACCCGCAAAGTCGCGATTTGCATTACCCTCCCCAACAACGAACGGAGAGGACCGCGATGGAGGCCTCCACCACCTCCGAGCTCGAGCGAGCGCGTCGCCATCACGCCGCGCGCGCCTGGGCGCTAGCCTTCGAAGCGTTCCAAGCCGCGGACGGCGCCTGCGAGCTCGGCGCCGAGGATGTGCA
>Ga0075418_10010869_pt1 | contig 10182 bp, 10 predicted proteins | sample SoiMetdeltSBSDD2_FD_81776 | JGI IMG/M metagenome (GOLD analysis project Ga0075418, IMG submission 81776) | Bulk soil microbial communities from a Populus tree surrounding site in Tennessee, USA - Soil MetaG P. deltoides SBSDD2 | ecosystem: Environmental > Terrestrial > Soil > Tree plantation...
GTGTCCCGCGCCAGGGCGTCGGGACAGGGAAGTAAGTGGATAACGGGCATTTTCCCATTGTCCGATCAGAGAATCTTTCCCTTTCGACACGAATCCCATGAGACCAAAGCACCCTTCCGGCTGCACCATCGGACGTACACCTTGGAACTGTCCGAGATGACCCAGCCCGAGATTCTCGAGATTTGGAAGGTGAACGGATCCGGAAGCCTCGCACAAACTGGCCAGAGTGTTACATTCAGCGTCGCCATAGTGCGACGCATCAGGAAGGGCTCCAATTCCCAATCCGTCGAGAACCAGCAGAATAATGCGGTTGATCATGGCGCGCATGATAGCAGAATCACGAGGTGAACAACATTCTTGGACAGGACCATTCTATGGTGCTCAATGGACATGGCTCCGGGCAAGAAAGCGCGTGAGACGCGCTTCGCCATCGTCTTTGAAGATCAAAAATTCCACACCGAACTCGCGGCGCGTCAACCACTGAATTCTCGCCAGATCCACCGACAACCGCTCCGCCTCATCGCCTAGATCGATTTTCAAACTGATGTGACCGCCCTCCCCGACGAACGCAGACGATTCGATGGCGCATCCTCCCAGCGATAAGCTGTAGACGACGCCTTCGGCGTCCGTCTCGTCGCTTGAAAAAGAGACGGGACACTTGCATTGAAGTCGCAGACTCTTCCGAGATCCCACGAGACGCTCCTGATCCGGACATGCCCTTACGTCGCGCTTCTCCACTCTGAGAGAATGGACAGGCTCGCGCTGGTCCCGATCCTGTCCGCACCGGCCTCCAATAACTTCCTTGTCGTCTTAAGATCGCGGATGCCACCCGATGCCTTCACTTTCGCACGGCCTCCCACGATTTCCTTCATGAGCCGAACATCCTCGACCGTGGCTCCGGCAGGCCCAAAACCCGTCGACGTCTTCACAAAGTCCATTCCCGCCTCGATCGCCAATCGGCAGGCGATGATCTTCTCGTCCCGCGAGAGATAACAGGTCTCGAGAATGACTTTGTGTCCAATGCCGGGGGTTGTCTGCACGACTTCGGCCATGTCCCGGCGTACCGTGTCGATATCGCCTGACTTGAGCCTGCTGATATTCAGAACTATGTCCAATTCCTTCGCTCCGTGTCGCACGGCCTCCACGGCTTCCGTTACCTTGTTCTGTGTGGTCTGGCCGCCCAGGGGAAATCCGATGGGAATACCGACGCGAATGTCGGTGCCCGCCACGGCTGCCACGGCTTCATCGACATAGCTGGGCGGAACGAAGATCACGATGAACCCATATTGTTTCGCCTCTTCGCAGAGTCGTATCACATCCGATCTGGTCGCATCAGGCCGTAAAATCGTATGGTCCAAGCGTCGTTCAAGGTCGCACAGCAGAGAGTCACTGTTCATATGTATGGCTCCAGTAGAGGAGGTCGCCGATGCAACGATAGGTTGGGCTGCTCAAGCTCGATTTTGAGCCACCTGCGAGCGGGACTGTTTGCGAAATGGCTGTTTCTGAAATTTTTCGACCGCCCGGTTGTGCTCCTCCAGGGTCGAGGAAAAGTAATGCGTCCCGTCGTTTCGGGACACAAAATACAAATATCCCACTTGAGAAGGGTATAACGTCGCCCGAATGGAATGGATTCCGGCACTTGCGATCGGCCCTGGAGGCAGGCCCTGGATGCGATACGTATTGTAAGGGCTCAGACTCGAGAGATCCCGCTTGTGCAAATTGCCGTCGAAGGCCGGCAACCCATAGATCACCGTGGGATCGCTCTGGAGCGGGATGCGCCGCCGCAGACGATTGTGAAACACGGCGGCGATCAGTTCCCGTTCTTCCTTCGCTCCCGTTTCTTTCTCGACCACCGACGCGAGGGTCAGCACTTCGTGCAGGGTCAAATTCATCTGTTTGGCCCGTTCCTGTAACTCAGTCGTCCACATTTGCCTCACTCCCTCGACCATGGCCCGCATGACATCTTTAGGCTTGGTCGCGCGAGCAAAATGATAGGTCTCGGGGAACAAATATCCTTCCAAGGATTCTGCCTGAATACCAAGCGAGTGAATAAACTCGGGATCGCGTCCCAGGCGCAGGAACTCCGTTCGATCGGTAATATTCAATTGCCCGAGCAGCTCAGCGATAAGCGTCATCGTAAACCCTTCCGGGATCGTGACCGGATGAAGAACGACGCGGCCGGACAGCAGTTTGCTCAGAATATCCTCGGCGGACATGGCAGCGTTCAGCTCGTATTCTCCGGGATGTATCTTGCGGTCGGCCGCATTGGTTTTGCCGAGCAGTACGAATGCTGCACGGCTCTTGATCAGCCGTTCGCGCTTGAGGAGGCCGGCGACGTATTGAAAGGTGCTACCCTCTGGAATGACGACAATTCGGGCAGGAGGCTTGGTTTTCTGGTCAGCGACCGGAGCCTGGGCCCAGCGCAGAGCCTGGTATCCCACTATACCCGTGAGGCACAGCAGAATCAGAATCCAGGGAACGAGTCGATTCTTCATCCTCACCCTCGAGAGGAATCCCATGAACATCGGCATCTTCCAGACACACGTGCTCTCGTGTCGAGCGGGTTTGAGCTGCGCGGCTCTCGAGATAACTTTGGAGAAGAATCGCCGCGGCAATGCGATCAATGACACCCTTCCGCTTCTTCCGGCTTACGGCGGCGGCGATCAACAGATCTTCGGCGGATCGCGTCGTCATCCGTTCGTCCCACGTCACGACCGGAACGGAGAGCACCGCTTCAAGCTGCGTGACGAAGTTTTGAACCGATTGAGCCGCCGGCCCGATTTCCCCGTTCAGACGGAGAGGCAGTCCTACAAGAACCTCGGCCACGTCGTGCTCTTGCACGAGCTGCTTGATATGTGCGAGATCAGCCGCCAATGTCCGTCGGACGTAGGTCTGGAGAGGCTGAGCCGTCCATCCCAACTCATCGCTGAGAGCCACCCCGATCCGTTTGGTGCCATGGTCGATTGCGAGAATCCGCGTCGCCTTCATGAGTTTACCGCTCCAGGGCCTTTTCAACCAATCCAAAGATCTTTTCCAACGCAGGACCGAGTCCTTCCGGATTCTTTCCCCCGGCTTGAGCCATCTCCGGTCGACCTCCGCCGGTTCCTCCCACTTCAGCGGCCATCTCTTTAATCAGGTCTCCGGCCTTGAGGCGAGGAATCAAATCCTTCGTCACCACAACCAAGAGCGACACCTTCCCCTCGTTGGCCGCACCCAAGGCCACGACACCGGTGCGCAACTTGTCCCGCAGTTGATCCGCCAGCGCGCGCATGCCGGTCACATCCAGACCATCCACGCGCTGGGCATGCACCTGCACGCCGGCCACGGTTTTACTTTGCGCCTCTCCTGTCGACTTGCTGGCCATGCGCAACTTCAGCTCTTCAAGTTCTCGTTCCTTCTCTTTCAATTGACCGGCCAGTTTTTTTGTTCTTGCGACGACCTCCGAGGGACCAACCTTCAATAACTCAGACAGTTCGCGAAGGTCGGACTCCTGCTGTTTCATGGATTCAAGAGCTCCGCCGCCTGTCAGGCACTCGATTCGTCTGACACCGGCTGCCACGCCGGTTTCGGAGACGACACGGAACAGCCCGATCTCGCCCGTATGGCGGCAGTGGGTTCCTCCACACAGCTCCTTGCTGAAAGATTCGATGCTCACAACACGAACCTGATCGCCGTATTTATCACCGAAGAAGGCCAGCGCCCCCTTGGCCACGGCCTCCTGTATGCCCAGCACCTCGGTCCTGACGGCCTGATCGTGGAGAATCTGTGTATTGACCATATCTTCGACGTCATCGATGTCCCGGGAAGAGAGCGGTCGAAAATGCGCAAAATCAAATCGCAGCCGGTTGGGCGCGACCAGCGAGCCGTACTGTTTCACATGGGGTCCTAATAAATCCCGCAAAGCGGCGTGTACCAGGTGAGTCGCAGTGTGATTGCGTGCAGCATCCTGTCTGGTCTGCCGGTTGACTGAAAGGTGCATCCGCTCGCCTTCACGGATGGAGCCTGTGCGGACGACTCCTTTATGGAGAATCAGCGTCGGTAGAGGCCTCGTCGTCTCGCGAATGTCTACGCGGCCCTCGGGACCGATCAGGAGTCCCTGGTCTCCGGCCTGTCCTCCACCCTCAGCATAGAAAGGGGTCGTGCCCAGAATGATTTCAACCTCATCCCCTTCACGAGCCTCTTTGACTGCGCGGTCTCCCTTGAGAATGGCCTGCACGATGCTGTCGGTTTCGAGCTGTTCATATCCCACGAATTCCGTCTTACTCAGCCGCGCCGCCAATTCGGCAACCGCCGGCCGGGCCGACTCCGCTTCAAAGCCGCCAGTTTTTCTGGCACGAGTGCGCTGCTCTTCGATCGCTTCGTTGAATCCGGCTTCATCCACGCGCATATTCTGTTCACGACAGGCCTCGGTAATGAGATCGAGCGGAAATCCATAGGTGTCGTACAGTTTGAATACATCAGCTCCTGGCAATATCTGTCCGCCCGTACCACGAACCTTGGCAAGCATCTCGTTGAGAATCGGCAGCCCTTGGTCGAGGGTCGCAATGAACCGTTCTTCTTCACCCCTTGTGGCCTCCGCTATCGTCCCGGCTGCGACTCGGAGATCAGAATAGGCTGGACTCATTTCTTCCACGACCGTCGCGGTCAATTCATGAAGGAACGGGTCCACGATGCCCAGCATCCGGCCGTGTCGCGCGGCGCGACGCAGGATCCGGCGAAGCACGTACCCACGCCCCTCATTGGAGGGCAGTACCCCGTCAGCCATCAAGAAGGTGATGGCACGCAAATGATCAGCCACTACACGCATGGATCGATCGGTCGTCTCCTCCTCTCCATACGTTTGGCCGGCACGCTTGCCGATCGCTCCCAGGATCGGTGTAAAGAGATCGGTGTCGTAGTTGCTCAAGCGCCCCTGGGCCACCGCCGCCAGACGTTCGAGGCCCATGCCGGTATCGATGCTCGGTCTGGGAAGTGGATGGAGTACCCCTGACGCGTCTCGGTTGTACTGCATGAAGACCAGGTTCCAAATTTCAATAACCCGGTCTCCCTCCCCGTTCGGTACGGCATCACCCGGCACGGAGGGGCCCTGATCGAGGTGAAGCTCGGAGCAGGGACCGCAGGGACCGGTATCGGCCATCTGCCAGAAATTATCCCTTTCGCCGCACCGCATGATACGCGATGACGGGACCCCTATCTTTTCCCATAGTTGGTACGCCTGATCATCTTCCCGGTACACGGTCACCCACATTCGGTCTTTCGGCAGACCAACCACCGTGGTCAAAAATTCCCACCCGAACCTGATCGCGTCCGCCTTAAAATAGTCGCCGAATGAGAAGTTTCCGAGCATTTCAAAGAATGTATGGTGTCGTCTGGTATAGCCAACGTTTTCCAGATCGTTGTGCTTGCCGCCGGCCCGGAGACATTTCTGAACTGAGACGGCGCGATTGTACGGCCTGGTTTCCTCACCGAGGAACACACCTTTGAACTGATTCATGCCCGCATTGGTGAACAAGAGGGTGGGATCCGCCTGAGGGATGAGGGGCGAACTTGGCACGGCGTGGTGCCCATGCTTCTCGAAGTACCGGATAAAGGCCTCTCTGAGTTCGTGCGCGCTATGTTTCATGAGCTCATCTGTCCCCTGTGTCCTCTAGATTGAGTACCCGAGCGATTGTCGAGCCGGTAAACCCCCGACCATGGAGAAATCGTCCTTTCTGAGCCTGGGTCTTGCCACTACGACGCTGGGCGAGTGCTCGCGCGGCGAGTTCTGTCTCCGTCACATCTGCATAGACCCGGGCTATGGTCGCCTTTGCAACGCTTTCTGTAAAACCGTGCTGCAAAAGTTCCAATGTCATGCGGCGGCGCCCCATCGGTTTCATCGCCAACCGCCTTTCCGCCCAGCGACGGGCATAGGCGGTATCGTTCAGATACCCCCGATCCTCCAGCCGCTGCAGAACCGTCGCGACGTTATCGGGAGGCGCACCGCGGGAAATGAGGTGCCGCTCGACCTGGCTTCTGGTTCTGTCTGATCGAGCCAACGCGCGAAGGGCCAGATCAAAATAGCGCTCTAGTTCGGGGAACTCGTCACATTTTCGACGACGATCAGGCACAACGCAGGTCACCGGTCATGTCGAAGCTCTTACCCCATGTCCCCGTTTTTCCTCGTGACGGCCTTCCGGTCTCTTCTCTTCCTTTCCTTCTGCTCGCTTCTCCTCCTTGCCGTCCGCTCGCTTCTCGCCTGTCCGGCCCGTCAACCCGGCCTGCTCGCGTAGTCTGTTTTCGATGTCCCGGGCAATGGCCTGGTTGGTTCGCAGGAAGTCTCGCACTGCCTCGCGGCCCTGGCCCAACCGATCAGCCTTGTATGAGTACCATGCGCCCGCTTTTTCTAAAATGCGCTTCTCCACTCCCAGATCGACCAATTCGCCCATCTTCGAAATCCCTTCCGCGAACATCACGTCGAACTCGGCTTGTTTGAACGGCGGCGCGAGCTTGTTCTTGACTACCTTCACCCGCACCCGGCTGCCCGTGACATCCTGACCCTCCTTGATCGACTCGATCCGGCGAATGTCCAGTCGCACGGAGGAATAGAATTTGAGGGCATTTCCGCCCGTGGTCGTTTCCGGATTCCCGAACATCACTCCCAACTTCATCCGGATCTGGTTGATGAAAATGACCGTGGTCTGCGACTTCGAAATCGCCGCGGTCAATTTTCTCAAGGCCTGAGACATGAGACGAGCTTGTAACCCCATATGCGCATCGCCCATCTCCCCCTCGATTTCAGCACGGGGAACAAGGGCTGCGACGGAATCGACCACGATGATATCGATGGCGCCGCTCCGGACCAGCGTCTCGGCAATTTCCAGCGCCTGTTCACCCGTATCCGGTTGCGACACGAGCAGGTCGTCTGTCTGGACGCCCAATTTGCGTGCGTAACCAAGATCCAACGCATGTTCGGCATCAATAAATGCCGCCACGCCTCCGGCTTTTTGAGCTTCCGCAATGGCATGGAGCGTCAAGGTTGTTTTTCCAGATGATTCCGGGCCGAAGATCTCAACCACGCGGCCGCGAGGAATCCCGCCGATTCCCAGAGCAATGTCGAGTCCCAGGGAACCGGTCGAAATCGCCGGGACATCGGCGGCGGCCTCTGCTGTGCCCAACTTCATGACCGCCCCCTTGCCGTATTGCTTTTCGATCTGTGCGAGCGCTAAGTCTAACGCTCGTTTTTTGTCATCTTTTTCAGGCATTACATGACTCCTCTACCTCGTCGTTTATCTCAAATCCCAAAGACACAGGGCGCTCACCGTCGCGTTGAGACACTGCCGGCTCACCGACTCGCCGGCGCGCACAAACATGGCGCTCTTTATTCATCGCGCCGTGCGCCTCATTATTCTTCGCGTCGCGGACCTGGTGAAGCGTATCTCGTGTTGAGAGTTGGAGAATTCAACGCACCAGGGAAATTATCGCTGACACAGGCGACAAGTCTTTCTCGTTTCCAATGCTGCGAGACACTTATGAACGCGTGATTATACCGGAGTCGGAAGAGAGAAGCCTAGCCCACAATCTTCCCGCTCATGGAAAGCGCAGCAAATTGATCCATGAGCGAATAGGCATGTCAGCGATGGCCACTCCAGCTTTGTTGATCATCCGCCGAAGGCAAATGAGGGAGTGATACAATAACCCCTGCGAGTCAGGAACCCACGTCATGGCCGATGAGCACACACCAGGGAAACGATCAGATCAGAGAAACTGGGTCAGTCTGATCCCCTTCGGACTCCATCAGCAGCATCCCAACAATTACAAGGACATCCTCGACGCGGTCTGGGAAAACCGCGACAGCCTCGGCTACGCCTACCGAATCCTGCGTGACGGCTGTTGCGACGGCTGTTCACTCGGCACGACCGGCCTCCATGACTGGACCATGCAGGACCTGCACCTCTGCTGGATCCGCCTGCAGCTCCTGCGGCTCAATACAATGCCGGCCATGGACTGGCACCGGCTCGAAGACGTAACCCCGTTGCGCTCCATGAAAGGCAAAGCGTTGCGGAAGCTCGGCCGCTTGTCTGTGCTGATGATCCGGCGTCGCGGGGACAAGGGCTTCCGGCGAGTCTCCTGGGAGGAAGCCGTTCGTCTGATCGTCGAACGGCTGCGCGTCACCGATCCCCATCGTATCGGGTGGTTTCTCACCGCCCGCGGAGTGACCAACGAAGCCTATTACGCCCATCAGAAAGTGGCGCGCTTCATCGGCACCAACCATGTAGACACCAGCGCGCGCGTCTGCCACGCGCCGAGCACAGCGGCGCTCAAAGAAACGGTCGGCTGTTCGGTCACCACCTGTTCCTACAGAGATTGGATCGGAACCGATCTCCTGGTCTTTGTCGGGGCCAACACCGCGAACAACCAGCCGGTGACGTTGAAATACCTCTACTATGCAAAGAAAGCCGGCACCAAGATCTTCGTGGTGAATCCCTTTATCGAGCCAGGCATGGAACGGTATTGGATTCCCTCGGTGGCAGAGAGCGCTTTGTTCGGCACGGAGCTGGCTGATGCGTTCTTTCACATCCATGTCGGCGGCGACATTCCGTTCTTCTATGGCGTGCAAACATCTCATCGAGCAGGGCTGGCTCGATCGCGACTTCATCGCTGCCCGGACCTCCGGCTGGGATGACCTTGAAGTGAAAGTACGCGCCCTGCCCTGGGAGAGTCTCGAACGGGGCGCGGGCGTGACTCGTGGCGATATGTACCGCTTCGCACAAACGTTCGGGAAGGCCCGCCACGCGATCGTCGTCTGGAGCATGGGCGTGACGCAGCATCGCTACGGGACCGACAACGTGAAGGCGATCGTGAACCTCCAACTCGCACGCGGCAATGTAGGCCGGCCTCACACAGGGCTCATGCCGATCCGCGGGCATAGTGGCGTCCAGGGTGGCGCCGAAATGGGCGCGATGCCGAGCGCCTACTCCATGGACTATCCGGTCAACGACGTGAACGCGGCGCTGTTCGCCATGCCGGAATTCTGGGGTTTTCGTCCGCCTGTGTGGAAAGGCTTGGGGACAGCCCACATGATCCTGGCGGCAGAGCGCGGCGAGATTGACGTCCTCTGGCAGAGCGGCGGCAATTTCCTGGAAACGTTGCCCGAACCGGACCTGGTAAGGCGTGCCTTGGGCAAGATCGGTCTCCGTGTCCACCAGGACATCGTCGTGAGTTCCACTATGCTGGAGGATCCGGCGGACCTTGTCATCCTGCTGCCCTCGCGCACGCGATACGAACAACGGGGCGGCGGCACCGAAACGAGCACGGAGCGGCGGATCATCTATAGCCCGGAGATACCGGGGCCTCGCCCGGGCGAAGCAGGGGACGAGTGGGAAATTCCGGTTCTGGTTGCGCGCCGGTTTGATCCGGAGCGAGCCGCGAAGATCTTTCCATGGCGCGACACACACGATATCAGGCGGGAGATCGAGCGGGTCTGCCCAACCTACAAGGGAATCGGCAGCCTCCATAAAAAAGGGGATCAGGTTCAGTATGGAGGTCCGCTCCTGCTGGCGGGTCGGTTTGGAACAGCAGACGGCAAAGGCCACTTTACCCCGATTGACCTGCCTGAAGAGACCACTCCGGCCGGCCGCTTCTTCTTGACTACCAGGCGTGGCAAGCAGTTCAACAGTATGGTCGGAGCGGAAATAGATCCCTTGATCGGCGCTGCCCGCGATTCGGTTCTGATGGCGGCAGAAGATGCAGCCAGCCTGAAGGTTGCGGCAGGTGATCTCGTCATCTTGCGCAACGAACTCGGAGAATATCGCGGCAAGGTTCTCATTGACCGTGTGAAACCTGGGTCCGTGCAAGTCTATTGGCCTGAAGCGAACGCCATCATTCCGGCTGGGCGCTTCGACCCCTGCGGCATCCCGGACTACAACGCCACCGTCGAGATTGTTCCCGCGCACGGTTGAGGAGCCGTGAGGCGGCAGGCGTGAGGGGTGAGGCAATAATCAAAAATGAGAACGACTGGAAAGCGTTCGAGTAAACCACGTTCGGCCGCGCCCCCGAAGAGCAAGCCTCCCCCTGCTCCCATCCCTCCACGTCCCGTGGAAATCACCGGTGTGACCGAATGGCAGGATGGCAAGGTCGCTCGGTTCGAGGATTACCTGGTCGGCGAAGAACCGCTTGAAATTCGCATCGGCAATCGTCCGATCA
>Ga0075418_10010870_pt1 | contig 10182 bp, 7 predicted proteins | sample SoiMetdeltSBSDD2_FD_81776 | JGI IMG/M metagenome (GOLD analysis project Ga0075418, IMG submission 81776) | Bulk soil microbial communities from a Populus tree surrounding site in Tennessee, USA - Soil MetaG P. deltoides SBSDD2 | ecosystem: Environmental > Terrestrial > Soil > Tree plantation...
AGTCTCGCCGCCGGCGGTTCTGCGCCAATCACGTCTACGTCTGGGAGCTGAAGCCCAGGCTGGAGGACCTGGCTGGCTGCACCCGCCGTTGGGGTCCGAATCTGCTGCGCACCGAGACGGCGTACGACGTGGCGCGGGAGACGGTCTACGACGCGCTGCCTGACTGTCGCGGCTGTCTGTGTATTCCACATGGAGGTGCCTGGTAGGTCGGCCGAGGGAGCCGCTCGCCGACGTCGCTTGCGGAGTCAAGGCATGGGTGGGATGCCGAACGGCGCCCACCGTGCCCCAGTTGGCCGAGCTGGCGGGTTGAGGCCGAACGGCGACGAGGCCCGTCTGGAAATCCTCATCGCGCCTCGCCGTGGTAGTGATCCGTCGAGGGCTACACAGTGGACAGTTTTGGTGCCGCTGTGGGTATCGCGTCGAGCCATCCGACTGGAACCTTGACGTCACGCGCTGCGTGCCTGCGAGCAAGGGCGAGATCGCGACGACGACCTGGCCGACGAGCGCGTCGGCGTTCCCGTACCGACGAGCCCGTAGGGTGGAGCCCCACGCGAAACGACGGCTCCCGAAGGGGCCACCGTCTACGGAAGCCACGCAAGGAGCACTGCATGCCACCGAATGACGCCGCACCGACCGCCGACCCGAGCCTCGTCGTCCTCGACGAGCCCGCGATTGCCCTCGCCGTCGAGCACCTGCTCGACCTGATCGAGGCGACCTGGCGGGACATCGAGGCGGCCAACGGCGCCCGAAGCGCGAAGGCGGCGTAATCGGTGTATCTACACGTTAGCCCCCCCCAAGCTATCGTATACTCTACCCACACTCTCTTCCCAAGGAGCGCGCATGCTCGCACCCGCCGATCAGATCGTCTACGGCCTGGGCTATGCTCGGATCTCGGGCTCGAAGGAGCAGAAGGACTCAGCCCTGTCGATCCCCGCCCAGGACGCCCATATTCTCCAGGCGATGGAGCGCGAGGGGGTCGTGTTCCTCGACGCTGATTCCGACGTTCTGACTGGCAAGCGGTCCGACAGGAGAGGCTACCAGAGGATCCTTGCGGTCGCTAGGCGGCTGCGAGGGGAGGGTAAGCTCGTCGCAATCTTCGTGATCCGCCTCGACCGCTTCGGCCGCGACTTGGAGGAGCGGACGCGGGCCTGGCGCGAGCTGCTGGCGCTCGGCGTGCGGCTCTACTCGCTGAAGAACGGCGGCTGGGTCAAGGACTCGTTCCTGTACAACATCGACTCGGTCCTGTCCCAGCGCGAGATAGAGCTGACGGGCGACCGCGTCAGAGACACTAACAACTTCATCCGCACCAACGGCTTCCCCGCGATCGGGCGTGTCGCCTGGGGCTATCGCGCCCGCGACGCCACGCCCGACGAGCGGGCCTCGGGGTGCGGGCACAAGAACCTGGAGCCCCACCCGATCGAGGCGCCCCTGGTGGTCCGCGCGTTCGAGATGCGGGCGAACGGGGCGTCGCTCCACGAAATCCACGACTGGGCGATGACGCTCACCGACGCCGAGCGCGGCGGCCGGAACATGGGCTGGCAGATGTTCCACCGCATGTTCGGGGTGGGCGTCTACGTGGCTCGTCCCGAGTACCCTCGGGGCCACCCCGACCACGACATGCCCGTACTCGACCGCCCCCGAGGCCGGTGGGAGCCGCTCGTCGGCGACGAATTATTCCGTCGGTGCCTGGACGTGGCCGAGCGGGGCCGGCGGATCCCGAAGCAGGCCAGTGGCAAGCACCTACTCTCGGGGCTGCTGCGCTGCCCGCGGTGCGGCTCGCGGATGGCGGCCACCACGATCCGTCGGAACGTGATCGGGGCCACGGGCACCAGACGGCGCGAGTCCGTCGAGTACCGCTGCGCGCAGCGGTACGCTGGCGTCGATGCGCGCCCGGCCGACGGCCACTGTGCCTACAACGTCCCGGCCCAGAAGATCGATGTGATCGTGCGCGACGTGGTCGGGCGGGTGCTGGCGCCGTACAACGAGGCGGGACTGCGGGCGCTCATGGAGCGGGCCTGGGAGGAACGCCGACGCCGCGCCGCCGCCCACGACGACACGCCGCGACGGATCGCCGTGACCGAGCAGCGGCTCTCGAAGTGGCGGCGGGCGGTCGGGGCCGCCTTCGCCGAGCTGGCATCGGGCGACATGACGCGGCGCGAGTACGACGACCTGCGGGTCCAGGCGTCGGGCGAGATCGAGGACTGTGAGCGGGAGCTGTCGCGGCTGCGGGCGACGTTGGCGCCCGAGCAGACGCTGCCGCCGCTAGCCGAGATCCTGGCCCACGTCGGCGACGTACCCGAGCTGCTGGCCTCGGACCGCGTCGTGGAGCAACGCGCGGTGCTGGGGGACTACCTGCTGTCGGTGGTCCCCGAGCGGATCCGTCGCGCCGAGTACGTGGTCCGCTTCGAGTGGACGGCGCTCGGGAAGGCGCTGCTCACGGTGGCGGCGCGGCTGACGGGCGACCCGACTTTACGGCGTGTCCACTAGTTGTACCAGCCGAATCGTGCGCAGGCATCATCACACAGGCGGTACGCGCGCTCGTATGGCCCGTCCACCAGGACGACGGTCGCGCCGAACGAGCGCATGAAGGCGACTTTCGCCGGTGAGACCGAGTGGGCCGAGACGAAGATGAACGCCTGGAGGCCCATCGCCGCGGCGCCCGCCGCCAGCGAGCAGGCGACGTTCCCGCTCGACGCACAGGCGATCGAGGCTGCTCCCTGACGAGCGGCGTCCACCAGACAGAGCGCTGTCGCGCGGTCCTTGTTCGAGCCGGTCGGCGTGCGCGTTTCGTCCTTCAGGAACAGCCCCGAGACACCCAGCGTCTGCCGCAGCCCGCGCGAGGCGACCAGCGGCGTTCCGCCGACCTGCAGCGGGTACACGTCTGAGCCGTCCAGCGGGAGCAGCCCCCGCCACCGCCAGATCCCTCGGCCATCGTCGGCGCCGGACGGCAGGAGCCCGGGGCCATACGCGTACGTTGGCGGTTCGACACTCATCCAGGACTCCTCATACCGTCAGACGCGGATGTGCTGCCGCCTCAGCCGGCCGCCTGCCCGGTCCCCGCCGCCGACGGCTCATGCGACGGATCGAGGGGCGCCCGACTGCCCCGCCACGCTGTCTCGAACTCCAGGAGAGCCGCGAGCTGGCGATCGTTTGGGGCGGCCTGCCAGCGCTTCGACCGCAGCATCCGCAGCGCCGAGCTACTGCTCTCTCCCTGTGCCACCAGGATCGCTAGCCCCATCAGCGGCCCTCGACCGACGCCGTGCTTGCAATGCGCGTAGATCTGGCCGCCACTCGCGATACGCTCCATCGCCCACTCGACGCCCTGTCGAAGCTGATCCTGGCTGGCGGCGTAGCGGTCCGTGGCCGGCAGGTAGAGCAGCTCGATGCCGAGCCGAGCTAACGCCGCCTCATCGTCCTTGGCCTCCTCGCGGAGGTCGATCACGGCCGTGACGCCCATCGCCTCGAGGCGCGGGTACGCCCAGACCGGCACCGAGCCGCCGACGACGAGCTGGTCGGAGATGCGCGAGAGGTTCAGGCTCTTGCGATGCAGCCTGGTGCTGTACTCGAGGATGCGGGCGACGCCCCGGAGCCACAGTTTGCCGAACAGGTTGTACCAGCGAACGAGGCCGCGCTCGTCGGCTGCCGACTCATACAGAAAATCGAACTTGTGCATCGCTCTCCAGCCGCCAATCAGTCTCGGTCCGCGCCGCAACGCTTCAAGGTTAACGGCTGGCGCCCAGCCGAGGCGACTCCCCCTGGTGTCGGCGCATCGCGGGTGTCAGCCGTCAGTCGCGAGGTCGGTACAGACGAGCAGCGGAGAGCTCAATGACCCGAAAGCCTTGACGACGCGCCGGTGATGCGTTACATTAGGCAACACATGGCCTGTATATGCAACGCATCCTGCAACACATGAACGCTCCTGTGTGGCCTGCGACGAGAGACCTGTTGAGGGAAACCACATGGACCCAGCTCGGAGCCCGGCGCTCGCTGCAATGGACACGCCTGCCGATGGCGCTGGCGAGCAGCCTTCCTACAGCATCTCCCAGTCGGCGGAGCTGCTGGGGGTCAGTCGCGTCACCATCTGGCGCTGGATCAGCGCCGGCCACCTGCCCGTTCAGCGCCTGGGACACCGCACCGCCCGCATCGCGCGTGTGGATCTGGAACGGGTCCACGCCTTGAAATCACCGGCGGGGTCACGCTCGGGTGTTTCCGGCGAGCCGGGCATCCGGGCGGCGCGCGAGAGCGGCGCCGTGGAGGCTGGGTCGCCGGACTCGGCCCTGGCCGAGCTGCACGAATCCGATCACTTCGTCCACTTCTACGAGGCGGACGGATCTCTCCTGGACGCCGTGAGCGAGTTCATCGGTACCGCCGTCCGCGCAGGTGATGCCGGGGTCGTGATTGCGACCGAGGCGCACCGAGTGGACATCGAGGACCGGCTGCGGGCGGATGGGCTGGACGTGGTCGCTGCGCGCGCAGACGGCCGGTACATATCGCTGAATGCAGCAGAGACACTCTCGCGAATCATGGCCGATGGGACGCCGGACCCTGCGCGATTCGTCGAGGTCGTCGGGGGCATCGTCGCGCATGCGGCGGAGGGCGGGCGCCGCGTGCACGCCTTTGGGGAGATGGTTGCTATCCTCCACGAGGACGGCAACCACGCCGCGGTCATTCGACTGGAAGCGCTCTGGAACGAGCTGCACCAGACTCACAGCTTCTTGCTGATGTGCGGCTATCCGATGGGCGGCTTTCGTGGGGAGGCGTTCGCGGAGCTGCTCGACGACGTGTGTGGGGAGCACTCGCGCGTCATCCCGGCCGAGAGCTACACCTCGCTCGCGGACCCAGATGACCGCCTGCGCGCCATTGCCGAGCTCCAACAGAAGTCGCTCTCACTCCAGGCTGAGATCGCGCGTCGAAAGAGCCTCGAGGAGCAGCTGCGGGCAGCCCTTGCGTTCGAGCAGCGCAAGGAATGGGAGCTGAGTGATTTCGTCGAGACGGCGCCCCTCGGGCTTCACTGGGTCGGGCCGGACGGCACCATCATGTGGGCGAACTCGGCCGAGGTTGCACTCCTGGGCTACTCCCTCGACGACTATGTCGGACACCACATCGCCGAGTTTCACGCCGATCAGGACGTGATCGACGACATGCTCGCCCGGCTGTTGCGGGGCGAGACCATTCGGGATCAGCCGGCCCGGCTGCGGCACAAGGATGGCTCGCTCAGGCACGTCCTGATCGACTCCAGTGCCCTCTGGGTGGACGGTCAGTTCGTTCACAGCCGCTGCTTCACGCGCGACGTGACCGACCGGCTGCGTGTCGAGGAGGAGCGAGCCCGTCTTTTGGAGCGTGAGCGGATCACGAAGCGGCAGGCCGATTTCCTCTCCGCGGCCAGCGCCGCGCTGGCCGGCTCGCTGGCGTACGAGGAAACGCTCGACCGCGTCGCACAGCTCGCCGTGCCGGACATCGCGGACTGGTGCGTGGTCGATCTGGCGGAGACCGATGGCGAGGGACGCACGCGGCGGCGGCGGATCGCGGCAGTGCATGCCGATCGGTCCAAGGAACCGTTCATCCGCCAGTTGCAGGCACAGTTCCCGACCGTAGAAGCGGGAACGTCCCACACTGCGCTCGAAGTCCTTCGCAGCGGCCGACCTCGGTTCGACCCGGCCGTCTCGCCGGCTCGCCTCCAGGCCGAGGCACGAGACGACGATCACCTTGCGCTCATGCGCGCACTCGGCTTCAGCGCTGAAATGGTGGTCCCGTTGATCGCACACGACCTGACGCTCGGTACGATCACCCTGATCCGCGGCGGGGGGCGTTCGTACGACCGGGACGACTTTACCGTGGCTGAGGAGCTGGCGCGGCGCTGCGCCCTGGCTATCGCCAACGTCCAGGCGTTCGCGGCGAAGGAGGCTGCCCGCTACGAGGCCCAGATCGCGGCCGAACGGACGCTGCGGCTCCAGGAGATCACGCAACTTCTCAGCCAGAGCCTTGAGGCCGACCAGGTGCTGGCTACCATCGCCCAATCGGCGGCCGAGCTGCTGCGGGTGACCGTCGGCGCGGTGTTCCTGCTCGACCCGAGAGAGCCAGACGGAGATTTCACCTTGTCCGCAGCGCATGGCATCGACGAGGCCCGCCTTCCCGATCTGCGCCTGCCGCGCTATGCCAGCCTGGCCGGTCGCGCCATCGACGAGGGGCGGACTCTCGTCGTCGACGACGTCAGCGGGACAATCGGCACGGCACTGCCATTGCTCTTGACAGGCGAGAAGGCCGGCTCCGAGATCGCCGCGCCGATCACCGTCGGATCAGTTCATCTTGGCGTCGTCAAGGCGTTCTCGCCGCTGGTGCGTCACTTCAACCCGGAGGACTCCGCACTGCTGTCGGCGCTGGCGTCGGCCGCGGCCGTGGCACTGACAAACGCACGGCACTACCGCGAAGCCCAGGACGCGATCCGCATGCGCGACGAGTTCCTCTCGGCTGCCTCTCACGACCTCAAGACACCGCTCACGACCGTTAAGGGCACCGCGCAGCTCCTTCGCCGTCAGCTGACACGGCTCGAGGTCCCGGGCACCGAACGGCTCGCAAAGGGCCTGGCGAGCATCGACGCAATGGCGACGAAGATGGGGCGGCAACTGGACGAGCTCGTCGACGTGACGCGCGTTCAGGTGGGACAGCGGTTGGAGCTGCGACGTCGCCCGATTGACGTCGTGGACCTCGCCCGCCGCGTCACGGCCGAGCAACAGCAGGTCACCGAACGGCACCGGATTCACGTCGAGACGTCACTGGACACGCTGATCGGCACCTGGGACGCGGTGCGGCTCGGCCGAGTCCTGGACAATCTGTTGTCCAACGCCATCAAGTACAGCCCCAACGGCGGCAGCATCACGGTGGCCATAGCGCATGAGGAGCTTGACGGTGACCCGTGGGCTGTCGTCGCGGTCAGCGATCATGGGCTGGGCATACCGCCAGGTGACCTTCCACGCATATTCGAACGGTTCCGGCGGGCAAGAAATGTCCAAGGTCGGATCGGAGGTACGGGGATCGGGCTCACAAGTGTTCGACAAATAGTCGATCAGCATGGCGGCACGATCACCGTCGAGAGCACGGAAGGAGTGGGGAGCACCTTCACCGTGCGCCTGCCATTGGCGCAACCTGCCGCCGAGGACGTCGAGGCGCAGCCGGAGCCTGGCGGATCTCCCGAATCGGATGGCTCGCCCGGCGGGCGCGAAGGCACCCGGCGGTCTCGGGTCACATCAGGTGAGGCGCGGCCACATGTCCACTGACGCGGCCGGCAACCGTACGCATCCTGTCATCCTGGTCGTCGATGACGACCTGTACGTCAGACAGACCATTCAACTCGCGCTCGAGGAGGAGGGCTTCGTCGTCGAGACGGCAGCGGACGGTCAACGCGGGTTGGAGCGGGCGATGCGCTCTCGTCCAGCGCTCGTCGTGCTGGACATGCGGCTGCCACTCGTGGACGGCACGGCCGTTGCTGATGGTCTTCGGTCGGCATTCAGCATGCCGCCACCCATCGTCCTCATCACGGCTGATGATCGGCCGGCCGAGAAGGCACGCCACGTCGGCGCCTACGCGTATCTGCAGAAACCGTTCGAGATCGACGATCTCGTCGCAACCGTCCGGAGAGGATTGCGCCCGCGGCCGGACTAAGCTCCGCGCCGTTCGCCGGGGTCGGCTACTCCTTTCCGGATCACGATGTGCTGCCGTTTCAAGTACTCGCTCGATCCGAAGACCGCGCCCGATTCAGCTGATCCGTCAGCCCGCGTCGTTCTGCTGACCATGGTTCGCTCGAGACGAGCGTGAGCGCTCATCTACGACGCCCTGACTGCGACGCCCGCTGTGATATTCTCGGGTGACGCCGCTGACGGCGGGGCACGGAAGGTAGGAAGGAGCGCGATGATGAAGGACTCACGGTTGAGTCGACGCCGTCTGCTGGGAAGGGCACTCGGCGTAGCTGCCCTACCAGCGCTGGCTTCTCTGGTCGCGGCGTGCGGGTCGCCTACGCCGGCAGCACCGGCCGCCAAGACCGACGCGAAGCCGGCTGAAAGCAAGCCCGCCGAGACCAGGCCGGCCGCTCCGGCCGCCGCCGCACCGGCGGCTCCCGCCAAGGCCGGCGGCGCAGAGCTGGTCTATCTGAACCAGTCGCGCGGGCAACTGAAGGCGATGGAGGCGCTCGCCGAGCGGTACCAGCAACAGACCGGCACCAAGGTGACGATCGACTCGCCTGGCCCGACGGACTATCCGCAGAAGCTGCAGGCCGCCGCCAACGCCGGCAACATGCCGGACGCCTACTACGCCATCGGCGCCGCCGACATGGCGCCGTACTACAAGGCCGGCTGGGCGCTGAACCTCAAGCCGGAGCTGGACAAGGGCTGGAACAAGAACTTCGCTTCGGGGCTGCTCGACTTCGTCGAGTTCAAGGACGGTAACCCGGCTGGCATCCCCCCCGGCATCTACTCGGCCGCCTGGGAGGCGGTCACCTACGGGACGCTGTACAACCCGGCCCTCCTGGAGAAGGCCGGCCTCGACCCGAAGAAGGCGCCGGAGACGACAACCGAGCTGCTGGACATGGCGAAGGCGCTGAAGGCGAAGAACATCGGCCCGATCGTCGTCCCCAACACCAACATCCAGTGGTTCACCGAGTCATTGGCCTCGAACTGGCTCAAGGACGAGGAGATCGACGCGGCGCGGGGCGGCAAGGGCTCGTACAAGGCCGATGCCTGGAAGAACGCACTCCAATATTTCGTCGACCTTCGAGACGCCGACGTCATCTTCAACAAGACCCTCAACCAGCCCACACCCGAACTCGAGAAGTCGTTCTTCAACGTCCAGGAGATCGGCCTGTTCTGGACCGGTGTGTTCTCGATTCCGGTCCAGGTCACCACGGCGCCGGACTTCACCGCCTACTCGGCGTTCCCACTGCCCAAGATGCCGAACGGCACGACCGCGCCGCGGACCTACGGTGGGACCGGCAAGAACGGCGTGGTCAACGCCAAGGGCCCGAAGGTCGACGAGTCGCTCAAGTACGTCAAGTGGCTGACCGAGAAGGAGCAGGAGGTCACCTTCATGGAAATGGTGCCCCTGGTCCCGACCAATCCGGCCGCGCTCGACCCGGCAAAGATATCGCCGCAGCTCGCTACGTTCGCCGGCCTGATCGACAAAGTCTACAAGGTTACCACGCCGATGAAGGGCCCGATCGTCGAGGCGTTCATGAAGGGCGTCCAGGGCATGCTCCTGAAGGAGAAGACCGTCGACCAGGTGCTGGACGACCTCGACAAGGCGCAGAAGGAGTAGGCGATGGCCGTCGCGGCGGTTACGAGACCGCGCTCGCGCAGTCGGGCCACTCGTCGGGCGGTCACCGGCTACCTGTTCCTGCTGCCGGCGCTGGCCCTGATGGGCGTGTTCACGTTCTACCCGTTCGTGCAGGGGCTGACCCTGAGCTTCCAGAGCTGGGACGGCGTCGGCGCCACGTCGTGGGTCGGGCTGTCTAACTACCAGCGGGTCATCGGCGACAACATCTTCTGGGTGTCACTGGTCAACGCCGGCATCTTCGGCGCCGTCGGCTTCGTGCTGGGCAACATCCTGTCGCTTGGCATGGCTCTGGCGGTCAACAGTCTCCGGCGGGGGTCCACCTTTTACCGCGTGGCCTACTACGTGCCGGGCGTGTTTTCCGTGGTCGTCGTCGGGATGATGTTCGCCTGGATCCTCCAGGGCTCGGTCGGCATCCTGAACCGAGCCCTCGGAGCCGTCGGGCTGGAGATGCTCCAGCGTCGCTGGCTCACGGACCCCGAGACGGCCCTCCCAAGCGTCGCGCTAGTCTACGTCTGGTTCCACTGGGGGTTCGGCTTCCTGCTCTTCCTGGCCGGCCTCCAGGGCGTGCCGCGCGAGCTGCACGAGGCCGCCTCAATCGACGGGGCCGGCGCCTGGGGGCGGTTCCGCTACGTCACCTGGCCGCAGTTGATTCCGGTCACGACGATTGTCAGCGTCCTGACGCTACTCGGGGCGCTTCAGATCTTCGGGACGGTTCAGGTCTTGACGAACGGCGGGCCCGGCTACCTCACCGAGGTGCCGACCCTCCGGATCTACAAGGAGGGGTTCCAGTTCCACCGCTTCGGGGTGGCCGCCGCCATGTCGGTGGTGTTCGGCTCGATCCTGGTTGCGCTGTCGCTGGTA
>Ga0075418_10010872_pt1 | contig 10179 bp, 12 predicted proteins | sample SoiMetdeltSBSDD2_FD_81776 | JGI IMG/M metagenome (GOLD analysis project Ga0075418, IMG submission 81776) | Bulk soil microbial communities from a Populus tree surrounding site in Tennessee, USA - Soil MetaG P. deltoides SBSDD2 | ecosystem: Environmental > Terrestrial > Soil > Tree plantation...
GAGACCTCGGAGCAGGTGGCGCTCGCCTACGGCATCGAGTCGATCAGCTTCGGTCCCGACTACATCATCCCGCGGCCGTTCGATCCGCGCCTCATCGCCCGTGTCGCGCCGGCGGTCGCCAAGGCGGCGATGGACTCGGGCGTGGCGACGCGCCCGATCGCGGACCTCGACGCCTACCGCGAGTCGCTCAGCCAGTTCGTGTACCAGTCCGGCCTCATCATGAAGCCGCTGTTCAGCGCCGCCAAGGCGGCGCCGCGGCGCGTGGTCTACGCCGAGGGCGAGGACGAGCGCGTGCTGCGCGCGGCGCAGATCGTGGTCGACGAAGGCCTGGCGAGGCCGATCCTGATCGGCCGGCCGCAGGTGGTCGAGCAGCGCCTGCAGCGCCTGGGGCTGCGGGTGCGTCCCGGCCGGGAGTTCGAGCTCATCAACCCCGAGTCCGACCCGCGCTACCGCGACTACTGGAGCACCTACCACCGCCTCACCGAAAGGAAGGGCGTGACCCCGGATTTCGCGCGCGTCGAGATGCGCCGCACCTCGACGCTGATCGCGGCGATGGGCATCTACAAGGGCGAGGCCGACAGCCTGCTGTGCGGCACCTCGGGCGCGTTCGCGATGCACCTGCACTTCATCGACGCGGTGATCGGGCTGCGGCCGGGGGTCCGCGGCTACGCGGCCATGAACGTGCTGCTGATGCCGGGGCGCACGGTGTTCATCTGCGACACCTACGTGAACCCGGACCCCGACGCCGACCAGATCGCCGAGATGACGCTGCTCGCCGCCGAGGAGATCCGGCGCTTCGGCATCGTGCCCAAGGCGGCGCTGCTCTCGGCGTCGAACTTCGGCTCGCTCAAGACCGGCTCGGCCGCCAAGATGCGCCAGGCGCGCGAGCTGATCGCGCAGCGTGCCCCCGAGCTCGAGATCGAGGGCGAGATGCACGGCGACGCCGCGCTCTCGGAGGTGATCCGCCTGCGGGTGTTCCCCAACTCGCGGCTGCGCGGCGAGGCGAACCTCCTCATCATGCCGACGCTCGACGCCGCCAACATCTCGTTCAACCTCCTCAAGACCGCCGCCGGCGGCGGCGTGACGGTGGGCCCGATCCTGCTCGGGGCGGCGCGCCCGGTGCACGTCCTGACGCCCTCGGCCACCGTGCGCCGCATCGTCAACATGACGGCGCTCGCCGTGGCAGACGCCAACGCTCCGCGAGGCCAAGAGCAGCTGCTCTGATGGAGACCGCGGCCAGCAACGTCGCGACCTTCCCGGCGAGCCGGATGAAGCCGCGGGCGGGGCTGGTGCTGACCGGCGGCGGGGCGCGCGCCGCCTACCAGGCGGGTGTGCTCAAGGCGGTGCGCGACATTCTCGGCAAGCCCGCGCGCAATCCGTTCCCGATCCTCGCCGGAACCTCGGCCGGCGCGATCAACGTCGCCTGCCTCGCAGCGGCGGCCGACGACTTCTCCGGCGCGGTGTCGAAGCTGCTCGCGTTCTGGGAGCGCATGCATTGCCATCAGATCTATCGCACCGACGCCTGGAGCATCCTGAAAAGCGGCGCCCGCTGGCTCACTGCCACGATGCTGGTCTCGCGCCGCAACCCGATCTCGCTGCTCGACAACGCGCCGCTGCGTGCCCTTTTGGAAAAGAACGTCGCCACCGAGAAAATCCAGCTGCATCTCGACTCGGGCTCGCTCTACGCGGTGTGCGTGACCGCCTCGGGCTACACTTCCGGCCAGAGCGTCTCCTTCTTCCAGGGGGGCAGCGGCCTCGAGGGCTGGGAGCGCAACCAGCGCATCGGCGCGGCGGTCCCGCTGAAGGTCGAGCACCTCCTCGCCTCGGCGGCGCTGCCGTTCATCTTCCCGGCGGTGAAGCTGCACCGCGAGTACTTCGGCGACGGCTCGATGCGGCAGATCGCGCCGGTGAGCCCGGCCCTGCACCTGGGCGCAGACCGGGTGCTGATCGTCGGCTCGGGGCGCCAGAGCATCGAGCAGCCGCGCGCGCGCTCGAACGTGTACCCCTCCCTCGCCCAGATCGCCGGGCACGCGCTGAACAGCATCTTCCTGGACAGCCTGATGGTGGACATCGAGCGCCTCGAGCGGATCAACCGCACGCTCAAGCTCATCCCGCCCGAGGCGCTGAAGGACTCGCAGCTGCGGCCGGTCAAGGTTCTTTTCGTCACCCCCTCCCAGCCCCTCGAGCGCATCGCCGCGCGCTTCGTGCACGAGTTGCCCCCCAGCGTGCGCTTCATCCTGCGCCCGACCGGCGCGCTCAACCGCTCGGGCTCGAACCTTGCGAGCTACCTGCTGTTCGAGGAGCCCTTCTGCCGTGCGCTGATCGAGCTCGGCTACGACGACACCATGCGGCGTGACGCCGAGGTACGGCAGTTCTTCGACTACAGCGAAGGTCGCGTCCATGCCTGAGCAGCCCCCGCCGCAAGACCCCTTCGAGCTGTTTCGCCGGCTCTGGGGGCCGCTCGGCGTGCCGATCCCCGGCATGGCCATGCCCACGCTCGACCCGGCCGAGATCGAAAAGCGCATCGCCGATCTGCGCTCGATCGAGGGCTGGCTCAACATGAACCTCAACATGGTCAGGTTCTCCATCCAGGGCCTCGAGCTGCAGCGCGCCACGCTCCAGGCCATGCGCGACGCGACCAACCCGCCGAAGAAGGGATGAAGGCGTTCGCTTTCGCCCACGGGAACGATTGGCGGGCCTGCGTCGACGCGCTCGGCCGCCCCGGCCGGGGTTTGGGGTTTGTCTACTTCACGGACGCGCTGGTCGACGCTTCCCAGGAAATTCTTTCCACCCTAAGAGGCGAGACCGGCGTCGACGACTGGATCGGGACCGTAGGCACCGGCATCCTCGCCACGGGCACCGAGTACCAGGACGGCCCTGCCTTGGCCGCCATGGTCGCCGACGTCGACGCTTTTTCCGTCTTTTCCGGCCGCGCCCCGCTCAAGGCGAACGCAAGCTTCGCGGTGGTCCACGCCGACCCCGGGGCGCCGGATCTGCCCGGGCTGGTTTCCGACATGTCGGCGAAGGTCGATACCGGTTACATCGTCGGCGGCGTGTCGAGCTCCCGCTCGCACACAGTGCAGATCGCGAACGAAGTGCTGAGCGGCGGTCTTTCGGGCGCGGTCCTGGGGGAGGAAGTCGCGGTGGCGACCCGCCTGACACAGGGCTGTGTTCCCTACCCGGGACGCTTCCGTGTCACCGAGGGCGAGGACAACCTCATCGCGAGGCTCGACGGCCGCCCGGCGCTCGAGGTGCTTCTCGAGACGGTCGGCGGGAAAAGGACGCAGCTCCTGGTCGGCCTGCCGGTGCCTGGCAGCGACACAGGTGACTACACGGCGCGCAACATCGTCGGCATCGACCCGAAGGCAGGCATAGTCGCGATCGGCGACCTGGTCGAGCCGGGCATGGAAATCCTCTTCTGCAAGCGCGACGCCGCGGCGGCGAAAAAGGATCTCGAAGGCATCCTTTCGAGCCTGAAACGCGACGCGCCCCACCCGCGCGGGGCGCTCTATTACTCGTGCGTGGCGCGCGGCGAGCACATGTTCGGCAGCCGGGGTGCGGAACTGGACCTCGTCAAACGAACGCTCGGCGAGGTTCCGCTGGTAGGATTCTTCTGCAACGGCGAAATCTCCCGCGACCGGCTGTACGGCTACACCGGTGTCCTGACCGTCTTCAGATAGGAGTGTTCCATGGCAAAGGCAGTCCGCTTCCACAAGCAGGGTGGTCCCGAGGTCATGCAGTACGACGATGTCCAGGTCGGCGATCCCGGCCCGGGTCAGGCGCGCATCCGCCACACCGCGGTCGGCGTCAACTTCGTCGACGTGTACCAGCGCTCGGGGCTCTATCCGATGCAGCTCCCGCAGATCGCGGGCAACGAAGGCGCCGGCGTCGTCGAAGCGGTCGGGCAGGGCGTCACCGACCTGAAGCCGGGCGAGCGGGTCGCCTACACCGGGCTGCCCGGGTCGTACTGCGAGAGCCGCATCGTGCCGGCGGACCGGATGGTCAAGCTGCCGCAGGGCATCTCCGACGAGCAGGCCGCCTCGATGATGCTGAAGGGACTGACCGTGCACTACCTCATCCACAGCACCTACGAAGTGAAGTCGGGCGATACGGTGCTATGGCACGCGGCGGCCGGCGGCGTCGGGCTCATTGCCTGCCAGTGGCTGAAGGCGAAGGGTGTGACGGTCATCGGCACCGCCGGCTCGGACGAGAAGTGCGCGCTCGCCAAGGCGCATGGCGCCGAGCACGTCGTCAACTACAGCCGCGAGAACTTCGTCGAGCGCGTGCAGGCGATCACCGGGGGCAAGAAAGTGCCGGTGGTCTACGACTCGGTGGGCAAGACCACCTGGGAGGGCTCGCTCGAGTGCCTGCGCCCGCGCGGGCTGATGGTGTCCTTCGGCAACGCCTCGGGGCCGGTGGCGGCGGTCAACCTGGGGATCCTGTCGGCCAAGGGTTCGCTCTATGTCACTCGGCCGACGCTGGCGACCTACATCGCGAGCCGCGCCGACCTGGTCCAGCGCGCCAACGACCTGTTCGAAGCGGTGAAGAGCGGCAAGGTGAAGATCGAGACCACCAAGCGCTATAAGCTCGCCGATGCGCAGCAGGCGCACCGCGACCTGGAGGGCCGGAAGACGACCGGATCGATCGTCCTCCAGCCCTAGCCGAAGCTACTTGATCCCGAGGATGCCCTTGGCTTTGCCGAGGGCAGCCATCGATTCGGTGTGCTTGCCGGCCTTGTGGAGCTGCTCCCCCTCGTCGCGGAGCTGCTTCACTGCCGCCGTCTGCTTGGCGTCGAGCTTGGCTTTGGGCAGCGCCGCGTCGATCGCCTTGACTTCGTTCGGGCAGTTGTGCGCCCAGGCCGTCGAGGCAAACGCGAGTGCTGCAACCGTCAATGCAATGCGCTTCATGTCCCTCTCTCCGTATGGTTCTTGATGTAGCGGGGTTGAGGGTGCGCCTGAAGCGCACCCCGCCCGCGTTCTCAGTATACGGCGACGACGACCGTCGGGAATCGGTCGTGGCGACTCCGACCGCGGCCGCGGTGCTGGTGCCGATCGTGGACCATCCATCGGGGCTGACCGTGATCTTCACCCAGCGCACCTCGCACCTCAAGGCGCACTCCGGGCAGGTGAGCTTTCCGGGCGGCCGCGCCGAGCCCGAGGACCCGACGCCGGAATTCACGGCGCTGCGCGAGGCTCAGGAGGAGATCGGCCTTGCCGCCGAGCGTGTGGAGGTACTCGCCAGCCTGCCCGAATACCACACCCGCACCGGCTTCCGGGTCACGCCGGTCGTCGGCCTGGTCACCCCGCCGCTCGGGCTCATCCCGGACCCGCGCGAGGTGGAGGAGGTGTTCGAGGTGCCGCTCGCATTCCTGCTCGACCCCGGCAACCACCGCCGCGAGACGCGCGAGATCCAGGGCCGCACCGTGGGCTACTACGTGATGCGCTACGGGGCTCATACCATCTGGGGCGCGACCGCGGGGATGCTGATGAACCTGTACCGCCATCTGGGTGAATAGAATGCGGCCATGAGCGTGCTCGCCATCGTGATCGCCCTGCTCGCAGAGCAGTGGCGGCCGCTCGACAGCCGAAGGACCGTGCAGCCGCTGCTCGAAGCCTGGGCAGCGTGGCTCGAGCACGCGTTCAACGGCGGCGAACGCAGCCATGGCATGGTGGCCTGGCTCGTGGCGGTGCTGCCGCCGGTCGCGGCGGCGATCGTGATCCACCATCTGCTCGCCTCGGTCCACTTCCTGCTCGCGGCCGCGTTCAACATCGCGGTGCTCTATTTCACCCTCGGCTTTCGCCAGTTCAGCCACCACTTCACCGAGCTGCAGCTCGCGGTGAAATCCGGCGACATCGAGCGCGCGCGCGCGCTGCTCGAGGAGTGGCGCGGGGCCTCCGGCGTGGTGCGCACCCGGGAGGAAGTCATCCGCCTTGCGATCGAGGAAGCACTGGTCTCCTCGCAGCGGCACGTGTTCGGGGTGATCTTCTGGTACGTGCTGCTGCCTGGACCGAGCGGCGCCATCCTGTACCGGCTGGCGGCGTTCCTGCGCGAGCGCTGGCAGGCGCTCGGCGGCTTCGGCCGTTTCGCCGAGAACGCCTTCGAGCTGATCGAATGGCCCGCGGTGCGACTCACGGCGGCCTCCTTCGCCGTGGTCGGCGACTTCGAGGATTCGGTCTACTGCTGGCGCACGCAGGCGCGCGCCTGGCCCGAGCCCAACGAGGGCGTGGTGCTCGCCGCCGGCGCGGGCGCCATGGGCCTGCGCCTGGGCATGCCGGTGCAGGAGGTCGAGGGCATGCAGCCGCGCCCCGAGCTCGGCGTCGGCGAGCCCGCCGACGGGCCGTTCCTCGACAGCACGGTGGGCCTCGTCTGGCGCGCGCTCGTGCTGTGGGTATTCGTCCTGCTCGTCGTCACGATCGCGCGCTTGCTCTAGGCACGCTCGGTGCTTGGAACGTCCGGGTGAGACGCCGTAAACGCAGTCCCTCCCTCGTGAAGCTCGCCGAGCTCTCCATTGCCGCGCCCCAGGTCGTCGCACTGCGTGCCGCGCGCATGCTGGCCGCCGGGGCCAATCCCAGTGCGCGCGACCGGCGCGAGCTCGAACGCATGGGGACGGAGAAGGTGCTGGCCTTCTGGGAATCGATGAACGCCATGGGAGTGGAGATGGCAAAAGCGCAGCAGCAGTACGCGCTCGCGGCGATGCGCCAGTGGTGGTCGCCTTGGGTGAGCCCGTGGTCGGCGGCGGCGAGCGCGACCAAGGTGCTGGAAAAAGGGCTCGGGCCGGTGCACCGGCGTGCATCGGCGAATGTCCGCCGGCTGCGGAAGCCTCGTCGGAGGTGAGCTAGCTCCTCCGCCAGGCGCCGCAGCGCCAGCACTGGCTGAACTGCGCGCCGAGCGTTTCTCCGCACTCGCAGGTCCAATCGGGACCCGGCACCGGCTGCGCATCTAGAATCTGGGTTGCCTTTTCGAAATCCGTGTCTTCCAGCACCCAGACCTGCGCCTCGCATTCGGCGGGCGGCAGCTCGCCCATGGCCGAGGACAGGTACTGATTGCGTACCAGCACCAGGATGCCCGCGGCCTCGAGGAGGTTCTTCGCGTGGTGGACGAGCTGCTGGTTGTAGGAGCCGAAGACTCTTTTCACGGAAAGGAACGAAACACCAGCGGCAGCACCGGCCTGAGGTCGAAGCGAAGCGGCTGCTCGCTGGCGAAGCCGAGTTCCAGCGCATAGCCGGCGCCCGCCTTCAACGTCACCACCCCCTACCGAGAGCATCCCGCAACATCGGTCACGCGCTCTTCAATCGCGCGATGCGCGCCGCCGCCGGCGGGTGCGAATCGTAGAACGCCGAGTGCACCGGGTCGGGGGTGAGCGTCGAGGCATTGTCCTTGTAGAGCTTGACCAGGGCCTGCTCCAGATCCGAGGGGCGCGCATACCGGACCGCGTACGAATCGGCCTCGAACTCGCGCTTGCGCGAATAGCGGCTCATCAAGGGGTCGAGGAAGAAGGTGAACTCGGGGATCGCCAGCAGGAACAGCGCGAGCGCCGCCGCCATGCTCGGCGTGTCGACGCCCAGGCCCGAGAAGAACCACGGCTGGTCGAACACCTGGCCGAGGATCCAGAAGCCGGCGAGGCTCAGGGCCGCGCTGAGCGCGATGCCCTTCGCGATATGGTGCAGCTTGTAGTGGCCGAGCTCGTGGGCGAGCACCGCCTCGACCTCCGCGACGCTGAGCCGCTGGATCAGCGTGTCAAACAGCACGATGCGCTTGCCGGCTCCAAAGCCGGCGAAGAAGGCATTGCCGTGGCTCGAGCGCTTGGAGCCGTCCATGACGAACAGCCCCCGGTACTTGAAGCCGCACTTCGCGATCAGCGCCGCCACCCGCGCGGCGAGCTCGCCGTCGGTCACCGGAGTGAATTTGTTGAAGAGCGGGAGGATGAGCGCGGGATAGATCATCATGAACACGACCAGGAACGCCACCAGCAGCACCCACGCGTACACCCACCAGAAGGCGCCCATCTTCTCCATCAGCCACAGGATCGCCATCGCCAGCGGCACGCCGAGCGCGAGCGAGACCGCGAGCTGCTTGGCGAGATCCGACAGGAACAGGCCGAAGGTCATGCGGTTGAAGCCGAATTCCTGCTCTACGACGAAGATGCGGTAGAGGGCGACCGGCAGGCCGACGACGAACTGGACCGCGAACACGCTCAGGAGCAGCGCCGTGCCGTGGGGCAGCGAGCCGGGCTCGAACAGCGCGCTCCAGGCGTCGGACAGAAGCTGGATCCCGCCGCCGAGCGTCAGGCCGAGCAGCAGCAGCGTGCCGACGAACAGGCTCACCAGGCCGAGGCGCGCCTTCGCCACGGTGTAGTCCGCGGCCTTCTGGTGCGCCGCGAGCGGGATCGCGTCGGCGAAGGTCCGCGGAACCGCGCCGCGGTGGGCGCGCACGTGGCGCATCTGGCGCAGCGCAAGCCACAAGCGCGTCGCGGTGGCTGCGGCCAGCGCGGCGAGAAAAGTCCAGGTCAGGGCGCTCGACATCTGCATGAGAGAATAAGCCATGCCAGCGGATCCGAACAACCTGATCTGGATCGACATGGAGATGACCGGGCTGCAGCCCGACAGCGACCGGATCATCGAGATGGCGCTGCTGGTCACGGATCCGCAGCTCAACATCCTCGCCGAGAGCCCGGCGTGGGTGCTGCATCAGCCCGACGAGGTGCTCGAGGCGATGGACTCGTGGAACAGGGGCACGCACGCCAAGACCGGCCTGATCGGCCGCGTCAGGGCCTCGTCGCTCAACGAAGCGCAGGCCGAGGCCATGGCGCTCGAGTTCCTCGCGCCGTTCGTGCCGGCGAGCGCCTCGCCGATGTGCGGCAACTCGATCTGCCAGGACCGGCGCTTCCTCGCGCGCTGGATGCCGCGCCTCGAGGCGCACTTCCACTACCGCAACCTGGACGTCTCCACGCTGAAGGAGCTGGTGCGGCGCTGGAAGCCCGAGCTCCTCAAGGGCTTCAGCAAGGAAGGCAAGCACGAGGCGCTCGCCGACATCCTCGAGTCGATCGAGGAGCTGAAGTTCTACCGCAAGACGGCGATGACCATCTAGGACGCTGCGTAGGAAGCGCGGGCTCTGACCCCGGATCCCTATTCGACTTCCACGATGCACTCGATCTCGACCGGGATGCCCATCGGCAGCGACCCCATGCCGACTGCGGAGCGCGCGTGCTTGCCGCGCTCGCCGAACACCTGGACGAAGAGGTCGGAGCAGCCGTTGATGACCTTCGGCTGATCCTCGAACTCGGGCACGGCGTTCACCATGCCGAGGACCTTGACGATGCGCTTCACCTTGTCGAGGCTGCCGAGCTCGGCGCGCATCACGGCGATGAGGTCGAGGCCGACGGTGCGCGCGTGCTCGTACGCCTGCTCCACGGTGTACTCGCGCCCGACCTTGCCCTTGGGACGCTTGCCGTCCTTGCCCGCGCGCGGGCCCTTGCCGGCGAGGAACAGGAGATTGCCGGCGCGCACCGCGTTCACGTAGTTCGCCACGGGCGGGGAGACGCTGCCGAGGTCGATTGCAAGTTCCTTGAGGCGTTTTTCGGCGCTCATGATGGAACGACCTTTCCGGGATTCATGAGGTTATCCGGGTCGAGCACCCGCTTGATGTCGCGCATCACGTCGAGCACGTCGTCGCCGAGCTCCATGCGCATCGAGCCGATCTTGCCCATGCCCACGCCGTGCTCGCCGGTGCAGGTGCCTTCCAGGCGCAGCGCGCGCTCGACCAGGCGCTGGTTGAACGCCTTGGCGAGCTCGGTCTCGTCGGGCTTCGCCGGGTCGACCAGGAACATCAGGTGGAAGTTGCCGTCGCCGATGTGGCCGAGCAGCGGCACCGGCGCGATGTAGTCCTTCACGTCCTGCATCGTCTCGTGCACGCACTCGGCGAGGCGCGAGATCGGCACGCAGACGTCGGTCGAGAGGGCGCGCGCGCCGGCCTTGAGCTGCAGGCAGGCGAAATACGCATGGTGGCGCGCATCCCAGAGCTTCGAGCGCTCTTCGGCCTTGGTCGCCCACTGGAAGTCGAGGCCGCCGTTTTCGCGCGCCAGCTCCTGCACAGTCTCGGCCTGCTCGACGACCGACGCCTCGCTGCCGTGGAATTCGAGCAGCAGCGTTGGCATCTCGCGATAGCTCATCTTGCTGTAGC
>Ga0075418_10010875_pt1 | contig 10177 bp, 6 predicted proteins | sample SoiMetdeltSBSDD2_FD_81776 | JGI IMG/M metagenome (GOLD analysis project Ga0075418, IMG submission 81776) | Bulk soil microbial communities from a Populus tree surrounding site in Tennessee, USA - Soil MetaG P. deltoides SBSDD2 | ecosystem: Environmental > Terrestrial > Soil > Tree plantation...
GAGATTCCTCGCGATAGCTTGATCGTGATCACCGGTCTGTCGGGATCCGGCAAGTCGAGCCTGGCGTTCGACACGATTTACGCAGAAGGCCAGCGCCGCTATCTCGAATCGCTCTCGAGCTTCGCGAAGCGATTCGTCGCGCAGGTCTCGAAGCCGGACGTCGACTTTGTATTTGGCCTCTCGCCGGTCATTTCGATCGAGCAGAAGACGATCGCGAGCAATCCGCGCTCAACAGTCGGGACGATGACCGACATCGCCGGTTACCTGAACCTGTTGTACGCCACGATCGGCGATCCGCATTGCCCGCGCACAGGCGAACCCACGCCCAGCCGATCCGCCAGTCAGATTCTCGAGGCGATTCTCTCACTACCGGAAGGTACCGCCATTGAGCTGCGTGCACCCGTCTTCAAAATCTATGGCGAAGAGCTGGATGTCGTATTCACGGAGCTTCGCAAGAAGGGATGCCGCACCGTGATTATCGACGGCAAGCCCGTCGACATCTCGCAGCAGCTCGACATCGAGAGCGCCGATGTTCAGCACATGGAAGCAGTCGTCGACCGCTTCATCGTCAGCCGCAAGCACGAGAAAGCAATTCGCGCCGGCATTGCCGCGACGCTGCTCGTCGGCGATGGCCTGGTGCAGGTGCAGATTACGAAGGGCCCCAGCCGTGCGGAGGCGGAGCGTTGGTACAAGAACAATTGCAGCCAGACGCACCACTTCGTGTACGGCGAGATCGGGCCTGCCTACTTCGTCTTCAACGATCCCGAGAGCGCCTGTCGCACGTGCGGTGGCCTGGGCGTCGACAAACTCACGCATCCCGAACTGCTGATCCCCGATCCAAAGCGCAGCATTCTCGGCGGCTGCTTCGTACGCGAAGCCTTCAAGTACAACCCCGACACGTGGGACGGGCGGATGATGTACAGCCTCTCGCAGCTGCTCGGATTCCCGCTGGACGCCCCGTGGCACCAGCTGCCGGAGAAGGTGCGCCAGGCAATCCTCTACGGCATCGAGCCGAAGAAGATCAAGCTGATGACGCCGCCGGACGCGAAGATCCGGCGCGAACACGAGGACGGCCGGGAAGTCGGGTTCAACGGCATCGCGCGACGAATCGAGCGGCACTATCGGCGCTATCGTCAGCAGGGCGAGGCGAACTCGAGGATGGAAGCATGGCTCGACAAGGTCATGGTCGAGCACACCTGCCCCGACTGCCGGGGCGCGCGACTTCGTGCAACACGGCTCCTTTTCACGATCGCCGGCAAGACCATCTACGACGTCGGCCAACTCAACTTCGACGAGCTCCACGCATTCCTCGGAAACGTAAAGCCCGTCGGCCGCGGCGCTGATGCCGGACGGCAGGTGCTGAAGGAGATCCGCGGGCGCCTCGAGTTGTTGTTGGGGATCGGCCTCGACTACCTCAACTTCAATCGTCGCTCCAGCACGCTGTCGGGCGGCGAATCGCAGCGCATCCGTCTCTCCACGCAAATCGGATCGGGCTTAATGGGCATGTTGTACGTGCTCGACGAGCCGAGCATCGGCCTGCACCCAAAAGATAACGTCAAGATGATTGCCACGCTCGAACGCCTCCGCAACATCGGCAACACGGTCATCGTTGTCGAACACGACGAAGAAACGATTCGGGCCGCGGATCATCTGGTTGAGATGGGCCCCGGCGCCGGTGTGCACGGCGGACTCGTCGTGGCGCAGGGCGCGATTGACGATTTGATCAAGTCAAAGGCATCGCCGACGGGGCAGTTCCTCTCAGGCAAACGATCGATCGCGACGCCCAAGCAGCGGCGAAAGGGAAACGGCAAAACGCTCGTCGTCAGAGGCGCGCGCGAGAACAATCTGAAGTCGATCGACGTGACGGTCCCGCTCGGGACGCTCGTCGCGATTACGGGCGCGTCCGGTTCCGGCAAGAGCACGCTCATCAACGAGATTCTCTACAAGGCCTTGTGGAAGCGGCTGATCGATACGCGGACGCTGCCCGGAGAGCATGACGCCGTCGAGGGCATGGAGCATGTCCACAAAGTCGTGAGCATCGACCAGGCCGCAATCGGCCGAAACAGCCGGTCAAACCCCGCGACCTATGTCGGTTTCTACGACACGATTCGCGACCTCTTCACTCAGGCGCCCCTGTCGATCGAACGTGACTACAAGCCCGGACGGTTCAGCTTCAACGTCAAGGGCGGCCGCTGCGAGGAGTGCCAAGGCGAAGGATCGATCACGACGCAGCTGTACTTCATGCCGGACGTCGAAGTGACGTGTGGCGTCTGCAAAGGCGCGCGCTTCAACAACGAGACGCTGGAGGTCACCCTGCGCGGCAAGACGATTGACGATGTGCTGAAGATGTCGATTGAGGAGGGCGTGGCGTTTTTCGCGGCGGAACCGGCGCTGCGCCGGAAGATCGAAGTGCTGAACGACCTCGGGCTGGGCTACCTCACCCTCGGGCAATCAGCGACCACGCTCTCAGGCGGCGAGGCCCAGCGTGTAAAGATCGCGACGGAGCTGAGCTCGCTCCAGCGCTCCAAGCACACCGTCTACATCCTCGACGAGCCCACGACCGGGCTTCATCTTGCCGATGTGGAACGGCTCCTGGAAGCGCTGAACAAGCTCGTTGACGCGGGTCATACCGTCATCTTGATCGAACACCACATGGACGTCATCAAGACGGCGGATCACGTCATCGATCTCGGGCCAGAAGGCGGGCACGCCGGCGGCGAGGTGGTGACCACGGGCACTCCGGAAACCGTGGCCCGGTGCAAGTCATCGCACACGGGCCGGTTTCTCAGAGCGCACTTGCGTGTGTAGCGGCTACTGCCGCGGAGTCACAACCAGGTTCGCGAAGTCGCCAGAGCTGTTGTTGCCGACCCACAGTCCCACCTGACCGCCGTCAAGTTGCCCCAGCTTGCGCACCTCGAGCGTCGTCTCTTTGCCAGGTCCGACGAAGATCTGCAGCTTGCTGCTATCGACGGCAACGCGAAGATGGACCCAGCCGTTTGGATCGAGCGACGCATCGACTGGATTCTCGAACTCCTCGGGGTTCTCTTTGCGAAGGCGCGGCCACTCGAACTCCGGCGAGACCATGTACTGGACGGCGTGCTGCTTTCGGGCGGGATCCTCGGCGCGGAAGTTGAACGGTCTCAAGTAGACGACCTCATAGTTCTTGTCGTCCTTGCGATGGAAAGCGACGCCGACGAAGCTTTGCTGCATGACATCCTTCCCACGGATGTCCACCTCGATGGTGCCCGCCTGCAGATCCGTGCCGTCAATCCAGGCAACGCCGTCGCCCGGAGCGCCTGACATACGCACGCCGTTGCGCTCGCCAAGTTTGCTGACCTCTCTGTTGACGACCCGCACCTTGCCCGCGTCGAGCGCCTGTGCCAGATCGATCGTCTGCCGCTGGGCCAACGCACGCGGTTCCGCGGATCCACCGACGATGCCCGCGGCGGCGATTCCTGCCAACAGCACGACCTTCGTTCCTGAACTCATGTCTCCTCCTGGGACGACAACTCAACCGTAGACGGCTGCGGTTACGGAAGAATCTTACTTCGCCCCCATTTTGCAATCCCCTGAACCTCAGATATCTTCGAAGACTGGAGGGCCCATGGGTAAACGTCGAATACTCGCTTTCATGGTTGTGCTCTTCGCGTTGTCGGTGGCAGGTTGCGGCACGACGATCAATCAAGTGCTGGCGGATCCGGCAAGGTTCCGGAACCAAACCATTACCGTTCGAGGGACAGTCGATCAGAGTGCGTCTGTGCTCGGCCGAGGCGCCTACCGGATTACCGACAATGGGCAAAGTTTGTGGGTGGTGACGACGGGGGGAGCGCCGCGCAACGGTGCGCGGGTAGAGGTAACAGGCCGCATACAGGAGGGCTTCGATCTGGGCAGTCTTGGCAGCACCCTCAAGATTCCGGAGACGCTTCAAAGCGGGCTGGTGCTGATCGCGGAGTCGCACAGAGCTCGTGACTGAATTCACTGCCGTCGTCACAGGTGCCGGGAGCGGCGTCGGTCGCGCCATTGCTCTCAAATTCGCCGCTGAAGGTTGGACCGTTGCGCTGGTTGGACGCCGCGCCGAGCCGCTCGCTGAAACGGCGGCGCTCGCGGGTCCCCAGGACGGTCGAATAGGTCTCTTTCCCTGCGACATCAGCGCGGCTGATGACGTCGAGAAGATGGCGGCGGCGGTGCACGCGCAACTCGGCGACGTCGATGTCCTCGTGAACAGCGCAGGCATGAACGTTCCGCGCCGGAGCTTTGCGGCGCTGTCGCTCGAGGACTGGCACTCCGTGCTCGCCACCAACCTTCATGGCGCCTATTACTGCGTTCGCGCGTTCCTTCCCCGAATGCGCGAACGCGGCACCGGCACGATCATCAATATCAATTCAGACGTCGGCAAAGTCGCCCGCGATCTCGCGGGGCCGGCCTACGTCTCGTCGAAGTTCGGGCTGAGCGGGCTGACGCAGCAGATCAACGCCGAAGAGCGACAGAACGGTGTCCGCGCGTGTTCGATTTGCCCGCGCGACATCAACACGCCGCTCCTCGACAAACGTCCGCAGCCGCCCACCAGCGAGGCGCGCGCGAAAATGCTCCAGCCGGAAGATCTCGCCGCGTGCGTGTGGCTGGTCGCGACGCTCCCCTCGCGCGCGATAGTGGAAGAGATCTCGCTGTCTACACGGTAGGCCGGTCGCCAGCGACAAAATGCGAACCACCCCAAACGAAATCACGGTCAGCCCCGTCTGAGCTATATGCTCCAAGATCTCGCATACGCGCTGCGATCGTTTCGTCGCGGTCCCGGGTTTGTACTCGTTGCGCTCCTCTCGTTGACGCTCGGCATTGGTGCGACCTCTGCCATCTTCAGCGTCATCTACGGCGTGTTGATTGCGCCATATCCGTACGCCAAGCCCGGTGAAATCTGGGCGCCGCAAGTTCGCGCACTCGACGGACGCGGCGGGCGCGGCTATCAGCTGGACGAGCTTCGCGAGCTCTCGGCGCTCCCGGCGTTCGCCAGCGTCATGGCGACCTCGATCGAGACCGTGCTGTTGACGGGGGAGTTCGCGCCAGAAAGCTTCAACGCGCCGCTGCTCTCGGCCAACGCATTCAACTTTCTCGGCGTTCCGCCGATCGTTGGCCGGACACTTCAGCCGAGCGACGTGGCGCCAAGCGGTGAGCCGCAGCCCGTGGTGGTCATCAGCCACAAGTTCTGGCTCAGGCTGTTCGAGGGACGTCCAGACGCGATTGGGCGAACGCTGCGCCTGAATGGCCGGCTGCACACGATAGTCGGCGTCATGCCGCCGCGCTTCGGTTGGTACGGGAACGATGGCTTCTGGCTGCCGCTGTCGCCGACCCGAACCGACATCCCGTGGATCAATCCCATCATGCGCCTGGCGCCCGGCGTGTCGGCCGCTGCCGCCGAGCAGGAACTCGACGCCTATCATCGACGACTCGCCGCGGTCAAACCGGCGTCGTTTCCCAAGGTTGGGTTTACGACGCGGCTTCTGAACTACCTGGATGTCACCGTCGCGAGCGGCGAGATGCAGACGAGCCTCCGGCTACTCTTTGGCGGCGTGGCGTTTCTGTTGTTGATTGCGTGCGCGAACGTCGCGAACTTGCAGCTCGCCCGCGGCACGACCCGCGCGCGCGAAATGGCGGTTCGCATGTCGATCGGAGCCGGCCGCCGGCGGCTCCTCCGTCAGCTGCTCACGGAGAGCATCGTGCTCTCGCTCGCGGGCGGCATTCTTGGTGTCCTCTTCGCCTTCGCCGCAATCCGCATCATCGTTGGACTCATGCCGGAGTTCTACGTGCCGAACGAGGCGCGAGTCACGATCAACTGGCAGGTGCTCGCGTTTTCGCTTGTTGTGTCGGTGCTGACAGGGATTCTATTCGGGCTCGCGCCGGCGCTCGACATGTCGAAGCCGGATGTCACGGACGCGTTGAAAGCAAGCCGTAGCACGGGCGCGGGCACGCACGGCGGCCGCACCCGCAATTTGCTCGTCGTGACCGAGGTCGCGCTGTCAGTGGTGCTGCTCGTGAGCGCGGCGCTGACGGTGCGGACGTTCCAAGTGCTGTTGCGCGTGGACAGGGGCTACACGTCGGATCGCGTCCTGTTGCTCGACGTGCCGTTGCCGCCGCACAAGTACGCAACGCTCGAGCAACGAAATCGGTTCAGTCACGATTTGCTCGAACGCGTCGCAGCCTTGCCGGGGGTTGAGGCTGCGACGTATGGAGTTCCGTTCGCCGGACCGCGTACTCCGTTCGAGATTCAGGGACAACCCATGGACGAGTCCCGACGGATCCAGCTGCAGCTCGTGGGTGCAGATCACCTCCGTGCCTACGGCATCGCCCTGAAGGCCGGACGGATGTTCGACCCCGCCGAGGTACGTCGTGGCGATCGTGTCGCCGTGATCAACGAGACCGCAGCGAAGCTGTGGCCGGCGGGCGAGAACCCGATCGGCTCGCGCCTCCGGCTTGCAGTCTTGCAGCGGCCGCCCGGCCAGGTACGCGTCGATCCAGGCGCTTCGCCCGATCTCACCGTCGTCGGCATCATTGGCGATACGCGCAACGCGGGCCTGCGTGAGGATCCGTTTCCATCGGTCGCTGCCCCGTTCTCGATCGTTGCACCACCGTCACGCAACCTCGTGATTCGCGCCGCAGCAGATCCCGCGCTGCTCGTGAACGCCGTGCGTGCTCAGGTTCGATCGCTCGACGACAGTCAACCGATCGGCCGTGTCGTGTCCATTTCGGATCTGCTTGGCGAGGAAGTTGTCCAGCCGCGGTTCACGATGGCGCTCTTCAGCGCGTTCGCCGCGCTGGGCCTCGCCCTGGCCGTGGCCGGCATTTACAGCGTGCTGTCATTCCACGTCACGCGCCGGACCCAAGAGCTCGGTGTCCGCATGGCGCTCGGCGCCCCCCGCCGCCACGTCCTCAACCTGTTGTTGACGATGGGTGGACGACTCGTCATCGCCGGACTTGTCGTCGGAGTTGCCGCCAGCGTTGTATCGACACGACTCCTGCGAAGCCAGTTGTTCGGCGTCCATCCGGTCGATCCTGTTGCGTATGCGGCGGTGATCGTCGTCGTCGCTCTGGCGGCCTTCGTCGCCTGCTATCTCCCGGCGCGGCGCGCGGCCGCCGTGGATCCGATCGTCGCGCTGAGGCAGGAGTAGGCGAGGGCAGAAGGCAGAAGGCAGAGGGCAGAAGGCAGAAGGCAGAAGGCAGAAGGCAGAAGGCAGAAGGCAGAACAGAGTCGCTCGAGCATTACAGCCATCGCGCCATTGCGGTGAGCGTGGCGGCCAGCGGCCCTCTAGCGCGCCGACTTCAGTGCCTCGCCGTAGCTCGCCAGATTTCACCGCGAGCGGAGGCGGGCCGCGAGCGCCTGATGACCGGCCTTCGTATCAGCAACTACGCGACGCGATAGAGTACGAGCGTAGCGCCGCTTTCCCGGCGCGCGGTAAGGGCCGCAGGCTGTCACGCTCACCGCAAAGAGCGATGGTCAATGTCGTCAAGGACTGATACGCACGCGTGGCGTGACGTGATCAAGTAAAACGCGCCCGCGGCGATGAGCGATCCTGAAATGGACTCGGTCACAATCCGCGTTCCGTGGTATGGAGAGTCCTATGTCTACTGACGTCCTCCGCACGCGCCGCCCGTTCGTCTTGCCCGAAGCCATCGGCCTCCTGGCGCGGACGCCGCGCGTGCTTGACGCGATGCTGCGTGGATTGTCTGAACCGTGGATTGTCGCGCACGAAGGCGGCGAGAGCTGGAGCCCCTTCGACGTCATCGGCCACCTCATTCACGGTGAACGCACCGATTGGGTGCCGCGAGCAAAGATCATCCTCGAGCATGGCGACGCCCGGCCGTTCGAGAAGTTCGACCGCTTTGCTCAATTCAACGCGTCTCACGGACGAACGCTGGAGAGCTTGCTCGACGAGTTTGCTGTCCTTCGCAGCCAGAACATTGAGGAGCTGGAAGCGCTGCACCTCACGCCGGCCGATCTGGATCGGCCCGGCCGGCATCCGGAACTGGGTCCAGTGACGATGCGGCAGCTCCTCGCAACGTGGACCGCCCACGATCTCGACCACGTCGTGCAGATCTCGCGGGTGCTCGCGCGCCAATACTCCGACGAGGTCGGCCCGTGGCGCGCGTACCTGCGGATCATCAGCGGCTCGCAAGGGTAACCTCGTCGTCCCAGCACTGCTATCATGGGCGCGCATGCGCGCCCTGATCAGTGCTGCGACGCTGGCCACCATTCTTACCGCACCGGCGCCAGCCGCCGCTCGACCCAACATCATCTTCATCATGTCGGACGATCACGCGGCGCATGCGATCGGCGCCTACGGATCGCGCATCAACGAGACGCCACACCTGGATCGCCTCGCGCGCGAGGGCGCGATGCTCACGCGCGTCTTTGCAACCAACGCGATCTGCACGCCGAGTCGGGCCGCTATCCTGACCAGCCAGTACTCACACCTGAACGGCGTGACCATGTTCAACCGGTTCGATAGTTCACGGATGACGGTCGCGCGATTGCTGCAAACCGGCGGCTACTACACCGGCATGATCGGAAAGTGGCACCTGGGCAGTGACCCTGTTGGGTTCGATCGCTGGGAAATCCTGCCCGGGCAAGGCGCCTACATGGATCCGGTTCTGTACACGGCCACGGGTGAGAAAACCTACACGGGTCGATACGTGACGGACGTGATCACCGAGCTCGGGCTCGATTTCGTCAAGACCCGCCCGCGCAACAAGCCGTTCTTCTTGATGCTCCATCACAAGGCGCCGCACCGGCCGTGGCAGCCCGACGCCACGCAGGCCGCGCGGTTCAAGGATCGCTGGATTCCAGAACCCGAGACGTTCTGGGATTCGTACACCACGCGGACGGATGCGCTTCGCGAAAACCAGCAGCGAGTGGCTGCCGACTTGACGCGCCGCGACCTCAAGCTCCCGCCGCCGGCGGATCTCACCGGCGCGGCGCTGACGGCGTGGCTCGCCACCAAGCCAGACAGCGTCACCACGACCGTTGCGGGTCAAACGGTGACATTGACCGGCGAAGCGTTGACGCGTTGGAAGTACCAGCGCTACATGCGCGACTATCTCGCCACGATTCAATCAGTCGACGACGGAGTGGGCCGGTTGCTCGCGTTCCTGGATCAAAACCGCTTGGCCAAGAACACGATGGTCATTTACACCAGCGATCAGGGGTTCTTCCTGGGCGACCATGGGCTCTTTGACAAGCGCTTCATGTACGAGGAAGCGCTGCGGATGCCGTTCCTCGTGCGCTGGCCTGCATCCATCAAACCGCGGACGCGCAACGACGCGATCGCGCTGAACGTCGACTTCGCCCCAACCTTCCTGGCAGCCGCCGGTCTGCCGGTACCAGCCGAGATGCAGGGCAGGAGTCTTCTCCCGCTCCTTCGCGGCACGACGCCCTCCGACTGGCGCAGCTCGATGTACTACCGCTACTACCACGATCCGGGCGATCACAACACGCGGGCGCATTACGGCGTCCGCACCCGCACGCACAAGCTGATTTATTTCTGGAAGAAGGATCAGTGGGAACTGTTCGATCTCGTGAACGATCCGTCCGAGCTGCACAACTTGTACGGCCAGCCAGGGCAGGAGGAGCTGACCGCGAGGCTCAAGGCGGAGCTGGCCAAGGTCCAGCGCGAGGCACGCGACGAGAATCAACTCGCCACCGAGCAGATCCCGAACGGCGTCGACGGTCAGGTTGCGAAGCTTCGCGGAAAGTAGCGTCAGGGCGCAATCGTGCCCGCCGGTCGGACGTTCTTTCCGACGCGCTTCGTCAGCGAGTCGCCGAGATCGTCACGCGCCCGCTCGGCGAATTCCAGAAGTCTCTTGACGGTCTCCGGATTGCGGTCGGCGACGTTCGTCGATTCACCCGGATCGCTCTCCAGATCGAACAGCGAGAGCTCCAGCTCCTTGCGCACGTAGGCACCGGGGCTTCCGTCGTTGCCGGCCCGCTCGAGTGATTGATACGGGTGCGGCAGGTGCAGCTTCCAACGGCCGCTGCGTATGGCGTGCAGCTCGGTTCCCCAATAGAAGTACAGCGCGTCGTGCGCCGCCTGTGCCTTCGTTGGCGTGGAGAGGAGCGCCCAAACGTCGCGTCCGTCGATGATTCGATCGGCGGGCACGGTGCCGCCAGCCAGGCGGGCGAGCGTCGGCA
>Ga0075418_10010877_pt1 | contig 10177 bp, 11 predicted proteins | sample SoiMetdeltSBSDD2_FD_81776 | JGI IMG/M metagenome (GOLD analysis project Ga0075418, IMG submission 81776) | Bulk soil microbial communities from a Populus tree surrounding site in Tennessee, USA - Soil MetaG P. deltoides SBSDD2 | ecosystem: Environmental > Terrestrial > Soil > Tree plantation...
CCGTTAATGTCGCCGCGCAATTGTTGGACAGTCAATGAAGAAGTGACCGCCGCAGTGAAGTACGCGATAAAGACCACGCTCATGAACATCCAGAGAACCGCGATGAGCCGCGCCGTCGCCGCGCGCGGCATCTGATCAGCCTGAGTCGCCAGCGTCGAAGCAGCCCACCAGCAGGCCTCGAAGATGCCCGGAAAATACCCTCGATGAGTCAGCATGCCAGTGGAGTTGCGACGCTCAAAAAACCACACCAAATGCGCCATCAGGAGAAGAATAAATGCTACGCCTAAGACATAGAGGAGAACAGTGGTGGACAACAAATTGGTCTTGATCGCTTCGACAAAGCCACCACGGCCGCCTTGAACGGGAGTCAGGATTTGCAGCCCGGCATCGAACATCGGCTGGGAAAAATCCAACTCCACCTCCCGATCGGCTGTGATCGAAATCGCTGCGATGCCGAGCGCCACGTTCTTCGACTTGACCGCATCGAGCAATTCTTTGACCGTCGGCGTGACGATAAATTCGGACTGCGCGTTTATCTGTTTGGCGATCTCTTGCCAGAGCTCGACGCTGAAGCCGGTAAGCTGGCCGCCTTGTTCATAGACGAACGGTTTGATGAGACGGGTTGCGACGCGAAGCTTTTGCTCTTTCGGTTGGGCAAAAGCGAAAGGAACGATCAAAACGAGAAGAGGCACAAACAGCAGTTTTTTCATTTGCTAAGCGTTCCGTCGGCGCGTTTTTAGCGGAGCATCCAAGGGTCGCGGTTGAGAATTACTGTAAGGTTGCGGTCACCGTTAGGCCGGTTTCATTGCTGCTTGCCCGGTCGCGATAGCCGAGAATCTGGCGGGTGAGCTCGTGTAGGTTGGTCGTCGAACCACCGAGCGATACGGACTGGCCGTTGGGGACGATCAACTCCGTCGCTGCTTCGGTGAAGTCGATGGCGCCGGGCCGTTCCACAGAGAAGTAGCTGATTCTTGGTGTAAGGCGCAATTTGATTTGTCCGTCGGGCAAGCTCGCAGCGTTGACGCGGAGCGACGTACCGACATCGTTGAATACGATCCGCCGCTCGATATAGCCGACGCCGAGGGCGTAGTTATGATAATAAGCGACTTCACTCTGCGGCACTCGGGTGGCGACGGTGAGAATGGACTCGCCGCCATCCGCAACGAGAGTGAAGATTCCGCTGGAGCGCTGCACTGTGGTTTGCCGGTCTCCTGCCGTCAACCGGCCGGAGGGGGAAACCGTGCCTCTTCGGATAATAACGCTGCCTGAGCCCTGCACATTTTCTTGGCTGCTTTTGCCGGTCTGTTCGATTTGCAACACGACCTTGATGTTTCGGCGCGGTTGCGAATAGCCTATCGTAGTCGCGGTGAGGCCGAAAACGAGCGACAAAATTATCGCAGAACAGATGTTCAAACGCATAGGCTGGGGACTACTCAGCTATCGACTCGCCGGCAGCAAAGAAAAGTCGACGGCCTTCTGCAGGTCGAAGTCCGTCGGGATCGGCCGCTCCTGGCGCAGGATATCGAGGTAGCCGCGCGCGACTTTGGGATTGAGTCTGCCGTCTTTGTTCAAGAGCCGAATCAAGGTCGCGTAGGTGTTTTCCGCTTCCTGTTGGTTCACTTTGAATTTGTCGACGATCATCTTCGTACTCTCGGCGCGGTTGGTGCGCAGCCAGGCGAGAGATTCCATGACCGCGGCTACCGTGCGACGCACGGACTCGCGGTTGGTTTTAATCTCGTTTTGCGACGTTACCAAACCGACGTAGGGAATGTCAGCCAGATCGCCAAGCTGCATGAATTTTTTGTAGCCGAGCGACACCGCCTTATCGTCGAACGGTGGCGTCAAGACCGTGGCGACGACGCGGTTGGATGTCAATGCGCGAAAGCTGTCCGCTGTGCCGCCGGTGTTGATGGTGCTGACATCCTTTTCGTTGATTTCTGATTTTTTCAAAAAGGCCTGGAAAAAATAATACGGCGAGGTCCGGATCCCTGAGAGCGCGACGGTTTTGCCGATCAGATCTTGCGGCTTGTTGATGTCTTTTTGTGTGACTAATACCCAAGGCGAGCTGTCGCAAAAGCTGATCACGATAACCAAAGGTAATCCGGCTACCGCCGCTGAAATGCCGGTCGAGACCGAGGTGAAATAGTTGATGTTGCCGGCGACCACGGCTTGAGGCTGGATCGTGGTGCCCATCTGAATGTACTCCGACTCGATGCTATATTTTTTGTAGATCCCTTTTTCCTGCGCCACGTAAAACGGCATGTACGAAAACGCCAGGGAGGGAAAGCCGATTCTGATTTTATAAGGGCTCTCCGCTCCATCAGCGATGCCCAGAAAAAAAACCACGGCCGTGAACAAGAAGACGAAGAATAAACTTCTGAGGTTCATTGTTTCGTTCCTTATGCGTTGGCGGCCTTGGCGCTGCCGTTTTCCCAACTCTGGCGCGCCGTCTTGAGAGCGTTGGGCTGGGGCAAATTTTTCAGCTTAAAGAATTCGATGGCAGTCTGGTTGAGCAGCTTTTCTTTTTGCGCGAAGGAGAGATCTTTGCCATCGACGACGTCCTTCACCGAGTAAGGGAAGTGGCAGTCCCAATGACAATAGTCGGAAGCGTACATGACGGTGTTCTCGCCGTTGGCGGCAAAGACGCGGTCTAGACCCGTCTCTTCGGATTCGCAGGTCAAGGTAACTTGTTCACCGTGGATGATGTCGCTCGGACGCCGTTTTAGATCCGGCATCTGCGGCGCGAGCTTTTCGATGTGTTCATCGAAGCGCTCGGCCCAAAACGGCAGCCAACCGGCGCCGCCTTCCATGAAGCCGACGCGCAATTTCGGGTAACGATCAAAGACGCCTTCACCAATCATGTGCATCATGGCGATCATCAGTTCGAACGGGAAGGCCGTCATGTGCACGTAGGCGTATTTGCGCAAGCGCTCGCTGCCGGCTCCCATGACGCCGGAAACACCGAGGACGCCGTCATGGCCGGTTTGCGGATGGACGCTGAGCGGCATTTCGATCGCCTGAGCGCAATCGTAGATCGGATCGAACATGCGATCGCCCATATTATTTAAACCGTAAACGTTGGTCGGGAGCATCGCCGTTATTGCCCCGGCTTTCTTTAGATATTCGAGTTCCTTCACCGCGGCGGGCGGATCCTGACAGGGAATCAAGCCGACCGCAAGCAAGCGCTTGGGATCGACCGAACAGTATTCGACCAGCCACTCGTTCACCGCGCGGCAGAGCACGGCGGCCAATTCCTTGTTCATGAGGCCATTGACCGTAAGCGCGATTTGGGTGCCGAACAAGATCGCCACATCGATGCCTTCCTCGTCCATATCTTTGAGTCGGGCGACGGGATCGACCATACCAGCGCGGTAGCCGCGCGCCTTGTCGGTCATCGGACCCGATACCCCGGGAGCCAGTCCTTGGGACGACGACCACAAGCGCCCTTCCAAGAGAATACGCGAATTGCCTTCGTTGTCTTGCAATCGAATCGGCGCCTGCGAGCGCCACTTTTCCGGCATGCGCGGCGCTAAATCGACATTGCCTTCATAGACATGGCCGTCGGCGTCGATGACGAGCACGTTATCAAAGTTTTCCATTGGGCGATCCTCCGCGCTATTCTCGCTTCAATTATTTCTAATGGCTCAAGACCTACCATAGCAAAAGTCTTTCGGGCAACTATAAACTAAAAGGCATTCCCGCGATCAATGCCGTGCGTGGTTTGAAACCGATCGGCCAATTCGATATTCAAACAGATAGATGCGGCAAATCTTGAGAAACTGCCTACAGGGTAAATTGTTAAATCGCGCCGAAGCGCTAAACCTTGTCGGCGCGCAGGGCGACGAGCGGCAAGCCTTGCTCGCCACGGCGGCGCAGGTGCGCGATCGGCACAAGGGGCGCATCGTCACCTTCTCGCCGAAGGTATTCGTGCCGCTGACCAATTTGTGCCGGGATTTTTGCGGTTACTGCACCTTTCGCAAGGCGCCGGACGAAGCCGGCGCCAAGACCATGACGCTCGAAGAAGTGTTGCGCGTGGTGCATCAAGGCAAGCTGCTCGGCTGCACTGAAGTCTTGTTTAGCCTCGGCGATAAGCCGGAAGCGATCTATCCCGAGATGAAAAGCTTCCTGAACGAACGCGGCCATCAGCGCACGCTCGATTATTTGTACGAGGCTTGCCGCGCCGTCTTGGAAGAAACCGGATTGTTGCCGCACTCCAACCCCGGCGTGATGGGCCAAGGAGATCTGCAGCGACTTAGAGACGTGAATCCGAGTATGGGCTTAATGCTCGAAAGCGTCAGTGAGCGATTATTGCTCGCGGGCGGCGCGCACGACCATGCGCCGGACAAGAAGCCCGCGGTGCGGCTGCGCACGTTAGAGTTGGCCGGCAAACTTGGCTTGCCGTTTACTAGCGGAATTCTCATCGGCATCGGTGAAAATTGGCAAGAACGAATCGATTCGCTGCTCGCGATTCGCGATCTCCACGAGCGCTATGGCCACATTCAAGAAGTCATCGTGCAAAATTTTCGCGCGAAACCAACCATCCCCATGCGCGGACATCCCGATGCAACGCGCGATGACATGATGAAAACGATCGCATTGGCGCGTCTGATCTTCGGCGGCGCAATGAATATCCAAGCGCCGCCCAATTTGACGCCGGACGGTTACGAGCTTTACCTGGACGCGGGCATCAACGACTGGGGCGGCGTGTCGCCGCTGACGCCTGATTTCATCAATCCCGAAGCGCCCTGGCCGGCTTTACGCTTGTTGCAGGAAAAAAGCGCCCAAGCGGGATTCGAATTAACAGCGCGCTTGCCGATCTATCCTGAGTACATTCGTGAAGAATTTCTCACGCCATCGTTGCTCGCCTACGTCGAGCAACTCTCAGGCACAGACGGTTTGGTGCGTAATAACGGGCCACTCGCAAATTTCTCGACAACCCAACGCTCCAACGTATCGTCGATCCCAAGGCTCGTTTAATGATCGTCGTTCTCACCGGCGGTACCGGCGGCGCTAAATTGATCGAAGGGCTGGCGGCCGAGACGGATCCTGCCGAGTTGACGATCATCTGTAACACGGGCGATGATTCGATTTTCCACGGCCTATACGTTTCGCCGGACATCGACACAATCATCTATACTTTGGCTGGACTCACCGACAGCGACAAGGGTTGGGGCATTAAAGACGACACTTTCAATGCTTTGGACCTGCTTGGCCGGTTGGGCGATGACACGTGGTTTAGACTTGGCGACAAAGACCTAGCGACGCACATCACGCGCACTCGACTCTTGAATGAAGGTTTCAGATTGTCACAAGCGACCGACAGAATCCGCCGCGCCCTGGGTATCAAGGCAACGATTTTACCCGTGGCCGACGAGCGCGTTGAAACGCGCGTGCAGACGTCGCAGGGAGAAATTTCCTTTCAGGAATTTTTTGTCAAGGACCACTGGTCGAGCGAAGTTACGGCCATTCGCTTTGCTCGTGTCGAATCGAGCCGGCCGGCGCCGGGCGTGCTTGAGGCGATTGAGCGCGCGACAGCGATCATCGTTGCTCCGAGCAATCCGATCACCAGTATCGGACCGATCCTCGCTGTGCCGGGAATTCGCTCGGCCTTGACGGCGAGCAGTGCGCCGAAGATCGGCGTCAGTCCGATCATCGGCGCAAACGCGATTTCCGGTCCGGCGCATAAATTAATGAAAGCGTGCGGGCGGGACGCGTCCGCGCTCGGGGTGGCGCAGGGCTATGAGGATTTCCTCGACACGCTGTTGATCGCGGCAGAAGACAAGGACATGATGGAAGCGATTGCGAAATTGCGGCTCCAGGCCGTTGCCACCGATATCTTTATGACTTCGTCGAGCGATAAGCGCCGTTTGGCGCGCCAAGTCTTGGCCTTGGCTGGAAAATAGTCTAAGAAAATTCTTTCTGAATCGCTTATGAACGTCGCCGCATTGATGCCCGTCAAGGGATTTCGCAACGCCAAGCAGCGCCTCAATCCGCTTTTGAACAGCGTGGCGCGCGAGCACTTGGCGGAAATCATGTTTCGCGACGTTTTACGCCAGGTGAGATTGGCGCGCGGACTGGCCGCCACGTTCGTCGTGACCGGCGACGACCGCGTCGCGGCCATCGCCGCCACGGCAGGGGCGGAAGTGATTCGCGAAAAATCGGAAAACGGCGAAACGGCCGCCGTCGACTTTGCGCGCAAGGAATTGAAGAGCGCCGGCTGCGAGGCGGTCTTGATCCTCCCCGGCGACATGCCGCTGCTGCGCGCGAGCGACGTCGAGTCGGTTTTAGCGCAGGTTCCCCAAGACGTCAGGGCGCCGTTCGCTTTGCTCGTGCCGTCGCACGATCGTCTCGGCACCAATGCGCTGCTTTTGGCGCCGCCCGACGTGATCGAGCTGCGCTTCGGCCATGACAGCTTCGCGTTCCATATGAGCCGCGTCACAGCGCAGGGATTACCCGTTCGCTTTTTCGAAAACGAGCGCATCGCATTGGATATCGACGAACCCAAGGATCTCGAACGGTTTCTCTCCTACGGTTTTGCAGACAGCGAGGCGGCCCGAGTGGCGCGCAAACTGTTGGCCGAACCGCGCGCGGGTCAATCGCCGCACTCCGGTGACGCATGAAGCGGCTCGAATTGCTCGGCCTTGAAAACATCGGCGAAGTAAAAGCGGGTGATTCGCTAGGGCAACTGATTGTCGCCGCCTGTTCGGTTCAGGGGATCGAGCTGGCCGATAACGACGTGTTGGTGGTTGCGCAAAAAATCGTCTCGAAGGCTGAAGGGCGCACGCTCAAATTAAAAAGCGTTCAACCGTCTGAGCGCGCGCAACAACTGGCGGCCCAACTCGACAAGGAACCAGAGCTGGTCGAGGTGATTCTCGGCGAGAGCCGCAGCGTCATTCGCAGCGCCGGGAGGGCCTTGATCGTCGAAACCCATCATGGCTTGATCTGCGCCAACGCCGGCGTCGATCAATCGAACGTGGGCTTGAATCAGGTCAGCTTGTTGCCTGAAGATCCGGATCGCTCGGCGCGTGAAGTGCGCAGCGAAATACACCAGCGCACCGGCAAGAAGCCGGCGGTCATTATCAGCGACAGCTTCGGTCGGCCATGGCGTCTGGGCACCGTCGACGTGGCGATCGGCGTCGCCGGCATGAAACCGATCAAAGATGAAAGAGGAGCGCTTGATCGCTACGGCTATCAACTCAAGGCAGCGGTGGCGGCAGTGGCGGATGAAATCGCCGCCGCGGCGGAATTGGTGATGGGCAAACGCGCGGCGCTGCCCGTCGTTCTTGTGCGGGGTTTCGACATGGAAAAAAAGGAGGATGGATCGGCGCAGGAGCTTCTCCGGCCAAAAGCCGAGGATCTTTTTCGCTAGCTCTTGGAGAAACTATGGATCAACTTAGCGTGGCAATCGTCGGCGGCACCGGCAACCTGGGCAGTGCCCTGGCGCTGCGCCTCGGTGCGCCGGGGGTAAGAGTTATCATCGGCTCGCGCGACGAGGCCAAAGCCAAAAAGGCAGTAGACACATTAAAACCGAAACTGCGCGCCGGCGAAATGCTCGGTACAACCAATCAAGAGGCGGTTAAAGGCGCCGACTTCGTGGTGATCGCGGTTCCCTATGAGGGGCACGCGCAGATGGTATCGGACCTCCGCGGTCAACTCGCGGGCAAGATCGTCATCGACACGGTGGTGCCGCTCGACAAGGTAAAGCCGTTCGTGCCAGCCGCCGGCTCTGCGTTACAGGAGGCGCAACAGATCCTCAGCGGCGAGGCGCCGGTCATCGGCGCGCTGCATAACATTTCCGCCGTGGATTTAGGCGACGTGGAAGCGCCGCTCGGCGACGTTTTGGTCTGCGGTGATGACAGCGCAGCCAAACAGAAAGTGATGGAAATCATTCAACGCATCGGTGCTAGCGCCTACGATGGCGGTCCGTCCAGTAATGCTTACGTAATTGAAGGCCTGACGGGTGTGATCATTTATCTCAATCGAAAATACAAATCGAAGCACGGCAGCATCAAAATCACCGGCATCGGCAATCATTGAGAACGCCGCCACAGTTATTATGGCGATTGGTCGCCAGGTAAAAATAACAGTATCTTAACATTTTTGTCTGCGGGGACTGGGTTCGTAACCGCCCCCGCGGACAAAGGAGCGCCTAACTTTCCTCAGGTTATCGTCGTCCAAGCTCTGGCTCACTAATTGCCTATGGCTAGTCGCCATATGGCGAACAAAAGCCGCGCGTTCCTTCAGCTTATCGTTCTAGTGTCGTTTCTCATGCTGCAGGGTTGCGCGGCAGTCGGCCTCGCCCTGTTCAGTGTCGGCGCGGGCGTGGCCACGGGCACCTCCGTCGGTTACACGCTGGATGGGATCGCTTATAGGACATTTACAGCGTCCCTGCCGCAAGTCGAAAACGCGACTCGAACCGCTCTTGACCGTATGGGAATCAAAATCGAGGCGACCTCTAAAGTCGATCAGGGCAAGGCGATTAAGGCAATCGCCAGCGATCGCGAGATCGAAATCGAATTGGAGATGGTCAGCGCCAAAACGACTCGCATTCGCACCGTCGCCAAGCAGGGGCTGTTTTTCAAGGACAGAGCGACGGCGACGGAGATTATCATGCAGACCGAAAAGGCTTTGGGTTTAAGCTAAGAACGTAGGGAGAGGGGAATATGAAAACTCCAGCAGTGATATTGACGGTCGGGCTAGCTATAGCTGTGCCGGGTTTGGCCTATGCCGAAACCGCCTCGGACTTGAACAGTCAAGTGACCACGATGAACACTACGACTGCAAATCAAGGACAAACCAACGTCATCAATAAAATCAGCGGCGACTTCAATTCATTTCTCGGTGCTGATTCGAAGACAGTTGTGACGGGCCTCAGAAGCGGCACGCCGATTACGCTGACGTCGACCAGCACGACTCCGAGCACGACTCCAGGTGGGTTGCCTGTCACGACCACAACCAACACCGTGATCACACCGCCTAACGGGCAAATGGGCTTTGGCAACGTTTACATCTCGTTGGCACTTGCGAAGCAGCAGCTCAGTACGCTGGGTATTACCCAGCCGACGCCGCAACAGTTGCAGGCGGCATTGACCGGCGGCACGATCACGCAGACGACCGGCACCGGCGCCACCGCTGCGACGACAACCACCGATTTGCAAGGCGTCCTCACGATGCGCAGTCAGAATATGGGCTGGGGGCAGATCGCGCAAAAACTCGGCTTTAAGCTAGGTCCGGTTATTTCCGGTATGAAGAGCGCAAACCATAGCTTAGCGAGTTCCGCCGCCGCGTCGTCTAAAGGGAGCGGGGTGACCAACGCCAGCGGGCAAAGCGGCGCTTCCGACAGCGGCATAGTGTCCGGCAGCGGCAAGCCGCACGGAAACTCCGGTCAAGGCATTGCCAATGGAAAAGGGTCGGGCGACGGCATTGTCAGCGCGTCCGGTAAAGGTAATGGCAATGCTTATGGTCTTAATCGAAGCGGTATCGTCACAGGGTCCGGCAGTTCAGCCGGCGCGAACGGCGGCATCGTCGGAGCGGGCGGCTCTAACGGCAACGGCGCGGCAAATGGCAAAGGCCACAACAAGTAATTAAATCCGTTGATAGCAGCAAGGTTATCGGAGGCAAACTAGCATGGACAAGCACAGACGATCATTTTTAGTGTTTTCTCTCTTTGCCGTCGGGTTCCTGTGCGAATACGGTTCGGGGCTGGCGCGGGACGTAAACCGCCCGTCGCATTTCCTTCCGGAAGAACGCCGTGCGATCGAAGATTACTACCGCCAGGGGAGCAAAGGTAAAGCTAAGGGATTGCCGCCCGGACTCGCGAAACGCGGCGGTAAACTGCCGCCGGGGCTACAGAAGCATTTGGACAAAAATGGTCAATTGCCGCCCGGCTTGCAGAAGCGACTCGAACCGTTGCCGGTTGAGCTGGACCACCGGTTGCCGCGGCTACCCGAGTATTGGGAGCGGATGGTTCTTGAAAGAGACGTTATTCTCATTGACCGGCGTAGTAATCGAATTCTCGATATCATCGAAAACGTGATTGCAGTGGCGACCGGCCAATAGGCTTTCGCCTTCCACCGGGGCCAGTACGGATACCTCCACACGCCAAATTTTCTTTCTGTATTCACAGCTTAACCGATTTTGAGCAAAGCGCGTTTGGGTGTTAACCTTTAATGCCTAA
>Ga0075418_10010878_pt1 | contig 10177 bp, 6 predicted proteins | sample SoiMetdeltSBSDD2_FD_81776 | JGI IMG/M metagenome (GOLD analysis project Ga0075418, IMG submission 81776) | Bulk soil microbial communities from a Populus tree surrounding site in Tennessee, USA - Soil MetaG P. deltoides SBSDD2 | ecosystem: Environmental > Terrestrial > Soil > Tree plantation...
CGCGAACGTCCGAGTTCGGCAATCAGAGCCTTCTGTCCTTCGTGCAGTGCGGTAAGACGGCCCACCAATGCCTGTGACTGTGACGGCAGGTTGTTCAGGTTCTGCTGGAGGTAAGTGAGACGCTGGGTGTCGATGGCATCCAGTTCCTCTTTGGCCTGGTGCACCTGGTCTTCGATGAATAGCTTCGCCGAAGTACCACCGTTCTCGGTCCCCTTGATCTGTTCGTCGACGTACTTGCTGGCTAATTCACGGGCAACCGCCTGTGTCGATTTCGGATCGCGGCCACGATAAGTAATGTTGAAGCCGTTAGTAATTTCGCGGTTACTCGTGTTGACGGTGACGTTAATCTGCTTGCGCATCCAGTCGATCAAAAGCTCCATCGGTTCACCGCGCCGGCGTTCCTCTTTGTATAGGTCATATTTTTCCATTAAAGGCTGCAGAGAGCTGCGGCTGGTTACCACCTGCGAGATGCTGGTCAATTGGCGCGTCAGAGTCTCTTCGGCCATGGTTGGGACAACCGAGTTTGGCAGCGTCGACGGCCTGACGACTATCAGCGTGGTCGATTCGTAAACATCAGGCAATCGGTAAACGACGTACGAGATCGCCAGACCTACAGCGATCGTGGGCAGCAGAATGAGCCACTTGCGCTTACGTGCGATGTTGAGGTATTCGCCTATTTTTCGGGGTCGAAATTCAGCACTCATTTGGATTGCTCCTCCGTCCGACAACCTTCAGTTTGTCGTCACCTCTGACTTACAGCGTGGCCAGAGCCTTTCGCGCCTGGTCGGCTTCCGGAAAACTCGCCTTGGCAGATAGGCGCAAAGCGCTTTCAATTTCTCTCCGCGCTCCAGCCTTGTCGCCCGTCGCTGCCAGCGCCACGCCCAGGTGAAAGCGGTACGAAGGCGTTGCCAGACCGTTGCTGCGGCGCGCCGCTTCTTCATCAACCGCAACTGCTTTCTTCAGTTGTTCAGCTGCCGCACCGTACAAACCTTTTTTGTAGTAAACCCAGCCCAGCGTGTCTGAGAAACTTGGTACACCAGGATTGGTTTGCACCACGCCCTGCGCCAGGCGGACCGCTTCATCTATGTTGCCCTTACCATATTCGGCATAGAGCCACGCGAGGTTGTTCGCGGCGAACACCGCGTTCTCGTCTTTAGCCAGGGCCTTTTTGTAGTTGTCGATCGCCGCATCGATATTCTGCCGATTCATTTCGAGCATGCCGATGAGCGTGTAGGTCGCCGCGTTGTCGGGACGACGTTCCACGATCTTGGTGTATTCAGCGATCGCGCGATCCTGCTGATTAGTGTTGACGAATAAAGCTCCCAGTGCGGAATACGCAGCGAGGTAGTTACCGTCTATTTCGAGCGCCCGCCGAAATTCGCCTTCGGCAGCCGCGGCATTTCTTTCAAAGCCATAGATTTGGCCCTTCAGAAAATGCAGGCTGGCGTTGTTGGGTTGTGAAGCGAGTGATTGATCAATGCGCGCATGCGCCTCAGCCGTCTGATTGCGGGCTGCGTAGATGTTGATCAGGCCGCGTAGTGAGTTGAAATTCGCTCCATCGATGGCCAGGGCATTGTTATAGAAGGTGACCGCCTCGTCGGGTTTATTTTCGGCCAACGCCACCGCCGCGAGATTTACATAAACGTCCGTGCTGTTGGGCGAAGTATCGCGGGCCATCATGAAATCCTGTCGCGCAGTTTTCGTGTCGCGCAGTTGCAACGCCGCTGAACCATGAGCTACCAGAGTGTTGGCGCGCAGGTCGGCCAGCATTTGCGGCGAGGTGTCGCGGTCTGGGGTGGCTTTGGCAATCAGATCGAGTAATTGCGTGGTGGTTTGCAGCGCGCCTTTGGCGTCGCCTGTGGCCAGGTCGATTTGGGCCTGCATCAATTTCGCGGGCGGATAACTCGGATAATTACGATTAAGCTCGCCAGCATACACGCGAGCTTGATCAATCTGACCCGAGCGGAAGTTTGCTTCCGCCATCAGGAACAGGCCGGCGCGCGAATTGGGTTCCTGCTTCAACACTTCCTGCAAATCGGCAATCGCCGCTTTCATTTTGTTCTGATCGCCGTTCTGCATTTCAATGCGGGCGCGCAGAATCATCGCCTGACGATCGTTTGCATCCTTCTTCAAGATTGAATCGACTTCAGCCCTGGCATTTACCAGGTCGTTCTTATTCAGGAGGAACTCGGCCAACCGGTAATGACCCTGGGTGTAATCGGGCGACTTCGTGACAACTTCTTTGTAGATCGCAATGGCTTCATCCAGACGCCCCGTCGATCCGTAGTAATCCGCGAGCACCGAGCGTCCTTCGGGTTTGTCTTTGTCCAGTTCGGCCAGGGCCTTGTACGCCTCCTCGGCCTTGGCGTATCGCTTGTTCACCAGATAGAAACTTGCCAGCACGAAACGCGCTTCGCGGTTTTTTGGATCAACCTGAACGGCGAGTTGGAATTCGTTTTCGGCCGCATCGACACGATTGGTTTGGACCAGGAACTTTGCGTATTCGTAGTGGGCCATCGCCGACGAATTGTTAACAGCAATGGCGCGCTTGTAGGTTGCCTCGGCCGTATCCGTGTCCTTTGTCAGAGCATAGAAGCGGGCCAGACTCAAATACGATTCAACCCGCTGCGGATCGATCTCGATGGCGCGATTCAATTCAGCGAACGCTTCAGGCTTGTGGTTCTGCTGGAACAGCACGCTGCCCATCAGGATGTGACCTTCGATGTGATTGGGGTCTTTTTGAAGGACCTCTTTAGCCATCCGTTCGGCCTCAGAGATTGCCGCCGCGGATTGCTGCTTGCCGGCCAGCAGGTAGTAATTGCCGAGCTTGACGCGGACGTCCAGATTGTTCGCGTCCAATTCCGCCACCTGCTTCATTTCCTCGAAGGCTTCCTGGTAACGCTGCAATCCTTCGTAAGCGTTGGCCAAACCCCAGTGAGCATCGGCGAACTTCTCGTCGATCTGCAGCGCACTGCGAAACTCCAGCGCAGCTTCCTGAAACTTTTTGTCTTTCAGAAGAGCCTGACCGCGGGCTACGTGTTGGGCTTTGGCTTTTTCGGGGGAAGTGCACGCGCCGATAAATACGGCGGCGACAATTAGGATAAGCAGAGGAAGGGTATAGAACTTCCGGCGGCACTCTTGATTTTTCATTACCACGATCTCCGTGAGTCCCGATAAATCGGGACTGTGGTTGGGTCGCTTTGACGGTTGTCTTCGTCGGCGGGCAAAGCTCTCGAAGGCCGTTTTCAGCGAATTGAATAAGGTGTCAAAAAACGTCACTCGCACGCACCGGCGAGTTACAGGGAAGAAAGCGCTAATCGAGGATTTTTCCCAGGAAAGGATAGTTTGGGGGTCCGCAGGTGTGCGCCAAACAGCCGCTTAGCGGCGGAACGCCAAAGATAAGCTAATTGGGAACAAAAGCAGGGAGTTCCCGGGCAGCTTCGGTGGCAAGTTCAACTGCCGACTTCTCTGCGTCCGCCGGTGAATTACCAAGCGGAGTCATTACTCGAACCAAAGCGCCGTCAGAGCGGCGGCGGCGAACACTGTCGAGCACAGTGTAAATCTTCGCCCAATACTCGCTGGCCACGGTGTTACCACGACCCTGATACCAGTAAATCATCAGCGCGCGCTGATTGCCGTTTTGAATCAAGTATCGATTGGCCTCGAACGAAGCGGCACCAGCCGGAGAAAGGTTAATTCGGCCGGCGTCGCTCATGACCCAGCCTGCTCCGGGCAGACAATTCAGCGGGCTGTGATACGTTGCACCGTTCTTCTGGGTGGCGTAATAGCCGACGTATAATGAAGCTTGCCGGCCTTTCGATTCAAAGTGGCGTGAAAGGTAATCGTCCGCGCGCAGGACTTTCTCGGTTTCAGAATCGAAACGAGTGTCCTCGCCCAATTGGCGCCACTGACCGATCTGCTGAGGGAACTCTTTGAGTGGTTTACGTGAGATGCTGGCTTCGCCGGCACGCTCCCAAACATTTGTCACCGCGCCGCACAACAGCAGCGCGCCGAACAGGATCCAGAAACGTGCGTGCTCAATTCTCTTCATTACTCGACCGTGACTTCGCTCAATTTCGCGGTGTCGCCTCCATGCGACAGCCCGCCCTTCAACTTCAACATGCCCCGCTCAATTCGATCCAGGGCCCATCCGGTGGCGAACAGCAGCGCCGCGGCGACGATGTAAATCACCCAGCCTGAGAACGTATGAAAAAATCCGTCGGCGACTTTGGTCCCATAATAATGGGCCAAAACGCCGGTCCCGCTCACCCGGGCGGCATTTGTAAGAATTGCAATTGGCACCGCAGCCGCGACCAAAATCAGCGCGCGCCAGAATCCGAATCGCCCCAAAAACTCTAGTTTGTCGCGTACCTGGCCTTTTCGGTCAGGAGCTGACGGCAAGTTGGCGTCAGGATTTTTCCGCCCGGTGAAGTAGGCGTAAACCACCGCCAGCGTCACCAGGGTCATCAGTGAGCGTATGCCGCTACAGGCCTCGACCACTGCGAGTCGTTTTGTCTCTGTCGCGCCCAGCGGCATTAACTCGATCACATTGCCCTGCCGCAGCACCGGAATCTCAAACATTTGCATCGCCGCCACGGCGCACCGTGACGCAAAGAGCTGCAGCGGGAAAGCAATTCGATTGAAGATGATCTGGGGAATCGGAATCGCGAGTGCGAACAGGAACAGGGGCACCGCAATCACTCGCAGCACGCGCAGACCGACGAAATAGACGGCGATACTGGCCAGCATGAGCAGCAATGACGCACGCTGGACGAAGAGCTCAGCACCGGCCGTGCCGGCCCACAAGGCCATGACGGCAAAAGCGATTCCCAGTCCGCCCAACCACGTCGACGTCTGCGGTGGCTGTTTGCCCGAAAATTTCGCACGTTCCTGCCAGATGATGAAGCCGATAACAAATGGAATCATCAGGCCATGCGAATAATTTTCGTCGCTCCACCAGTCCGCCCCGAGTTTTTTGAGCGTGGCGAAATACACAAACACCAACGCCGCAGCGATGGCCAGGGTTTTATACAGATTTTGCGGAATGGCGACACTCATGTGGTCGTCTCTGCTTCGTTATCAGAGGGGCAATCTCTATCTAAACGTAGCTTTTTTGGTGCGGGCCGGGAGAGCTGGGCCGCAAAGTTTGAAAGGAACCGAAGCTCCGTGGCGGCTTAAAACATCCGGGCCCGCCTTAGTCAGGAAATTGCGAATTCAAAGGGAGTTCCGGAATACCCACTGAACAATTTCGGTTTCTGGGCTCCTTGAGGACAATTTGGGATGATGTCGGTTAATCATCGGCGAGGAAGTGCCGTCGATATTCCGGTTAGCCAACCTTCGAATTCGATTGATGACAATCGCGAAACATCTACAAGCCTGGGCAGCAGCAAGGGGTGGGACGCGGGAGTTGCCAACCCGATTTCGCAGGTGGTGGCCGATTCGATGCCGGCCTCGCTCAGCCAGGGCAGGAACGCCGGGTCCCAGATTCCACTCGGATAACAGAAATGGGTCGGTGACTTGCCGGTCATCGCTTCAATACTCTTGCGATTATCTTCGATCTCTTTCAAAAACAACTCGCGATCCGACGCAGTGCGATGACGATGTGTGTGCAACTGCACATCGATGCCATCGGCGGCCAGGCTTTTCGCTTCGACAGGATTAATCAGTTGCAAGATCCGGCGGGAAAGCAAATTGTCAAAATCCACGCCGAGCTTCTGCGCGATTTTCGCCAGCAGTTCGTCTTTCTCTGCCGCCGAAAACTTTTTCTCAGTTACGAACAGCTTTATCTCTTCGAATGCAGCGGTGCGTGCCTGCTCGCGGGTTAGATCATAGCTGATGTCATTTCCGGTCACGCTCTTGAGATCAAGCGTTCTTTCCCGACCCTTCCAGAGCAAATATGAGCAGGCCACATCGAATACCGGTCGGTTGTATTGTGAATAGAAGGTCGTAAGGTAAAGCGTGGCCGGATAGTCAAATTCCTTCAGCAACGGGTAAGCCTGAAGATAAAAATCATAAGTGCCATCATCAAACGTAAGCACTACGGATCTTTCCGGCAGCTCCCCGGCATAGAGACGGCGCACACCGTCGGCCAAAGATAGAACCGTGCAACCGGATTTCTCAATCAAGCTCAGTCGGGCGCGAAAAACTTCCGGCGAAAGGTACTGGGAGGGATTCCAGAGATGCTCATCGCTGAGCGAGATGCCGTGATACGCAAGGATCAAGAGCCGCCGGCGTCGCCACCGGCTATTGTGGACCAGCTGGAAAGCTCCGGATCCTTTGAGCGAGGCGAGCGTTGCTTGCTTCAACTTCTTGAGCATGTCAGTCTTGTGTTCGCCGAAAACGGGTTGGCCTGGAAAGAACCGGGGCCGGTGAGATCCGGGCGATGAAGACGTCGAATCTTCCGCTCTTCTCCCAGTTTGAAGTGAAGGCGATGAAGCGTCCGTCGCGAGAAATTGTCGGCTTGGGCATGGCCCAGTAACCCGTTGTGTCGCTGCGATTGTCAATGGACGATCGGGTGTAGCAGATTCGACGCCAACGCCCGCTACCGTCCAAAGCCAGCTGCATTATTTGATCTGTGAACACGCCGGTGCCGGCCACGGTGACGGATGGCTCGCGATACGTCCCAATCGTGATCCAGTCTTCATTGTCGGCCAACATGGTTCCATGAATATCATTGGTCCAATCCACAACGTCACGCGAGTCCTGAAAACGAAAGACAAGTTGCGGCGCATGAACATCGTTGAGCCACCGGCGATTGATTCCGCTCGCCCAGTTGTCGAATCCGGCAATAAACCCGGTTCCCAAATCCCCGTGGCCCGTGGGAGAGTCTGCCGCGTTCCACCTGGTGGGGTCAATGAGTCCGCTGGCCAGCGTGAGATAAGAGTTCGTCGGTTGATTGGCCTTAAAGTTCCCATGTTGCAACGCCAAATAGCGCCCGCTCTTGTCGAGTCTGACTTTGATGATCGTGCCATTGGTCGGAGTGTGATAGAGCACTTTGTCCGTGCTCTTGCGCCAAACCAGATAGTAAAGCGGATTGTCTTGTCGCCCTGCCCGCATATGGCTCCAGGCAAAAACATCTCCGTCAGTACTCATCGACATTTCCCAAAGATAATCGCCCGGAGTGCCCAGACCTGAAAAATCTTTGACCAGCGAATACCGCTGCGTGACCACATTATAGGTGTAGAGCCCCATGCCACCGTCCCGATAACCTGTGAAGCAGTAAAGCAATTCAGGATTACTCGGATGCCAGATCGCACTCTCGAGATTCACGGCAACAGCGCCTTTGCCGGGTATCTCGACCGGGCCTGGTTTATGACCGCGACTTACGGTGAAGGTCTCCGCATTGAAAGGCTTAATGAGCGCATCGCCGCCCAGACCCTTCCTGACCAGAATGTAGGTGTTATTCGAATTGAAAGTCGGCCAGTGCGAATAGTAAGTGCTCAAACCAACCGGGTCATCGTGTTCGTCGGTAGCGCGCATGATCTCCGTGCGGAAAGTCGGATCGATGAACTTGCCGCCCGCGCGAGGCGGACGCGGCAAAGGTGGCTTTGGATACGCCACCCGCGCTGCTTTAAGGGAATCATTCTGGGCCTGAATTGAGACTGGATTCATCCTGAGCGACCCCGCTGAGAAAAGCAGAATCGCACCCGCAATCAAAACAATTGACAAGGAATACCGCGAATTTGAAGCGTTGTTCAGCAACATCTGCGATCCAATCAACAATTGTTAGAAAGGCTTAATAGCGGGAGGTCTGCGGCAGGTACCAATCGAGAGCTGGCGCCTGACGCATTATACAAGAAAAACGCGCGAAAAGGGCGGCTTTTCCGAGAAACAGTCTGGATTTTCGTGGTGGTTGCCACTATCATCAAGTGGCGAGCACGTTAAAGTGGTGGTGCCGCAAAACACGCGTTGCAATGACCGCAAGCGACTTCCGCGCAGAATCCGCAAGCTCTGCCCTTCTTCGCAGCACCTTCGACGAACTTATCGTTCTCACGCCATTTCCAATATGTCCGGCTTGAAAGTCTCAATCATCATTCCGCTGTACAACAAAGCACCGTACGTGCGGCGGGCGCTGGAATCGATCGCCGCCCAGAGCCTTTCGGATTTCGAAGTGATCGTGATCGATGATGGCTCGACGGACGATGGCGCGGCGATTGTCGCCGGGCATTCTGATGCGCGCTATCGTCTAATTCACCAGGCCAACGCCGGTCCCGGCGCAGCCAGAAACACCGGCATCGCGCAGAGCCGTGGAGAGTTCATAGCGTTTTTGGATGCCGATGACGAATGGCTTCCGAGCTACCTTGAGGAAAGCGTCCGCCGGCTCGAACAGTTTGGTCCTGAGGTCTCGTCAGTAACCTCGGGCTACATCGAATATCCTGATTGCGTATCAACCGAAAGCATGTGGCGAAAGCGTGGGCTCACCGAGGGAGTTCACCGGGTGCATCCAGACACCGACCCGTGGCGCGTCGTAAGCATGCTGGCGTACATGTCTCCCTGTTCGACGGTAGCTCGTCGGAAGGTAATTCAAGGGTGGCAGGGATTTTACGATCGCGAAAAATGTTTGTTTGGTGAGGACGCTTTTCTCTGGCTCAAAGTACTTTTGAATCATCCGGTCGCTTTCAATCTCACACCCCTCGTGCGCTTTCACCGAGAAGCTGCGGGACTAAGCAAGAACTTGAATGGCGCCCGACCGATAGAACCGTTCTTAACAGATCCAGATGATCTCATCGCCTGTTGTCCACCGCCCCTGCGTGTTCTGCTCGACAAGGTTTTGGCCATTCGGGCCGCCAAAACCGCATGCGTGCTTGGCTACTGGGGCCACTGGCGCGAAGCGAAATTGCTGATGGATCGGTTCACTTCGGCGAAGAACTGGCGGCTGCCGTATTATCTGCCCGCGGTTTTATGCAGCACGCCCGTTGGGGCCACCCTGGGAAAGACATTACGGGCAGTAAATTTCATGTCCGCGCGCCATTGAATCGGGCGGTGAATTCGTCCGTCAGGTAATGAATATCATCAGTTAATGGAAAGCAAAACCATCAAGCTCCTGGATATCATCGAAGCAACGACCGTCAACGCCGTGGCCAAGAATGCCATCGAGTTTCACCGCTCGGTGATGAGGCACGAACCGCCGACAACAATCAAAATCCAAAGCCATCTCGCCACTTTTCATCGCGGCCCTGGCTCGAACGGATCGCAGAATCAGTTTGTTGAAGCTGTGCGAGCGGCGGGCCTGAAGATCAAAGTAATCCCCGAGAGTTTTCGCTTTGACCCGCGGGTGATCTCAGAGCTTCGTGAACTGGTCCTGGACTATGCTCCCGACATCATCCTGACTCACCAGGTTAAGTCGCATTTTTTGATCAAGCTTTCGCGACTCTCGCAGCGACACAAATGGGTCGCCTTTCATCACGGCTACACTGCACCGGATCGGAAAACTCGAGCCTACAATTACCTTGACCGTTGGTCTCTGCCGTCCGCCGCGCGCGTTATCACCGTCTGTCAGAGTTTCGCGAAAGACTTAACCGATGCCGGCGTCCCGGCCGAGCAAATATCTGTACAGCACAACTCTATTCGGCCACCGTCGCCAGTGAGTTCTCAGGATGTACAAGGCCTCAAGAGGCGCTTTAGTATTGGAGAAGATGTTCGCGTCGTTCTCGCGGTAGGTCGTCTCTCGCAAGAGAAGGGACATCATGATCTCATCTCGGCGTTTGCCAGGTTGCGAGATGCTCACTCCCACCTCGTCGTCAAGCTTGTCATTGTGGGCGACGGACCAGAGCGCGCCAGTTTAGAGGCCGCGGTCAACGCACTTGGCCTTAGTGAGCAGGTGATCTTCACCGGCCATATCAACAACGTTCGCGAGTTTTACGCGGCGGCTGATTTGCTGGCGCTTCCTTCGTACAGCGAAGGTTCGCCCAACGTTCTGTTAGAGGCGATGGCTGCAGGAGTTCCGGCTGTAGCCACTACGGTAGGCGGAGTGCCGGAGATAGTCGAAGACGGCACAAGTGCCCTGCTTGTATCCGCGGGCGACGCACGGGCAATGGCCGCCGCCATGGCTGATCTCCTCACCGACAAAGAACTGGCGCGACGGCTGGCCGCAAACGCGTCTGCACTTGTGGCCACACGTTACACTCCCGAATCGTATGTCAATTCTCTGCTGGCGATCTATCGAAGTGTAATTTCA
>Ga0075418_10010881_pt1 | contig 10176 bp, 7 predicted proteins | sample SoiMetdeltSBSDD2_FD_81776 | JGI IMG/M metagenome (GOLD analysis project Ga0075418, IMG submission 81776) | Bulk soil microbial communities from a Populus tree surrounding site in Tennessee, USA - Soil MetaG P. deltoides SBSDD2 | ecosystem: Environmental > Terrestrial > Soil > Tree plantation...
CGCCGGCTGCTGGAGCGCGGCGTGCGGTACGTGCAGCTCTGGCACGGCGCGGGGCAGCCCTGGGATAACCACGACAACATCGAAGCCAACCACAAGAAGCTCGCCGCGGAAATCGACGGGCCGATCGCGGCTCTGCTGACGGACCTGAAGCGGCTGGGCATGTTCGACGACACGCTCGTGATCTGGGGCGGCGAATTCGGCCGCACGCCGTCGGTCGAGCTGGGCGAGGGCGGCAAATCCAAGCTCGGCCGAGACCACAACCACTATGGCTTCTCAGTCTGGCTGGCCGGCGGCGGCGTGAAGGGCGGCACGACCTACGGCTCGACCGACGAGTTCGGCTTCAAGGCCGCCGAGAATCCGACCAGCGTGCACGACTTGCACGCCACGATCCTGCACCTGCTCGGCTTCGATCACGAGCGGCTGACCTATCGCTACGCCGGCCGCGACTTCCGCCTCACCGACGTCAGCGGTCATGTCCTCAGTGAGATCGTAGCCTGACGCCTGCCTCGCTTTGTGCCGCGACCAGGCCGGCACACGCTGACTGGGGGCTGGGGCTAAGGGTGTGCCGGCTTGCTACAATCGGCCGTATGGTTAATACCAACAGCCGCCGAATGACCCGCGTCGCCGCGCTTCTCGCACTGCTCGTTCCACTGCTGGCCAACGGGCAACAGCGGGCCGAGAATCGCCAATCGGCCGCGCATACCAACCGCCTGGCGAAAGAGACCAGCCCGTATCTGCTCCAGCACGCGCAGAATCCGGTCAATTGGTATCCATGGGGCGAGGAGGCCCTGGCGAAGGCCAAGCAGGAAGGCAAGCTGATCTTCCTGTCGATCGGCTATTCGAGCTGCCACTGGTGCCACGTGATGGAGCGGGAGAGCTTTCACGACGAGGAAATTGCCAAGGTCCTCAACGAGCATTTCGTGTGCATCAAGGTGGACCGCGAGGAGCGGCCGGACGTCGATTCCGTCTATATGACTTCGCTGCACATGATTAACCTGCTGGCCGAGCGGGGCCGCGGCGGCGGCTGGCCGCTGTCGATGTTCCTGACTGACGAGGCGGAGCCGTTCTTCGGCGGCACTTATTTCCCGGCCCGCGACGGCGACCGGCACGAAGGCTCAACGGGCTTTCTGACGATTTGCCGCAAACTGCAGGAGTATTGGAAGCAGTCGCCAGCGAAGGTCCGTGAGGACGCCAAGACAATCGTTAAGTTTACGAAGGCCGAATTGGAGCGCCGCCGCGGGGCGCTGACAGTCGCGCTCGACGAGGCGCTGCTCGTCGCGGCCCAGGAGGCCCTCCGCGAGCAGTTCGACCCCAAGTACGGCGGCTTCGGCTACACGCCCGACGGCCGGCGGCCGAAATTCCCCGAGCCGAGCAACCTGGTGCTGCTGCTCGACCGCGTGCGGCGGCACAGCGACGCGCAAGCGCGGCAGATGCTCGTGAAGACGCTCGACCAGATGGCGATGGGCGGCATCCGCGACCACTTGGGCGGCGGCTTTCACCGCTATAGCGTCGATCGCTATTGGGCGATCCCGCATTTCGAAAAGATGCTTTACGACAACGGACAGCTCGCGAGCGTGTATGCCCAGGCGCATGAGCTGACGGGTAACGAGAATTACCGCCGCGTCGCCAGAGAGCTGTGCGAGTTTGTGCTCCGCGAAATGACGCACGAAGGCGGCGCGTTCTATGCCGCCCTCGACGCCGACTCCGAAGGCGAAGAAGGGAAGTTCTATCGCTGGGAAAAGGCCGAAGTGCAAAAGACGCTCTCGGCCGAAGAGTTCGCGCTTTTCGCTAGAGTCTACGGCCTGGACGGCGAGCCGAACTTTGAGGAGAAATACTTCGCGCCGCAGCTCTCCAAGCCGCTGGCGGAGTCGGCAGCGGAGATGAAGCTGACCGAAGCGGCGCTGGAGGCCAGGCTCGCGCCGCTGCGCAAGAAACTGTTCGACGTCCGCGCGCCGCGCGTCCGCCCGCGGACAGATACCAAGGTTCTCACTTCCGACAGCGGCCTGATGATCGGCGGGCTGGCCGATGCCGGCCGCATCCTGAAGGAGTCGCGGTACGTTGCCGCCGCCGAGAAAGCCGCTGTATTCGTCCTCACGAATCTCCGCACCGCGGACGGACGGCTGCTGCGGACCTTCGCCGGCGGCGAGGCGAAGCTGAATGCCTATCTCAACGACTATGCTTACCTGGCCGACGGCCTGCTGCGGCTGCACCACGCCACCGGCAACGCCCGCTGGCTCGACGAGGCCGCGGCGGTCACGGCAAAACAGATCGAGCTGTTTAGCGACGCGCGGGCCGGCGGGTTCTTCTTCACCTCGAGCGATCACGAGGCGCTCTTGGCTCGCTGCAAGGACTTGGCCGATAACGCGATTCCGGCGGGCAACTCGGTCGCCGCGCACAACCTAATAGCTCTGGCGGTACTGAAGAACAAACCCGAGTACCTACCGCTGGCTTCTCAGGCGATTGCCACCGCCGTGGTTGCCACGCAGAGCTCGCCCGGCGCCGCGCCGTGGATGATGACGGCCATTCCCGCGCTGGCCGATGCGAAGCGCAAGCTCGGCTCCGGAAAATGACTTCGCATGGCCGGCGAACCGCAGCGCACGTTTCATCTGGTGGCCGAGCACGACGGTCTGACGCTCGCGGCGGCCCTCAAGCGGCTCGCGCCCAAGCTTTCCTGGTCGCAGGCCCGCAAGCTCCTCGCTGGCCGCCGCGTGCAGGTCAACGGCAACCTCTGTCTCGACGAAGAGCGGAAAGTCAAGGCCGGCGATGTCGTGCGCTTAAGCAGCCACGCGCTGGCTCCGCCCGCGACGGCCGACGACGTCAAGCTGGTCTATGTCGATGAGCACCTGGTGGTGGTCCAAAAGCCGGCCGGCGTCACGACGCTGCGGCACCGCGAGGAAACAGACCTGCCGCAGCGCCGCAAGCAGCTCCAGCCGACGCTCGACGAATTGCTGCCGCGGCTGCTCGCCCGGCACTTGGGGCTGCGCTACACCACCCCGACGCGGCAGGGAGGGGAGCGCCACAGAGGGCGTTCCCTACAGCGGGATGTGCGGCTTGCACTCCATCCCGTACATCGCCTCGACCGCGACACGAGCGGCCTGTTGGTCTTCGCCCGCACGCGCGGAGCGGAGGAGAAGTTGATCCACATGTTCGCCCGCCACCAGGTCCAGCGGGCCTACGTCGCAGTCGTGCAGGGGCGGATCGATCGGGCGCGGACGATCGAGTCGTGGCTGGTCCGCGACCGGGGCGACGGCCTGCGCGGCAGCTCGCCGCTGGGCGAGGCGGCCGAAGGGGCACAGCGGGCGGTCACGCACGTCCGGCCGATGGAGCAGCTCGCCAACTGCTCCGTCGTCGAATGCCGCCTGGAAACGGGACGCACGCATCAGATTCGCATCCATTTGTCCGAGGCCGGCCATCCGCTTTGCGGCGAGAAAACCTATACCCACGCGCCGGGCGAGCGGGCGCGAGCCGACGCCAGCGGTGCCCCGCGGCAGGCACTGCATTCTGCTGAATTGGCCCTGTCCCACCCGATCAGCGGCCAGGCGCTGCGCTTCCGCATGGCGCTGCCCGCCGATCTCAAGCAGTGGCTGCTGCGAATGCGGTAGCCGCTACGCGTGGAGCGAGCGGACCAGCCCCCAATCGACTTCGACGCCGAGGCCCGGTCGCGCAGCGAGCGTCGTGACGGGCCCGGCGATCGACAGCGGCTCCTTCACGATGCGGACTTCGTAGTAAGCCGGGCCATGGATGTCGCCGGGCCACTCTTCCACCCGCAGGTTGGGCGTCGCCACGATCAGGTGGCCCATCGCCGCAGTGGCGACGTCGAATTCCAGGTTGGAGCCGATCGTGCAGCCAACGTTGTGCTGCTCGGCGAATTCGACGATCGCCCGCGACTTGCGAATGCCGCCGTTTTTGCCGGGATACACGCTGATCAAGTCGCAGGCCTGGTTGCGGATCAGCTCGCGGGCGTGGACCAGGTTAAAGCACATGTCGTCGGCCATGACCGGCACGCCGCATTCGCGCCGCACGCGGGCGATCGCCGCATAATCGCCGTCACCCGTCGGCTGTTCCAGCAAATCGACGCGGGCGTCCGCGAGCTCGCGTACCGCGCGGATCGCAGTATCAGCGTCCCAGCCGCAATTGGCGTCGATCACGAGCTTCCGCTCGCTGCCGATCACTTCGCGCACGGCGCGGACGCGGGCAATGTCGTCCTCGACACGGCCGCCGACTTTGACCTTCACCGTGTCGAATCCCTGCTCGACCAGTTCCGCCGCGCGAGCGCGGGCGCGCGGCACGTCATAGGCCCCCATCGAGAAACGGCTGCGAATCGCCAGCGGCCGGCACGCGCCGCCGAGCAACTCGTACACGGGCCGGCCAGCCGCCTTGCCCAGCACGTCCCAACAGGCCATCTCGATGGCGCTCTTGGAGAACCAGTTATGCTGCACCGCCGCGTCCATCCGGCGATCGATCGCTGCGATGCTCTCCAGCGGCTGCGCGGGATCGAGCTCCATGCCCAGCAGCAGCGGCGCGAGCAGGCGATCGATCAGCGCAACCGCGCCCCAGGGCGTCTCACCGCTCCAGCGGACCGTCAGCGAAGCCTCGCCGGCCCCTTCCAGGCCGTCGTCGGTACGCAGCCGCACCAGGACGAAATGCGATTCCTCGTGTCGGCCAAGCGCCGAGATCATCCGATACGCCACCTTCAGCGGAATGCGGATGGGGTAGGTTTCAATGGCGGCGATACGCATAGTGGGCTATTTCGAAGCAAACCTCGTAAGCACGTTGCGTGTAATGCGGCTGACTGCGTCATCGACCAGGATCGAGCTGACCCAGGTGATGGAGCCGGCGGAGAAGACGGCGCCTTGGCCGGCGGATTCGATGATCGACAAGTCCGCGCCGCCACCGTCCGGATTGAGCCCTTTGGCAAGAACCCGCGTGCCCGGTGGCGAAGACTTGGAAATCTTGTCGGTCTCGTGCCCCGACGCGCCACCGGGGACGCGCTCGTGCAGCGATCGTTCGCCGAAAATGCTGCCTTCAGCAAGGCCCGTCCCCTCGAATACCCAGTGGCCAGGATCGACAACCCGGTAGGGAGCGGAAGTCATGATCCCGCGGGCATCGTAGACGACGCCCAAAAGCGACGCCTCCGATTCGTTCCGCAGATGGAAGCGGCTTTCGTACGGCGCGTCGTTTCCCCGCAGCCGGCGCTCGTTGTCGTTGCGGTAAATGCAGGTCTGCTCGTCCAGGAATTCCACGTCGCAATTCAGACCGTTGCCGCCCAGATAGACCAGCCGGCCCCCGCGCTCGAAGACCCAGCGCTTCACGCGGTCAAACATCTCGCGCGACCAGTACTCCGGATGTGTGCTGATGACGAGCACGCGATAGGCGTCCAAGTCGAGCTGCCCGAAGTGAAGCTGCGTTTCAGCGAAGTAGTCGTACTCCAGCCGCTCGCGCTCCAGCCAGGCCAGCAGCCGCCATTCGGCCGGCGCGAGGTGGCAGGCTGCCCGCCCGGCGATCGGGTCGGTCGCCTGCACGTGCTCTGGCACGTGGTTGATCGACTCTGGCCGGTCGAACGACAGCGGAGCGTAGTCGGTCGTGTCGTAGTTCACGTGCTCGGCGTCGGTGTACCGCTTCAGCTCCAGGCGGGCGTTGACGGTCGGCGTCGGCGGCAGCCGGTCGGGGTGGATGTAGTTGCTCCGGCCGCCAAAGCTGTTGTAGGCGTTCCAGGTGATGTTCGACGCCAACACCGCGATTTTCGCCCGCGGCCGGTCCGGCGCGACGATCCAGGGAAACGAGAAAAAGCGGCCGGCCTCGCTCGCGGCATGAAAGTAATACAGCCCCGATGGCTGCGGCGCGGTGATGAACTGTTTGTGGTGCGGGCTCGTGTAGCCGTACTTGTTCCAGGTCACGCCGGTCTGTGAATAGTCGCCATCGGGCGTGATCTGCACCGTCGCCCGCGGCCCGTGCTCGTCGAACCAGCCGATCGGTCGGACCAGCTCTTTTCGCCAGCCGTAGCGCCACAATTCCAGTTTGTAGGCCGCGTCGCTGTGCACGCGAAACTCGCTGGCCTGCCCGGCCTGGACCCACTTGGGCCAGGCGTAGCCGAGCAGGTCGTCTTTCAAGAGTCGAAAATGGTGCAGCCGGTCGGGAGTCAAATCGGCGATGACTCGCTTGGGGCCGTATCCCTCCTTGGCCAGCACGACTTCATAACGGCCGGACTCGATGTCCGCGTGAAGGGAGCCGCTGGCCCGCGAGCGCACAGCCAGCGATCCGTGCGGGCCGAGAATCTCGACTTCGACGTCGCTCAGGGCCAGGTAACGTTCGTTGCTGACGTATCCGAGCAGCATGGTGAAGCTGTTTCGATTGTTAGGGCGCCGCGAAGCAACCGCATTCTACAAACTGCATCAATTCCGGGTACGACGGTGCGTTTCTCTTTCGCGGCAGTTTCGAACCGGTCTATAATCGGCAGCGGAATCAGAGGGTGACCTGAGCAGCCGTTGCGGTCTAGCTGCACCTTTTCTCGGGGGTTTTCCATGCGACGTCCAACGTTCCCTGGTCGTTTGCTGCGCGGCTTCACGCTGGTGGAGCTGCTGGTGGTCATCGCCATCATCGGCGTGCTGGTCGCGCTGCTGTTGCCGGCCGTGCAATCGGCCCGCGAGGCATCGCGGCGAACGAAGTGCATGAACAACCTCAAGCAACAGGCGCTCGCCGCCCACAACCACGAGGACACCTATAAGGCCTTTCCCTACGCCCGCAAATACGATCGCTGGGACACGTACACCTGGAGCCAGAAGATACTGCCATTCATTGAGCAACAGAATGTATACGAGAACTATTGGACTATGCCGACGGTTCCCTGGGTGCAGAACTATCCCGGTCCCAACGGACCGATCGGTAACGACGCCCGACTTCGATCGGCAAGGCACACCAAACTGCCTTGCTGGTTCTGTCCCAGCGATCGCGGAACTTTCAATAACGAGATTACGACAAACGAATACGGGTTCGTCCGCGGCAACTATCGCGGCTGCACCGGGACCGGCGACATGTATGGCGGGGTTCCAAATCAGTTCACGGCGGCGACGGCCTGGTACAAGGGAGTCTTTTCGGTAACAGCCGGCCAGTCGGTAGATCCGACTCAGTCCTGGGCGACGATCCAGCCCGTTCAAGTTCGGGCCGGCGAAGTCACGGACGGCCTCTCGAATACGTTGATGTTTTCGGAGGGAATCGTTCCCGACGTGCCGGGATGGGGCGGTCCAATTGGGTCTCACATCTATGGCAATATGGGCGGCGCCTTGTTCACAGCTACGCTGACGCCCAACTCCACGGCGCAAGACCGACTGGTCGGTCCCTGCCCCCAAAATCAGGGCGACGCACGATACAAGGCGCCTTGCGGTTCGTTTCAAGGCAACGCCTGGTGGACTCCCAGCGCTGCCGGGGCGCATGCCGCGGCCCGCAGCTTTCATCCCAATGGCGTGAATGCGTCCCTGGCCGACGGCTCGACACAGTTCTATTCGAATAACATCGACCTGGCCGTCTGGCGGGCGCTGGGTTCGCGCGACGGTGGCGAGTCAGTGAGCGCGCCCTAGTTCAACAGGCCAAAAAAGAGGGATCCGGCATGCGTCGCTTGTTGGCGCTGGCGACCAGCGTGATTCTGATCAGCGCTGGCTGCGGAATGGATTCCGGTGCGACGCTCACCGGCAGCGTGACCTATGAGGGCACGCCCCTCGCCAAAGGGAGCATCACGCTGACCCCCAGCGACGGCAAGGGTCCCATCGCCGGCGGCGAAATCACCGCGGGTCGGTACAGCATCTCCGGCCTCGTGCCCGGCAAGAAGCAGGTTCAGATTGCAGCCGCCGAGGAGTCTGGCCCGCCGCTGAGCAGCGCCGACCTGGCCAATGCCGCCAAATCCGGAAAGCCCGCCGCGCCGCCTCCCAAAGAAATTGTCCCGCCCAACGCCGTCGGCAACGGCGCGATCATCGAAGTACAGGCTGGAACCCACACGCACGACTTCGTCCTGAAAAAGCCGGGCAGCTGAGATTCCTATTCCTGCCGTTCTTCGCGGACGGGTGGCTGCTGTCGCATCAGCTTGTCGAACAGCGACATCACCACTCCGCGATAGACCCGCTCGAGAAGCGGATTGGCCTTGATAAGCTGGAACGTTTTGTAGAGCTGCTCGCCTTCGGCCTCGGCAAGTGCGGACTCCATCGTGCGGCCGGCGGCGTCGAGCAGCACCGCGACGTAATCGTAGCCGCCGCCGGCGCGCTCGGTCCGCTTCACGTCGTGCAGCTGCGCCGTGTCGTAGTCGAATTCGCCCGGCACGGGCTCAGTCGCGGGCTGCGTGGCCCGGCCTGCGGTGCCGAAGAACCCGCTGAGCCTGCGGCTGATGGCATCGACCGATTCGGCCGAGGAGATCTGCTCCAACTCGCCGCCGAGCGCGGCCAGCCGCTCTCGCTGGTCGTCCTGACTCAGCCGCTCGGCCTTGGCGACTTCGTCGAGCACGCGCCGGTGCAGCCAGCCGCTGGCAGCGCTTGTCGAAGCGGCGGCAGGATCGAGCAGCTCCGCAGCCAGTTCGGGCGGAGGCAACTCGGCGGCCAAGCGGGCGATCTCGGACTCGGCGAGTTCCGCCGCCGTCGGCCGCGCAGCCTGGAGGCCTTCGATCGTGACCAGCACTGGTGCCGCGTCCGTGAACTCACCGGCCGGCCGGCTGTCTTCGGCCGAGCCCGAGTACGCCGCCAGCGGCACGTCGGCCAGGAATGCCGCCAGAGCAAATGCGAAGACCGAGCCATGTAGCAGCAGCGACAGGCGCCAGCTCCACCGCCGCCTCAGGCGCTCAGCCGCTTGCGCGGGACGCGCCGGCGCCTGCAGCGTCAGGCCGCAGAGCCACTGGTTCAGGGCGTCGTCGAGAGCAGCCGCGGGCTCATTCATGGCGCAAATGCACGAAAGCAACGGATCTATTGTACTGCCGGGCTCTAGCTGGCGTCGATGTTGCTATTTGCCGCGCAGGCCCCTAAAACAATCGGCTGGATCGCGCGGTGTTGGCCACTCTGGCCGCTGATTCTCCATTCTTTCGCAGCCGTGAACCGCCAGCCCTTTCAGACTCCGCCTCGCGTCTGGCAGCCCAGGATGACGCCGTGGCTGGTGCGGCTGTGGCGTCCATTGATCAATCGCGAGTTGCACCGCGAACAGAAGATTGTCCAGATCGATGTGGCCGGAATCGAGCACGTCCAGCGGGCGCTGGCCGGAGGCACGGGTGTGCTGGTAACTCCCAACCACTCGTTCCACTACGACTCTTATGTGCTCATCGAGGCAGCCCACCGGGTCGGCACGCCGTTCCACTTCCTCACGGCCTGGCAGGTGTTTGCCATGAGCAAGTGGCACGAGCAGCTGATGCTCCAGTGGCACGGCTGCTTCAGCATCAACCGCGAGGCGGCGGACCTGGGCGCGTTCAAGACGGCGGTCGAAATTTTGCGGACTAGCCGCGAACCGCTAGTAATCTTTCCGGAGGGGGACATTTACCACAACAACGACCGCGTGACGCCGTTCCGCGACGGCGCGGCGGCGATCGCCATGTCGGCCGCCAAGAAGGCGGAGCGGCAAATCGTCTGCGTACCTGCGGCGCTGAAGTGCTTTTACGTGGACGATCCCAGCCAGAGCCTGCAGCGGCTGATGGCGCGGCTGGAGGAGTCGATTCACTGGCGGCCGCGGCCGGAATTGCCGCTGGCCGAGCGGATCTACCGCTTTGCGGAAGGGCTGCTGGCGCTCAAGGAATATGAATACCTGGGCGGGGCCCGCAGCGGCACGGTGAAGGAGCGGACCCAGGCGCTGGCCGACGCAGTGCTGTCGCGCCTCGAGCAGCGGCATTCCGTGCCCAACAAGGGAGGCATCGTGCCCGAGCGCGTCAAGGAGGTTCGCCGGGCCGTCATCAAGGCGGTGGAGCAGGACGGGCAGAGTCCGGACGCGAAGCAGCAGTTCGCCGCCGACATGGACGACCTGTTTTTCGTGATCCAACTCTTCAGCTATCCGGGCGACTACCTGGCCGAGCAGCAATCGATCGAGCGGATTGCTGAGACGCTCGACAAGTTCGAGGAGGACGTGCTCAAGGCCGATTATCCCGGCATCCGCGGCACGCGGCGGGCGATCGTGCGGTTCGGCGAACCAATCCCCGTCCCCAAGGAGCGCGAAGCGAAG
>Ga0075418_10010882_pt1 | contig 10176 bp, 10 predicted proteins | sample SoiMetdeltSBSDD2_FD_81776 | JGI IMG/M metagenome (GOLD analysis project Ga0075418, IMG submission 81776) | Bulk soil microbial communities from a Populus tree surrounding site in Tennessee, USA - Soil MetaG P. deltoides SBSDD2 | ecosystem: Environmental > Terrestrial > Soil > Tree plantation...
GCTGAGCACGAGCAGCGCCTCGGCCCGGCCTCCGGAGGCCCGCTTGAGCGACAGCTGCTCGAGCGCCTTACTGGCGACCGCGCACGCCTCGTGGGCCAAACCCGCCGCAAGCAGCAACCGGGCCCGGTCGAGCTGGAGCTCCGCCACGGGAAGGCCCAGTGCCAGAAACCTTTGCTCTGCAACGCCGTAATGCTCCAGGGCGGCCGGGATGTCACCCAGGAGAGTGGCGCACCAGCCCCGGTTGTGCCGGTTACCCGCGGCGTCCGCGTGCTGAGCGAGATCGAGGAAGAGCTGTTCCGCCGCCTCCAATGCGGACTCGGCGGGACGCAGGTCACCCAACTCCACCTGAGCAAGACCCGTGCTACTCAACGCCCGCGCCTGCCATAGCCGGTCACCGGCACGGCGCACCTCGTCCAGAGCGGCCGGCAGCACCATCATCGCCGTGCGGGGGCGGCCGATCCAGCACAGCAGGGTGGCTCGCTGTACCTGCGCCCTGGCCCGTTCGACGCCGTCGAGTACGGCTTCGGCGCGATCGAGAACTCGCAGGGCGTGCCGGTTGCGCCCGGCGAACCCAAGACTCAAGGCGAGGCTCACCTGAGCCTTGGCCGCCTGGACCGTGTGGCCACCGCGATCCGCGGCGCGTACCGCGCTTTCCAGGGCGCGGACCGACTCCTGCGGTTGCTCCAGGCAACGTAGCGCGAGTCCCTCGGCCTGTCGGGAAAGCGACAACGCCAACCAGTCGCGAGCACGCCGGGATTGATTCGCGGCTATTTCGGCCAGTGACAGCGCCCGCCGAGGTTCCGCGAAAGCCAGATCCAACGCCTTCTGCGCGGTCAACCGCAGATCGTCGGTATCGTACCGGCCGGTTGCCACCTCTCGAATGCTAGATAGCGCTCTCCCCTAGTGGAAGGAGGAGAACCGAAAATGAGGCAGCAGCGCACCATTTTGAAGTGGCGGTTCTGGAGACTTACCCTGAGACTCTCCTGGACGGTGCCGCGACTCAAGCTGCGAGACGTTTCCTGGTATCCAGCGACCATCCCGCCCGGCGCAAACGGAGGCTACTTCTACCGCCCCGGGCAGCTGATGATCAGGCAACGCAACATGAAGGAGGTCTTGGAAACGCTTGGCGGGCTTGGTGTGTGCGTATTGTTACAGCCGCCGGAGCATCCTTTGCCTGGGGCCGTCCGGGTCCGCATCGACAGCAAGTTGTCGGTTCCGCAAGTGTTGGAGACCTTGCACAGGTGCGGCGGCCACGGCCCGGAGGCTGTGGGGCCCAACCATGTCTTCTGGCCCATGGATCCACCGGTAATCATGTCCGGTTGGCCCTGGTACAGCGGCGGCGGCAGCCAAGGTCCAGTGGAGGCGCATGACCCGCCCGCACAGAACGGTGGATCTCGCGGTGAAAACATCACTATCGCGGTCTTCGACAGCGGGCTGGTGGAGGACTATTACGACGAGAATGATCCCGCTCGGTCATGGCTGACCGAGGTGGACCCGTCCAGGCCGGCCGGGCAGGACGGATCGCCCGACATCGAAGGCCAGGGCGGCGACCCGGACTCCGACGGGCTCGATTACTTCGACAGCCACGCGACTTTCATCGCCGGGATAATCAAACGCGCGGCACCCGAAGCAAACGTCATCGTGCGCAACGTGCTCTCGGAGGCGGGTGATGTCGACGACGCCACACTATCCTCAGCCGTTGACGCCGTGCTTAACGGAGATCAGAATGTGCGGCTGGTCAACCTATCACTGGGAGGCACCACCTACGAGAATGAGCAGCCGATCGGGCTTGCCGAGATGGTCAACCGGCATCAGGAGCCGGATCACCGCGTCCTGTTCGTGGCTGCTGCGGGCAACAACGGCCAACAGGGCGATCCTATGTGGCCCGCCGCCTTGGACGGCGTTGTCGGCGTGGGTGCCCTCGACGGTGACGCGAAGGCATCGTTCAGCAATGTGTTCTCTGCGGATGTGTGGGCGCCCGGGGTGGATGTTGTGAGCGCCTTCGGGCGCGGGATTCTCACCACGCCCGGCTATCAACAGGAGTTCACAACCGGACTGGCCACCTGGAGCGGGACCTCCTTCGCCGCGCCACTGGTCACCGCCGTGCTTTGCGATTACATCAGTACCGACGGTGTGCAGATGTCGGCGGAGGAGGCGATCGAATGGCTAGACACCCACCCCTCACAGGATGGGGTGATGGTCTTTCATACGTGACGCGTTGTGTTGACCGTGCTCAAATCAACACCCAGCCGGTCATCCACGGCTCGGCACCGGGCAGGTGACACCGCAGCCGTACCGGACCGGTCAGGGCGGGTTCGACCACGAACCTGCCCTGACCGTCGGTTTCGAATCTTTGAATCTCACCATCGGGCGTATGCAACTCAACCTGTGCGACATTGGCCGGTAGTACGAGCCCGAGCATCCTGCGGGGGCCGACCTCAAGCTCGAGCCGCACCTCGCCGAACTCGAAGGTGAGCTGGCGGGGTGCGGTCGCCGTGCCGCGCAGACCGGCAAGGGAGGGGTGATCGGCGGAGTCATAGGCGAGCGCAGCCAGTTCTTCATCCATCGTGCGCCACGTCCACGCGGCGAGTCCCGACTCCACGATCTCGGCTTGTGTCGTGGACTCTTGCCTCGCCAGTGCTTGGCGCAGCACCCTCAGCAGTTCGCCGTCGTCCATGACTCCTCCCAGCGCTCACGCATGTCAATGTGAAGGTTCGCTCGAGCCGACTTTCTGTCAAGATAAGCGATGTGCTCGAACCGCGCGACATCAGCGATCTCGTGCAAGCCGCGGCAAAAGGAGACCAGCGGGCGTGGGACGAGATCGTGCGGCGGCACGCCGGGCTGGTGTGGTCTGTTGGCCGGTCCTTCGGCCTCGGCCAGGCCGACATCGCCGACGTGGCACAGACCGCCTGGCTCCGGCTCGTCGAGAGCCTCGGCAAGCTGCGTGAGCCGCAGTACCTTGCCAGGTGGCTGGTGACGACCACGCGGCGCGAGTGCATGCGGATGCTCAACCGGCAGGGTCGGGAGGTTCCGAGAGACGTGGTGGCCGAGCTCGAGGAGACACCCGACACCAACCAGCCGCCGGTCGACCACCCACTGCTCAGCCGGGAAAGCGACGCGTTGGTGCGGGCCGCTTTCGAGGCGCTTCCCGTTCGGTGTCAACAACTCTTGCGCTTGCTGATCGCCGAGCCGCCGGTGCCGTACCAGGAAATCGCTGAAAAGCTGAAGGTCTCCTTGGGCTACATCGGCCCGACGCGCGGGCGTTGCTTGGACATGTTGCGGCGGTTGCTCCGTATGGAGAGTTAGGCACACCGTCTTCTTGATGGGCATGGCAGCTCCTCACTGACAAGCCCCCGTTACCTTCACGAGCGTCCCCACCCGTCCGTAGATACCGATGCGACGTTTCTCTTGCGCACAGGTATCTAGGCGGCCACAGCCGTGCTCTCGAAAGTCGTCAGCATTTCGGCCCAGCATCTGGAGGGGACACATGTTGTACAAATTCGTTGGCCGGTTGATCGGTCGCCTTTGCGACGACTGCTCGGAGCCGCTTGCGGGCGCGACGGTCCGGCTTTACCGGGCGGTGCCGGATGATGCCGTGATCCGCCGCGACGTCGCCAGTACCAAGGAGACGGCAACTGTGCTCACCGCCGAAGACATCGAGACCCGGCGGGGTCGGCTTCTGATCGAGGCGGTTGCGGAGGCGGATGGGACATTCCGGTTGGAGCTCGACTCGGAGAAGGACGGATACCAAGGTGAGGCGTTCGACCTTGACGTCTACTGCGGAACCTTGACCGGGCACCACGGACCGCCGCCACCACTTCAGTTCGCGGTCACCACGGTCCAGCCGAGCTGGCGGCGCACGGAGGACGGCTTCGCTGCGGTGTGGGAGGAGGAGCTGAGTGTCAGGCTGTGGTGCGCGATCCGCGGTCTGCTGGGATGGTGGATGATCTGCGGCAGGGTCAGGGTTTGCGGCAAGGGGGTGCCGGTTCCCGGGGTGACGGTCTCGGCGTTCGACGTCGACTGGTTACAAGACGACCCGCTCGGAACGGCGACAACCGATATCGCCGGGCACTTCCGGATCGACTATCACAGGGCGGATTTCCTGCGGACGCCGTTCTCGCCGTTCCTCAACGTCGAGCTGACCTCCGGCCCGGACGTGTACTTCCGGATCACCGGCCCGCAAGGGGAGGTGATGCTCGATGAGCCGAAATCCCGTGGGCGGCAACCGGATCGCGAGAACGTCGGGCCGTGCCTGTGCGTGAAGCTTTGCGTGATGGAGAGGGGCGGCGGAATCGGGCCCTACCCGATGTTCGAGCGCATCGGCGACTACCGGCTCGACACGGAGATCGATAGCACCGCCGGCGGTACCGGGCTGACGGTGGTCGGGGAGAAGGCCTTCTTCTCCACCATCCTGCTCAAAGGCGTTGGCGCATCGGTTCTGGGTGGTCAGCCGTACGAGTACCGGTTCGAGACCCGATCGCTAGCGTTTGGCGCGTGGAAACCCGTTCTGCCCGGGCAGATCGAGCCCACGCGGATCGGGGTGGTGCAGGTCGGCTTCAACAGCAAGGATGTGGTCGTCAACGGCACCGACCCTGTGAACACCTACGTGATCGCGATGGACCAGGAGGGATGGATCAAAGTGCCGCCGGACAACGTCCCGGCCAACGGCGTGTTCGTGGCAACCGGCGACCTGCTCAGACTCGATACCAGGTCGCTGACACTCCAGCATCGGGACGCCTCGAGCGTGAAGGCCGGGATGGACGCGGCCCCGATTGGGCTGGCCACGGACCAGTTCTTCGGGATCCGGATGTCGATCCGCTACGTTAATGCGGCGCAAAGCACCGTTGCGGGGGAGTGCCAGAGGCTCGCGATCGCCAACACCGAATACGACAAAGTGAACAAGGTTGGATCCTGGGCGCCATGGCAGTTGGACGATCAGCTCGCCATCGCCAGTCTCGACGTCGCGGAGCTGTCCACCGGAGGCTGCAACGCCATCTCCGACAAGCTCACAGTCCTCTACACCGCCGCTCACCCCAACCTCGGCAGCGTAGGCGTCAGCATGACGGGACCGGGCGGTCCGTACCACTTCGCGCTGCCGTCATCGGTTTCCCCCGACTACTTCGGCACCACCACCACGCTCCTGGACGGGACGAACAGCGTCGTGAAGGTGTCGAGCCTGCCCTCCTGCGCCTATCTGCTCACCCTGGAGATCACCCTCAGGCTGACCACGGGCGAGGATGAACCCACCCCGATCTATGACAATGTCGCGTTCTGGAAAGAATGAACCTCCCGCTACAAAGCCGCATTGAGGGCTTTGGCGAGGTCGCCCTGGCCGGCCGGGGCGACCTCGGACAGGCCGAGCCAGGCGGCCAGGCGCACGAGCTCGGCGGCGAGGGCGGTCGCCGTCTCGGCCGGGTGGACACCGCGCTCGGCCCAGGCGGCGGGCACGCGCAGCACCCCGGACTGGCGGTCGGCCTTGAGGTCGACGCGGGCGGCGAACCGGTCACCGTGCAGGAACGGCAGGACGTAGTAACCGTGCACGCGTTTCGCTTGCGGCACATAGATCTCGATCCGGTAGTTGAGGCCGAACAGCCGCTCGGTGCGGTCGCGCTGCCAGATCAGGGGATCGAACGGGCTGACCAAAGTGGACACTCGGGCCGAGCGCGGGATCGCGGCGTCACGGTGCCGCCAGGTTTTCACGGTCCACCCTTTCACCTGGACCGGGATGAGGGTGCCGGCCTCGACGAGGTCGTGGATGGCCTGGCGGGCGGCGGCGACGGGCAGGCGGAAGTAGTCACGCAGCTCGACCTCGGCGGCGACCGCCAGGCGCTGGGCCGCGATCTCGATCAGGCGGCGATGCGCCTCCTCGGGCTCGGGGGTGGGCGTGTGGAGCACCTCAGCGGGCAGGACGCGCTCGGGAATGTCGTAGAGCCGGGCGAACTGCGAGGTGCGGCCGGCCGCGGCGATCTCTCCAAAGTAGAACAACGCCTCGAGCACCTGCTTGGTGTCCGACCAGTTCCACCCCCACTGCACGGCCTTTGGCCGCTCGTCCTGCTCGATCTGCGCGGCGGTGACCGGGCCCTTCTCCCTGATCTCCTCCAGCACCCACTCGACCAGGTCGGGACGGCGCTTGTAGGCGGCGCGGGGGCCGCCCCAGATGCGGTCGGCCGCCTTCATCCGCCACCGCATCAACGGGTGCAGCTCGACCGGCAGCAGCGACGCCTCATGCCCCCAGTACTCGAAGAGCCACCTGGGCTGCCGGGAGCTGGCCCGGTCGAGGAGAGCGGTGTCGTACCCGCCGATGCGCGAATAGATCGGCATGTAATGCGCCCGCTGGAGCACATTGACCGAATCGATCTGCAGCAACCCGGTGTCGGCGACGGCGCGGCGCAGGTGCTTGCCGGTCACGGCCGCGGTGATCGTCCGCCGGGTGAAGCCCTGCGCGGCAAGCACGGCCCGGCGCACCTGGGGGGTCGTCAGCGTTTCCACGGTCGAGAACCTACAACTGAGGTACGACATCCATGTAAAGGGCGTGATCGGTGTACTTTCATGAGGTGACCGACGCTCACGCGCACGCCTACCCGCCGCCCGGTCGGATCGCCCGGCTGATGGCCAAGATGCGCACCCGCACCCCACGCTGGGCCGCGCCCCTGGCCGTGCTCGGCTGCATCGGGGCCTCGCTCGCCTATACGGAGTGGGTCGACCCGACCAACTCCAACGCCGACTCCATCCCCACTTGTCTGGTCCGGTTGACCACCGGCCTCGACTGCCCGGGATGCGGCGGCACGCGCGCGGCGTGGTACCTGATGCACGGCGACCTGCCCGCGGCAGCTCGCCACCACATGATGTTCGTCTTCGCCGTCCCGTTCGCCCTCTATCTCTATGTGGCCTGGGCGGGCCGGGTGGCCTTCGGCTGGAAGCTGCCGACACTGCGGATCAGCCCGCTGATCGGCGGGATCTTCATCGCCACATGGGCGCTCTTCATGGTGCTGCGCAACCTTCCCTGGGCCCCTTTCACATATTTCTATGTGTGAGCCCAGGGATGCGGGTCGCCAACTAAGCGGCAGCGACGCGGCGGAGGCTGATGTCGCCTGAGGCCGTGCGGACCTTGACCCGCAGGGCCGCGGTGCCGGGCGCCGGCTCGCCCGAGCCGTGCATGTTGAGGTCGCTGGTGGTGCGGCCGGAGGCGGTGCTCAGGTCGAGCCACACCCCGGTGCCCGCCGCCACGCCCACGCTGACGTCGCCGCTGGCGGTGTGCGCCTGGATCTCGTCCTTAAAGGCCACGCCGATCTTCACGTCGCCCGAGGCGGTCTTGGCTCGCACGCCTCCGTCGGCCCGCGCGACCTCGATGTCGCCGCTGGCGGTGGTGATGTCGGAGTCCTGCCCCGAGTGCTGGACGTTCATATCACCGCTGGCGCTGTGGGCGCGCAGGCTGCCACCGACCCACCCGACCCGCACGTCGCCGCTGGCCGAGTTGACCGACACCTCCTTCATCACCCGGTCGATGAAGATGTCGCCGCTGGCGGTGTGGACCACCGCGTCGTTGTAGACGCCGGTGCAGATGACGTCGGAGGAGGCGGTCTTGACGCTGAGCACGCTCTGGGCGGGCACCTTCACGGTGATGTCCAGTTTGGGCCACCGGAACACGGCCCATCCCTTTCCTCTGGGCACGTGGACGACGAGGTTTCTTCCCTCGAGGGCCACGCGGGTTTCTTCGGCGGCCTCACGGCTGGCGGTCGAGTTGTCATGAGGCTCCACCGACACAGTGATGACGTCATGCTCACCGGCGTCCACATTGAGCGCCCCACCCGTGGTTCGAATGTCGGCGTTGACCGGTCCTGGGCTGGCGAATTCGTAGTTCATCTCGTTCTCCTTGTGAGGGGTCGGTTCAGGCTTGGGCGAAACCGGTGAAGTTCTTGCCGAAGTGGGCTCGGGGCGGGGACGGCGGGCCCTGCAACGCGGTGGCGGCGGCGCGCACGAGCCACTGGTTGACCGACACGCCCTCGGCGGCCGCCTGGCGCTCGACCGCCTCTTTCAGCGGCTCGGGCAGGCGCAGGGTGAGGCGGGCGAGGTCACCCGACTCAGTGATCGGTGGCGGCGCCGGTCGCGTCGCGGGCTCCTGGTGCTGGGTGACGACAAGGTCGGCCTCGCGTCCGCGGAGCCGGACCTCCACCGTCGGTCCGTCGAGCTTCGTGGTGATCTCGGCGGTGGCGTCAGCGAGCACCTCGATGAGGCACAGGCGCGCCGAGGCGTCGAGCGCGGTGGACAGCAGGTCGGCGGTCTGCGCCACCTGCTCGCCGCCGGGCGCGGCGGCCGCGGCGAGATCCCGCCGCAAGGCTTCCAAGTACGGTGACAGGTCCATGACGTCACTATGGCATCAAATTGACGTCAAGTCAATGCCAATAGCGGCGTCAGCCCGGATGAGACAGCGGTGGGGGTAATGTGCCTGGTGTGACGGAACTGGTACAGCCCAAGGTGCAGCTCATCGCGTGGACCCACTTCGAACCACCGGCCGATGTGGTTTGGTCCACTGACGCCGACGGCGGTCAGGCGCTTGCGGAGTTCGCGGGGCGTGCCTGCTACCAATCGTGGTCGAAGCCCAACCCGTCCACGGCGACGAACGCCGGATACCTCAAACACATCCTGGAGGTCGGTCACCTGTCCGTGCTCGAGCATGGCACCGCCACCTTCTACTTCACCGGCGTGTCCCGCTCGTTCACCCACGAGCTGATCCGGCACCGCCATTTCTCGTACTCCCAGCTGTCCCAGCGTTACGTGCCCGAGCGTGACGCCGCGATGGTCGAGCCGGACGTGATCGCGGAGGATCCCGAGCTGCACAAGAGGTTCGTCGAGGCGGCGGAGGCGTCGGTCCGGGCGTACAACGAGCTGCTCGAGGGTCTGGAGGCCAGGTTCGCCGGCGTCGGCAACGCGACCCTGCGCCGCAAGCAGGCGCGGCAGGCGGCCCGTGCGGTGCTGCCCAACGCGACCGAGACGCGCATCGTGGTGACCGGCAACTACCGGGCGTGGCGGCACTTCATCGCCATGCGCGCCACCGAGCACGCCGACGTGGAAATCCGCGCATTGGCCGTGGAGTGCTTGCGACAGCTGCAAGACTTGGCACCGAGCGTTTTCGGTGACTTCAGCATCAACGAACTTCCCGATGGATCTTCCGTGGCGGCCAGCCCGTTCACCTGGGAGTCCTGAGAGCATAGAACATGAGGGGTCCTGAATGAGAGACCTGGAGCGGCCCTTCGGTCGCCTGCTGACGGCGATGGTGACGCCGATGCACGCCGACGGCTCGGTCGACGTGGAGGGGGCGGCGCGCCTGGCCGAGTACCTCGTCGACGAGATGGGCAACGACGCCCTCGTGATCAACGGGACCACCGGCGAGTCCCCGACGACCAGCGGGGTGGAGAAGGAGACCGTGCTGCGGGCCGTGCTCGAGGCGATCGGCGACCGGGCCAAGGTGGTGGCCGGGGTCGGCACGTCGAGCACGTACTACACCATCGAGCTGGCCAAGCAGGCCGAGAAGGTGGGCTGCCACGGCCTGCTCGTGGTAGCGCCGTACTACAACAAGCCTCCGCAGGCGGGCCTGATCGAGCACTTCACCGCCGTCGCCGACGCCACCGGCCTGCCCTCGCTGCTATATGACATTCCGCATCGCACGGGTGTCGCGATCGCGACTGACACCCTCGTCAAGCTGGCCGACCATGAGCGCATCGTGGGTGTCAAGGACGCCAAAGGCGATCTCACGGCTACGAGCTGGGTGCTGAAGCGGTCCGGCCTCGCCTACTACTCCGGCGAGGACGCGCTCACCCTTCCCATGCTGGCGGTCGGCGGGGTCGGTGTCGTCGGCACCTCGACCCACCTGACCGGTGCCTTGACCAAGAAGATGATCGAGGCTTATGACAACGGTGACATCGGCGGCGCGCTCACGCTGCACCGGCAGCTACTTCCGCTGTTCACCGGCATTTTCCGCACCCAGGGCACGATCCTGGTAAAGGCGGCCATGAAAGCACGTGGCCTGCCGGGTGGCCCCGTCCGCTCGCCGTTGGTCGACGCGACCGCGGCCGAGCTTGAGCAGTTGCGAGCCGACTGCGCCGAGGCCGGGCTGCCCCTTTAGCCGAATAAGGAGAGACTATTGACCGCTGAGCATTCTGAGCTGGGCGCTCCGCC
>Ga0075418_10010883_pt1 | contig 10176 bp, 7 predicted proteins | sample SoiMetdeltSBSDD2_FD_81776 | JGI IMG/M metagenome (GOLD analysis project Ga0075418, IMG submission 81776) | Bulk soil microbial communities from a Populus tree surrounding site in Tennessee, USA - Soil MetaG P. deltoides SBSDD2 | ecosystem: Environmental > Terrestrial > Soil > Tree plantation...
GTCGTCGCGGACGCGCCCGTCGCGGCGCAGGTAGGCGCCCATCTGGAGGTTCTCCTCGACGCTCATCGCCGGGAAGTTGCAACGGCCCTGCGGGACGTAGCTGAGACCACGCCGGAGCACCGCGGTCGGCGGGACACCGCCGATCTCGGCGGCGTCGAACCGGATCGTCCCCGCCCGGGGCCGCACCATGCCGAACACCGTCCGCAGCAGCGTGGACTTGCCGGCACCGTTGGCGCCGATGATCCCCACCACCTCGCCGTGCTGCACATCGAAAGAGACGTTTTGCAACGAATGCCGCTCGTTGTGGCGCGGCTGGCCGGAGAGCAGCTCATAAAGCCGATCGACTGGCCGAGCGTAGAGCTTATAGGTCTTGCTGACGCTTCTGACCGATATCGCCACCGACCTTGCTCGGGTGTTTCCGGAAGATGCGGCAGGCATTGGAGGCTCGAGGTCGGCATCCGCGATCGGAAAAGCACTGCTCTTGAGCATCTTAGTTCAGCGCTTCCTGGCCAAGATGTGGTCAGCGCCCTTGTGCGGCTTTGCGGCATTTAGGAAGACCGGCTCAGAAAAGCCATTGGCGGAACACCAGCCCTCCAGCGTGGCTTCATCGATCGCCCAATTGTAGAAGATACGCAGCATGTCCTGGTAGTTGATAGCGTTCTCTCGATCGTTCGCGGTAAGTTCCTCGAGGAATGCGGAGCGCTCTTCCAGTCCTTTGAGCTCCCGATGATAGCGGCGGCGGGATCGGAGCACGAACTCAGAGGCGTGATAGGTGGGGGCATACGCCATGCAGTATAGTTGCCCGCCCCGTTTCTCCGTGCTGGCGTTATTCTCAAAGATCAACCGGGGATCGTGTGTGCACATGATAGCCCTCCAACCAGCATGACGTGGAATGCAGCGTGCAGGTCCTCCGGTTTCGAAATGGATGTCGAACAAATTCAGTTTTCTGGTATCGCTACGAAGCCGCAGGGGGCGTTCAAGGTCCCAAGGTGCACCGCGGAGAAGCCGCTTGCCCAAAAAGTGGGTGGCGCTCGCTCGCAAGCCGGGCCAAGGCGTGCGAGCGTTTCTAATGCCACGGAACAGTCTAGAAAGTCCAGTGAAGGCTGCCAATATCTGCCGCCAGTTTATGTCGTAAGCACACGAGTTGTCCGGGGTAGGTAGCACACGAGTTGTCCGGTTTTGATCCCTTGCGCGGGAGCGGGGGCGATGAACCGGACGACGTGGCTACAGGACCGCAGGATGCTGAAGTTTCGGGATGTTTTGAGCCGCTGGGAGCGAGCGAGCTGTCGATGCTGGAGGCGGCAGAGATTCTCGGGTGCTGGGAGCGGCGGTTTTGGCGCTACCGAGCGCGCTACGGGAGGGACTGGTTGACCGTCGGCCGCGCAAGCGTCAGCCAAGCGGGGTGCCGGTCGATCGGATCACGTGGATGCTTGCGCAGTGCCGGACGTACTACTTGGGCTGGACCGTTAAGCACTTCCACGAGCATCTGCAACAACGGCACGGCTTGTCTGGGGCCATGGCCATACCTGGACCAAACGCAGCTGCATGCCGCTGGCCTGGTAGAGCGTGCGCCACGACGGGGTCGACCTGGTGGCGGCGATGGACGACGCCACCAGCGAGGTCTATTCGGCCTTTCTGGTGGAGGAGGAAGGTACCGCAACGAGCTTCCGGGTGCGGCGAATAGGCCGGAACATGCTCGATCCCAAGCTGCGCCAGCGCGCCCGACCGACCTAGGCGAGCCCATCCTTGCGACAGCCCCCGCCCGCCTGCGGCAGACCCTGAGCGGCAAACACCTCAAGCAGCGAGGCCAAGGACCGCCGTACGAGGACCTAGTTCGTCAGATCGCCACATACCGCGTCGCACTTGACAAGCGGCTCCGAAGTCGGTTGGTGAAAAATACACGTGATGATCGGCGGATCCGGTCCGATCGAGCTGGAGGCCGCTCAATATTTGAAGTTGCGGGAGGCGAGCTGACCTCGGCTTTCCCTTTGCAGGACTCACCCGTTGTGCGCATAGCTACGTCTTATGGCGCCGTTGTCGCCAACTGTGGAATCAATGTCCAGAACTGGTACTGCGTGCCACACACGGAACGGAGCGGGTTTGATGGGCGAGATATCCGGAAGTCTCAATCGCACCAAAGGTACCGCTGACATGCAGGTGGGGCACGCGCTGCCGCTCGAAGAGCTTGCACGGCCAATGGTGATGGACGTTCTTGAAGAGGAAGTTGAGGAGAGAGAGGGGCACTTGCAGAGCCAGATCGCACGGCAGCGGGAGCGCTTTGTGGATCTCGGGCGCCAATTGGCTGATTACGAATCCGCGTTAGCCGATCTTCGGCGTAATCTCTCTGAACAAAGTACTGGGCCTACCGACTTTCAGCGACAACCAACGGAACGCGAGACCGCCCTCACAGATATGATCGAGAGATTTCGCCGGGAACTGGAACAAGAGGCGGCGCGAATCACTAACCTTCAGCAGGAAATCGCCGCACATCGCGAGCGCACGAACCCGAACGGTATGTTCGACGGTCATCCCTTAACGATTTTGGCCCGGAGCTACCGGCGGGATCCTTGGTGGCCGGAGTTGGAATCGATCCGCCGCATCTCCATGCTTCACTCCGAGACGCTGTACGTTCTGCGGTGCTGCGCGGCCCGGGTGAAGAACGCGATTGTAGAGGTCGGACCATACATTGGTGGGTCCACCATCGCATTGGGGCGCGGCGTTCAACTTAGCGGCGCCGGTCCTTTGATCTCCGTCGAGTTGGGAGGTTCATACCCCGAGCACAACGTGCCCACGAACGACATTATTGCGGACCTCAAGCGGAACCTTGAGGCATACAGGCTTACGGATGTCGTGCACATCGTACAAGGTTCCTCGAGCGACCCGGTGATCGAAGCTGAGGTGAATCGGACTCTTGCGGGTCGACCGATCGACCTTCTGTTTCTTGATGCCGACGGCAACGTCGAAAGAGATTTCAATCTGTACGAGACGCGGCTCAGTCCCGGTGCGATACTCATTTTTGACGACTATAGGGCCGAAGGTGCCCCTGACAAGGAGACCATTGTGAGATCGTGGGTAGACCAAGCCGTGGCCTCTGGATTAGTCGAAGATCTCGGGATCTATCGCTGGGGCACCTGGGTGGGACGATACTGGCAGAGGAGCAGTAAGCAAACCGGGATTAATTCTCAATTGAAAACTTAGACGCTGCGTTTCGAGCGAGCGCCAACCGCACGAAGAGGACTCACGAACGGGAGTGGATGAGAACGATCCATCGTCTCTCGGAGTCAATTATCTTCCTGCTGATGAAGCCGCGATCGCCCCCTTCCTGCTAGCGCTGGCGGTCTTCCATTTGCTGGTCAGCGGCATTATCGAGGCCTGTCGGTTGATTCTGAGCGGGACGCCGCTGAATGACAATCCGCCACCTCCGGACCACGCTCGTTTCCTAACCCCCTGCACTGGATGCTTTAAAGTGGACATGGTCGAAAACTAACGGGTCCATAGGACGAATTCATGGTGCGTGTTAAGAGGTCCCAAAATGATCGATCGCTTGCCCGCGCGGTTAGGATGCTGACCATGTCAAGTTAGGCTCGCGCGAGTAAGCGGGTGGCACGGGCCAAATCGCTTGCCAGAGGCTGGCAACGGACGTTCCCCCGCTTGCGCATGCTGCGGCTGGTAGAGAATATCGTGCATGATATCGCCCGCCGTTGGTGTCTCATCCCTGGAGCCAGCCGATGTCGTACCCACGAAATGAGCAAACTATCGCTAATCCCCAAAATGAAATACGCTACAGTTTCGGCAAGAACTGGGCCGAGTTCATTGAGAAAAACTTCAGCGAGCAAATTGTGGAGGAGTCACGCAAGCACCTGGCGGCCTTCATTCGGACGGATTCGTTGGCAGGGTCGAGATTCCTTGACATCGGCTGCGGGTCGGGGCTGCATTCGCTTGCGGCCTATCGAATGGGCGCAGAGCGGATCGTCAGCTTCGATTATGACCAGGATTCTGTGGCAACGACAAAAAAGATCCGCGAACATGCGGGCGCCCCGGCGAATTGGACGGTAATGGAGGGATCCGTTCTCGATAAGGCATTTATGGAGTCGCTCGCGAAGGCGGATATTGTCTATTCGTGGGGCGTCTTGCACCACACGGGCGACATGTGGACCGCGGTGCGAAATGCCACCATGCCCTTGGAACCCGACGGCCTCCTTTATATAGCACTCTACTCATCAGATAACTACGTAGATCCTCCACCTGAGTACTGGCTCAAGGTCAAGCACGATTACAACCGCTCGGGCGCGATCGGCAAACGCTTAATGGAATTGCGGTATGCGATGCGACACCTGATTATTCCCGAGCTCGTCAGTGGGCATAATCCGCTCCAGGTGATGCGAAAATACGGCTCGCGCGGCATGAGTTACTGGACCGATGTCAAGGATTGGCTGGGCGGCTATCCAATGGACTTCGCAAGCCTCCAACAGACGGAGGTGTTCTGCAAGAACGAGCTCGGTCTGGACCTAGTCAATGTCCTTACCGGCCAGGGATGCACGGAATACCTGTTCTGCAACCTGAAGCAGAACCCGCATTGGCGCTCAGTAGTGGATCTCCGCACACTCATTCCTCTACACGGACCCTTTCACCACAATGGTGGCAACGCCTATGCGATAGCGCTGCCACAATTGCAATCCCAAGCCGACGGCCCGGAAGCGCCGCGCCGGTCCAAGCTGATGCTGTATGAGGATAGGCGTATGCTCGGCCTTGCGCACAGCATGCATGATCACATAGTGAGATTCGGCAAAGGCCGATTTTCACATTACGGGCCTAATCTGTATTTATCGGCGAGCGACAATACGGATCCGAACACGAACGGTCGGCTTTACGCGTATTGCGAAGAGTTTTAATTTCCTAATTTCGACAGTTTGCTGCGGTTTTTCTCACGGCGCCATGGCGTGGTAAAACTTGTCGCGGGAAGGAGGCCGCCGAGCAGCGCATAGCGGATTGGGCTAGCGTCTGAACGCCTGCAAATCCGGCCGTCCCCTAAGCCCGCTGCTGAGCATGCTGGCCCAGATGAAATTGGCAACTTCGTTGGGATGTCCTTCCCATCGCGAAATGTTCATGGAGTGGCCGTGATACCGACGATAATAGTCTTCGGTCTCAATCACTTCTGCTCCAGCCGTCGCGAGCGCGCTTTCGGCGATCTTGGCGATGCGATAACCGCGTTGTCCGTATATCGGAAATTGATCGATAACCATGCCCACCAGAGGAGGCAGCCCGGCAGCTCGGACGACACGGTTCATCTCTGCAACGTCGCTTGCAAAGCGCAGCTGGTATCCGTCGAAGTCCGCCAGGATGTCATCGAAAAAGTCTGCTCGCAAATGCAGCCGGCGCCGGGCTGCGTCATACTGCTCACTCAAGAAGGCACCGGCGCGTGTGTGTCGAATGAACGCGTTCTTGAGTGCTTCCGGAGCCGGGAACGGATAAGCGGCATTGTCGCTGTACTGGCCGCGGCCGGATGGCAAGAAATCGTTTAGGCACACGCTGTAAACTACCAGGTCCGGCTTCAAGATAGGAAGATATCTCCGGGTCAACCGCAAGACATCTTCGGACTGGCGGCCATCAATCCCGAGGTTGAGAACCTCGATCCTGTATTGCTGATTCAGCCACTGATTGAGAAGGTTGGTAAATCTCCCTTCCGCGGCCAAGCCGTCGCCGTAGGTGAGACTGTCCCCGACGACAATGATCCGGTAAACGTCTTCTTGCTTGTCGGGAAAAGGACGAGCCCAACGCATTCCATCGGAGTTGTACACGTGCAGCACGCCATGCCAGTAGTTCGCACGGACAGCTCCAGCTACCGTTGTCGCTCGACGCTTCCATGATTCAGGCATGCTGATCACGTCCTGCCGGCTTCTTGCTGCCGCAAGAATGTCTGGCGGAATTACGACTTTATGGATCGACGACGCCGGTGGCGGAGGAGCAATGACCGAAGCTGGCGGAGAGGCGTGAACCGTATGGGTAGAAGCGGTCACCCACAGAAATGCCTCTAGCCCCAGAACTGTCAGCGCGATCGAGCACACAACCAAGACAACGTTTGCACATGCCGAAATCACCCGCGACATCCAATTCTCCGCCCGTTAACAGCCTCGAGAGCTGATCAGAAGAAACCAATCATGATTGGTTCGCGACACGCATGTATTAAAGCCGATTGACCTCGCAGCCTGAAACGATACCTTCATGTTACCAGAGATCGCGCCACGCCGAATTCCAACCACCTTCGCGACGGCACCGACGCAGGTTCCATTCACCAAGAGAATCTCTCTTCCTTGTACGAGTCGTTGTTCGTTCAATTGTGTTCTTGCCTACCCGGACGGCTACTTTCTGCGTCCGATCTTCCTCTCGAGTCCTAGCTCCTGTTCGGTCTGCGCGCAGCCGCAGGCGCGGGATCAATGCGTTCGAGGTGCTGGAGATTGGGACCGGTTGGCTCGCCAACAAGCTGTGCCGAAGCCGAGCTCCTTTCCGGAGCGCGGGCTGAGAGCGGAATTCCAATTCTGAAGCCGAGCGCGCGCAGCAACAGTCGCGCGCAAGGTTATCGATCCTGTTGTGCTGTCAATATCCATAGATCTTCATCGTCTGGGAAGTCATGCGGGCGACTCCGAATTGCTCACGGACAAAAACTGGTCCACGATTGCGGGCTTCGGCCAGAAGGATTGGATTCCCGTGGAGACCTACAATTTGCCTCGCAACATCGCTCGCCCGGTCCGATGCGACCACCCAGCCCGTTACTCCCGGCTCGATCGCTTCCTTGGCACCACCAACATCGGTGGTCACAACAGGCGTTCCCACCCATTGTGCTTCTAGCAGCACATTGGGAAGGCCCTCTCCCCGGGAGGTGAGGAGCAGCACGTCCATCATCGACATCACGCACGGAACCCGGTCAGTGACCCCAGCCAAGACGAGCCGATCGTCCAGACCAATCTGTTTAGCTTTACGTTGGATTTGGTCCTGCATCCGCCCTTGCCCAAAAATTACGAACCACGCACCATCGATCTCTCGTGTTAGAAGAGCTGCCGTTTCGATCCAAAGCAGCGGGCGCTTTTCCTCCTCTAACCGGAACACGCCGCCGACGACAAAAGCATCGGCCGGTATCCCGAACGAATAGCGAAGACTCGCTGCCGCGTCCGGGGACAACCTGCCCTGCGTTCCGAAATCAAGGGCGTTATGGATGACGCCGATACGGGAGGGAGGAATGCCGATCCAATCCGCGTAGTCATTGGCTCCCGCATGGCTGTTGTTGATGAGAGTGACGGTTGGAGCCTGAGCGAGCGCTCGATACACGGCGTCCATATAAGGCTGATAGAACGCGAAGTGACTGGGATTGATATTTCGGCCGGATAGGATGACCTTGGGGACACCGGCAAGAACCGCCGCAGGCCCGGCGCGTACGTTATCCCAATCGAGCCAGGCGTGCACAACTTCAGGTCTACATTCTGTGAATTCCCAGTACAGATCGGAGATGTCGAGTGCAAGACCAACAGGCATGAATCGCCCGATGTGCCTGAGCGGAGGCGGCATGCTCGAAAAATCGATGGTTGTCGTTCGCCGCCTGATCTCACGAACCTTGGCACCCGTTGCAGCGACGGCGGGGAGATAAAAATCGTACCGGTGCTTGGTTCCGGACGCGAGATGGTGACAAAGGAGCTGAACGCTCTCCAAGTTCTGACGACATAAACCTTCCAGCGTGTACACCAATTGGCGTTCCGCTCCACCCGGTTGAAGGTTTCCGCAGACATGCACCACGCGACGCTGCACCGTGTTCGCGGGAGCTTCGACCGCCTGAAGCATGCGCTCGAATACGCGCTTGGGGTACATCCCTTGCGGGCCTGCCGGGCCGGCAAGGCGAGATGCCAATTCGATGGCGTCGGGCCGCAACAGTGTCACAAAGCGGAACGCGACGCGACGTGCCCACCATGAAAGAGCGCGTGCCTTGTCCAGCGAGTATTGCGCAGCACGTACTAGAGGTCGGGCTCGGTAATGCAGGTCGCCAATGACGGTCAACGGTACTGATACCCACGAGACGGCTACGCGCACGCGCAGACTGACCACGCCACGCCGGAATGCTTCCCGCAGCATCTCCTTGGTCATCAGGCGCCATGGTCCGACGAAATAAATGTGAGTCGATCGCTCCGGCAGACTCCAGTGCCCCGGCTCCCAATAGTAGCCAACCCGCGGGTCTTGGGTCAGATCCTGCGGGAGCAAACTCTCTGCGGCGTTGTCTTTGCTGCCGACCGATTCGATACGCGGGTCGGTGAGCAGTTTCCGCAGCGTTTCGGGCTCGGGACTGTAACTGAGGAAAACACAAACCGGCGTAACGCCGCGCTGCTCTGCGTCCGTCAGAGCGGAAGTGATCAGAACGTCAGGCATATCGTCGAGATGGCGGATGAATAACGTCTTGTGGATGCAGTATAATCTTTTTGCTATCTTTAGTAGTGGCAAGAATAGTCTCAGACTGCCGGCAATCTTGGACCGTTCAGCCTTCATGGCCCTTACCAGATGCCCGACTCTCATCGTCTGTCATAGCTTTCGCCCGACGCCTGGCTGGGAGCGGTATTTGTGTCCAATTGACTGCGCGACACGAGCCGGAAGGCTTCGTACCTCATGGCGGAGAGCGGTCCGTAGCATTGCAATCGTCATCAGACAACATGGCCAGACGAAATAGATGTGTGTCGACCACTCCGGCAGATGTGACGCCCACCGCGAGCTCAGCAGTCTAGCAATGTCGCGTAGATTTGCGCAAAGCGTTGCTGCATGCGTTCGAGCGAATAGCTCTCGACAATCCGAGCGCGCGCCCGCGCGCCCCGCTCCGTCCGCCGCTCGCGTGATTCACGCATCAAGGCGCGAATCGCATCGGTGAATGCCACGGGATCGCGCGGTGGGACAACCATGCCGGCATCGCTAACGATGAGCGGCACATCGCCGACGGCCGTGGCGATCGGCGGCAGCCCGCACGCCATGCCTTCGGCCAGCGCGTTAGAGAATCCCTCGCCGAAGGCCGAGCTGGACACCACGAAGTCGGCGGCGCCAAGCAGGCGTGCCACATCGCTGCGTCGTCCCAGGCGATGAACATTCGCCGCCGGCGGCAGAGATTCCGTTCCGGCACCGATCATGAGGGCCCGCACTTCGGGAAGTTTTGCCATCACCCGAAGAAAACCCGCGTGATCCTTCATCGGATCAAGGCGCGCCACATGGGCGAGCACGATCGCGTCTTCGGAAATTCCAAGCTCCCCTCGCACCGCGGCCCGCGCTGCCGCGTCCGGCTTGTATTGGTCGACGTCGATGCCGTTGGGCACGATTTCGGCACGGCGCGGCGCATAGCCCAAGGCGCGGTGCGCCTCCATTCCGGCCGCCGAATTGGCGATGACCAGATCGGGAAAGGACGACAGCCTCACGCACGCGCCGACCACTAGGCGAAGCAGGCGGCCGTATTGGCTCAAGTCGAGGTTCGAGCAGCGAATATTCCAGGCCAGCCGCGTCGCGCCGCGCCGGCCCGACAATGCCAGCGCCAGGAGCGCCGCCAGGTCGCCGTGATACATCCAGCCTTGCACGATGTCCGGCTGCATTTTCGCAATGAGGCGCGCCAAGCCAATCATCCCCGCAAAGAAACTGACTGGATTGCGAAAATTGTGCTCGATCACGGTAATGCCGGCGGCGCGCAGGCGTTCGGCCAGGAAGCCGTCCGGCTGCAGGCTGACGATGATGGTCTCCTCGGCGAGCCCGGGTTTGGCAGTGACAAGCCGCACCAGAATGGTCTCGGCGCCACCGACATAGAGATCCGTGATGACGTGCAGAATGCGGCGCGGACGCATCAACCCCACTTCTCGCGCCACGCTTCGAGCATCAGCACCGTCCACAGCGGATACTGCCAATTGCGCGTTCCCGCGAGGTGCTCATGCCAGGCCTGTTGAACCGGTTCCGGCCGCACCAGGCCGCCGGCGGCAAGACGCGGGGGGGCCAAGAGCTGTTCCGCCCAGTCCCGCAGCGGCCCGCGGATCCAGGCGCCGATCGGCACACCGAACCCCATCTTGGGACGCTCAAACAGCGCCTCCGGAACGCTGCGGCCGAGGAGCCGGCGCAGGAGCCACTTGCTCTTGCCGTTCTGGACCTTCAGCCGCGGCGACAGGCTCCAGGCAA
>Ga0075418_10010885_pt1 | contig 10175 bp, 8 predicted proteins | sample SoiMetdeltSBSDD2_FD_81776 | JGI IMG/M metagenome (GOLD analysis project Ga0075418, IMG submission 81776) | Bulk soil microbial communities from a Populus tree surrounding site in Tennessee, USA - Soil MetaG P. deltoides SBSDD2 | ecosystem: Environmental > Terrestrial > Soil > Tree plantation...
AGAATCAGCCTCTTCTTATCAGCAGCCACAGGAAAAAGGGCCCTCCGAGCATCGCCGTGACAACACCGACCGGCACTTCGACGGGCGCGAGGATGGTGCGTGCCACCAGGTCGCACGCGACGAGGAACGACGCGCCGAAGAGCGCCGATGCCGGCAGCACGATCCGGTGATCGACCCCTGTCATCAGCCGCACCAGGTGCGGCACGACAATGCCGACGAACCCAATCGGGCCAGCCAGCGAGACGGCCGCGCTCGTCGCGAGCGCGGAGCCGACAAAGGCCAGCCGCTGCGTCCGGCCGACGTCGACACCGCGGGTGGCGGCGATGTCGCTGCCGACGCTCAACAGGTTCAACGACGAGGGCAGCGCCGCGAAGATCAGGAATGCCATCACCACGAGCGGCAGGGTCCCCACGATCGGACCAAAGCTGCCGACGTCGAGGTCGCCCATCATCCAGCGCAGCGTCCGGTACGCGTCGGTGAAATCCGCCATGTACTGAACGAACAGGATCAACGCCGAGAAGAACGCGTTCAGCGTCACCCCCGCGAGCAGCAGGATGGACGTGGACATGGCCCGTCCGGGCCTCGTCGCCAGGGCATACACGATTGCACCGGCGACGAATGCGCCGCCGAGGCTCGCCAGCGGCACCGGCGACAGGGGGCCGAGCGTCAGCGCCCCGCCGAACGAGATGACGAGGATGGCGCCGAGCGCCGCGCCCGCAGAGACGCCGAGGGTGAACGGCGTCGCCAGCGGATTCCGCAGTAGCGCCTGGAGCACCACGCCTGCCGCCGCGAGCGTCGCCCCGACCACCGCGCCGGCCAGCACGCGCGGCATGCGCGCGACGAAGAAGATCTGCGCGTCCACGTTGTCGACGAAGGGAATCGACCGATCGAATACGCGCGTGAAGCTGATCGGTGTGCTGCCGACCAGCGGCGCCAGCAGGCAGGTCGCGATGGCAAGGCCGCCGTAGGCCGCCAGCGTCATCGCCAGACGCATCCGGATTGGCCGCGGCCGGGCGGCGACGCGTGGAAGCGTGGACTCGGACACCGTCATGGCGACCGCCGAATCGGGACAACCGTCAGGTGACCCGCCGCTTCGTGGAAGCGCACATCTGCTTCGACGTTGTACAGCTGCTGCACCAGCGCGCCGGTCAGCACACCGCGGGTCGGTCCCTGCGCGAGCACGCGGCCCGCGCGCAGGAGCACCAGGGAGTCGCACAGCGACGCGGCCAGATTCAGGTCGTGCGTCGCGAGCACCATCGTGACGCCGCGGTCCCGATTGAGCCGCGCCATCAGCGCCGCGACTTCGAGCTGATACGCGAGATCGAGAGACGCCGTTGGTTCGTCAAGCAGCAGCACGTCTGGAGACTGCGCCAGCGCACTGGCAATCACGACCCGCTGCTTTTCGCCGCCGCTGAGCGTCGCGTACGGCCGGGAAGCAAGATGCGCGGTGCCGGTGGCTGCAAGCGAGTCCTGCGCGATAGCAATGTCGTCGGGCCCCTCGAGCTCGAAGACGCCGAGATGCGGGTGGCGTCCCATCAATGTCATCTCGAGCACGCTGTAGTCGAACGCAGGATGAGTTTCCTGCGGCACGACCGCGACCTGCCGCGCAAGCTCGCGACGGGGAATGCCGCGCAGCGAACGGCCGTTCAGCGCGACCTCGCCCTGGTCCGGCTGCAGCACCCCAGCCATCAATCGAAGCAGCGTCGTCTTGCCGCACCCGTTCGGACCGAGAAGGCCGGTTAACGACCCTCGTTGGACGGCGACGGAAACGTCGTGCAGCGCAAACGCGCCGGCGGCGTGGTGCGCGTCGTACTTGAATGAAACGTGTTCGACAGTGAGTGACATCGTCTCCTGCCGGCGTCCTTCGCGCCGCAAAGGGGACAGGCGCCGGGGCAGGTGTCCTGGCTCGCTCGCCGTAGCCCGAAGGGCGAAGGCGGCTTACAGTGGCGGGACCGCGTGGGCATCGCACCCACTTCCCCTGTTCACCCGGCGGTGTCGGTTTGAGACGCGCAGTATAGCACGCTAGAATTTCGGAAGGCTTTCAGTGAAAACACGAATCCAGGGCGCCGGCCTTGCCGATATCGGCGATAAGCTCGAGGCGGGCGAACGCCTCAGCTTCGAGGACGGCGTGCGCCTGTTCGACTGCGACGATCTGCTCGCCGTTGGAACGCTCGCGAACCGCGAGCGCGAGAAGCGCCATGGCGCGCGCACCTACTTCAATTACAACCTGCGCCTCGAGCCGACCAACGTCTGCGTGGCGAGCTGCCTGTTCTGCTCGTTCGCGCGATTGAAACCGACCGACGCCGCCGCGTACACGATGTCGCTCGAACAGGCCTGGGACAAGCTGCGTCGCCGCGAGCATCAGCCGTTGACAGAGCTGCATATCGTCAACGGCCTCAATCCCGAGCTCCCGTTCAGCTATTACACGGACCTGCTGCGAGGATTCAAGACGATCCGTCCCGGGATCCATCTCAAGTGCTTCACCGCGGTGGAGATCGCGTTCTTTGCCGATCTCTATGGCATGACCGACGAGCAGGTGCTGCGCGAGCTGATTGAGGCGGGGTTGGATTCGCTGCCGGGCGGCGGCGCAGAGATCTTCGCGGAGCGCGTCCGCAGGAAGATCTGCCACGACAAGTGCGGCGCCGACAGGTATCTCGACATTCACCGGATCGCGCATCGTCTCGGCATGAAGACCAACGTGACGATGTTGTACGGACATATCGAGACAGCCGCCGAACGTGTTGATCACATGCTGCGCGCGCGGGCGCTGCAGGACGAGACCGGCGGGTTCCAGGCGTTCATCCCGCTGGCGTTTCATCCCGACAACAACCAGATGCGCAAGCTCCCCGCTCCGAGCGCGGCGGAGACGCTGAAGGTGCATGCGGTGTCAAGGCTGATGCTTGACAACATTCCGCACATCAAAGCGTTCTGGATTGCGACCGGAGTGGACGTGGCGCAGGCGTCGCTGTGGTTCGGAGTCGACGACCTGGACGGCACCGTCCAGGAGGAGAAGATTTACCATATGGCCGGGTCGCCGACCCCGGAAGGGCTGAGCATGAGTCAGCTGACCGCGCTGGTCCGGGCCGCCGGCCGCGAGCCGCTCGAGCGCGACACGTTTTACAACGTAAAAGACACCATTTCCGTCTGAAACCGGCAGACCTGTCGGTCGCGCTCTCGAGACGCTATAATTTCTCCAGGTCCAAATTCCGCAGGGCAGATAGCCCAAGTGCGGGGTTTGGCCTTTTTCACGTCCAGACTTTGCGAAAAGTTTCACAACGTCGGACGTAAAGCTGAACCGATGGCGTCCATCATTCCGTTGCTGACCGAGTTCGAGAAGACTCAAATCTCCGAGCGCCAGGCGCTCCCGGAGCAGTATCTCGGTCTGTCTGACGCGGAGATGGATGCGCGGATTACCGCAGCACGCCGGACGCTCGGCACGCGCCTGCTTATTCTCGGGCACCACTACCAGCGCGATGAAGTGATCAAGTTCGCCGACGCCACCGGCGATTCGTTCCGCCTTGCCCGTCAGGTCGCGGCGCATCCGGACGCCGATTACATCGTCTTCTGCGGCGTCCACTTCATGGCGGAAAGCGCCGACGTCCTCGCCGCCCCGCACCAGCAGGTCATCCTGCCGGACCTCGCGGCCGGCTGTTCGATGGCCGACATGGTCGCGCCCGACCAGCTCGAAAACTGCTGGGAAGAGCTGACGCAGATGGGCGTCGCTGATGGTCCGGCTAAAGCCGGACACTACGACCCTAGTGTTCGCCACGACCCTAGTGTTCGCCACGACCCTAGTGTCCGCCACGACCCTAGTGTCCGCCACGACCGTAGTGTCCGCCACGACCGTAGTGTCCGCCACGACCGTAGTGTCCGCCTTCAGGCGGACCAAGATCGCAAAGCCGGCGTCGTGCCGGTGACGTACATCAATTCCGCCGCCTCGATTAAGGCGTTTGTCGGCGAGCGCGGCGGCCCCGTGTGCACGTCATCGAACGCCGCCGCGACGCTGCGCTGGGCGTTCGCGCGCGGTGAGAAGGTGCTGTTCCTGCCCGATCAGCATCTCGGGCGCAACACCGCGTTCAAGATGGGCATCCCGCTCGACGAGATGGTCGTTTGGGACCCGAACGAGATCTACGGCGGCCTCGATCCCGACCAGGTGGCGAAAGCGAAGATGATCCTGTGGAAGGGCCACTGTTCCGTCCACACGCGCTTCTCGGTCGGACAGATTGAGGCGATCAGGAAGCAGCACCCCGGCGTCCGCGTGATCGTTCATCCGGAGGTGCCGTGGGACGTCGTGCAGGCGGCGGACGACAGCGGCAGCACGGAATACATCATCAAGACGGTGGCGAACAGTCCCAGGGGTTCGATCTGGGCGGTTGGCACCGAGGTGCACCTCGTCAATCGCCTTGCGAACCAGCTCGCGCCCGATCAGACGGTACTGTCGCTCGATTCCTTCGGCTGCCTGTGCTCGACGATGTTCCGCGTGTCACCGAATCACCTGCTCTGGATTCTGGAAGAGCTGGTTGACGGCCGCGTCCACAACCGCATCGTCGTAGCGGACGAGCAGAAGCACTGGACCAAGGTCGCGCTCGACCGGATGCTGTCTATCCAGTAACGTTTCGAAGTACCATCGGGGTTTCTCCGAGGAGGAGGACCGATGGCGCACGAACTCCCCAAGCTTCCCTACGACTTCGCTGCACTCGAACCGCATATCGATGCGCAGACGATGCAGATTCACCACGGGAAGCATCACAACACCTACGTCACCAACCTGAACGCGGCGCTCGAGAAGCATCCGGACCTGCAGTCGAAGAGCGTGGACGACCTCTGCCGGGGGATCAACAGCGTTCCCGAGGACGTGCGGACGGCCGTCCGTAACAACGGCGGCGGCCACTGGAACCATTCGCGGTTCTGGACGTGGATGGCGCCGAAGGCGGGCGGCGCGCCGACCGGCAAGATCGCCGACGCGATCAACAGCTCATTCGGCGGCTTCGACGCGTTCAAGGAGCAGTGGGGCAAAGCCGGCGCCGGCCGATTCGGCAGCGGCTGGGTGTGGCTGCTCAACGACGGCGGCAAGCTGTCGATTACCAGCACGCCGAACCAGGACAATCCGCTGATGGAAGGGAAGACGCCGATCCTCGGCCTCGATGTCTGGGAGCACGCCTACTACCTGAAATACCAGAATCGCCGGCCCGACTACATCACGGCATGGTGGAACGTGGTGAACTGGGCGGAGGTGAACAAGGCGCTGTGATGCCGGGTCCGCTTCGCGGAACCCCGCCTACGTTCCAAATCGTGAGTAGGGCGAGTTCCGCGAAGGGGACCCGCCTTACCGCGTAGCCGGCACGCGCGGGACGTCCGACAGCGCCCAGGCCGTCAGCGTCGTGCCGGCCGGCACCAGCACCTGCTGCCGGCCGTCCAGCATGTACGTGATCGCCGACGTGCCGTGCAGCGCCGACCCCATCTGAAACCTCCACAGGAACTTTCCGCTGCGGGCGTCGATGGCGAGGAAATTTCCCTCCGCATCTCCGCTGAAGATCAGTCCTGAGGCGGTCGACAGCAGGCCCGACGTGGACGGCGAGATGTACTCGAACTCCCAGCGACGCTCGCCGGTCGCCGGATCGAGGGCGCGCAGCGCGCCATAGGCGCGATAATCCGGACCTCGTGCCCGCTGGCCCGCGCCGCCGGTGAACCGCTCGCCGGGCACGTACTCCTGCCGCCACGCGTAATACGTGGCACAGACCTCGCGGGCGTTGACGAAGAACAACCGCTGCGCGGGATCGTAGGAGGGCGGCCAGAAATTGGTGGCGCCGGTGACGTCCGGGCAGGTGAGCGAACCCTTCTCGTCGGGCACGTTGCCGGGCAGCACGACCGGCCTCCCGTCCGCGCCCACCTCTTTTGCCCATGTCGTCACGACGAAGGGCTTCGCCACGAGCAGCTTTCCGTCCGTCCGGTCGAGCGTGTAAAAGAAGCCATTCCGGTTGGCCAGCATGACGACCTTCCGCGGCTGGCCGCCGATCGTCAGGTCGGCTAGCACGGGAACCTCGGTCGCATCCCAGTCGTGCAGGTCGTGCGGCGTGAACTGGTAATGCCAGCGCAGTTTGCCCGTGTCGGCATCGAGGGCGACGATCGAGTCGCTATAGAGGTTGTCGCCCTTCCGGCTCTCGCTGTGATAGTCGGGTCCCGGGTTGCCGATCCCGTAATACAGCAGGTTGAGCTCGGGATCGTAGGCGCCGGTGACCCATACGCTGGCGCCGCCGGTCTTCCATGAGTCGCCGGCCCAGGTGTCGTGGCCCGGCTCGCCAGGCCCGGGAATCGTGTAGAAGCGCCAGGCCTGCTTGCCGGTCTTCGCGTCATAGGCATCGATGAATCCGCGGATCCCGTACTCGCCGCCCGCGACGCCAACGATGACCTTGTCCTTCACGACCAGGGGGGCGATGGTCGAAGCGTACCCCTTGGTGTAGTCCTCGAGCGTCGCGTCCCACACGATTGCACCTGTCTTCATGTCGAGCGCGAGCAGGTGCGCATCGAGCGTCGTCATGAACAGGCGGTCGCCGAGGACGCCGAACCCCTTGTTGACGAGACCGCAGCACGCCGTCAACGATCCGGTCGCAGGCAGTTCGCGGCGGTAGCGCCAGATCTCGCGGCCGCTGCGCGCGTCGATCGCCCAGGCCATGTTGAGCGGCCCGGTGACGTACAGCACGTTGTCGCGGAGCAGCGGCGTCGTTTCAAACCGGCCGGGCGTGTCGGTCTGGAACACCCACTGCGGCGCCAGGCGGCCCACGTTCTCAGGCGTGATCTGCGTCAGCGGACTGTGACGCTGGTTGGTGTAGCTGCCGCCGAACGTCACCCAGCGCGAGCCGTCGGCCGGCAGCCCGGCGAGCAGCTCCTGCGGCGAGACGAGCCGCGGCGGCGCCTCCTGCGCGACGAGTGATCCCACCACGATGGATACGGCAACAGCGGCGAGCAGGAGACGTCGCAGCACGGAATCCTCCTATCGATTGCCGGCCTCTGCCGGCGATGTAGCGCCCTGGAGCGACGTCAGATACGCAAGCAGGTCGTCGAGCTCGGCGTCGGTCAGCCGTTCGGATCCGAACGCGGGCATCGCGGACTGCTTTTCAGCGGTGACCGTCCGCATGTCTTCGCGGAGGTATCCCTGGATCCGCTCCGTCGAGTCCATGATCTGCACGGAGAACATGTCTTCGTTCTTCTTGACGCCGCGAATCTGATGTCCCTGCGGCGTCGTCAGCGTGACCGGCTCGTACCCTGGTCTGAAGTCCGCGACCTGGCCGCGGATCTGCCTCCCCAGCGCCGCCCGGGCGCGCGCCGCGCCGATTCGCGTGAGGTCTGGTCCGAGCTGTCCGCCGCGATCGCCGACCCTGTGGCATCCCAGGCAGTTTCTGGCGAAAAGGTTTTCGCCGGAACCGGCATCGCCCGGCGGGGGCGCGTCCGGCGCGGACGCAGCCAGTGTCTTCACGTATGCGAGGATCCGCCAGATGTCCGTGTCGGACGTGCGCGGCGCCGGGTGGGCCGGCATTTCGGTGCCGGGTATTCCGTTGCGGACGATCCCGAAGAGGGCGCGGTCAGTCCGGCCTTTCGCCCATACCTGCGTGATGTCGGGCGAGCGGATGCCGCGCGCGTCCACGCCATGACAATCCGCGCAGCGCTGCCGATACGCGCCCATCCCGGCGGTGATGGCGTCCGCATTCCCCTCGAGAGGGTTCTTGGCGGGGGGATCAGCCGGAAGCCGCACGAACAGGTCCTGCGCGGTCACGTATCCCACTCCCAGGACCACAAGGGCGACCGTCGAGAGCATCCACTTCATGACGGGCCTCCGTAAGCGACCCGCGGATTATAGACCCTCGCAGGGCCGACCGAGAGAGGCCTACTTCTTCAGTTCTTCTTCGATGATTTTCTGGAAGGTTGCAAACGGCTGCGTCCCGAACAGGGCGCGTCCGTTGATGAAGAACACCGGTGTGCCCTGGAGGCCGACGCCCGTGGCGGTCGCATAGTCCGCCGCGACTTCCTGTTTGTACTTGGCCGAGTCGAGGCACTGATTGAAGGCCGCGGTATCGAGCTTGATGTCGGCGGCCCACCGTTTGAGGTCGTTGACGCGGAACTCGGCGACCTCGCCTTCGCGCGCGCGGCGGTCCTGCTCCCGGTACACCTTGTCGTGGAACTCCCAGAACCGCCCCTGATCCTCAGCGCATTCCGTCGCCATTGCCGCCGGGACCGCCATCGGGTGCACGGGCAGCGGGAAGTCGCGGAACACGAGCTTGACCTTGCCGGTGTCGATGTATTCCTTGCGGATGCGGGGCAGCGTCTCTTTCCAGAAGAGCCGGCAGACCGGGCACTGGTAGTCGCCGAACTCGATGATGGTGACGCGGGCGTTGGCGTTGCCCGTCACCGGGTCGTCGTCCACGCCGATGAACTGTCCGCCCTGGCCGGACACCGGCGCGGACGCCGCCGTCATCATCGCGATCAACAGCGCGATGATGGACGGCGTTCTGCTCACGACACCGTAACCGTTGGTGCGGCAGCGGGAGCCGCAGGCGCGGCCACACCGGGATGGACTGCCGGCGCGCCCGGCTTGTGCGTCGCGGACGTGGCCTGGATCCGCTCCTTGATCATCAGCTCGCCGTGGGCAAACAGGTCAGCTTTCGAGATCTTGTTTGCATCCACGTCGGCCAGCAGCGCGCGCTGCGCCTTGTAGTCGCGGTTCTCGATGCCGGCCTTGCTCTGCAGCATCCGCCACGCCTTGCGGCGCTCGACGCAGAAAAGCACGAGCTGGCGGGAAAGCGACCGGTACTCGATGCCCCCCTTTTCACCCTGCACCTTGATGTAGACGCCGAAATCGGGGACGAACGAGCGGTGATCGGCCACGAGATACCGCCGGTAGACCACGTCCTGCTGCGTGATCCGGATCAGCATGTTCTCGAGCGGGATCAACTTCTGCGCGTCTTCCGGCTTGATCTTCTTCAGGTGGTTCCGGAAGCGGGCTTCGGTGGCGCACCAGTGGGCCACCGTGTACTGGTAAGTCTCGTTGGTGCTCTTGAATTTCGCTTCGTACCAGTCCCGATCGATCGAGGGATTTCCCTTGACGTCGAGCGCCTCCGGGTAGGTCTCGCCGAGCCGCGGGTTGAAGACGAACTCCGGCGCCCCGCGCGAGTCGCGCACGCGCTGCGCCTGCGTGAGCGCCATGTCGTCGGCGACGCCGTGCTCCGGCTGGCAGGTCGTGAAGCACTGGAGGAAGGAGGTGCCGCGGTATTCGATGCCGTCAAGAATGGCGCGATACAGCTTGGGCGCGTTGGCGATCGAAATCTGCGCCACGAACGGTGAGCCATGCCCGGCGAGGAACGTCTCGGCCACCGTCTTCTTCTCGTGGTTCTTGCCCTGGGTGGCCGCGCCAAACACGTTCATGTCGTTGCCGCCCAGCATTGGCGTCGAGTCGGAGTTCTGGCCGCCGGTGTTCGAGTAGACCTGCGTGTCGAGCATGACCGCCTTGATGTTCGGACGGTTCTGCAGGATGACCTTCGACATGTTCTGGTAGCCGATGTCGCCCATGCCGCCGTCGCCGCCCACCACCCACACCTTGGGCAGTTCCAGGATTTCCTGGTCGGTCATCACCGCATCGGTGAAGTGCACGAACTCGTAGTAGGCGCGCGGGGTCATGAATTCCGCTTCGGGGCGCATCAGCGCATCGGCGAGCCGCTCAGGAATCACCGACCGGCGTCCGTGGTCGACGATGAAGCTCTCGCCGAGCAGCCAGCCGACGGTGATGCCGTCCTGGAAGAGCGAGTTCATCCACGGATAGGGATGCGGGTTGTTGGGCGGGGTCGAGCCGTAGACCGTGTTGCAGCCCGTGTGCGCTGCCATCGCCATCACCGACATGCCGTTGGCGAGCCGGCCGTCGATTGGCTGGAGGTTCTTGTGGTTGAACGCCTCCTGCCGCATCACCGCGGTGATCGCGTCGACGATGTCGCGGTCGGAAATGGGACCGTGCGCCGCGATGCGCGCCGAGGTGTCCTTGTCGTCCTCGCCGCCGAGCCCCATGAGCATATGGGCCACGGCCTGACGCAGCAGGTCGTATTCTGCCTGGCTGCGCGCTTTGATCGCGGCCAGGTTGTCAACGCCCTGTTTGTCGAGCTGATCCGCCTTCGTGCGCAGCCGATCCGCCA
>Ga0075418_10010886_pt1 | contig 10174 bp, 10 predicted proteins | sample SoiMetdeltSBSDD2_FD_81776 | JGI IMG/M metagenome (GOLD analysis project Ga0075418, IMG submission 81776) | Bulk soil microbial communities from a Populus tree surrounding site in Tennessee, USA - Soil MetaG P. deltoides SBSDD2 | ecosystem: Environmental > Terrestrial > Soil > Tree plantation...
GCGGACCGGATCGCGCGAGATAGATGAGGACTGGCGCCGAGAGCAGCGTGACGACTAAGGCTTTATTGCGTGAGCGGTGCCACCATGCCGGAGCCGCCAGGGGTAGCAGGGCGATCGCGAGCAGTAACAGCGCAAAAGGGACGGCCAGCATGGCAGGCAAGATGAGGAACAAGGGTTTTGGGCGCGAGTACGAGCCCTAAACGCTTGGAGATCTGATGAATGAGTGTCTGGCCCAGGCCTCGATATTCGTGATATTCAGGACATGCTCGTCCATCCGCGGTAATGCAACCGGAAGCGGCGATCATCGTCGGCGCCGGGCCCATCGGCCTGGCGTGCGCGATCTCAGCCAAACGCCGCGGCATCGATCCGCTCGTCATCGATGCCGGCGCGCTCGTCAACTCAATCGTCCGCTACCCGATTGGCATGACGTTCTTCACGACGCCCGAACGACTCGAGATCGGCAATCATCCGCTCGTATGTGCCGGGCCAAAAGCGACGCGCGAGGAGGCGCTGAAATACTATCGCGGCGTCGCACGTGCAGAACGAATTCGGGTTCAGACCTACACCAAACTCGTCGATGCACATCATGTCGAGACCAGGTTTGGCGTCGAACCAATAACCTGGGACAAGCTCGTCCTCGCGACCGGCTATTTCGATCAACCCAATCGGCTCGGCGTGCCTGGCGAAGACCTGCCGCACGTCCATCACTATTTCGACGAAGCGCACCTGTCATACGGGCGCGATGTCGTGGTGGTCGGCGGCAAGAACTCGGCCGTCGAAGCGGCGCTGCAACTGTTTCGCGCCGGCGCCCGTACTACGACCATCATCTACCGCGGCAAGACGTGGCCCAAGAGCGTGAAGTACTGGCTGCGGCCCGATCTCGAAAACCGCATCAAAGCAGGCGAGATCGAGGCCCGGCTCGGCAGCCAGGTTGTCGCAATCACTGAGCGCGATGTGCGGGTGCAAGGGGCGCTCGGGAACGAGGAGCGGATTTCGGCCGATCGTGTCTATCCGCTCATCGGATTCCAGCCCGATTTCGAGCTATTCAAGCGCACCGGTATCGTGGTTGACCCGGACACCGGGCGGCCCGAGATCGATCCCGAGACGCTGGAGACGACAGTTCCCGGCGTCCATGTGGCCGGCAGCGTGACCGCCGGTTTCAAGATTTCCGAGATTTTCATAGAGAATGGGCGCTTCGATGGGGAGAAGATTTTCGGCTCGCCTGCGGAGCGCGAGCGGGCCCAGACCCTCTACCAAGGGATTAGAAGGGAAGCGGGGGAGTAGTCCCTTCCCATTCGAACTCCCCGAGCTAACTTGCCAACTATGTCCGAACTCCGCGACGCACTAGCGGAATCCCTCGGCCCTCTGTATCGGATCGAGCGCGAAGTCCGGCCGGTAGGGGAATACCGGCTCTTCGTGGCAACCCAATCGCAGGACGGCACGGCGCTGCTGATCAAGGTCCTGCCTGCCTCGCTTTCACTTGGCATCAACGATCTCCAGTTCGAGCGGGCGATCCTCTTGCTCGCCGAGAAGCTCAAGCATCCGAATTTGGTACTGGCCCGCGGCGGGGGACGCGCGAGCTCGTTCGTGTACCACACGCGCCCATTTGTTCCCGGTACCACGCTTCGCGCCTGGATCGGCAACAACGGCCCCATTCCACTCGCGCGCGCCGTAGAGATTCTGCGGGCCGTCCTCGCCGGTTTGGAGCACGCGCACGCCGCCGGTATCGCCCACGGTGAATTGAAAGCCGAGAATGTGTTGCTCGCCGAGCAGGGCGTGCTCGTCGCCGATACCGGCATCCCGAGTGCGCTCGGGAAGCCGGCGACGCCACGGAACGATATGGCAGCCGTGCAGGCGCTCGCGCGTGAGATGCTCACGGGAAAGAAGCCGACGATCGGCGAGGAACCGCTCGAGCGCACCCGCTCGCTGCCGCTGTGGCTCAGCGAGTGGATGCGATCGCGCTGGACGGACGCAGGGCGTGCGCTGGCGGGTATGCGACCCCCGCCACCCTCTAGCTCCCAATCCTCTCAGCTCTTCGCCTGATCGCGCGCAGCCACATCCGGCGGATCAGTCCGCTCCCCAGTCGAATCGTCCACCAGTAGAACCCGAAGTTGCGTCGAGTGCGGGGATCGCTTGCCCATACACGGGTTTCGGTATGGACGACGCACAACGCCAGCGCGGTGGGGTCGACGCGGAAATTCATGACCGCCTTGGCGTACCCCGGCGCGGTGATCGTGCGGAATTCGTCAGGATTCGCCGGCTGCGGGGCCCCATGTGGCGCGGCCACAGTTCTGCCGATAACTATCTCGCGGGGCGATTCGGCAAGCAGCAAGAACTCGCTGCGCAACGCGACATCGAGAATCGGTTGATCGCCTGGTGGATTCAGGATTCCCGGGGGGATGTCCCGGCCCAAGCGCCGCAGCCATGTCAACGCCCGAAACAAGCGAATCTCATGCGCCGTAACTTCCCGGATCGCGCGCCGCGCCGCCTCGGCGGGCGCCAGCACCGCAATGCGATGGATCTCCCGGAACTGCCACGCGGGAGCGAAGTTGTCGATTAGCGCCACTCGACCCTCATTCCTCGGAGCATTTGTGTCGTCTCGCAACCTCAGTCTAATCGCGCTCGCGGCCGCGAGCATTCTTGTACCCCCGTCCCTCAGCGCGCAAGGCGCATTCGGAACCGGGCTCGTCATCAGCGGGCGTGAAGTCGTGGTCGGTCAACCCGGCAACGTGTACAGTCCGGGCGTCGTCTACTTCTACCGCCAGGACGCCAAGGGTGCGTGGACGGTGGGCACGAGGGTGACTCGGAGCGGCGCGACGAATGGCGATGGCTTCGGCTCGGCCATCGCGATCGACGGCAACACGCTGCTCGTGGGTTCTGAGAAAGCCGATTCAGGCACCGGCGCGGTCTACATCTTCACGCGGAACGCGACCGGCTGGCGGGAGACCGGCCGGCTGACGCCGCAGGGCGGGCAGGCGGGCGACGGGTTCGGTGCCGGCATTGTGCTCGCCGGCGACAGGGCCTACGTGTCCACGGGAGCGAACCGCCGGCGCGGCGCCGTGTTCGTGTTCCGCAAAAGCGGTGAGGCGTGGACTCCCGAGACGACGATCACTCCTGTGGACACGACGCCGAACCCCACGTTCGGCCAGGCCGTCGCGGCATCCGGCAATCGGCTGATGATCGGCGCGTTCCGCGCCGACTCCGCGACCGGGGCGGTCTATGTGTACAGTCGCGATGCCTCCGGTAACTGGAAAATGGACGTGCGTCTCTCGCCGCCCGGACCCATGACAGGACGGAACAGCCAGTTTGGATCGGCGATCGTGTTGCGCGGCGACACGGCGATCATCGGGGCGACGAACGATCGCGCCGCGGGCGCGGTCTGGATCTTCCGCCGGGACAGCACGAGTGGGCAATGGCAGCCCGTCGGGCGCGTGCTGCCGTTCGACGGGTCGTTCGGGACGCGGTTCGGGTCGACGATCGCCGAGGTGGGGAACGAGCTGTGGGTCGGCGCCGTGGGCGCGAATGATTTCCAGGGCCGCATCTATCGCTTCACGCGCGATTCAACGGGTGTTCCGACGGCCACCAAGATGGGACTCCCGACACTCGTCGATGGTGATCGCTTCGGCGGCAAGATCGTGTCGAGTGGCGCGCTCGTCGCAATCAGAGTGGACAATCAGGACTTCGGCGAGGGCGGTGTCGCGCTGTATTCGCGTCGCACGAACGGCACGTGGCAGCCGGCCGGGCATCTCGTCGGTGAGGTGACCACGCTCGCCGCGATCACGGGCGCCCAACGCGAGTGCGCGACCGGGAAGGTCCAGATCTTCGACTGCAATCAGGTCGACCTGATGTCCTTCCTCCCCGTCTCGGCGATGGGCGGCAAGCGTGGCGTGCAGCTGAGCAGCCTGTGGGGTTGGGACGACCCCGAGACGGGCAAGGCGTATGTGATCGTCGGACGCGTGGACGGCACGGCGTTCGTCGACATCACCGATCCGACGCGCCCGATCTACCTCGGCGAGCTGCCGAAGACCGCGTCGTCCCCCGGGTCATTCTGGCGCGAGATGAAGACGTACAAACACTACGCGTACATTGTGTCCGATGGGGCGCGCAGCCACGGCATGCAAGTGTTCGATCTTCATCGGCTCCGCGGCCTGAATGGAGCGAAGCCACAGAAGTTCACGGTCGACGCGCACTACACCAACGCGCACAGCGTGCACGACATCGTCGCCGACACCATCAGCGGCTTCATCTATCTCACGGGCTCCAACGCCGGCGGCGAGATGTGCGGCGGCGGGCTGCACATGGTCGACGTCCGTGAGCCTTTGAAGCCAAAATTCGCGGGCTGCTTTGCCGATCCGCAGACCGGCCGCCAAGGCACCGGGTACACGCACGACGCGCAATGCGTCGTCTATCGCGGTCCGACGACGAAGTATCAGGGGCGCCAGATCTGCTTTGGGTGGAACGAGACGCATCTGTCGATCGCGGACGTCACCGATAAGGCGCGGCCCGTCGCGATTTCGCGCGCGACGTACCCCAACGTCGGGTACGCGCACCAGGGGTGGATTACCGACGATCACCGGTACATGTACGAAGACGACGAGCTCGATGAAATGGAGGGGCTCGTGGACGGTACGCGCACCCTCATCTGGGACGTCAGCGACCTCGACAATCCGGTGCTCGCGGGACAGTACATCGCGAAGAACAAGGCGATCGACCACAACCTCTTCCTCGTTGGCAACACGATGTATCAGTCGAACTACACGAGCGGCTTGCGCGTGCTCGATATCACCGACCGGCTGAAGCCCAGGGAGATCGGCTACTTCGACACGCATCCGGTGGGCGCCGACGAGCCCGAATTCGCGGGGACTTGGGGCAACTACCCCTTCTTCAAGAGCGGCGTGGTCGCGGTCACGAGCATGACGGAGGGGCTGTTCATTCTGAAGGCTCGGCCGACGGCGCCGGTACCGTGAAGATACTGCTGGCGCTGTTGCTCGTTGGACAGTTGGACGGTTGGACGGTTGGACTGAAGACACCGTCCAGCGGTCCAACCGTCCAACCGTCCAACAGTCCAACCGTGTTGGTGTATATCGCCAACCAAGCCTCAGGCAAGGTTACCGTGATCAGTGCGGCAACCGACTCAATTGTGGCTACAGTTGATTTCACGGCGCTCGGCTTCTCCGCGAATCCCAAGCCGCATCACATCGTGGTCGAGCCCGACGGCTCGTACTGGTACGTCTCGCTCGTGGGCGCCAATGCGGTTGTCAAGCTCGATCGTGCGAACCGGGTCGTGGCAAAGGCCGAAACCGTGACCCCGGGGTTGTTGGCGCTCGATCCCAAGCGGGATGTGCTGTACTCGACGCGCTCGATGTCCGCGGTCAACGCCCCCGCGCGGATCGCGGTGATCAACCGCAAGACGATGCAGCCGGAGGAAGTGGAGGTGCTGATACCGCGCCCGCACGGGCTCGCCGTCGCGCCCGATGGACGGCATGCCTACGTCGCCAGCCTGGGCGCGAACCAGATCGCCGTCTACGATGCGCAGCGCGAGCACGTCGACATCGTGGACGTGCCGGGCGGCGACACCAGTCAGGTGCTGGTGCAAGTCGCAGTTTCCCCGGACGGCCGCACCCTCGTCGCCACCGCGCAGATCACAGGCAAATTGCTCGTCTTCGACCTTGCCGATCCGGCAAAGCCGAAGTTCGTGCGGTCGGTCAGTACGGGCGACTGGCCCTGGCTGGTCTCGTTCACGCCCGACGGCAGAGAGGTCTGGGTTCCGAATCAGCTGTCCAATGACGTCACGGTGATCGATGCCCAGCGTTGGAGCGTGGTCACGACGGTGAATGGCGAATTCGCTCAGCCGGATGGTATCGGCATCTCGGGCGACGGGCGTCTCGTGTTCGTCGCGAATCACAACACGAGCCATGTGATGAATATGGGCGGCATCCAGATGGCGATGCCGGCGTCCGCTACCACGGCCGCGCCGGGACGCGTGATCGTGATCGACGCGCGCCGCCGCGAGGTCGTGCGCCGCATCGACACGGCACCGGATGGCGCAGGCTTGGGGATCGCGGGAGGGAAGCCCTGAGGATAGGCGTGGTCGTGCTGCTCGCGATCGCAGCATGCACCCCTCAACGTCCCGGATCGACCGCACCGACCGCACCGACCGCACCGACCGCCTCGACCGCCGCCGTTGCCTTTGACCGCCGCATTTCTCCTTTCCAGGTCCTCGACTCCACAGGACGCGCCTTCAGTCTTCCATTCCTCGGCGGTTTCGAGCACCCCCGCCCCCAGCTGCTGGACATCGACGGCGATCGAGCGGTCGATCTGTTCATTCAGGAGGAGTCCGGGCAGTTGATGCTCTTTCAGCGCACGGCTGACAGCTGGAAACTGGCGACTGACGACTTCCAAAACATCGACATCGGCGAGTGGTACCGCTTTGTCGATCTCGACGGCGACGGTCTCTTCGATCTCTTTGCCGAGTCTCCGCTCAGCTATATCCGCTACTACCGCAATGCCGGCACGCGCACCGCGCCGACGCTCGTGATGGCCGTGGATACGGTGAGGGACATCCAGGGCACGGCGATCTACGCCGATCGGCAGAACATCGCGCAGTTCGCGGACGTCGATTGCAACGGCAAGCTCGACATGCTGCTCGGCCGAATCGACGGAACCATCACGCAGTACGAGCTACAGGGTCTGGACTCGGCACGGGGATCGGGCCCGCGATTTCGATTGATAACGGAGCGGTTTCAAGACATTCAGATCATCGGTACGCGCACGCCAAGTCTGCACGGCGCCAATACGATGGCCGTGTTCGATATCGACGCGGATGGAGATCAGGACATTCTCTGGGGCGACTTCTTCGAGCCGGGGCTCCTGTGGCTGCGCAATCAGGGCACGTGTCCGCAACCCGATTTCCATGGTGAGCGGATCCCGTTCCCACCGCAACAACCGGTCGAAACCAGCGGCTACAACGCTCCGGCGTTTGGCGATCTGACCATTCCCCCCGATGGGCGTGCCGACCTCCTGGTCGGAGTGCTCGGTGGAGCGTTCAATCCCATCAAGACCAGCGCGGCGAATCTCTATCGCATCGAGCAGACGGCGCCTGGCGCGTGGACCGTCGTGACCACCCACGTGCTGGACGCAGTCGACCTCGGCACCGAGTCGATCCCCGCGTTCGGGGACATCGATCGGGATGGTGATCTCGATCTCGTCGTGGGCACCAAGATCGAGCCCACCAACACCCGAACCGGCGCGGTGTACTGGTTCGAGAACGTCGGCTCGCGCGCGGCGCCGGGTTTTCGGCTGCGCGGTCACCTCACCGTCCTTCCTGCTTTCCATGACGCTCCGGCGCTCGGTGATCTGGACGGAGACGGTCTGCCGGATCTCGTGATCGGCCAGTTCCAGGACGCGGTGGCATGGTATCGCAATACCGGCACGAGTGGCGCAGGACGTTTCACGCTCGTGGACTCGGCGGTGGTGCGGCTGCCGCGCGGCAGCAACGGCGTCCCCGAGCTCCATGACATCGATCGCGACGGTGATCTCGATCTCTTCCTCGGCGACGCGGCAGGGCGCATTGCATTCTTCAGGAACGCGGGGACCTCACGCTTACCGCGGTTCATACTGGCGAGCGAAGACTACCTCGACGCGCGTGCGGGCCGCCGAGCCGTGCCGCGCTTCGTGGATCTCGACGGCGACGGCGTCGCCGAGCTCGTGGTCGGGACCGAGCAGGGAGGCGTGCCCGCAGTGTTTCGCGGTCTGGTGCCCGACTCGAGTCTCGCGCGCGCGCTGCCACCGTTCCCGTCATATGCGGCGCCCGTGTTTGCGGAGGTGTTGGGAGACGCAGGGAAGGACTTGTTTGTCGGGAATGAAGGCGGCGGAGTCGTCTATTATCGTCGGAGAGACTCGCGTAGTAATCCACCCAAGTAGCTACTCCTTCGTCTAATCCCAAAAACCGTCTTATCGGACGATTCCGTGCGTTCGCGATCCTTTCTACCGTGTTGTGTTGCGGGAGTTTCTCCACTCAACCTGGAGGCCGTCCATGTTTGCCGCCCTAGCGGTGATTCTTCTGGTCGCGTGGCTACTTGGCTATATCGTTTTCCAGGTCACGGGAAGCTTGATTCATCTCCTGCTCGTGGTCGCCCTCGTTGCCTTCCTTTGGCAACTCGTTGCTGGACGAAGCAATACCAGCGTGTAGCGCCGCAGCACCCAAACCCTCACAGGAGCAGCATCATGGCCCGAAACACCCGCGGGCCGTTTACTTCCATGAATGTCGAAGGTAGAATCGAACAACAATCGTCTTTCATGACACTCGACGGGTCATAAACCCGTATGGCAGTCGTCCCTTCTCTCGAGCTGAACGCATGTTCAAGCCTGTCATGACGCTGGCGGCGGTGGGGTTCGTGGGTATCGTGCTCTGGAAGCTCGCCGCTGGGTTCCTCCTGCCCATCTTCTTCTTTGTGCTCAAGATCGCGCTTATCGCCGGCGTCGTTCTCCTGGCGTTCTGGTGGTTCAAGAAGCGGGATCGGAAAGAGGATACCCCTCCGGTGTCCGAGTAAACACAGCCCCCCGGCGAGGGGGTGTCTGGGCTGACACAATCGAGGCGCGCCAAGCACGGATTTCGCTTGGCGCGCCTCGTGCTTTTCCCTCCGGCGAAAGGGGGGCCTATGAGCTACTGGAAAGGTGTGCTGGCAGCCATCGCGTTCGACTTCGCCTGGATCATGGTGAGTCCGTCATTCGTCGCGGGACCTGAGTCGGTCGCTCACGCGCCCTACGCGGTGACGAACCTGGACGCGGGGGTTTCGACTATGCCAACGACGCCCGAAGACGCGCAGCTCGACCGGGCGGGTCGGTTGGAGGACTCGCTCATGGTGTATCTGCAGAGCCACGAGGAGGACGTTGCGGCCATGGTGAATCTGGCGGGCATGTACGTGGAGCATGGCTGGTATGAAGCAGCCATCAATCCGCTCGCGCGGGCGCTGGAACTCGATCCTACGAGACGTGCTGGATGGTCGCTGTTGGATCGCGCACTCAAACAGGCTGGCATAGCGCAAATTACGGATGCAGAGCTCACCAAACGCGCCCGCCAGTTTGAAGAGGCGGTGAAGTACTGGGGGCACGGGTGCTAGGGGAGAGGCGTTGAATTAGAGGCGTCGAACGGGAGGCGTTGAGTTGAAATTCGTCCAATGAAAAGGCGTCGCAAGAAGCGTCTAGGGAAATACGTCTTAAATACGTTGCTCCCTCGACGCTTCTTGCGACGTAGTTTCAATCGACGCTTTTCAATTTGACGATTGCTATTTGACGCCTTCTTTCGACGCTATTGATCCACCCAGGTCGATCGTACGTCATACGTGACGTTGTAAACCAGCTGGTTGATCAGGCGTCCATATGCATCGTTCGGGTCCTTGGCCGAGAATGACGGCGTTCCACCCACAAAGGAGAAGCCGCCGATGCTCTCCGTTTCCGCGGAGCTGCGCCGCCACATCACCCCACCAGTCCGCGTATTGACGAGCCACACCGACAGCTCGACCGTGACGGTTGCTTTCATGGACGGCGACAAGCCGACGGTCAGTCCGCCCTGTGGTTTGATGTTCGAGATCTTGAGATGACCGAAGAACGCGACGGGGCAGCCGTTGGTGTCGGCCGGACTCTTGAAGACCCGTGCGGAATCGGCGGGTGTGAATTCACGCATCTCGATGCCGCTTTGCGCGGCAAGCACGTACTCCTCGAACCGCTGGGTTGCGAACTCGTGAAGATTGCCCTTCGCGTTGTCCACGGAAAACACGAACAAGCCGATGTTCCTATGAGGAACGAGATCCAGCGTCGGCGGGAGCAGCACACGCTGGCGGGGAGGCCGGCGCGAGCCGCCGCAGCCGAACATCATGAGAATGATGAGGTAGCAGACGAACACGCGTATGGCAGGCACACGGTCCTCCGAGGCTGGGAACTCGGAGCACAAAGTAATGAACGCCCATCTCAAGCATGGTGGGTCTCGTCACAGGATGCTGGGTCTGTGTCACCCAATGCTCAACCCATGTGATTTCATGCGCTAAGGGTGCCTACTGTCTCGTAGGTGTCTGCCGGACGGGCTCTCGTTCGAAGCGCTGGGTCGGCACGATCGGGGGCAGGGGCTGCGCCCGGATGTAGGCGACCACCTTCCAAATCGCCCCCGGCGACATAA
>Ga0075418_10010888_pt1 | contig 10174 bp, 3 predicted proteins | sample SoiMetdeltSBSDD2_FD_81776 | JGI IMG/M metagenome (GOLD analysis project Ga0075418, IMG submission 81776) | Bulk soil microbial communities from a Populus tree surrounding site in Tennessee, USA - Soil MetaG P. deltoides SBSDD2 | ecosystem: Environmental > Terrestrial > Soil > Tree plantation...
TCCCAGATCCGGGATTCCATCTCACCGCGAATCTTCTTCCAGTCTTCATCCGGCAAGCTCGATGATGTGGTCGGACCGACTCCCGTATAACTCTTCATCGCAACTCGATAGAGGCCCTGGTTTCGCCGCCCGCTTGCTCCTTTCATGGTGTAGTATCCGCCGCCGGCAATCTCGTTTCCGGGCAACAACAGCTGTTCGAGGGCCATTAGGTAAATGTGAAGTTGCAGCGCGCGACCCTCGCGCATGTCATCGAGAGAAGGGCCTTTCGACAATTTGTAGTCATACGCGATCGCCGTGTTGTCACCGGCCACATCAACGCGATCGATCTGGCCGCGTAGCAGCAAAGTGTCCGATTCTCCAACCGAAGCGCGATAAAGCCGCAACCGTTGCTCGGTTGAGCGCGGATCGACCGAAGTGCCGGTCATCCCGAAGCCGAGCTCGAAATAGGTTGGTCGCACATTTTTGGATTGTGTTTTATCTTCAACGCTCAACTCGTACTCCAGGACCTGTTCGAGCAGCAGCTTTCGTATCTCGCGGTCTATGCGCCACACTTGAGGATTGAGCGGCGGTACTGCCCTTTCGCGCGCGTCGAAAACCGAGTCTGCTACTTCACCAAGCTCGCGCCGAAGTTCGGCCCGATCATAGCTGGTGAGCAGTTCGCCTCGATGTCGTTCGAAGAATCGCCTGAGAACCTCGTGCAGAAGACTGCCCGAATCGAGCGCCGACAGATCGAGCGCCGCTTCTCCTCGCGGTTCCAGCTTCAGCAGCTTCTCGGCGAAGAACTTGAACGGACACCGTCCATACAGACTCAATTCGCTTGCGCTGAATTCGTGATGGTCGTCGTATTGTGAGGCGAGTCGCTCGAGCAAACTGGTGTCGTAAATGACGCCATCAAACCTTCCGAAGCGCCGGCTGCCTCGTTCACGTTCGATTTCGATCCGTCGCGCAACTTCCTGGCGTAGCAATCCGCTACCGCGCGCCATCGATAACATTCGGGCGATAACCTCTTGCGGGAAGTTTCCTTCCGTTTGAGCTCGGTGCCGACTCCGTTCATCCTGCCGCACGAGCAGCATGGAAAGCTCCGGCATTGTCGAAGCTTCAAACAGCGTGCGCCCATCAAAATCGCTTCGCACAACTTCCTTTTTGACGCGCGCTGGCGCAACGGCGTGAAACAATTCACCAATGTAGTAAGAAGCGACCGTTTCTGCTCCGTCTTCCGACACGAGCGGCCTGCTCAGGTATAGGCGCTCGGTGGCCCGACACGCGGCTTGATAGAAATAGTGTTCCTCTTTTAGAAGGGTGTCAGGCGAGATGTCCTCGAGATTGAGGCCGTAACGCTTCAGTCGATCTCGTTCTTCGTGCGGGTAGATCCAATCGCGCGATGCGCGTAAGGGGAAGCCGCCTTCGACCAGCCCGGCGATGAATACCGCCCGAAATCTAAGACCGCGAACGTCGGTAGCTTCCAGTACCTTCAATCCTCCGGCGTCGGCGGCGCTGATCGTGAGCGTTTGCGCTTTTACAGAACGCATCGTCTCATCGAGAAATGTAGCCAGCCTGACCGGCGGCGCCGAAGACCGCTCACCCGTTCGGTCTTCTGAGATATCGATGCTTCGAGCCGCCGCTGAAAGCGCGCGACGAAGACCGTCAAGAGCCCGAAGGTCGAGCGTCAATGCTGGGAGCTCCAGCTCTGAAACACCATCGGAACCTCTAACCTGCTCGTTGAACCGAAAATGCTCGAGCATTAGCATTAGCGCCCTGCGCAATTCACCTGTTCCGGCTTCTCGAGGCACTCGTGAAAGTATTTCGCCAAAACGTTCGACAACCAGCGACGACCACGCGATCGATGCTGGGTGGATATCACGAGCCGGTTTCGCTCTTCGCTCAGATCCGGGGAGGGGTACCTCGACCGGTTCGGCTCGAAAGGCCAGCCGCCTGACAGCTCGCGGATCGGAAGTTGCCTCAATGACTGCGTCATCCGAATCCGGTTCGTCTTCCTCGTCGGATTTCGATTCGCGTTCAACACGCAGCTCGGGAGGGCGTGTCGTTAACTGTCGAGCGCGATTCACCCAGCGATCCAACCTCAACTCTGCGCCCACGAACGCAATCACATTCTCGAGCTCATCAGCGTCCCAATGACCGACGCTTGCTTCATCGGGACCGCGCCGATAGCCGGTCACGTTCAACAAATGTTCGTACTCTCGCTTGAACCGCGCGCGCAGCAGTTCCAGTTCGGCCTCGGACAAGCGGAAGTATCCAGATTTGATCAAGTCCGCCACCGGGCTTACCTTCGCCGTTTCCAAAGCTTCCCGGCTCAGCTCAATCAACAACTCGAACAGCTTTACAGCCGCGCGCGCCGCCGGCACATCGGCCAGCGGAATGCGTCGGTTGAGCGCGCAGGGTATTGATTCTTCCTTGAGAATTCGGGCGATCGTGTCTGAATACGCCGCCAACTCGCGGACAACAATCGCGATTTCTTTGAGCGAATAGCCGTCTACCAGAACAAGCCGTTTTATTCGCTTTGCTATGGCCCGGATTTCGGTCTGGCGGTTCCCGCATTCGAGGAGAGTGATGGCGGTCTCGATGATTTCATTCGGCTCTGATGCTTCGGCCGTGTCATCGGCGGGCAAAGGATTGAACAACCGAGCGCGTAGAGTCGAGAGACCGGCGTCTGCTGTCTCCGTATACGAATCCTGTCTTGTGTCGAATTCTGCAGTCGAGTTCAGCTGGGCAATCGTCGGCGAAAAGGCGCGGAATACTTCCAGGTTGTGCTCGTCCCGATTCAGGTTGACGATGACCTCGGGGATTTGGGGTATCAGCAGCTGGAGCATCTCGCCCTGAACCGGCGTGAAGTCGAAGAACCCGTCGAGTACCAGCAGTCGAATCTTGCTCAACCACGGGAGCGCTACCCTCTTCCCATCAACTTCGCCTCTCAGTACATCGAGCGCGCGCAACTGATCGGCATCGTCTTCGGTAAGCCCCGACTCTGTAAGAGCACGGGAGTAGGCCGAATAGATGAGCGCCATGTCTCGGTCAAAGTCTATTTGACGAGGAACCGGTCGCGGGGCATCAGGCGTGATTGGTACCGGCTCACTATCCGCTGATGCCAGCGGCAAGTCTTCGGCAATATCAGAATCCGGTTCGTAGAAATCACGGGCTCGCGCGATTACTATCGCAGCGAACTCCTCGGGGCGTTTTCCGGCTCGTTGAATTTCGCCTATCAACGACGCGATGCTATTGATGCACCCCTCTCGATGCGCGAGCGAGGCGATCGCTTTGAGCTTTCCTTCACGCGCGAGGCGCTTGATGATTTGCGAAAGGAGGCTGCGCTTGAGAGGAACGTCTTGTTGATCGATGGCGATTCGAGGAGCGAGCGTCAGCGTCGTCTCTTCGTCGGTTGCCGTCGCCAGTATGTATCTTGCAAACCCTCGAAACAGGTGTACCGGAAGCGAGCCCCAAACACCGCGGTTGCGAACGCCATCCAGAAGCCGATCCGCGGCCAGTTCGAGCAACGGACGCGAGGCCGCCAGGTACAGCAAGCCTTCTGCGGGCCCGGAGGCAAGTACATCCGCCGCACGCTCAAGCAGGCGATCTCGATTGTCGCTCAGAATGGGGGCTAGCCAGATCTCTTTGGACACTTCTCTCCCGAAGTTGGACCGATGACAGTGCCGCGTTCAATTTCGAACAAAGTCTATCAGCAGTGAGCGAGGATTTGGAGTGCGCCGCCCTTTTTAGGTTTAGTGGCCTTTCGCATGCGTGGCGGCGCTTTTGTATTGTGGTGCTAAGACCAAAGAAAACTTGGCGCACTCGCTCAGCGATACTCAAAGGTTTCCCATGGCCTTAGCACCACTACGAAAGCGCCGCCACGCATGCGAAAGTCGTATGATGGCAAAGAGGCGGCGCACTCCAAATAAGTTTCGAATGCGGAAAGCGATTTTTGCTAGCGTCCTTTGAAGTTCGGCTTTCGCTTCTCGTGAAACGCAGCGGTCCCTTCCTTAACGTCTTCACAATAGTTGGTCACCATTATCGCAAGCGCCGCGTCTTCCAACGCGTTCTCCAAATCCATCGTTTGCTGTTTGTACATCATCCGCTTGGTCATTCTTATCGCGATGGGTGGTCCTTCAGCGAGTGTTTCGGCCCAGCGCCGAGCGGCGGGCATCAACTCCGCGTCGGCCACTACCTCGGTAACCAGCCCGAGCTCTTTTGCTTTCTGCGCGGGATAAACTTCGGAGAACAGGCTCATCCGCAACGCCTTCTCGAGACCCAGAAATTTTGGAAACAGGTATGCGCCGCCTTCATCCGGGATCAGCGCAAACTTGAGGCTGGTGTCGCCAAGCTTTGCACTCTCTCCCGCGATACGAAAATCGCAAGACAGTGCTAGAGTGAGTCCGCCGGCCACCGCTGCGCCGTTTATCGCCGCGATCACCGGCTTGTCGAACCGTCTCAACAGGGTAACCAGGCGATGCATGTTCTCTCGCATTTCTAGCATCGCCTCCATTCGGTGCCCCCGGTATCTCGCGGGGTATTGAAAATCGCGGCTGATGTCGCCACCGGAACAGAAGCCTCGCCCCGCCCCGGTTATGATTACTGCTCGCACCTGCTCGTCATCGCGCGCATCCGAAAGCGCGGTGATGATTTCGTGCACCATCACTTCGGAGTAGGCATTGAGCTTTGTGGGCCGATTCAACGTAATGGTTGCGACTCGATTTTCTTTCGAATAGATGATCTCTTGAAAATCCATGTAATCTCCTGGACGTAGCGTAGACTGTCCAGTCCGCGCTCGGACAGTTTGTTTGCGATCTGTGCGCAGACTGGACAGTTTACCCTGCGTGGGGTTGCTGCGAGCTAAGCGCAGACTGGACAGTCTACGCTACATAGCCCTCACCTTCCGGTAAACTTTGGCTCGCGTTTTTCCATAAACGCACGAACGCCTTCTTTGTGATCTTCGGTCATCGAGCAACGCATGTGCGTTTCCGCTTCGCGATCGAGCAGCGCTCTGAAATCGGTACTGGCCGCCAGATTCACGTTTGCTTTCATATAGCGATAGCTTGTCAAAGGCCCGTGCGCGATGCGTGATGCAATCTGTTTGACCTCGGTTTCGAGGCTGTCGTGCGCCATAATTCGGTTGACCAGCCCAAGCCGGTGAGCCTCGTCAGCATCGATTATGTCACCGAGAAAAAAGAGTTCCTTGGCTTTCGGTCCGCCTGCGTATCGAGCCAACAGCCACGTTGTGCCGAAGTCGCCTCCATATCCAACCTTTGCATAGGCCGTCCCAAATCGCGCCTTGTCCGAAGCGATACGGAGATCGCAAGAGAGGCAGACTCCGAGGCCGGCTCCCATCGCGAAACCGTTGATCGCGGCGATCGTTACTTTGGGCATGTTAAAGAGCAGCCAGCTAAGCTCCTGCATCCGGCGCAACCGGTCAATCTTTTGCTCGAGCGTTTCATTGTCATCCTGGGCCATGGTTGACACGTCGCCGCCGGCGCAAAACGCCCGCCCCGCGCCGGTGACCACTATGCAGCCGATTTCAGGATCGACACTCCAGGCGTTCAGCGTATCGATCGATCCGGTAATCAAATCCATGCTCAGCGCGTTAAGCTTGTCCGGACGGTTGAAGGTGAGAGTTGCCACGCGATCAGAAACGTTAGCGAGTATTACGTCGTCAGCCATAATGTCCTTTCTGAAGCTTGTTTGATGGCGCGGGATTATATCAAGAAAGAGAGGTCCCGCCGAGGTTGCATCCCGTCGGCCCCAAGCGATATCGTTCAGCCCGAACCAAGCGAGTAACGGTCACTAACGCATAAAAAAAGCCGGAGGATTCACGATGCTACGGATCATAAAAGTCGCAGCCGTTTGCTTGTGTCTGATGATAGCTCTCACGGCATCGGCGAAAATCTCGTTCGCTCAGTCTTCCCACGCCATTGCAGCCAAGCCTTACGATCCCTCGCTATTCAATGCGCTGCGTTGGCGAAGCATCGGACCCAATCGCGGCGGCCGATCAATAACCTGCGCCGGAAGCACCAGCCGCCCGTTCGAGTACTACTTCGGTGCGGTCGGCGGCGGGCTATGGAAGACAGTCGATGGTGGCGTAACGTGGAGACCTGTTACCGACGGCCAGCTCAAAAGCTCATCCGTCGGCGCCGTTGCCGTAAGCGAATCAAATCCTGACGTCGTTTTTATCGGGATGGGCGAGACCCAACTGCGCGGCAACATCATGCAGGGCGACGGCGTTTACAAAACGACCGACGCCGGCAAGACCTGGTCTCACTCGGGACTCGGCGACACCCAGGCAATCTCGCGTATTCGCATTCACCCGACCAATCCCGATCTGGTTTACGTGTGCGCGCTGGGACATCCCTACGGTCCCAATGACGAGCGGGGCGTTTTTCGCTCGAAGGACGGAGGCAAGAGCTGGCAGAAGATTCTGTTCCGCAGCAATCATTCCGGCGCGGTCGATCTTAGCTTCGATCCAAAAGACCCTCGCGTGATGTTTGCCGCGATCTGGGATGCGTACCGCACGCCGTGGAGTCTATCGAGCGGCGGCCCCGAGAGCGGGCTTTTCAAATCTACGGACGGTGGCGACCACTGGATCGAGATCACCCGGAACACCGGGCTGCCAAAAGGCGTGATCGGCAAGATCGGTGTTAGCGTTTCCGGAGCAGACGGCAAGCGTGTCTATGCGATTGTAGAAGCGGAAGACGGCGGAGTCTTTGTTTCGGATGACACCGGGACGAGCTGGAAGAAGATCAGCGATGATCGGCGGCTCCGCCAACGCGCATTTTATTACACGCGGCTATACGCCGACCCGAAGGCCAAGGACACCGTTTATGTGCTTAACACCGGTTTCTACAAATCGACCGACGGAGGCAAGACTTACAAAACGATTCGTGTCCCCCACGGAGACAATCACGATCTGTGGATCGCCTCGAACGATCCTCAGCGAATGGTCAACAGCAACGATGGCGGGGGAAATGTATCGATAAACGGCGGCGAGACGTGGACCGGCCAAGAATATCCGACCGCGCAGCTTTATCACGTCGCCACCACAAAAGACTTTCCATATCACGTGTGTGGCGCGCAGCAGGACAACTCTACCGTTTGCGTTTCGAGCGAAGGAGGTGGGCGCGGACGAACGAGTCCGGTGATGTACGCGGTTGGCGGCGGCGAAAGCGGTTACATCGCGCCTCATCCGAAGAACCCCAATTTGTTTTACGCCGGGAGCCAGGGCGCGTTGCTCACTCGCTTTGATCGCTCGACCGGCCATACCCGCGATATTCAAGTCTATCCGCTGTTCTTTTCCGGCATGCCCGCAAGCGCATTAAAGGAGCGCTGGCAGTGGACCTTTCCGATCGTCTTCTCACCACACAATGCGAACGTGCTCTACACATCGTCTCAACATCTTTGGAAGACAACCAACGACGGCCAGAGCTGGGAACGAATAAGCCCTGATCTCACGCGCGCCGATCCTAAGACTCTTGGCGATTCCGGCGGGCCGATCACCAAGGATCAGAACGGTCCTGAGATATACGGAACGATATTTACAATCGCGCCATCGCGTCTTGAAGCGAACACGATCTGGACCGGCTCGGATGACGGGCTGGCTTACATCACGCGAGATGGCGGAAAGAAGTGGGAGAAGATTACCCCGCCTGGGCTGCCGGAGTTCAGCCGGATCAGTTTGATCGAAGCGTCGCCGCACAAACCGGGCACGGCGTATCTTGCGGCGAAGCGTTATCAGTTGGATGATCGCGCGCCGTACATCTTCAAGACCCACGACTATGGTAAGACGTGGACGAAGGCAGTCGCGGGTATTCGGTCCGACGACTACATCCACGCGGTGCGAGAAGATCCGAAGCGGCCCGGTCTGCTTTATGCCGGCGGTGAGCACGGCATCTATGTGTCGTTTGACGACGGCGCGAACTGGCAATCGCTTTCTTTGAATCTTCCCGATACTCAGGTCGCTGATCTGGTCGTCGAAGAGAACGATCTGGTCATAGGCACGCATGGCAGATCGTTTTATATTCTCGACGACATCGGTGTGCTTCGACAGCTCACACCGGAATATGCGAGCTCCGACGTTCATTTTTTCCAGCCGCGCCCTGCGGTCAGGTCGGTGACGCAGTCATCGATCGACTACTTGCTGAAGAAACCCGCAGACAAGTTGACCATCGAAATTCTGGATTCGAGGGGCCAGGTTATCCGCACGTTCACCAGTTCGGCGGACGACGACAAGCGGACGACTCGCCCACAAGGAACCGATGAGGAGTCGCTCGGCCCGCCGGCGCCCCGCGCGCCGGGTCGCAAAGCTGGAACGAATCGATTCACCTGGGATTTGCGATATCCTGGCGCAACGGTGTTCGACGGGATGATCCTCTGGAGCGCTCGAGCCGACTCGGGACCGATCGCGGCACCGGGGAACTATCAGGTTCGCCTGACTGCGGACGGCAAGACTCAAACGCAGACGTTTGCAATCAAGAGGGATCCGCGGCTTACCAACGTCACCGATGCTGATCTGGCCGAGCAGTTCGGTCTTGCGATGAAGGTTCGAGACAAGACAAGCGAAGCGAACGAGATGGTAATCCAGATCCGGGAGATCAAGAAGCAGATCAAAGACCGGTCGGATAAGTCGAAAGACCCGACGGTGTCGGGCGCGGGCGAAATGCTGGCGAAGAGGCTTAGCGAGGTCGAAGAAGCCGTCTACCAGGTGCGCAATCAGAGCAACCAGGATCCGTTGAACTTTCCGATCAAGCTAAACAATCAGATCGCGGCGTTGCGTCGAAGCATAGAGACAGGCGACGGCCGGCCGACCGCGCAATCGTATGTTGTGTTCAAGGAGCTCTCGGCGCAACTGGACGCATTGCGTGGGCGGCTCAACACTATGGTTGCGAATGACCTCGCGGGATTCAACAAGCTGCTGGCGGATCGTAAGCTGGATCCGATTCGAACGGGCACAAAATCCGGCGCCCCTGATGGGAGTTCGAAGTAGGCGCACCCCGTCAGCGGCGGTGAATCGATGTACCATGGACTGTCCAGTCTGTGGTCACTCATTGGCGCCAGTACTTTTTCCTCACACGCTCCACAGACTGGACAGTCTATGGTACGAATCACCCGACACTTATCCCGGTGCAAATCCGATTTTCGACAGGTATACTGTCTTTCGACACAACCAATTAAACACGACTCGACGGAGCCCCCAAATGTCGAAACCCAAGAAGCCAAAAAGCGATCCTTCAGTTTCTGACTCAAACCACGAACCCAAGCCCGCAACCGGCCCGCTGGCGTTGCTGATCGCGACTCGCAAGGGAGCTTTTCTACTCCGAGGCTCAAAGAGCCGCGAGAAGTGGAAACTGTCCGAGCCGCTGTTCCTTGGTCACACCGTCCATCATATGGTCCAGGACCCGCGCGACCCTAAGTCAATCTTAATGGCTTGCCGCACCGGACACCTCGGGCCAACCGTCTTTCGATCCACCGATCTGGGTGAAACGTGGGTTGAGGCTCAATCGCCGCCGGCGTTTCCAAAAGCCCCCGAAGGGGAAAATGGACGCGTAGTCGATCACGTTTTCTGGCTCACACCGGGACATGCAAGCGAGCCGGGCGTGTGGTATGCGGGCTCGTCGCCTCAGGGGTTGTTTAGAAGCGAAGACGGCGGCGCCACCTGGGAAGGCGTCTCCGGCTTCAACGATCATCCAATGCGCGACACCTGGGTCGGGGGCCTTGGCGACGGAACGCCGGACGGTCCAAAGATGCACTCGATATTGATCGACCCTCGCGATCCGGCTCATATGTATCTTGGCATGTCGGGCGGAGGCGTTTTCGAGAGCACCAAAAAGGGCGCCGAATGGAAGCCCCTGAATAAAGGTTGCGTCGCTGACTTTCTTCCAATCCCAGATCCTGAGTTTGGTCACGATCCGCATTGCGTCAGGCTTCACCCATTAAAGCCCGATCGTCTTTACCAACAGAATCACTGCGGCATCTACCGGCTCGAACGTGACGAAGAGACGTGGGTTCGGATTGGCGACAACATGCCGAAAGAAGTAGGCGACATAGGTTTTCCGATGGTCCTTCACCCGCGCGATCCGGACACGGTTTGGGTGTTTCCGATGGACGGCACGACGGTGTGGCCACGCACCAGCCCGGATGGCAAACCGGCGGCTTACATGACCCGCGACGCCGGACA
>Ga0075418_10010889_pt1 | contig 10173 bp, 7 predicted proteins | sample SoiMetdeltSBSDD2_FD_81776 | JGI IMG/M metagenome (GOLD analysis project Ga0075418, IMG submission 81776) | Bulk soil microbial communities from a Populus tree surrounding site in Tennessee, USA - Soil MetaG P. deltoides SBSDD2 | ecosystem: Environmental > Terrestrial > Soil > Tree plantation...
CGGCAGCGACTTTTAGATTCGGGCGCGGCAGCCACAGCGCACGCGCCACCGGTAATTTCGGCAGGGGCTCATCGGTGGGGACAACATCCACAATATTCGCAACGAGGCGGAAGCGCTGACCCATGTCCATGATGGAAGCGCAGATACCTGTGCCTGTCAGCGCGTCAAAGACCAATCGGACAGGATCAGCCTTCCCACCGATCGAGAGCGGATGGATTTCCAGTTTGGGTTTGCTCGCGGCAATCGATTCACAAATCTCCAGCATGTGCGCGCCGAGCACTTTATCGCCCTGGGCGTGCATGTGATAGGTGTAGTCTTCCATGAAGCTGACGCCGCCCGTCATGCCGTGGTTCATAACTTTCATCGCGCGGACGAGGGCCGACGTTTTCCAATCACCCTCCGCACCGAAGCCATAGCCATCGCGCATGAGACGTTGCACCGCGAGACCAGGCAATTGCATCAGTCCATGCAAATCTTCAAACGTATCCGTGAAGGCTTTGAAGTTCCCCGCGCTCAAGAAGTTGCGCAGACCAATCTCAATGCGCGCACCATCACGCAGGGATGAATTTCTCGCACTGCCAGGTCTGAGTTCGTCAACGACCTCATATTCATCCAGATAGGTTTGCACCAGTTGATCCACTTCGCCATCACTGGCCTCGTTGACCACCTTCACGAGATCGCCCACACCGTACCCGTAGACATCGTAACCAAGTTGAATCTGCGCCTGCACCTTATCGCCTTCGGTCACAGCCACATCGCGCATGTTATCGCCAAAGCGTGCGATCTTCGCCCCTTGCGCATCCGCCCAGGCACAGGCGGCACGCACCCAGACGCCTATCTCTTTTTGCGTTTCAGCCTCCTTCCAGTGACCCACTACGACCTTGCGATTGAGTCGCAATCGGCTTCCAATGAAACCGAACTCGCGATCTCCATGCGCCGACTGATTGAGATTCATGAAATTCATGTCAATCTCTGACCAGGGAATCTCGCGGTTGTATTGCGTGTGCAAATGCAGGAAAGGTTTCTTGAGCAGTTTCAATCCCGCGATCCACATTTTGGCTGGCGAGAAGGTATGCATCCAGGTGACCAGCCCCACACAATACTTCGTCGAATTTGCATCGAGACATAATTCACGGACTGCCTCCGGGGTAGTCAATACCGGCTTGAACACCACGTTCACAGGTATTTCCTCGGAAGCGCCTAATGCTGTCGCGATCTCGCGTGAGTGTTCGGCAACCGTCTCCAGAGTCTTGGGACCATACAAATGTTGACTCCCCGTCACAAACCAGACTTCGTATCCTTTTAGATCGATCATGATAGCATCTCCTTATGTTGTTTCTTCGTCATTGCGAGGAGGAGTGTAACGACGACGACACTTGCACCCGATTCGTCCCAAAGGGACCAATCGTGCGTTCCCTGGCACCGCCCGTGGTTTGCTAGGCAAACCAGGCAGGTGTGATCCAGTGCAGCTGAGCAATCTCCTATCTAGTTGGGGATTGCTTCGGGCGAAAGGGCGCCGCCCTCGCAATGACATATCACTGTCCATAATAGGCATTTGCACCGTGTTTCCTCAGATAATGCTTGTCCAGCAACTCCTGCTGCATGGAGGGAATGGTCGGCTCGAGCATCAAGGTATGGAAGTTCATGAAAGCGACCTCCTCCAATACCACGGCATTGTGGACGGCATCCATCGGATCCTTGCCCCATGCAAATGGACCATGGCTGTGAACGAGAACGGCGGGAATGGCATCCCGGTCTTTCCCATCGAAGGTCTCCTTGATGACCAATCCGGTTTCCTTTTCATACTCGCCTTCGATCTCGACCCTGGTCATTTTTCGAGTGCAGGGAATCTCGCCGTAGAAATAATCGCCATGGGTTGTGCCGAGCGCCATAATCGCGCGCCCCGCCTGCGCAAAAGTCGTTGCCCAACGGCTGTGGGTGTGTACGATGCCACCGAGGTTGGGAAACGCTTTATAGAGTTCGATATGTGTCGCAGTATCGGAGGAAGGTTTTAATTTCCCTTCCACGATCTTTCCCGATTCCACTTCCAGGATCACCATATCTTCGGCTTTCATTTCCTCATAGGAAACCCCGGAAGGTTTTATGACCACCAACCCTTGCTCCCTTTCGATGCCCGACACATTGCCCCAGGTGAATACGACCAGTCCATGTTTGGGAAGTAATAAATTTGCTTGAAATACCTGTTCTTTCAATCGTTCCAACATGGTCCTTTACCTCAAGCCTTCCACAGCGGCGCGTTCGATTACTAGTCCCTTCTTATAGCGTTCCATGAACGCCGCAAAGCCATCGACATCCGCTTGATCGGGCGCGATCGTCGAGCCTTCCTCCCCTGCAAAGACTTTTTCCGAGAGATAAGACTCCAGGGGTTCATTCGGCGCTTTATGGAGCATATAGGCGGCCAGCAATGCCATTCCCCAAGCGCCGCCCTCGCCGGCAGTTTCCATCACGGACACAGGGACATTCATCGCCGCGGCCATGATCCTTTGACCCACCTCCTTTGTTTTGAAGAAGCCGCCGTGACCAAGGATCTGTTCGATCTTCACTTTTTCCTCTTCGAAGAGAATATCCAACCCGATCTTCAAGGCACCGACCGCCGAGAACAGATGCGTACGCATGAAGTTCGAGAGTGTGAAGCGGCTTTCGGGCGTACGGACGAACATCGGACGTCCCTCTTCCAAATGGGTGATGTGTTCCCCCGAAAGATAATTGTAGGCAAGGAGCCCGCCGCCGTCCGCATCGGCTGTGAGTGCTTTTTGATACAGCATCTCATACAGCTTGGATTCGCTTACCTCCAGACCCAGTGCATAGGTGAATTCCTGAAAAAGGTCAACCCAGGCATTAAGATCGGATGTGCAGTTATTGCTATGGACCATCGCCACAGGCTTACCGGTCGGTGTTGTCACCATGTCGATCTCGGGATATAGCTTCGACAAGGCCTTTTCCAGGACAATCATCGCAAAGACGGATGTGCCTGCGGAGACGTTTCCGGTTCGCTCTGCAACGCTGTTGGTCGCGACCATGCCTGTGCCTGCATCGCCCTCGGGCGGACAGAGTGGTATACCCGCTTTTAGTCCTCCCGTGGGATCAAGCAGTTTTGCACCTTCTTCGGTCAGCACGCCCCCGGCCTCTCCAGCGACCAGCACTTTGGGCAAAATGTCCTGGAGCTTCCACGAAATATTTTCAGACTTAAGTAATTCGTTGAACTGTTCAAGCAGGCGCACGTCGTAATCGTTGGTCCTGCTATCGATCGGGAACATACCCGAGGCTTCGCCAACCCCCAGCACCTTTTGTCCCGTCAGCTTCCAATGGACATAGCCTGCCAGCGTGGTCAGATGGCTGATATCTCCCACGTGGAATTCCTTGTTCAATATCGCCTGATAAAGGTGTGCAATGCTCCAGCGCTGCGGAATGTTGAATTGGAACATAGCCGTGAGTTTCTCGGCTGCCAGCCCGGTCATGGTATTTCGCCATGTACGAAATGGGACGAGTAGAATCCCGTTCTGATCGAATGGCATATAACCGTGCATCATGGCGCTAAGACCGATGGCACCCATGGATTGGATTCGGATGTTGTACTTCTCAAAAACCTCGTTGCTGAGGTTCCGATAACTTTCCTGCAAGCCGCTCCAAACATCTTCCAAACTGTATGTCCAGATTCCGTTCTCATATCGGTTTTCCCACTCATGGCTTCCCGAGGCGATCGGCCTGTGATCTTCGCCGATCAGCACCGCCTTGATGCGAGTCGAGCCAAGCTCTACGCCCAGCGCGGTTTTTCCGGTTTCAATCGATTTTTGGGTATCGTTTCGATCCATGTTCGTCTCCCATGATTTCACACCACAATGATGATTTTCAGACCTTCACGCCGCTCTGCCACACGGAACGCCTCAGCAGCCTGTTCCAATGGAAAGCGATGCGTCACAATCGAACGAACATCCACCAAACCCTTCGACACCAACTCGATAGCACGCGGGTACGTATGTTTCATGCGCCGCACGAGTTTGATGGTCAATCCTTTTCTGCGCGCTAGCGATGCAGTGAAGGAGGTCTTGTCGTCAGCCGGAATTCCAGCCAGCACCACCTTTCCACCGATGGCGACCGCGGCGAAAGACACATCGACAGAATCCTGAGTCCCAGCTGCTTCAAAAGCGACATCCACTCCGCGTCCCGAAGTCGCCGCCCGGATCTCTCCCAGCTCGCGCCCTGCATCCGCCAAAAATGCCTGGCTTGCCCCGAGCGCTTTCGCGGCTTCCACGCGGTGAGCGAGCTGATCCGTTGCGATGATATTTGCCGCGCCAGAAAGCTTTGCCATTTGAATGACCAGCAAGCCAATTGGACCGCAGCCAAAGACGCCCACTGTCATGCCCGCTTTGAGGTTTCCCAAATCCACGGTGTGGATGGCAATGCCCAGGGGTTCGAGCATTGCTCCATCGTCATCTGAGATGGAATCAGGAATGGGGAATAAGCTTTTTTCGTTCCAAGCCATCCATTCCCGCATCGAGCCATCCGTTTTGTCATGCCCCGCAAAGATCATGTGCTCACAAAGATTGGGATGTCCATGCTCGCAATATTCACAGTGCCCGCAAGGGATGGCAGGGTCAATCGCGACGCGTTGACCATCTGAGGTAACACCAGCAAATTCATGTCCCAGGATCAATGGGCGTTCGAGTTTCGCATCGCCAATACCACCTTCCGTAAACCAGTGCAAATCGGAACCGCAGACACCCACAGACTTCACGCGAACCAGCTTCTCGCCTTCACCAGCCAGAGGGACTTCTTCCTCGTGAAGTTGTAGATTTCCAGTCCCATGCAATCGAACAGATTTCATTACACCTCTCGTAGGGCAGGCCTGTGACCGGTCACATACTCCATGATCAGAAATTATCCAACGAAAAGCTGGCTTACAAATACACAGGTTAACCTGGATACCAGATCATTCGCGGGTCATCCTCCGCGCGGTCGTACTCAAACGCGGAGTCAATCATTCTTTTCAAGTCATATTCCGGGCGCCAGCCCAGCAAGAACTTTGCTTTCGTGTTGTCGAGCCACGTGGAGCGATAGGGTGTCTTGATTTCAACAGAAGGGAAACCACGGCTTTCGTTCAAATATTTGCCAACTTCTGCATAATCCACGGGTTCATCCATACAAATGTTGAATAACTGCTGTCGGGCTTTTGGATGATCGATCGCCAACAGTAGCGCGCTGACAAGATCGTCCACGTGGACAAAGTTCCGTTTGACGGGATTCCCCTCCGGGTCCAGCATGACCGGAACTGTTTCCGTCCGAACGAATTCATCTGCCCTTGGAGGGCCGACCAAATCCCGCCAGCGCGGTCCACCGAAGACATCTTCTCCAAAGGACAGCTGATACTTGAAATCATCCTTTTCCATGATCCAGGGTGCGCGCAAACAACAACCGTTCAGATCATATTGAATGTAATACTGCTCGAGCATCACTTCTTCAAGAACTTTGGAGAGAGCATAGCAACCCGGGTAGGCCGAATGTTTGTGCGCCTCGGTCAGCGGTTCGGAGCGTGGATAAAAGAAATGTCCAATGGCCGCGTCGCCGCCAACCAAAATGAATTGCTGAAATGTGGGACTCAGGCGGCAGGCTTCCAGTAACCAGAACAGGCCCTTGATCGCCACATCCATGATCTGCTCGGGCGTATCCTTGACCGTTGCGAGATGCAGCACATGGGTTACACCGTCCATCGCTTCATCGACCACCTTGCGATGTTCAATCGAGCCGTGAATGTTTTGAATTCGAGGATGCGAATCAAGATGACGGTTGTGACAGAGTGCCCGCACGTTGAAGGAATCAAATTTGGAGTCTGCCAACAGACGATGGATAAATGCCCGTCCCACTTTGCCGGTTGCACCGGTAACTAAAATGATGTTCTGTTCGGACATTGCCAATCCTTACTCAACACTTCGTCCACTTGCCATTCGCTTCGCTAGATTCGATGACGCTGTTCACAAAACGTACGCCTAATAAACCGTCCCAGGCATTTGGGAAATACGTCGCAAGCGGATCCACTTGTTTCCCGGCCCGGCGTGCAGCGATGGCTTCTGCCGCATCGGAATAGATATTGGCAAAACCATCTGGGAAACCTTCCGGATGACCGGCGACGAGTCGTGTGGAACGAGCAGAGAGAGGCAAGGTTCCCGGTCCGTTTGGCGTTCTGTTTTGGGAGGGTCCGTTGAGAGGCTTGAAGGTCAACGCTTGTGGGAATTCCTGCATCCATTCGAGCGTGCCCAAACTTCCACTGACACGGATACGGAGACAGTTCTCCACGCCCGCCGCGGCTTGCGTCACCCAGAAACTGCCGCGGGCACCATTATCAAATCGAAGCAATGCTCCCGCATAGTCGTGGATGAGGCGCCCGGGCACGATCGCGCCAATTTCTGCAGAAACTTCATCCACTTCCAGGCCGGTGATGAAGCGTGTCAGGTTGTGCGCGTGGGTCCCGATATCTCCCATCACGCGCGAAGGTCCGCCGCGTACCGGGTCGAACTTCCAATTATCCGGCGCAAAGGTTTTGGTTTCATCCGCTTTACCGCCCTGCACATATTCCACTTGAATGAGACGAAGCGTTCCGAGCTGTCCATCCATCGCCATGGCCTTGGCCTGACGGACCATTGGGTAACCGGTGTAATTGTGAGTCAGGCAGAAAACAAAACCAGTCTCTTGAACTTTCTTGTGAAGGGACTCGGCTTCTTCGAGCGTGTTGGTCATCGGTTTATCACAGATGACATCGAAGCCACGCTCAAGAGCAGCAATCGAATACTCATAGTGACTATCGTTCGGCGTCATGATGGCAACGGCATCGATGCCCTCGTTCCGCGAAGATTCTTTGGCCAGCATTTCAGAGACATTGGCATAGAGGCGGTCGGTCGAAAACCCTAGCTCGCGCGCAGCTTGTTTTGATCTTTCCGGATCAGAAGAAAGAATGCCAGTGATGATCTCATAACGATCATCGAGTCGAGCAGACTGTCGGTGCATCGCGCCAATGAAGGATCCCGGTCCGCCGCCGATGACCGCCAAACGCAGTCTCCGGCCAAGCATATCAATTACTGGATTCAACGCCATGCCATTGCTCCTGTGCCAGATAGTTTCGAATCGCTTCCACCACCAATTCATGATCTTCTTCTTGAGGCAACCCAGATACTGTGACTGTGCCTATGATGCCCGCATCTTTGACGATAACAGGAAAGCAACCGCCATGCGGAGCATATTCACTTTCGGGGACCAGGTAGGATTGTTCGATGGTTTTCCCCTTGCTTTTGAGCAACTGCCCCATATAAAAGGAACTGTGCCCGAATCGATAGGCCAGCCGCACTTTGCGCTTCACCCACTCATCGTTATCAGGAGATGTACCGCGCAGGCTGGCATGAAAAAGTTGGTGAGTTCCCCGCATGATATCCACTGTGACGGGAAGGTTCCGGCTGCGCGCCAATTCCACCAATTGACGGCCAAGGTTCCATGCGACATCCTCATCGAATATCGTGAATTGAAGTTCCTGTTCTTGCTGCAGTAACTGATTGAGTATGTCATCCATGTGATCATCCCATAATAATATTGGGAGTTCCATGCCCTTGGAGCGTGGTCTCCCAATATCGATTCATAGACTAAGCTCTCAGGAAGAGTATTGTTTTTTTTTATGCGCTCTTATTCTTGTTATAGACATCAAAGAACACGGCGGCCAGAAGCACCAAACCTTTGACGACCTTCTGCCAATCGATCCCAACACCAAGGATGGACATACAGTTGTTCAATACGCCGATCAGAAAAGCGCCGACCAGGGCACCAATGACCGTACCAATACCACCGCTGGCAGAGGCGCCACCGATGAAACAGGCAGCAATCACATCCAATTCCATGCCATCTCCGGCATTTGGCGTGGAGCTATTCAGGCGGGCTGCCACGATGATCCCAGCCAGGGCGGCGAGAACACCCATATTGACGAAGGTATAAAAGAGCAGGCGTGAGGTATTGACCCCCGAGAGCTTGGCAGCTTTTTCATTGCCACCCATCGCGTAAATACGGCGACCCACCACCGATTGGCTGGTAATGAACGCAAATCCGGTAATCAAAACGAAAAGCAGCACCAGTACATTGGGGAGGCCTTTGTAGGAAGCCATCAGGTAGCACAATCCCATGACCGCCCCGGTAATCACAATATTCTTGACCACGAAAAAATAGAATGGCGTGACTTCAAAGCCATATTTTTGCTGATTTCTTCTGGCACGTAAATCCAGGAATATTAATACGATCGAAAGTATCACTCCGATCAGGAGCGTAGTAAGATGAATCCCGGGGACCTGAAAGAAATCCGGGATAAATCCGGAGCTTATTTTTTGGAACCCGACCGGGAAGGGTCCGACCGACTCGCCCTGAAGCAGCGCGATCGTCAGGCCTCGAAAGATCAACATGCCTGCCAGGGTAACGATAAAGGCCGGGATTTTCACGTAGGCCACCCAGAAGCCCTGGAATGCCCCGATCGCCGCACCGACCAGCAGGCAGATCACAACGGCGAGAACCCAATTGACATCATATCTGACGATCAATACGCCGGCCAGCGCGCCGATCACAGCGACAACGGACCCCACAGACAGGTCAATCCACCCGGAGACAATGATCAATAGCATACCCAGCGCCATGGTAATGACATAGCTGTTCTGCAGGACCAGGTTGGTGATATTGACTGGTTTGAAAAGGATGCCACCTGTCTGCCATTGGAAGAATACCATCACCGCGATCAATGCGATCAACATGCCATATTCGCGGATGTTGTTTCTGAACAGCGTTTTCAGAGTCTTCATCGCTCCAGTATCTCTTGTTGTGTCTGTTGTTAAAGTGCTCATTGTTCCACTACCTCTTGTTCGATCATGATGTGGTTCATTACGATTTCCTGGGAGGCTTCGCTGACCGGCATCTCACCGACGATTTTGCCGTCGCGCATGACGTAGATACGATCACAAATCCCCAGGATTTCCGGCAATTCTGAGGAGATGAATATGATCCCTTTTCCTTCACTTGCCAGACGATTGATGATCGTGTAGATCTCATACTTGGCGCCGACATCGATACCACGTGTGGGTTCATCCAGGATCAGAATGTCGGGATTCGCAAACAGCCACTTACTGAGAACCACCTTCTGCTGATTGCCACCCGAAAGATTGAGAGCCAGCTGTCGGATGCTCGAACACTTGATATTCAGCTTATCCCGATATTCCCGGGTGACGGTCAATTCCTTGGGTTCGTTGATCACTCCGCCATCTGAAATCGCCTCCAGATTTGCCAGCGTAATGTTGCTTTTGATTTCCTGGATCAGCACCAATCCGTAGGCTTTGCGGTCTTCTGTTGCATAGGCAATTCCATTGGAAATGGCTTTATCAATGGTGCTGATATCCACTTCCTTCCCATGTCGATACGCCGTACCGCTAATCCGGGTTCCATAGGAACGGCCAAAAATGCTCATCGCCAGTTCCGTCCTCCCGGCTCCCATTAATCCCGCGATACCGACCACTTCGCCCTTGCGGACGTTTATATTCACATTCGTACTAACCTTGCGATCCGCATGAAGCGGGTGATATGCATTCCAATCGCGGACTTCGAAGATCACTTCCCCAATCTTCGCTGCACGCGGCGGGAAGCGATGTGTGATATCGCGTCCGACCATGCCGCGAATGATCCGGTTTTCGCTGATATTTTCCTTCCGGGCATCCAGCGTTTCAATCGTCGCACCATCGCGCAGGATGGTGATGGAATCAGAAACTTTCTTGACTTCACCTAACTTATGAGAGATCAAAATTGACGAAATGCCGTGCGATTTGAACTGCAGCAGTAACTCCAGCAGTTTCTCACTATCATTATCATTGAGCGAGGCGGTCGGCTCATCCAGAATAAGTAGCTTTACCTTTTTGGCCAGTGCTTTGGCGATCTCGACCAGCTGCTGCTTGCCCACACCCATATTGGTAATCAATGTATTTGGCGACTCGTGCAGTCCCACTCTGTCGAGCAATTCCTTGGTCCTTGAAATGGCTTCGTTCCAATGGATCACCCCGTTTTTGGCCTGCTCATTGCCGAGGAACATGTTTTCGGTGATGGAAAGAAAAGGAATAAGTGCAAGTTCCTGATGAATGATGACGAGTC
>Ga0075418_10010890_pt1 | contig 10173 bp, 8 predicted proteins | sample SoiMetdeltSBSDD2_FD_81776 | JGI IMG/M metagenome (GOLD analysis project Ga0075418, IMG submission 81776) | Bulk soil microbial communities from a Populus tree surrounding site in Tennessee, USA - Soil MetaG P. deltoides SBSDD2 | ecosystem: Environmental > Terrestrial > Soil > Tree plantation...
GGTGTCTGTCGATCTTCTGCCACGGATCTTCGTCTCCAAAACGTGTGACCGCGCATTGGCCAGCTGCAGCGCCGTTTCCGCGGCGCCGATGAGGGCCCGCTCCGGCAACAGCCCCACGATCTCGCTTTTCTGGATCCCCACCCCGCGCTTCTCCGCTCGGTGTTTGATTGCGTTGAAGACGACGGCCGGGGAAGTGATGTCGATGTCCAGCAGGTTCATCGAGACCTGCGCGAGACCGTCGACGATAAACCCGCTCGCCTGCACCCCCGGCAGGCCGCCGCTTGAGGTGCGAATCTGTTTCGCGATCTCCTTGGCGACCGTGATGTCCTGCGTGTCCAGATACACGTTAAAGGCGACGAGAAACGGGCGCGCGCCGATCGCCGTCGCGCCTGCGGTGGGATGCACACGGTTGGGTCCGAAGTCGGGATCGAGCGTCCGGCCGCGCATCCCCTCGAACTCGCCCTTGCGGACATCCGGCAACAGCACGCGGTCGGGCCGCGTCGCGGCACGCGCGTACAGGAAGACGGGAATCTCCAGCTCCTTCCCGACCCGCTCTCCTAGCTGGCGCGCGAGCGCGGCACACTCCTCCATCGTGACGCCCTCGACGGGAACGAAGGGCAGCACGTCCGTGGCGCCCATGCGCGGGTGCTCCCCGCTGTGCGTGGTGAGATCGATGTGCTGCGTTGCCACGCGCATCGCCGCCAGCGCCGCCGCCACGGCGGCGTCCGGCGGCGCGACGAACGTGAAGACCGACCTGTTGTGCGACGCATCGGTCTGTACGTCGAGCAGCTGCACGCCCGCCACACCGGAGATCGCCGACCTCAGCGCGTCGATCGTCGCGGGATTGCGACCTTCCGAGAAGTTTGGGACGCATTCGACCAGTTGCAGGGGCATCAACTCTTCCTTATGAGCTCGAGGAGCCAGCGGTGCATCGCTGAATTGCCCGCGACAATCGATCCGTTGCCTTCGCCGGTGAAGACGTCCACGCCTCCGTCCAGGGTTGTCACAATGCCGCCGGCTTCTCGAATCAGCAGCGCCCCGGCCGCGATATCCCAGGGAGAGAGCTGCAGCTCCCAAAAGCCGTCCAGCCGGCCAGCGGCGACGTCCGCCAGATCGAGCGCGGCCGATCCGGCCCGGCGAATGCCGCTGGCGGCGCCGGTGACAGCCGCAAACTGCGCGAGATACGCCGGCAGCCGCTCGAGCGCGCGAAACGGGAACCCCGTGCCGATCAGAGCCAGGCGCGGCTCGCTGATCGGCGAGACGCTCAGCCGCGTTGTCCCCTCGAACGCGCCGCCGCCGCGGACGGCCCGATAGGTGCTCGCCCGACAGACGTCATGAATCACCCCAGCCGCCAGTTTTCCTTCGACCAGGCAGCCGATACTCACCGCATACTGCGGATAGCCGTGCAGGTAATTGGTCGTGCCGTCCAGCGGATCCACGATCCAGACGACGTCGCCGCGCACCGCACGCTGCGGCGACAGCTCTTCGCCGACGATGATAGAGTCGGGCGCGTCGCGGTGCAGAACCTCGGTGATCACGCCTTCCGCCGCTCGATCGACTTCGGTGGCGAAATCGTGCTGGCCTTTCTCGTTCCAGGCCTGCGTGGCGGGACGCGCCGCGCTGCGAAGATAATCGCCCGCGCGCAAAGCCGCCTCCTCGGCCAGCTTGACTAAGTCATTGTAATCACGCACCTTGTGGCGCCGTGGCCTCCATGAAACGTGTCTTCAGCGGTATCCAGCCGTCAGGCGAGCTGCACATCGGCAACTATCTCGGGGCCGTGCAGAACTGGGTCAAGCTTCAGACCCAGCACGACTGCCTGTTCTGTGTCGTCGATTTGCACGCGATTACCCAGCCCTACGACCCCGCCGCGCTCCCATCGCTCACGATGGACATGGCGGTAAGCCTCTACGCGGCCGGCCTCGATCCCAACCAGTGCATCGTGTTCGTACAGTCGCACGTCGCGGAGCACACCGAGCTCAACTGGTTGCTCACCACGGTTGCGCCGCTCGGCGAGCTCGAGCGCCAGACGCAGTTCAAGGACAAGGCGCAACGCCAGGAAAGCGTTGCGATGGGGCTGCTGGCCTACCCCGTATTGCAGGCAGCTGACGTTCTGCTCTATAAAGCTAGCCTCGTCCCGGTGGGAGAGGATCAGGTGCAGCACCTGGAGCTGATGCGGGAGATTGCCCGGCGCTGGAACGGGCGGTTTGCCGAGGGCTATTTCCCCGAGCCGCAGCCGCTGTTGACCCAAACCAAGCGGGTGCTCGGGCTCGATGGCAAGGCCAAGATGTCGAAGAGCCTGGGCAACACCATCGGCCTTTTCGAGTCCCCCGAGTCGATTTGGGAGAAGCTGAAGCCGGCCGCCACCGACCCGGCGCGTGTGACGCGGAAGGACCCCGGCACCCCGGAGATCTGCAACATTTTCACGTTGCACCATGGATTCTCCACGCCGGATGTGGTGGAGGAAGTTGCGGACAAGTGTCGGAACGCAGGCTGGGGGTGCATCGACTGCAAGCGCAAACTCGCCGACAACATGATCGCCACTCTGGCTCCGATGCGAGAGCGTGCGGCCGCGTTGAAGCGCGATCCTGACGGCGTGATCGAGCGGTTGCGCGCTGGGGCAGGACGGGCGCGGCAGCTGGCGCAGCGGACCATCGCAGAGGTACGCGAGAAGATGGGGTTCCTCCATGGGTGAAATGGTGCAACGCGTCATCGAGGTCTTTCGCCTCGATCTCATGCTGCAACTCGGGCTGGCGACGCTGCTCGCCGGCGCGATTGGCCTGGAGCGGGAGTTCGGCGGCAAGCCGGCGGGGCTGCGGACCAACATCCTGATCTGCATCGGCGCGGTTCTCTACACGCACCTGTCACTCGCGATGTTGCGGGCGTCGTCGGGGACGGGACTGATTCCGGTCGGAACTGATACGACGCGCGTCGCAGCGCAGATCGTCACCGGCGTCGGGTTCATCGGCGCCGGGACGATTCTGCACGCGCGCGGCGCGGTCGTGGGTCTCACCAGCGCGGCGACCATTTGGGTAGTGGCCGCGATCGGAGTCGCGATCGGCTGCGGCTATTACCTCGAGGGTCTCGGGACGACACTCGCGGTGCTGGTCGTGCTCTCCGGCCTCGGTCGCGCCGAGAAGCTGGTGCAGCGCCACTCGATGCGTTCGACTATCACGATCCACGCCAAACCCGGACCATCCGTCGTCGAGGATCTGGAAACGCTCGTGCGGCGCACCGGGCTCGAATTGATCAGCATCTCGAACCGGCAGGAAAACGTCGATCTCGTGATCGAGCTGGAGCTGCGCGGGTCCAAGCGGCTGTACGACCAGGCCATCGTGACCCTGCTGCACCACAACCACGTCCGCACCGTCTCCACGGGGGAGTGACGGCTCGCCGCGCGGTTGTGGATCTCGCTTCGCCGCGCGCGGTCTGGCGAATTCCCCCGGCGCGTGTGGGCGAGATCGGCGCCGCGCTCGGCGCGCAGTGGGAGCTCATCGAAGTTCGGACGCCTGCTTCCTCCGATGGAGACGGCGCGTCCGGCAGTGGGTCGCCGGAAGCGATCGCGGCGACGAAGGGCGCGGAGATCTATATCGGGTACGGGATCGCGCCAGGCGTTGCCGCGGCGGCAAAGGGGACGCTGCGCTGGGTGCACAGCGGTGCCGCGGGCGTCGGCTCGAGCATCGCGCAGCTGCGGGGCACCGGCGTTCAGCTCACCAACTCGGCCGGTGTGCACGCCGAGCCGATCGCCGACTGGGTCATCGCGACGATCGCGTATTTTGCGCGCGGGCTCGATCGCATGGCGGCCGCGCAGCGCGAGGGTCGATGGGCCAAGGAAGAGTTCGCCGACCATGCCGACTCCGTGCGGGAGCTTCGGGATGTCCGCGTCGGCATCCTGGGGCTCGGCGGGATCGGGAACGCCGTCGCGCGGCGCGCGCTGGCGCTGGGCATGGCGGTGAGCGGCGTGCGGCGCCATCCGGAGCGTGGCGGCCCCCCGGGGGGGGGAGTGCGTTGGGTCGGGGGCCTGGCCGATTTGCCGCGTCTCGCGGCCGAGAGCGATTGCCTGGTCATCGCCGCTCCCCATACGAGCGAGACGGCCGGCGCGGTCGATCGCGCGGTGCTGGAGCGACTGCCGCGCGGGGCGCTCGTCATCAACGTGTCGCGCGGCTCGCTGCTCGATGAAACGGCGCTCGCCGCGCTGCTCGATTCCCGCCACCTGGCCGGCGCGGCGCTCGATGTCTTCGCCACGGAGCCGCTGCCCGCCGGGCATGCGTTCTGGACGCACCCCCGCGTTCTCATGAGTCCCCATGTGAGCGCCGTCACCAGCCGTTTCTGGGAACGGGAGACGACTCTGATCGTGGACAACATCAAACGCTATCTTGCAGGGACGCCCCTCACGAACCTCGTCGACTTGGAAGCCGGGTACTGAATGGAAAAAATCATCAAGGCTGCCGTGGACCGCGGGGCGTCCGACCTGCACATCAAGGCCGGCGACGTGTTCCGGGCGCGGATTGATGGCCGGCTTGTTCCGCTCACCAAGCAGCGCCTCACGCCCGATCAGACCAGGGCGATCGCCCAGAGGCTCATCGCCAACGAGGACGATCGCAACCGGATCGACAAGCTGCGAGACTACGACTGCTCGTGGGGAATGCCCGGCATCGGGCGCTTCCGCGTGAACATTCTGCGCCAGCGCTCCTCGTTCATGATCGTGATGCGCGTCATCCCGTTCGACGTGCCGACCTTCGAGTCGCTCAAGCTGCCGGCGGTGCTGGCCGACGTTGCCACCACCGAGCGCGGCATGATTCTCGTCACGGGCGTTGCAGGGTCGGGGAAGAGCTCGACCATGGCGGCGATCATCAATCACATCAATCAGACACAGCACCGCCACATCCTCACGCTCGAGAATCCGATCGAGTTTCTGCATCGCGACATCAATTGCTCGGTGACGCAGCGCGAAGTGGGTGTCGATACCGATGATTTTCGCACCGGCCTGCGCGCGGCGTTGCGCCAGGATCCCGATGTGATTCTGATCGGCGAGCTGCGAGATCCCGAAACGCTGGATACCGCCATGAAGGCTGCCGAGACGGGACACGTGCTCGTCTCGACGATGCACACGCCGGATACGCTCACGACGGTGAACCGCATGGTGGCGATGTTTCCGCCCGAAGAGCAGGAAATCGCCCGCCTGCGCCTGTCGGAGGCGCTGCACGCCATCGTATGCCAGCGGCTGTTGCCGCGCGCGGACGGCCACGGGCGCGTCGTGGCGATCGAGGCCCTACTTGCCACCTCGGCGGTGCGCGACATGATCCGCGAGCGCGACCGGACGGCCGCGTTGCACGATTACATCAAGGCCTCGCGCGAGCAGTACGGCATGCAGACGTTCGACCAGCATCTGTTGGATCTGGTCGCCGACGACATCGTCACCTACGAGACGGCGATCGCGGCCTCGACCAACCCATCGAACTTCCAACTCCAGCTCCGCACCCTGCGACGTCGCGCCAGGCCCGGGCCGGCGGCGCCGCCCGCGCCGGCGGAAGTCAAGCCGGTCGACGATCTGTCCAGCATGCTGCCGCCGTGAGCACGAAGGGCACGACGCCGGCCGGAATCTTTCCGCCGATTCCGACCCCCTTTGATCCGGCCACCGGCGCGTTCGCGCCGCTTCGGTTTCGTCAGAACATCGCCCGCTTGCTGGCCGACGGTGTGCAGGGGATCGTCGTATCCGGCACCACCGGTGAGGCGCCACTGCTCGATGATGACGAGCTGCGCGACGTCGTCGCGGTAGCGCGGGAGGCGATGAGCGACGGCGCCTGGCTGATAGCCGGGACGGGCGGGGAGTCGACGCGGCAGACCGTTCGGATGTCGCAACAGGCGGCCGAAGCCGGTGCCGACGCGGTGCTCGTCCGACCGCCGGCGTACTTCTCGGCAGGCGCGACTCCCGCCACCCTCCTCGCGCACTTCCGCGCCGTCGCGGATGCGAGCCCGGTGCCGGTCCTCATCTACAACATCCCGAAATACACGCGCCTGCCGCTGGCCCCGGCGCTCCTGCAAGAGCTTGCCGGTCATGAGCAGATCGTGGGCGTCAAAGACTCCTCCGGAGACCTGAACAACCTGGCGGCGTATCGCGAGGCGGTACCCGCGTGGACCGTGCTGGCGGGATCGGCGTCGTTGTTGTTTGCCGGCCTCGAGCTCGGGTGCCAGGGCGGGGTGGTGGGTGTGGCGTGCTATGCGCCCCGACTGTGCGTGACGCTCGTGCAGGAATTCCAACACGGCAATCGCACGGCTGCGGGCCAGATCCAGGAGCGCGTCACGCCGCTGGACAAGGAGATCGTCGGCAAGCACGGTCCCGCGGGTGTGAAGGCGGCGATGGATGCCGTGGGGTTGTACGGCGGGCCTGTCCGGCCTCCCCTCGCGCCGCTTTCGGCAGCCGATCGCGAGCGGGTCAGCGCGCTCGTGCGCGGTGACTGACTACGGTGTGCTGTTTCGCGAGCTGGCGATTCCGCGGCTCGTGGGCTCCGCCAACCACAGGAAGGTTCGAGAAATCCTCACGCGCGAGCTCGAGGCGCGAAGGTTTTCCGTCGAGCAGCACCCGTTCTCGGGCCGTCCCGCGCGTGCACTGCTCGGAACCGATAGGGTTGTGCGAGGCATCAACCTCATCGCCCAACCGTCCAACCGTCCAACCGTCCAACCGTCAGTCTGGCTCGTTGCGCATTATGACTCCAAGGGTCAGCCGATCTCGATGGCGCTGCGGCTCCTGGGATTTGGCTCTTTGTTCATCGGCCTCATCGGATTACTTCTGGCCCCGATTCCGGCGCTCGTCGCCGTCGTGTTGGGAGCCGCGATCGCGGTGCTGAATCGCGTGAATGACAGCTCTCCTGGCGCCGTCGACAACGCGACCGCTCTGGTCGCGATCTTCATGACCCTCGATCAATTGCCGCACGACGCGAACGTGGGAGTGGTGTTCCCCGACGCGGAGGAGTTCGGCTTGGTCGGAGCTCGAGCGCTCGCGGCCGATCGGGCCGATCTGTTCGCCGGTGCGGCCCTGATCAATTTGGACGGACTGGATGACGTGGGGCGGCCGATCGCGTTCCTGCATCGCCCCGGGAAAATTGGCGAAGCCATTGCGTCCGCACTCGGCGCGCGACGCTGGCGATGGTTACCGGTCGTTGTCGATGGCCTCGCACTGGCGCGCGTCGGGGGAGGGGGGGGGGCCGAATGCGTCACGATCTTGAAGGGGAATTTGCAAACCATGCGGATCGTGCATCGCCCCGGGGACACAGCGGATCGCGTTCGGCTGGACGGAGCAGCGAGCATTGCCGCAGGGCTGGCGCGCGTGCTGCGCGCGAAATAGCTTCTTACAGAGGATACCGGGGCGTGGCCCCGGCACTGTGGGCCCCCATTTCGGGGGCCCTTTTTGTTTTCAGCGAGGACAGCTCAGTGTTCGGTCCGAAGACCCAGTGCGTCGTCGTCGTCGGCGCTCAATGGGGAGATGAGGGGAAGGGCAAGATCGTCGACGTCCTCGCCGAGCGCGCGGACCTCGTTGTGCGCTACCAGGGCGGCGCCAATGCCGGCCACACGGTCGACACGGGCGAGGGCAAGTCGTTCGTCTTGCATCAAATCCCTTCCGGCATCCTCCAGGGCGCGGTCTGTGTTGTCGGCAACGGCGTGGTGCTCGATCCAGAGCAGCTGTTCGCCGAGCTGGATGCGCTCGAAGGGCGGGGCGTCCGCACCGAGCACAAGCTGCACATCTCCGACCGCGCCCATCTGACGCTTCCCTATCACAAGCTGCTGGATCGCGCCCGCGAAAAGAAAGATCAGATCGGGACGACGGGGCGGGGGATCGGGCCGACGTATGAGGACAAATACGGGCGCCGCGGCGTCCGCGTAGGCGATCTGCGCAATCTGGCGCGCGCGCAAGAAACCGTGCGGGCACGAGTGGAAGCGGCCAATCAGATACTCACACTGCTGCACGGAGCAGGGAGCACCGAGCAGGCGGATGCGCAGGAGCACGTGCAGCTCCTCGAGCGGCTGGCGCCGCGGCTTCTGCCCCTCGCCGTCGATGCCGGACGCGTCGTGTGGGAGGCGCTGGAGCGCGGTGAGGCGGTCTTGCTCGAGGGCGCGCAAGGCGCGCTGCTCGACGTCGATCACGGCACCTATCCCTATGTTACCTCGTCCAACACCACGGCCGGTGGCGCCGCGGTCGGCGTCGGGATCGGTCCCACGGCGATCGACGCCGTGCTCGGCGTCGTGAAGGCGTACACGACGCGAGTGGGAAATGGGCCACTCCCGACCGAAGCGGCGCCCAATGTGGCCGAGCGCATTCGCGAGCTGGGAGGCGAGTTCGGCGCCACCACGGGCCGGCCGAGACGCTGCGGATGGTTCGACGCGGTCGTCGTTCGCTATGCGGTGCGGGTGAATGGACTGACCGGACTGGCAGTCACAAAGCTGGATGTGCTCGATTCGTTCGCGGAGATACCGGTCGGCGTTGGCTATCGTCTGGACGGCGACATCATCGATAGCATGCCGCCCGATGTCGAGACGATCGCGCGGGTGGAGCCGATTTATGAGTCGGTGCCGGGGTGGCAAAAAAAGATCAGCGAAGTGAGGAGGCTGGCGGATCTGCCGGCGGCGGCAAGGGCATATGTAGACCGGCTGCAGGATTTGGCCGGGGCGCCGATTAGGTATGTCAGCGTGGGGACGCGGCGGGATCAGATCATAGAGGTTTGAGGTTGCCGGTTGTTCGTTGAGGCGAAAAGACGACATGACGTCGAGCGGTGCCAGTTGCAAGCGCCAGTTTTTCGTGCCTCTGCTCGCGCTGAATTGGTTAACGTGTCTCACTTTCTGGAAGAATCTTCCCCTCATGGGTCGTTTTCAGGATCTCAAGGCATATCAGCAGGCGCGACAGGTTGCTCTGCTTTCGAGACCGCTCATCGCCCGCCTCCCCCAGGCTGAACACGATCTGGCAGATCAGTGGCGTCGAGCGTCAAACAGCGCGGTGCTGAATCTTGCCGAGGGCGCGAGTCGACGCGGTGCAAAGGAGTTTCGGCGGTATGCGGACGTCGCTCGCGCATCCTTACATGAAGTGGAAGCGATCATCGACCTGGCCATGTCGATGGGATACCTCCGGCCCGCCGATGTAGAACACCTGTGTGCTGTCCGTGATGAGTGTGCTCGAATGGTCTTCGGCCTTATCCGAAAACTGGGCGCCGCTTCTGCCAACAGCTAACTGGCACCGCTCGACGTCTTATCGACTTGTCGTCTCAACTGGATTCTTAGGCCCCTTGGACTAGTTGAAAACGAGAAACCCCCTTGGTTTCCCAAGGGGGTGATCGCTTGCCACACACCGTGCGCCCTAGAACCCGATGTGAGCGAAGCGAACTCCTTCTCGCTCTCGGGCAGGCGCGCCAATATTTCCCTGGCAGCCGGGCTGTCTCTGTACCTCCGAGACCCCTAGGCTTTGCGCCCCGCCGTCACCGACGGTTTGCCCTGAGCAGAGATTCCGCGCGCGAAAATGGCAAGAACAGTGCCCGTCAGCTAACTTCTGATGCCGCAAGCGGACCCGACATAAGCGCTTACGCTGAATGTCTGGCTTTCTGCACTGTTATATGCTTTTTGCATGAGTAGCCGCTCAAGGCCCAGAATCTAAGTTGCCCCGATGCCTCCCGTCGTGCTCGTCGCCCCCGGCGCCTTCAAAGGCACACTCGGTCCCCGTCAGGTCGCAGCGGCGATCGCATCGGGCGTGCGCCGGGCGTTCCCCGACGCAACAGTGCTCGAATGTCCCGTCGCCGACGGCGGCAATGGCCTGCTCGACGTCGTGCTCCCCCCCCCGCCGGCCGGCGCGCTGCGCGAGCGCGTCGAAGTCACCGGCCCGATCGGTGAGAAGGTCTCGGCCGAGATCGGATGGATCGACAGTGAGACAGCGATCATTGAAAGCGCGTCAGCCTGCGGCCTCGCGCTCGTGGAACCGGAAGATCGTGATCCGCTTAGCACCACCACTCGCGGCGTTGGTGAGTTGATCTGGACCGCCGCGGATCGTGGCGCGCGCACCATTGTTGTCGGGCTGGGCGGCACGGCGACGGTTGACGGCGGAACAGGCGCGGCGCGGGGTCTGGGGTGGACGTTCGAGAACGCGGCCGGCGAACAACTACCGGACGGCGGCGGTGCGCTCGCCGATGTCGCGAC
>Ga0075418_10010891_pt1 | contig 10173 bp, 11 predicted proteins | sample SoiMetdeltSBSDD2_FD_81776 | JGI IMG/M metagenome (GOLD analysis project Ga0075418, IMG submission 81776) | Bulk soil microbial communities from a Populus tree surrounding site in Tennessee, USA - Soil MetaG P. deltoides SBSDD2 | ecosystem: Environmental > Terrestrial > Soil > Tree plantation...
ATGGTCGATGGACGCCGCGAGGTCGTCGATCAGGGAGACCGTCGAGACAGGAAGCCGGAAGCCCCGCGGCAGTGATCCGAGCAGTTCGACCGCCCCGCGATGTGGTGACCCGGCTCAAGCCGCAGGGGGTTCGTCGCCGCGTTCCCATCGCGCACGAACGCGGCGTTCAGGCCAGGCGAACACGAGCCACGCGCCGAGGACGATCACGGCCCCGGCAACGACGTGTCGGGCGGGCGCTCGCCCGCCCACGATGGCGTCGATCAACACGATCCAGATCGGCTGGGCCAGCACGAACGGAGCGAGTCGGCCGACCGGCGCAGCGTCGAGGGCAAGGTCGAGGCCGAGCAAGAACAGAAAGCCGAGTATTCCGATCGACGCCATGATGGCGAAGTCTCGCAGGGTCGGCGTCTTCCAGCCCCAGGGCACGACGAGGCCGAGCGGGACCCAGACGCCAAGCGCCGTGTAGAAGAGCCGACTCGCCGCCGTCTCACCCCGCATGAGTCGCGTCAGCACAAGATACAGCGCGAAGCACGCGGCCATGAGCAGCGGGAGGATCAAGGCCCAGCGCAGCGTGAGGGCGAAGGGCTCCAGGACGAACAGGACGCCCCCGTAGGCTGCAGCAGACGACGTCCACCGGCGCCCACCCGGGCCTGTCACCCAGCCACATCGCCGCCAGCAGCATGGCCATCAGCGGTGAGATCCAGAAGAGCGACATGACCGCATCGAGCGGCATGCGAGTGATCGCGAGGACGAAGCACGCCGGCATCCCCAGCATCGTCAGCGCGCGGATCACGTGCAGGCCAGGGCGCCGTGTCCGCACCAGGCGTGCCGGACCGCCCGGCGTCCACAGCGCCAGCATCAGCATGAGGTGCACGCCGTAGCGCACCCACACGACCTCGAACGGAGAGTACGGCTTGGACAGGGTCAGGGCGAGCCACTCGACGATCGGCCAGAGCAGCATCGCCATGCCGAGGACCAGAGGGCCGCGCAGCCACCGGCGGGCTGGAGACTGAAACGGCACCGAGAGAGCATCCCCCCCGGGGGCGCTGGCTACCAGTTCGGAAGTCGTCCTAGACTGGCCGGGCGGTCACAGGCTCCAGCGTCGAGAGGCTGGCAGTTACCTGGCGTCAGACTGCGCTCGGGTCGTCCGAGGTGAGCATCTCCTTGCTATCTACGACCTCGTACCGTCCAGGACCCAACTTATTGACCCGCTGCCCGATGGATGTGCGTAGCGTCGGAAGGCCGCGACGGGGTTCTCGGCCCCCGGAACCGAGATCGCTGGCCGACACGTCGGAATCGTCAACGACAATTTCAACGGCCTTGCCGCTCGTGTTGCGTGCGCGGAAGCTTCGCATGGAACCCTCCAGTTGGATTGATCACGGTCTACAACCTTCCCGCCTGCTGGGTCTCGGCGCCGGCTGAAGAGCCAGGACCATGTCCTCGACGACGCCGCTCCCGCGATCGCCCTGGCCCTCTAGGAGGTAGCCCTGTGTCCGCGCCGCGCTCTCGCGCGGCGCGATTGACTACTCAGGAAGTGTCAACACCACTCCTGATCGTACTTCAGGATCATGACCCAGTCTTGTGGTTCTTGTCGGTGGTCTGCGCCGCCTGTTCTGAAGATCCGACCGATCGCTCGCCGAAGGGCTTCGAGCCGCCTACACCCGGCCGCCGGTATCAGAGGCTCACGCCGCAGTACTTGCAGTGGGTCGCGTCGACGTCGTGTCCCTCAGCGCCGCACGCCGGGCACGCCTGGCGGGAGACGGCGCGACCGGCGTGTGCCAGCTCCACCGACACGATGCCGGTCGGGACCGCGATGATGCCGTAGCCGAGGATCATCAGGAGCGCCGCCAGCAACTGCCCGAGCGGGGTCCGGGGCGCGAGGTCGCCGTAGCCCACCGTCGTCATGGTCACCACCGCCCAGTACATGCTCGTTGGGATGCTGGTGAAGCCGTGCTCCTCGCCCTCTATGACATACATGAGCGTACCGACGATCACCACGCTGGTCACGATGCCGCCCAGGAACACGGTGATCTTCCGACGGCTGGCGCGAAGCGCAGTGAGTAACTGCTGGGCCTCGCCGAGGAAGTGGCCCAGCTTGAGGATCCGGAACACGCGCAGCAGGCGGATGGAGCGAATGACCAGCAGCGAGTGCGCCGCGGGCACGACCAGCGCAAGGTAGGTCGGCGCGATCGCCAGGAGGTCCACGATGCCGAAGAAGCTGCGGGCGTAGCGCCACGGACGATCGACCGCCAGGAGCCGCAGTGCGTATTCGGCCGTGAACGCGACGGTGATGATCCACTCCACGGCCCGAAGCACGACACCGTACTCGCGCCGGAGGTCGGCAACGCTCTCCAGCATTACGGCGACGACGCTCACGAGGATCGCGATCAGCAGGCCGACGTCAAACCACCGGCCCGCGGGCGTGTCGGCCTCGAAGATCACCTCGTGTAGGCGCGCGCGCCACCCGGATCGGATGGTGAGCCGGTCCGCGGAGTTGGTCACGCGTCCATCGTAGCGCGTGACCACCGAGAAAGGTGGCTTGAACCCTCGCCCCCCGCCACCTTTTCACCTAGTTGAACGGCGCGACGGGGAATCCGCTTGCGGCCGGCCAGGCGGATATGGAATGGCTGGAGTATGGCCCGGGCGCTTCTAATCCTCGCGATCACGCTTCTCGTCGCTCTGAGTGGCAACGCCCGTGCGGGGCAGGAAAAGCCATCCGCGGAGTCTCCGAACGCCACCACCCAGGACGACGACATCCGCGCCGTCTTCAATCTCCTGCTAGCGGGTCAGCACGAGCAAGCGATCAAGGCCGTCGACGAGTTCTTCACCCGATACCCCCTTGGCAGCGAGACGTTCAGCGTCGGGCTGGCCAAGGCCGAGAGCCAGTACCGTCTGCAGCGAATCGACGACGCGATCAAGTCGTACGAGCAGGCCCTCCCATTCATCGAGAAGCTGAACAACGTCGCCCAACGCCGCTTCGCCCTCGTCTTTTTCCGACTCGGCACACTGTACCGTCGGAAGGCGCAGTACGACACGGCCATCCGCTTCGTCGAGGCCGGCCTCACCCGCCAGCCTCAGAGCACCTACTACCAGATCCTCCGTGGCGAGTTGCTGCGTGAGCGCGGCCACCGCGACCGCGCCCTGAAGCACTTCGCGACCGTGCTCGCATCGCCGACCCCGACGCCTGAGGAGCGCGTCGTGCTGCGCATCAAGATGACCCGCCTGGGTGCGATGCCGCCCGGGGCACCGGCGCTGAACCTGGCGGCGCAGCCACTCCATTCGGGTGTGAGCTTCGGGATCGTGCCCGTCAACAGCACCAACGCCTCGGTCTCGGTCCCCGACCTCTGCCTGTTGCTGGAGAGCAAGTGGCGCGTCCTGTGCGCACCGCTGCCCGCCGTCCAGGTCGATGAGGCTCGGATACTCGACGAGGAACGCCAGCAGTATGCCGCGGAGAAGATCCTCCAGGAGCTCGCCCGCCGATATCCGCCGAACCAGCGGTCGCATTCGATCATCATCGCCTTGACGGAGCGCGACATCTTCGGCCCCGACACGAATTTCGTCTTCTCATGGCAGGCGCCCCAAGCCGGGCTCGGCGTCCTCTCCACCTACCGATTTGGGGCCGGCCTGGACGACTTCTACGAGCCCGACATCATCGGGACTCGCCGGGTCGGTGTGCAGCTCCTCTCGACCTCGGGTTCGCTCCTCGGCTTCGACCGGCCGACCCAGCCGGACTGTCCGCTCGCCTATCCGCACGACTTCCGCGAGTTCCTGCTGAAGAACACGAAGCTGTGCGAGTCGGAGATCGAGCAACGGGACGTCCTGCTGAAGACGAAAGGCGTGCCGAGCCACCACTTCGGGGACCGAAAGAACGACGAGATCAGCCGACTCTACCAGAAGTACTACTTCGACTAGCTCCCTCGATCACCCGTCGGCTCATGTCAGAATGTGCGACGACTGATGCGACTCGTCCTCACGACGCTCGTTGTCCTTCTCACCGCCGGCTGCGTGGTCACCCCGCCCGTCGGGCCACCCGCGGTGTCGCCGCCCGATCTGCGCGGGACCTGGATCGGGACCTGGGGCGGGACGCCGCTGAGCTTCGTGGTGATCGACCAGCAGATCAGCACCGGCGACTCCGGTGTCGTGATCGGCTCGTGGCAGCTGCTCGGCCAGTACTACCCGACGGTGAACGGGGTCATGACCACCACCATTGGTGGCGAGGCCATCTCGACGAACATGACGGGACAGATCGCGCAGTGGGGTCAGGGTTTCGCCCTCGTGCTCCGTGGCCGATCCTCGGCCGGGGACCAGGAGATGAGGGTCCGGCTCGTCGAGGCGGATCGCCTGGTCGGTGAGGGCCAGTCGCAGTACGCCTGGGGGCCTCAAGGGTCCGTCCAAGCCGTCCGGCATCGCTGAACGGCGCGTCAGTGCCCCTGCAGATTTTTCGCTGTTCATTACGGGCCGTCACAGTAAGCTGGCCACGCGATGAGGACCCTCGAACGGGACCGCCCGGACGCGCTCCTCGAGGCAGGGCCGATTCGCCGGGTCCCGGAAATTCACGACGCCCCGCATGAAGAAGACGATGACGACTCGACGCTCAACGGATTCATCGGAATGTTCGCCGGGGTGATGATCTGCTTGCCGCTGTGGGCTGCCGTCACCGTCCTCGTCGTTCTGTTTCTCCGCTAGCTGATTCGTCGCCGAGCGGCTCCGTTCTCGCCACCGCCGTTCGAGCTCGAAGCGTCCTGAACGTCACCGAGTAACGAAGCGCCTTCGTCGGTGGCACGCAGTGCTGCCACTCCTCGCGGGCGTCGCCATCCAGCACGTACGCCGAGCGGGGCGCGATCGTCAGGGCGGCGGTTTGTCTCGCCGCCCCTCGGCCGAGCTGGAATCGCAGCCGACACTCGCTCAGCAGCGACACCCCGATGACGACGCCGAACTGCGGCGCATCGCGATGCCAGCCGATGCCGGCGCCCGCCGGGTAGGCGTTCACGAGGACCTCGACAAGCGCTTCCGGCGAGATCCCCGCCAGCTGCGCGGCCCGCCGTCGGACAGAGCCGAGGAACTTCGGGATCGGGGGGCCCGGCGTGATGCGCCATGACTCGTAGCCGTAGATCCAGCCGAAGTGCTTGGCACGCCGGCGCGCGACCTGGCCGCGCATACTGACCGCCGCGAAATCGAGGCCTTCCAGGTTGCCGGCCAGCTCACGCTCCTCGGCCTCCGTGAGCAGGTCGGGGTGGTACCTGAACCCCTGGGGTAGGGCGGGGGCCAAGTGGAACAGGTCGCCGATCATGTCAAAGGATAGCCCCCCGCCGCGCTTCTGCCCGGGAGAGCCGTTCAGCTAAGGTTGAGATATGTCGACCCTCGCGGCCACCGCTCCACTGGAACACCCTCGCGCGCTGCCGCTCGGCCGCATGTTCGTCAGTCCCGTGTTCGACTTCCTGCTGATCGGGGGCGGCCTGAGCCTGTGCATTGGCGCCATCGCGTGGGCAGGAGGCCTGCGACTCACACAGGACCACGTTCCGGCCATCCTGCTGCTCGGCAACTTCGCCCACTTCGCCGCCTCGACGGTGCGACTCTACGTCACCCCGGGCGCGACGCGGCGCTGGCCCATGCTGACGCTTGGCTTCCCGCTCGCGTGCCTGCTCGTCTTCACCGCGGTGCTGGCGCTCGCCGACTGGCTCGTGCGGTACGTCTTCGCCGTCTTTCTCGTGTGGTCGCCGTACCACTACGCGGCCCAGGCCTATGGCCTCTCGATGATGTACGCGTATCGCTCCGACTGCTCGCTCTCCGATGGCGACAAGCGGCTCGTGCGGCTCGTCTGCCTGGCGCCGTTCGTCTGGGCGCTGCTGCGGCCTCAGGGCGGAATCGGCGTCACGCTCAAGCATCTGGGCGTCGTGGCTCCGCTGCCGCTCGAGCACCTGCGCGTCGGCGTGAGCATGGGGCTCTCGGCCGTGGCGCTGGCGGCGCCACTGGTGCTGTTCGTCCTGCTACGGCGCCGCGGCCGTACGCTCCCACTGATCAGTCTCTCGGTCATCATGGTGAATGCGGTCTGGTGGACGGCGTTCAACTACATCAATGCGTTCTTCTGGGCGGCGCTGTTTCATGGCGTGCAGTATCTCGCGATTGCCGTGCTCTTCCACGTGCGCGAGCAGACGCGCCGGCCGGGGAACCGCCGAGGCTGGGCGTTTCACGTGGGGATCTTCTACGGAGCGAGTGTGGCGCTGGCGTACGTGCTCGTGCTGTGGCCCGACGCGTACGTCGCACAAAGTGGTGGATATTGATCACTGCGACGACGAGCTGCGCGGTCAGCAACGGCTCGTAGCCGAGTGGTAGACGCCTACATCTGGCGTCTGCGCCGGGATCCCAACCTCCGTACGGTGGTCGACCAGCCCGTTCCCGCCGAAGCCTGACCCATCCTGGATGGTTCTCGGCCACGGGGTGCCACCGTGCCGGGAGACGCCGTTCACGAATCATCCGCAGAGTGAAGCAAAGTACACACGGAGCTCGACCCAAAACACCTTGTAAATTAGCCTCTTAAGGCCGGAACCGAGGCTTTGGCAGCGGCCCTGCATTTCCTTCCCGCCAAGTAGCAAAGGGTCTTTCCGACAAAGGCAAACCAGCCGTGAGGCTGGGTCGCAAAGCTACGGATCAGGCGTGGTGCCTGACGGCCGCCACCGAAGAGAGAGGCGGGCTCACACCCTCCTCCGGAGAGAGACCGATACAGGCTTCCGGGAGAATGTCATGGACTGCAGGGGCGGAGTGAATGCGATCTTCAAGCGGGCGGCGCTGCTGGCGCTGACCGCTGTGATGGGTGTGGTGTTCGGGAGCTCGGCCGCGGTGGCTGGCCCGCTGAAGAACCTCGAGCGGGGCATCATCGTGGACATCGGTGGCGCGGATGCCGTGCTGTACGAGGTGACCGAGAACATGTACCTCGTGGACCGCGAAGGCCGGCCTGTCGGTCCGGAGCAGGCGGTGGCCCGCAAGGCCGAAGCTGCGCTGGCCGGCTGGGCCCGAGTCGGAACGCCGCTGTGCCCGTACGAGCAGATGGCGCTCAGCCTGGTCCGGCCCGCTTGCGCCGTGACCGCTGAAGGGCTCGACAACATCAGCCTCCTGACCGGCCAGGGCTCCGTGGACGGCACGTTTGCCGTCGTCGTCCAGGACGACAACCTTACGGACGGGCCGGAGTACGTCGTGATGAACGGCACCTTCAGCGGCCAGATGGACCTCTCGACGCGGCCGCTGGGCAAGGTGTCCGGCAAGTTCGTTTCGAATCTTACCGGCGAGGCGGTGCCGTTCTGCGGAACGTTCCGCCTGCCGTTCGCCCTCAATCTCTGGGGCAAGCGCGAGAACCCGCGGCGGGGTCAGGTGGCCTACTACATGGCCAACGATGGCAAGTCTGTGTTCCCGGTGTTGGGTGGCGAGAAGTCGCTGGGTATGCCGACCGTGCGTCTTGAGCTGACCTTCGGAAGCCTGTGCCGATAGTCCTCGGGTAGCGCGCCTACTAGGTCTCGGGCCGGTTGCCGCCCCTCCGGCCCGAGACCTTCTTCACTTTCTCAGGGGGCCCGCGCGGAGTTCCCTGCTTCGCCTCGTTCGGATACGACCCGCCTGAGGCACCCGTTCCCCGTCTACCCGGTCAGGTGACCCCCCTGAGGTGCGGTGTATACTACGGAGGCTTTGCTGTTGGAGAGGTGGCCGAGTCGGCCGAAGGCAGCCGCCTGCTAAGCGGTTACAGGGTCAAAAGCTCTGTCCAGGGTTCGAATCCCTGCCTCTCCGCCACGGGCCCTTAGCTCAGGTGGACAGAGCGTCGGGCTACGAACCCGAAGGCCAGAGGTTCGAATCCTCTAGGGCCCACCATTCTCCGCACGACGAGGCCTGGATGCGCCAGGCTCTCGTCGAGGCGGAGCGTGGAGGCGCGGCCGACGAAGTGCCGATCGGCGCCGTGGTGGTGATCGACGGCGCCATCGTGGCGCGCGCTCACAATGCACCGATCGCCCTCAACGATCCTTCCGCCCACGCCGAGGTGCTGGCCCTGCGAGAGGCGGCCACCAAGGTCGGCAACTACCGGTTACCCACGGCAACGCTCTACGTCACCGTCGAGCTGTGTGCGATGTGCTGCGGCGTGGTCCTGAACGCGCGGCTGGCGCGTGTCGTGTTCGGCGCGCCCGATGTGAAGGCCGGAGCCGTGGAGTCGCTGTATCGGTTGCTCGACGACTCGAGGCTCAATCACCGCGTCGAGACGGTGGGGGGCGTGCTGGCCGGCGAGAGCGCCGCATTGCTGCGGGCATTCTTCGACAGGCGTCGACGCCGATGACTCGCGGAGGCCGACACCGAAGCTCGGGATCGAACTTGACGCCAACTTCACTTCCCTGCACGATGAGGGCTCGCGTTCAGGGAGGGGTGCAGTGTAAGTGCCCATGATGACTATGCGGAGGGGTGGCCGAGCCCGGTTGAAGGCGTCCGACTCGAAATCGGATAGGGGCCCAGAAGGTCCCTCGGGGGTTCAAATCCTCTCCCCTCCGCCAACTTTCGCTTCGATTGCAGGAGGGGTGACCGAGCGGCCGAAGGTGCGGCACTGGAAATGCCGTGCACGGGTAATCCCTGTGCCGTGGGTTCAAATCCCACCCCCTCCGCCAAACCAGTCCGGTGTGGCCGTGCTAGACGGGGAGTTAGCGGTGCCCTGTAGCCCGCAATCCGCTTCAGCGGGGTCGAATCCCCTCTCGAGGGCGGGCCGTGTTGAATGAGCCTCGTGGGACGGCGTTGAAGGTTGGGCCCCACGCAACGAGAATCGTCGAACCCCGCCAGGCCCGGAAGGGAGCAACGGTAAGACGACCCTCTCGTGTGCCGTGGGAGTACCTGGCCGGAGTCGGCTCTGCGGGGAGATCGCAGTATGGTTCGATCGACGGAGGGTGCACGGTCACTCTTTTGACGTACCAGGCGGAATGACGTACCAGGTCCTCGCCCGGAAGTACCGGCCGGCGACGTTCGACGACGTCGTCGGCCAAGATGCCATCACTCGTACGCTCCGCAACGCGCTGGCCTCAGGGCGCATCGCCCACGCCTATCTCTTCGCCGGCCCCCGCGGGATCGGCAAGACGACGACCGCACGATTGCTCGCGCGGTCGCTGCTGTGTCCGGAGCGCAAGGCCAGCGCCGATCCGTGCGGCGTGTGCCCGGCGTGTGCGGACGCGGCCGCCACCGTGGACATCATCGAGATCGACGCGGCGTCCAACCGCCGGATCGAGGACATCCGCACTCTCCGCGAGAACGTCAAGTACGCGCCGGCCCGCGGACGCTACAAGGTCTACATCATCGACGAGGTACACCAGCTCACCAGCGACGCCTTCGACGCGCTGCTCAAGACGCTGGAGGAGCCGCCACCGCACGTCGTCATGGTGCTGGCGACCACCGACCCTCGGGACCTGCCGGCAACGATTCTCTCGCGCGTGCAGCGCTTCGACTTTCGGCCGATCGCGCCGGATTTGATGTCGGCGACCCTCGAGGCCATTCTCAACAAGGAGAAGATCGTGTTCGAGGCCGCCGCGCTGCCGGCGATCGTGCGCGGCGCCGAGGGCTCGCTGCGCGACGCGCTGACGCTGCTCGATACCGCGATCGCCTACGGCAACGGACGGCTGGAGGCCGAGACCACCGCGTCCCTGCTGGGCACCACGGCGCCGGCCGAGGTGCGTGCCTTCGCGCGGTCGCTGGTCGGTCACGAGGCGACTCCCGCGCTGGAGGCGATCGACCGCGCCGCCCGCGATGGTGAGGATCTGGGTGCATTCACACGCGATGTCATCGAGCTGCTGCGCCGCGCGCTCGTGCTGAAGGCGGCGCCGGCCGCCAAGCTGTCCGACGTGCCGCACGCCGAGGCCAACGAGCTGAGGGCGCTCGCCGAGGCGGCCTCGCTCGACGATCTCCTTTACGTGCTGCGCTCGTTCCTCGATGCCGACGAGGCCATGCGCGAGTCGCCGCACCCCCGCGTCGAGCTCGAGATCGCCGCGGTCCGGGCCACGCGCCGCCCCGAGCCGCGCGCCGTCGAGGAGATTCTCAAGCGCGTCGAGGAGGCGGAAGCGCGGCTGCGCCAGCAGGCAGTCGCGGCACCGCCGGCGCGCGTCCAGGAGAGTCTCTTGCCGAGCGTCGAGCCGGCGGCACGCCCTGCCGCCGCCGAGCCGCGGC
>Ga0075418_10010893_pt1 | contig 10172 bp, 9 predicted proteins | sample SoiMetdeltSBSDD2_FD_81776 | JGI IMG/M metagenome (GOLD analysis project Ga0075418, IMG submission 81776) | Bulk soil microbial communities from a Populus tree surrounding site in Tennessee, USA - Soil MetaG P. deltoides SBSDD2 | ecosystem: Environmental > Terrestrial > Soil > Tree plantation...
CTGCGTTTCTCCCCACAAATGCACCAAGGAGGTTCTGTGCGCGCTCTGTCCCGGTTCGCCCGCTCCGACGAAGGTATCGCCGTCACCGAGTACGGGCTCCTGGTTGCCCTGATTGCCGTGCTCCTCATCGCGGTCGTGATGATCTTCGGCTCGAGCATCTCCTCCTGGTTCGCGGCGCGCACCTCCGCAATCACCACGTCCTGAGGCCTGACGGCAGCGTGATCGCGTGCTCGACGGTGTTCGGGCGCGATGCGCTCATGCAGTGCGCTCGTACTCAGCTCGACCGTCGGGCACGCAGGGGACAGAACACGTAGGGCACGCTGGCTGGTCTGACGGCGTGCCCCTCAATGCCACGACGGATCCCGATCCCGACGACGAGGTCGACGCGCCCATCGATCGCGCGCGCGGTCGAAGCAGTCGCGACTCCAGACCGTGCCAGCTCAATGCGGCCAGGCCGACGGATGCTCCACCGGCGATCGCGATGAAGGCGAGCTGGCCCGCCCAGACGTTGCCGGTCCACGTGATCCACCTCACGGCCCCGAGGCCCGCGCGCTCCAGGGCGCCATAGATGGGGACGTGGAAGACGTACACGCCGTAGCTGTAGACCCCGAGCTGCTGGAGCGCCCGCCTGTTCCCGAGCCAGAGGGCCCAGCGGCCATCGGGATTTACCCACGTAGCGCCGACGCACGTCATAAAGAGCACTGCCGCCGCCGTGTACCCGATCGTCTGCGTGGCCGCGTGGTAGATGGGATCCATGAGTGACGCGAACAGTACCACCAACGTGCCCGCGGCAACGACGGCGATGGGTCGGGCGTACCGGCACGCCCACGGCGGGACACCATCCCGCCTCCACACCGCGAGCACTGCCCCGAGCGCAAGCCCGTCCATGCGCATCGGCAAGAGGACGTAGATCGCGATCGGAGAGACGCCATCGACGAGTGCTCCGGCCCGCGCGGCAAACGCCGCGATGGCGATACCTAACGACGCGCGGGCAAGCACACGCGGTGAAAGCGCCAGCACCGCGAACGGCCACAGGAGGTAGAACTGCTCCTCGACGGCGAGCGACCAGTAGTGCTCGCCCGCGTGAAAGAGCGGCCACGCATCGCGGCTGGCCAGCCAGACGTTCGACGCAAACGCCCAGAACCAGCCCTGCGCGTCCGCGACGTCGCGGACCCACCCCGCCCACCGGGGGCCAGCGGCAGGCACGAGCCAGAAGAGAACCGCGAGCGTACCGGCGTAGACCGGGAGGATGCGCCTCGTGCGGCGCTCGTAGAAATTGCGGAAGTAGCCGGGGCGTCCCTTCGCGTCCAGAAGCACGCCGGTGATGAGAAACCCGGAGAGGACGAAGAAGAGATCGACCCCGAGCCAGCCCATCTTGAGGGCCGCCAGCGTCCACGCCTGGGTGTCGGTGAGCGGTGCACCGCGCGCGAAGTGTCGCAGGCAGACAGCGACGATGGCCAGTCCGCGAAGCGCATCGAGCGCAGCCACACGGCGGCTCGGCGGTGACCCGGAAAAACTGCTGATGAGACGCCTCCTCACCTGTCATGGTCTTCGCCCGCTCGAGAGTCGGCGGTGCGACTCGGCGCAGTGCGGAGACGATTCCAGCGTGAGCGCCGTCACGGCACGGCCTGGAAGGGCGGAGAACGCGGCGGATCCCGGTGGTTCGGACGGCGTCTCCCCTATGGACCCAAAAGGAAATCGGGTAGGTTCGCCGAGTGATGGCGACCCGCAAAACAGGAATCGGGAGCCGAAAGCCAACCCCCTCGGACCGCCTCTATTGCTTCACTGCCATAACGCGACCCACGTGCCGTTCACCGGCGTCATCGACCACGAGCCCTTCCTCGCGCTCCTGCACGATCAGCGGGGCGACGAGCGTCGGCAGCTCGCCGGCCTCCAGGAGATAGTCAGGGTTTCGCGGACCATGCGCGCGGCCGCGCGCGACCACTTCGAGATGGGCACGCGTGAACGTCTCGTACACGAGCACACCTCCCGGTTTCAGCAGCTCGGCGAATGCCTCGAACAGAGATCGATCGAGAAAGCTGTCGCAGACGATCGCATCGAACGCGTCCCGTGCGAACGGCAGCGCGTTTGCGTCCGCCACGACGCCGATTATTCGCTCGTGTCGAGCGGTCGCGGCGGCCACCGCGCGGTGGACGAAGTCCATCAGGACGACCGTTCGACCGGCGCGCGCGATGGGTTCGGCGTGACGGCCAGTGCCTCCAGCCACATCGAGGACGAGCGCGTCGACGGGCAAGCTGGCGCAGCGTTCGATCACCCAGCGCGATGGGGCGCGGTCCGACTCGCAACCACGCTCGCGGTACCTTGCATCCCATCCATCGCGCTCTCGGCGCGAATCCGGACCAGCGCTCACTGATGACGCGCGCCGAGCGCCTGACGCGACTGCGCGAGGAGCAGTTCGACGTCCTCATCATCGGCGGGGGTATTACGGGTGCCGGCGTCGCTCGCGACGCCGCCATGCGAGGCCTGCGTACCGCCCTCGTCGAGCGGGACGACTTCGCGAGTGGGACATCCAGCCGGTCCTCGCGTCTCGTTCACGGCGGCGTACGGTATCTCGAGCATGGCCATCTGCATCTCGTGTTCGAGTCGAGCCGCGAGCGTCGCACGCTGCTCCGCATCGCGCCGCATCTCGTGCGACCGCTCAGGTTCACCTGGCCAGTGTACCGAGGTGCCCGGGTCCCGCTCTGGAAGCTCGGCGCCGGCCTGTTCATGTACGACGCGTTGGCGGTGTTCCGCAACGTGAAGGGTCACCGCCTGCTTTCGTCGAAGGAGGTCACGGGCGAAGAGCCGGCCCTCAAACGGGAGGAGCTCGTTGGCGGCGCCAGCTACTACGACGCGTCGACAGACGACGCCCGGCTCACGCTCGCGAACGTGATCGCGGCGGAGCAGCTGGGAGCAATCGCGGTAAACCATGCGGCGGTCGTCCGAATGATCCGTGAAGGTGGTCGAATCGTTGGAGCCGTCGTTCGCGAGGAGGCCGGCGATACGGAGATGTCGGTCCGCGCGGCCGTGGTCGTGAACGCGACGGGACCGTGGACGGACGCATTGCGGGCCATGGACGGCAACGCCCGGACGCACGCGGTCCGCGCCACCAAGGGAGTGCACATTGCCATCCCGCGGGAGCGGTTGGCAACGCACGCGGCGCTCACGCTGCTCTCGCCGGTCGATGGGCGGGTCATGTTCGCCCTGCCGTCGACCGCGACGACGATCGTGGGGACCACGGACACGCCGACCGACGAGCGGCCCGAATCCGTGCGCGCGTCTCGCGAGGACATCGAGTACCTGCTTGGCGCGGCCAACTACTTCTTCCCCGCGGCACGCCTAACGACGGCCGATGTCGTCGCCGCGTGGGCGGGGATTCGGCCCCTGGTCGCGTCGGGGTTCACGCGCGATCCCGCGAGCGCATCACGCGAGCACCGCATCGATCGCAGCCCGTCGGGCCTGATCTCGGTGTCCGGCGGCAAGCTGACGACGTATCGGTCCATGGCCGCGGAGGTCGTCGACGTCGTCGAACGATCGCTGGGCAAGCCGCGAACGCGATCGACCACTCACGCCGCGCCACTGCCGGGCGGCGACCTCCGATCGATCGACGAAGCCCGGCGAGCCGCTGAGCTGGAGGTTGGCGATGCGGCCGTCGCGCGCCGGCTCGTGGAGGCACATGGATCGCGTTGGCGCGAGGTGGCCGCGCTCACGACCGCGGAGCCCGCGCTCGCACGCCGCATCGTGCGCGAGCTTCCGTACCTGCTCGCCGAAGTCGTGTACGCGGTCGAGCGCGAGCTGGCGGTGACGCTCGCGGATGTACTCGTTAGGCGCCTGCACGTCGCGTTCGAGGTTGCCGATCACGGGCGGGCGGCCGCTCGTGTGGCGACAGCCGTCCTCGCGGGCCGACTCGGCTGGGACAACGCGCGCGCGCGCGTGGAGATCGCCAGATACGAATCGGAGGTGGAGCGACTGTTTGGAGGACGCCAGGTAGCAACCGAGCCCTCGCCTGGCGGCTGAGGGCTCGGTTGCGCCACGGGTGCGCGTCGGCTGCTACTCGGGCGTGCCCTGGTGGATCGTGACCAGCTCGACGATACGAAGCCGACGAGTTGCGGCAGGCAGCTTGAGGACGATATCGTCGCCCACGCCTTTGCCGACGAGTGCCCGGCCGATTGGCGAGCCCATGCTGACGTGCCCTTCCTCGAACTCGACCGAGTCACCGAAGACGAGACTGTAGGTCTCGACGGACTTCGTCTGCTGGTCCTCGACGACGACGCGCGATCCGAGGCCGACCTTGTCGGTAGGAATCTGCGTGAGGTCGATCTGAGCCAACTTGCTCAGCCGCTGTCGAAGCTGGCCGAGCCGCGCCTGCACGAACTGTTGGCGCTCGAGGGCGGCTTTGTACTCGCTGTTCTCGCGCAGGTCGCCGAGCTCCACCGCCTTCCGGATTTCGGCCGGAAGCACGACGTTCAGCTCGTGCTGTAGACGTTGGACCTCATCGCCCAGCTTCTGTTTCAGCTCTTCGATCATCGCAAGCCCCGCAAAGACAACCAGACAGACAGAAAAAGTGGAGCGCCCGGCCTTTCGAGCCGGGCGCTACTCCAACGCGTAAACTAAGCCGCTCGCGCAACCGAGGCAATTACGGCCAGCCCCGCATTCGGCACCGCCCAATGCTACAAGTCGAGCAACACGGGGACGTTACGCGTTTCGAGATGACGAGCGCCGCGAGCCGGCTGGTCGGCTATTCGGCCAGCGCGTACCTGATCCGCGGCGTTCTCGTGGACTGCGGCTTCCACGCCGCGCGGCGAGAGATGGACGCGATCCTGGAGCGAGAACGGCCGCGAGGCGTGCTCATCACGCACTACCATGAGGACCACGCGGGAAATGTCGAGCGTCTCGCGCGGTACGGGATTCCGATCGCGGCATCGACCGAAACACTGACGAGGATGCGATCGCCGGCGCCCATACGGATGTACCGCCGGTTCACGTGGGGCTCGGCGCCACCGCTTCGTTCGCCGGTGACTCCGTTCGAAGATGACCGGCTCGGGCTCGTCGCGGCGCCGGGGCACTGTCCGGACCATCACATCGTGTGGGACGACGCCGACGGGACGCTGTTTGGCGGGGATCTCTATCTTGGCGTCAAGGTTCGCATCGCGCATCCGGGCGAGGACCCGAGAGTGCTCGCCGCGACCCTGCGCCAGGTTGCCGCGTTAGGTCCGACGCGGCTCTTCGACGCACACCGCGGGTACGTATCGAACCCTGCACCGCTGCTCAAAGCGAAGGCGGATTGGACGGAGGAGACGATCGCGGCGATCGAGCGACGCATCGTCGCGGGGGCACCGGATTCGGCCATCGTCCGCGAGCTGTTTGGTGGAGAGTCGATGCCGGGGTACTTCTCCGGTGGAGATTACTCACGGACAAACTTCGTCCGGGCGGTGAGGCGGGGGACAAAGGCAGGATAGGCTGCTGCTCGATTCCCGATTCCCTACCGGTGCATCGGCAGCTTCGCGTCGGCCTCCTCCGCAACTGACGGTTCGCCGCCCACGCGCTCGTATTCGTCGCGCAGGAGATCCATCAGCTCTCGCCGACGATCGTACAGGCGTCGGAGCGGGCGCTTCGGACGTGTGGCCAACGCGTACGACGTGAGCAACGGCAGCGCCACCGTGGAATCGAGGTAGCACACCACGGCGTCAGGCAGGCGGTCCGGGTCGATCTTGCCCCAGCTCACCGCTTCCGCGGGAGTCGCGCCCGACAGCCCGCCCGTGTCCGGACGCGCATCCGTAATCTGCAGGAAGAAGTCGTGACCCTTTTCGTCGATGCCCAACACTTCCTGAATCTGCGGCTCGGTCTGCAGCATGAAGTTCTTCGGGCTCCCGCCCCCCGCGATCAACACGCCACTCCTGCCACCGCCGCGCTTCGCGCCCAGCACGATCGACGCGGTCTCGTTCACATCCGCGTTAGGGTCGATCACGCACCGGTTGCCGTCGAGCGCGAGCGCCGCGACGTTCATGCCGATCGAGGAATCACCGGGCGAGGACGTGTAAATCGGCACGCCGCACGCATACGCCGCGGACAGGAGGGATTTCTGGCCGAGACCTAACGCCTTCTCGCGCTCCCGAACGTACTTGCCGCACAGGTTGTGGAACTCGGCGCTCGACATCGGTCGCTGGAACTCCGGCCCCTGGATGATCTTCCGGAAGAACGCGTCCGTGGAAAGCAGCACGTCGTAGTCGAAGAAGATGTCGTAGATCCGAACGACGCCCTCCTCGCGCAGCACCACGTCCGATTCCTGGGCATTGCCGCGGTGCATCGCGAGGCCGAGCCCAAAGTGGGTGTCGTGGTAGAGATTCGCCCCGGTCGAGATGATCCAGTCGACGAACCCCGCTTCGATCAATGGAATGAGCGCGGCCATGCCGAGCCCCGCGGGCGTGAGCGCGCCGGTGAGCGTCATCCCGATCGTGACGTCGGGCTCGAGCATCTTCTGTGTGAAGAGCTGACACGCCTCGCGAAGGCGCGCGGCGTTGTACGCGAGAAAGGTCCCGTCGATCAGATCGACGATCCGCTCGGTTCCGTCGATGCGCCGTGGATCGATGCGCTGCCCGCGAAGAAACCGACTCGTCTCGTGCGACGTGTGCTGCACGCCAGCCTGCTCGCGCTCCTCCGCGGCGCGTTTCTGTTCGGCCTTGGGTCCCGCAGCGGACGATCGCTCGACGGTCCTACCCGGTCGGGAGCTTTTGAGCCCACGCGGTCGCCCGTCCCGTCTCCCGTCTTCTGCCTCCCGCCTTCCGCCTCCCTTCCCCCGCTTCCCGGACTTCTTCATTCCCCCTCCAGCCGTGCGCTTGCGGTTCCAAGCTGTGCCTCATAGGCGGAGACGACAGCCGCAGCGGCTTCCGCGGGATCGTCGGTGAGCAGCATGAGATCCATGTCGCCCGGCGAGATCTTCCCCTCGCCGAGCACGCGCGTCTGCAGCCAGCGCACGAGACCAGCCCAGTAGTGTCGTCCGAAAAGGATAACCGGGAACTGATAGATCTTCCCGGTCTGAATGAGCGTGAGCGCCTCGAACAGCTCATCGAGCGTCCCGAATCCGCCCGGAAAGATGATGAAGGCGACGGAGTACTTGATGAACATGGTCTTCCGCACGAAGAAGTAGCGGAAGTTCACCAGCGTATCGACGTACGGGTTGGCGCCCTGTTCGAACGGCAGCTCGATGTTGCAGCCGATCGACCTGCCATGACCCGTGCGCGCGCCCTTGTTGGCGGCTTCCATGATGCCGGGGCCGGCGCCCGTGATGATCGCGAAGCCCGCCTCCGCGAGCAGCCGGGCGACTTCGGTCGCGTTGTGGTACTGCGGATCGTCCGGACCGATGCGCGCGGACCCGAACACCGTCACGCCCTTCTGCACCGAGGCGAGCGTATCGAACCCTTCGATGAATTCACTCGTTATGCGGAGGACGCGCCACGGGTCGGTGCGCGTGAAGTCATCGAAGCGTCCCGGTTGCTGTAAGAGCTTCTCATCCTCGGTCACGACGGCATAGGGACTGCGAATGGAGTCGTCGACCTGTCGTGTGGCTCCCGCGCTTCTGAGCGCTGGGGCTTGCGACGGTGGCGTCCGGCCGGCCTTCAGGTGTCCCTGTTCGGTTCGTTGTCGGAGGCCTTCGAGCGCGTTCTGGGCTGCGTCCGCGAGGAGCGCGGGATTGGACTTTTTCCCAGAGGCGGTGCGGGGTCCTCGTCGAGTCTTGCTTTGACCGCGCGTGGCCGTACGTTGCTGAGGCCGCTCGGGGCCATTCGACGACGGCGACGCAAGCTGCGCGGGTTCAGATCGTTGGGTGCGCTTTGCCATTTCACTCCGATCCACGAAAAAACGCCGGCGCGGCACGCGCCGAGCAGATGAGTCTATCTAGGTCGAGACCGGCGGCGCCACTCGCGGGTCACTGATCTCGCCCCGTTCGGCAGCGGTTTCCCTGTCGAATCTCGTACCGAACCAGCACGATCGACCCTTGTCCGTCATAATTCTTCTCGCCGATGGCGCGCGTCCGGATGTCCTGGAACGCGCGATGGAGCACGGCTCGCTCCCCGCGCTCGCCCAGCTCCGCGAAGAAGGGTCGTTCGGCACAATCACCACGACATTCCCATCCGTCACCGGGCCGGCCTACACCCCCTTCCTGCTCGGACGCTATCCCGGGCCACTCGGCTTGCCGGGGCTGCGATGGTTCGACCGGACGCGCGAAACCGCGCGAGGATTTGGCAATTGTCGCAGCTACGTCGGCGCGGAGATGCGCTTCGTCGACAGCGACCTCGAGCCGTCGGCACCCACTCTGTTCGAGCTCGCCGGACCGGCAGTTGGCGCGCTGAGCGTCATAGGCCGCGGGCTCCGCCGGGCCGATCGTATCGGGCGCGGGGTCGCGTTCGTCGCGCGAGCCGCACGAACTCACTTCACCGGGAACGTCGCCGGCTGGCTCGAGATCGATCGACAGGTGGGTGCCAAGGTCGCCCGCCACATTCGCGAGCATCGCCCACGCGTGGTCTTCGCGGCGCTCACCGGCATCGACAAGGCTTCCCATTCCGCCGGTCACGATTCGGCTGCCGTCCACGAGGCAATGCGGATCGTCGACGCGTCCGCGGCCGAGATTCGGCGCGACGCGGAGCAGAGCGGTCGGTGGGACTCGATGCACCTCTGGATCGCCAGCGATCACGGACACTCGCGGGTCGCCGCGCACGACGATCTCGCCGTGTTGCTCCGATCGTTGGGCTATGACACCATCGCACATCCCTGGACTTTCTCAGGCGGGCGTGATGCCGCCGTGATGGTGAGCGGCAACGCGATGGCGCACATCTACCTCGAGCTCGATCGCCCAGACCGCCCCTGGTGGCCATCGCTCGCACCGCGATGGTCGGAGCTTGTCGCATCGCTGCTGGACCGTCCGTCGGTCGACCTCCTGATCCTGCCGCACTCGGCGGAGCGATACGAAGTACGCAGCCGCTCGCGCGGAACCGCGATGATCTGCGCGCGAAACGGCAGCTACAGCTACAGGACGGTCACCGGCGACCCGCTCGGAATCGGATCGCACGAAGGCTTGAGCGACGGCACTGCGTACGACGTCACCACGACCTCGGACTACCCGGACTCGATCGTCCAGATCGCACGCCTCGCAAGCGCGTCCCGCTCGGGCGAGATCATCCTGTCCGCCGCCAGAGACTGGGATTTTCGGGCCCGCCACGAGCCGATCCCGCACGTGTCGTCGCACGGTGCGTTGCACCGTGAGCACATGCTGGTTCCCCTGCTCACGAACAGGCCTGTGGCCTCCGCGCCGCGACGCACGGTGGACGTGATGCCGAGCGCCCTCGCCGCGTTGGGGCTCGAGCTTCCGGCAGGGCTCGACGGCGCGTCATTCATGCGGCGCGCCTCGAAGTCGGCCTCGCCCCGGGATTCACACCTTGCGCGCGGGCGCCCTCATGGCGAGCGTGATGCCGAGTCCGCTGTGGCGTGATCCCGCGCCGCGGCAACACGTTTGCGCGGAGGTCGACGATGCGAAGTCTCGTGGTGATGGCTGCAGTCCTGGTGGCGATCGGCGCGGGATGTTCGAGCGGAGGAAGCACAAGCGCCGGAACGGGCGCACCTCGCGCGCCGTCGCGGCAGCAGGACGTGATCACCGAGGCGGAGATCGCCTCGCGGGCAGGTGAAGCGTCGAATGCGCTCCAGATCGTTCAGAAGCTCCGCCCACAGATGCTGCGCGGCCGAGGGCGTTTTTCGCCGGCCGACAGTTCCGACTCATCAACGATTCCGAGGGTGGTCGTGGATGACGTTGCCTACGGCGCGGTCGAGACGCTGGCGAACCTGAACGCGACCGGGATCAGAGAAATCCGGTTCCTCAGCGCCGCTGACGCTACCACCAGGTGGGGAACCGGGTATCCGGGCGGGGTAATCCTCGTGACGATGAAGAAGTAGCGAAGAAGAGCCACCCGCCCGGTCCGAGGTCCCGAAACCAACATGCCGCTGCCGCAGGAGATTCAGGAATTTCTCAAGACGTACCGCATCAACGGCATCCTCAGTCTCAGCGGCACCGCCAAAATTCCGCTGCGCGATCCGCAGCAGGCGTCGGGAAATCTCAACATCGACCTGCAGAACGCCATCGCGATGGTCCCGGATGTCGATCTGGCGATCGATCACGTCCGTGC
>Ga0075418_10010897_pt1 | contig 10170 bp, 7 predicted proteins | sample SoiMetdeltSBSDD2_FD_81776 | JGI IMG/M metagenome (GOLD analysis project Ga0075418, IMG submission 81776) | Bulk soil microbial communities from a Populus tree surrounding site in Tennessee, USA - Soil MetaG P. deltoides SBSDD2 | ecosystem: Environmental > Terrestrial > Soil > Tree plantation...
GATTGCAGATTGCAGATTGCAGATTGCAGATTGCAGATTGCAGATTGCAGATTGCAGATTGCAGATTGCAGATTGCAGATTGCAGATTGCAGATTGCAGATTGCAGATTGCAGATTGCAGTGGACAGGGCTTAAAGGGGCTTAATCCGAATGTTGCGATAGAGGACCGTGCTGCCGGCGTCGTGCGCCTGCAGCGCGACGGTGCCGGGTTTCAGCACGCGGTTGGCAAAATCGGGGCTGCCCGCCCACTCCTTGGGCTGCGTCCACTTCACGACCTGCTTGTCGTTCACGTTGATCGTGATCGTGTCGCCTCGGACGATGATGTGCTCGGTGAACCACTCATCGTCTTTTGCCGGCGGCTCGAAGATGTCGGATACGTGATAGAGGCTCCCGGTCTTGACCTTGTCCTTGATGTAACTGTTGTTCACCTGGATCTCGAAGCCCTTCGACGGCCAGCCCTTGTCCTGGTATTCGGTGAGGATGAAGATGCCGCCGTTCGAGTTGTTCCGCGTCATCACGTCCACTTTCAACTCGAAGTTGCGGAACGAGTGCTTCATGAACGGCCCGTCGTAGTAGGCGTGTCCAGGATTGCCGTTGGCCACGATCGCGCCGTTCTCGATCTTGAACGACGCCTCGTTGGCCACCTTCCAACCGGTCCAGTCCTTGCCGTTGAACAATTGCGTGAAGCCGGGTTCGGTTGCGGGCGCTTGCATCAACAGCGCGCCGAGCGCAAGCGGAGCAAGGCGAATCAAGGTAGTCATAGCGCGCGAGTCTAGCACGTCCGCACGAAGGACTTCACCGCTGCCGCGAAGGCGTCCGGCTGCTCCAGGAATGGCAAATGCCCTGCAGCGTCCAGGACGGTGACGTCGCAAGACGATGGAATCAAGTCAGCAAATTCCCGGACAGCCTCCGGCGGAGCGTACTGATCGTCAGCGCCGGTAATCGCGAGCGCCGGCACGAAAACAGTCTGCGCGACTGCCGTCGTATCGGCGTCGAGGAGAATCCTCAAGCAGTGGGTGTATTGCTGGATCGGCTGTGCCTCGAACAGCCGTTCGAAGAGTGCCGCCACCTCGGGCGTGTCCTGCAACGTGACGGGCGAGAAGTTGCCTGGCGAGACTTTTGGGCCCCAGCCCGTGAGATCGGCAGCACCGGTGAGGGCCTCGAGCCTTTCAGTGAGCCGAGATCGAATCAGCGGCCGCACGCGCGGCAAACCGCCGACGAAGATCAGTCCTCTGATCAAATCCGGCCAGGCCCGCCACGCGTGAAGCCCCGCCATCGTTCCCATCGAATGCCCGAGGACAACGACCGGTTCGCGGATCTCGGTGCTGACGAGTGACCCGAGATCCCGCGCCCAGCGTTCCATGGTCGGTGGTTCGGTACTCGTGCTGCGTCCCGTGCCGGGAAGGTCGACAGCGACGACGCGGCATTCATCGCGCAATCGCTTCGCAAGCCCGCCGAAGAAATGCGCGCCGCCGCCAAGCCCGTGGATCGCCAGCACCGGAACCCCGGTGCCGACGTCATCAAAATAGATGGTTCCGCTCACGCCGGAACGGGCTGCTGCAGGCAGGCGAAGACTTCGCGGTAGAACGCCGGCTGCTCGCGCCACGTCGGGCAAGACACCAAACGCCCGTCGCGGACAACATCGCTCTTCACGAACTGGCCGCCAACGGCCTCGACTTCGAGACGCACGTGCTCGTAGCACGTGAACCGCTTGTTCTTGGCCAGCCCGGCGGCGGCGAACAACTGGATCCCATGACAGATCGAGAAGATCCATTTCTCGCGCGAATCGAATTCGCGAATGATGTCGAGCAGCTGCCGGTTGTTGCGAAGGTACTCCGGCGCGCGGCCGCCGATGAGCACGACGCCTTCGTAGTCCGGGACCTTGATATCGGCAAAGGTCAGGTCCGATTCGATGGCGTACCCCGGACTCTCCTTGTATGTGTCCCAGCCCGGTTCAAAGTCGTGCATGACGAGGTTGAGCCGCTTCTTCGTCGGCGCCGCCACGAGCGCCTCGTAGCCGGCTTCTTGAAAACGCTGCACCGCGAACCAGGTTTCGTAACTCTCGCCGCCATCGCCAGTGATGATGAGGATCTTCTTGCTCACGTGGTCGCCTCCTGACCGCTTCGGTTGCGCCCTTCAGCATACAACTGCGGCCACGGAAAACACGACAACGTGAATTAGCCACGGACACCAGGGACAGCACAGACTCCGACGACAGTGACCATCGCTTTGCGGTGAGCATGGCGGCCCGCGGCCCTTACCGTTCGCCGGAACGCGCTCTTCGCTCGAAACCTATCGCTGCCGCGCCGCCTAGGAGCTAGCTTCCACGCCGGTCATCGGGCGCTCGCGACCCGCCATTGCTTACTCGCCGCTTGGAGGATCACGGGGACGGAAGGCGGCGCGAGGAATCGCTACGCTCGCGTTCCAGCTGGCGCGGTGAGATCGGCTCACTCTAGGGCCGCGGGCCGCCACGCTCACCGCAATCACGCGATGGCTGCAGTGCTCGCGCGATTCACACCGCGCCCGTGTTGGGCGAGCTGGTCGGGTCGAGCCGACCTCTGAGCACCGGGATCAGCGAAGAAACTAAAACGGCCCGGAGCGAGGTCCGGCGGCATCGGCGCGGTTTCGCCACCAGCGTACGAGAAGCCCGGCAGCCCAACCGATGCCTTACCGGCGTGCGGATCACCCAAGCCGATGCCGATTGCGTCAGGACACGTCGCGCAGGGTCGGTTTTCCCCGGTGCGAAGCGGGAGGCACGAGCCGACCAGCTCGCCCGGAGGGCGCACTCAGGAGTGACCGCGACGTTCACGAACCGCCAATGCTAGACAACGGCTACCCGTGTTGGAGAGACTACCGCCATGCGAAACCTGCTGTGCTCGACGTTTGCGTTGCTGATGGTGACGGCTTCCACTCTTTGCGCCCAGACGACACCGGTGCCGCCGGACCGGAAACCCGGTTCGTACACGCGTGGCCCGGATTCGTTGCCGCAAGAGGGCGTGCCGAAGGGCAAGCTCGAGGGGCCGTTCGAGTTCAAGAGCGCCATCATTGCGAACACCGTCAGGCAGTACTGGGTCTACGTGCCCGCGCAATACACCGGTGACCGTCCGGCAAACGTGCTGGTGTTTCAGGACGGGCAGCGTGCTACGAATCCCAAGGGTCCGCTGCAAGTGCCCCAGGTGTTGGAGAATTTGATCCACAAGAAACAGATCCCGATCACGATTGGCATCTTCATCACGCCAGGCCATCGCGCGGACACGTATCCTGACAATCTCGGTACCGGCAATCCCAACAACCGCGCCGCGGAGTACGACTCGCTCACCGACGCCTACGCCCGGTTCATCGTCGAGGAGATGCTGCCTGAGGTGGGGAAGAAGTACAAGCTGACGACGGACCCTGCGGGGCGGGCGATCGGCGGGACGAGCAGCGGCGCAATCTGCGCGTTCACCGTCGCGTGGCACAAGCCGGATCAGTTTCGCAACGTGATCAGCATGATTGGCAGTTACACGTCGATCGGGTATCGGCCGGCACAGGACGGTCAGCCGATGGTGCCAGGCGGCGATCTCTACCCGACGCTCATCCGCAAGAACCCGATCAAGCCGATCAAGATCTTCCTGCAGGACGGAAATTCAGATCTGGACAACGCGCACGGCAACTGGTTTCTGGCGAATCAGCAGATCCTCGCCGCGCTGAACTACGCCAACACCGCCGCGGACGCGAAACAACTGCCGGGTCCTCGCTATCAGGTGAAGCACGAGTGGGGTGATGGCGGCCACTCGGATGTGCACGGCGGCGCGATTCTGCCCGATATTCTGCGGTGGATTTGGAGCGACGCGGCAAAATAGACCCGTGGCGAATCCGATCCGTGCCATCCGTGGCTACTGTTTTTTGAAGACGAACGTCAGCGGCTTCGATCCCGGCGCCCCGCTCACAACCGCCTCGAGCGATCCATCCGCCCGCTTCGTGTAGCGGATCATCTTCGGAAAGTCGTGCGTGGGGTTCTCGAACACCGCATTGTCGGCGTCGATTTTCGTGAGCGTGAAATCGGTCGCTGGGGATCGGCCGTTTGGCATCGCCTGATAGACGAGCCCGCCGTCGCGCTCGACGATGCAGAGGAACTCGAACGCAGACTGGTTTCCGTCCCGGATCGTCCGTGAGACGCCGATCATCGATCCGCCGGCGGCAGGCGTCCAACGCTCTTCGATCGTTGTCGTACCCGACCCGCCGATCCAAGTGCCCGAGATCCACGACACTTGAGCCATCGATCCTTGCGCACGGCCAGTTAGAGCCGGTGAGGCCGCCACGGGTGCCGCTGCGGATCGTTTGTAGGTCGTAGACGTGACGCGCGGCGCCGGCTGATTGGCCACGCGAGCCGCCACGTCGACGCGCATTGTGTCCGGCGATTCCAGTTTGAGCGTGCTCTTCACGTCCATCTTCACCGTCTTGCCGTTGGCCGGCACGGCCCCAATCATGTGCAGCGCCACAGCGTCACCTTCCCACGCCGCTGTCCAGATCGCGCCGGTGTCGGGCTCGCAGACGCGCCCCGGCATGCGGCTGGTCGTTTCCGATCCGTCCAGGGTGTACTTGATGGTGGCGGGACCGGGCGTGAACGTGCGGGTGAGCGTTAATGTCTGGCCCTGGTGATCGATCGTGAACTGGTGGCCGTAGTTGGGAGGGAGCGGCTTGCCGGTTGGTCCGGTGCCTGTCGACTCCTGAACGGCGCTCCACGTGCCGGAGAGATCGGGCCGACTTTGCGCTACGACACCGCCGAAGGCAAGCGCGGCGGACAGGCAGCTACACACAAGCGCGCGATGTGACATGCGCGGCACTATAGCCCGGCCGTTGGACCATGCGATTGGAAAAAAACGACATCAATCCGCAATCGGCAATCGGCAATCGGCAATCCGCAATCCGCAATCTGCAATCCGCAATCTGCAATCCGCAATCTGCAATCCGCAATCTGCAATCTGCAATCTGCAATCTGCAATTTACCCGACCCTCGACCCCACGTAATACAACGCGAAGCCGGCCATCACCGCCGTAGAGAGCCACAACCCCATGGTGACCAACGGATTCGGAAGAATCTCGCGCGGGAGACGCGTATATCGCAGATAAATGACGGCGCCGCCGATGAGCGGCAGCATCAGGGCTTGCGCGATACCGCCGGCGACGACCATTTGCACTGGCGAGCGAATGAACCAATAGAACAGCACCGGCACGACCGAGAGTGCGATGACGAAGCGATTGCGCCAGCGAAGCCGACTGACGTCGTCCTCGCGCGCAAAGCCACCGGCGATGCGGACGACATCGGCGAAGAGCCGCGCGTGAGCGGCGGTCGACGCGAAGATGGTGCCGTAAAGCGTGACCACCGCGCCGACATAGAAGAGCCATAAGGCCCAGTCGCCGAGCGTCTGAGTATAGATGTTCGAGAGCGCTGCGACGGTGTCCCGATCGGCCGGAACGACGCCCATCTTGTGCAGCACACCCGCGCCGAGCAGGTAAAAGGCGACGGTCGCCAGCGTGTAGATCAGCAGCGAACAGACGATGTCGAGGTGCATGACGCGGATCCAGCCGCGGGCGCGGCTCACCCACGCGGACGAACCGTCGCGCGGTCCGACGTGTCGCGCATAGCCTTTCTCCACACACCAGTACGGGTACATCACGAGCTCGGTCGCGCCGACACCCGTGATGCCGAACACGGCAATGGCCGTGGCCAGTCCGGCAGCGGGAAGTTCGAACCTCATGCCTGAGGCGAGTTCGGCCAGCCCGATAGCATCCGGCCGGCGAAGCAGAATCAGCGCGGCACACACTGTGAGGAGCGTGAAGAGACCGACCTTCACGATCGCGAGCCGCTCGATGCGCGTGTAGCCGCCGCCGAGCAACAGCGCCAGCGTGATTGCGAGACACACGCCGACCCAGACGTTGACTGAGAGCGCTGGAACGAGCAGGTGGAGTACTTGCGAGACGCCGCCGTACATGCCGCCCACCTGCAACAGCGTGAGCGTTACGGTGATCGCCCACGTCCAAACCAGCCAGCTGACACCTGCGCGCGGACCCGGAATCCGGTTGAACCCCTCCAGCCCGGTGTCGCCGGTCGCAATCGTGTAGCGCCCGAACTCGGCCTGCACGACCGGTTTAATCGCGCAGCTGACGAGGATGATCCAGAGGACGCTGAATCCGACCTGCGCGCCGAGCGTCGTCGTGGCGATCAGCTCTCCCGAGCCGACGATCGACGCCGCGAGGACCATGCCTGGACCAATCCGGCCGAGCGCGGTCGAGAGCGACGCGGGCGCCGCTTCGACGGCTTGGACGGACAGAACGTAGGGATCGGCGGATTGTGGACGTTCGGCGGGCAGGGCCACCGGCGCACGATACTACAGGCCGAGCGGCTTCCCGTTACTCGATTCTCGATTCAGCTCGGCGATTCGATTACAATCCGTCCGGCCAATTCGTTCGTTCGTGTCGTCGGCGCGGTTCACAGCTTCGAGGAGGCTCCATGATCCAGCGTTTCCGATACCTGCTGTTGGCAATCGCCCTCCTGTCAACGGCCGATGCGTTTCACCCGACAGTGGTTCTCGCGCAAGAAACACGCGGCACGATCTTTGGCGTGGTGAAGGACACGTCTGGCGGCGTGCTTGCTGGCATGTCGGTTGTCGTCACCAACGAAGAAACGAACGTGTCGAACGAAACGGTCACAAACGATCGAGGCGGTTTCGAGATTCCATACCTCCTGCCCGGCTCATATCGCGTGACGGTGCAGGCAGACGGTTTCAAGAAGTACACGACGACCGGGCTGCAGCTGACGGTGAACAACCGAGTCGGCCTCGATGTGACGCTCGAAGTTGGAACGTTGACAGACGAAGTGACGGTCACGTCCGACTTGCCTCTCCTCGAAACGACGGCGAGCGCGTCGGCGACGCTCACGAATCGTCAGGTGAATGCGCTCCCCGTGTTCGGCAACAGCGCGTTGCTGCTCGCGCGCAGTGTGCCGGGGATCCAGTGGACCGGACAGCCGAACTACCTTGGCCTGCACTCGAACGTAGGCGCGTCCGCAGTCGGCGCCGCCGGCGGCGTCGGGGGCACCGAATACTCGCTCGACGGCGTACCGAACGCCGGGCCGAGCCGGCGCGTCGGATACCTGCCGTACACGGACACGGTCTCGGAGATCAAAGTCGAAAGCGCCGGCTTCGACGCATCGAAGGGCCACACGAGCGGCGCGTCGATCAGCATGTTGACCAAGAGCGGCACGAACCAACTTCGCGGCAGTGGCACGTGGCAGTACTGGAACCAGGACTGGAACGCGACGCAGAGCACGACCAACGCGGCTTACTACGGGCGGATCGAACAGGCGATTGCCGAGGGCAGGCCTGAAGACGCGGCACGCTACGCCAACGAGCGTAAAGTTCCGCCCGGACATCACCATAACTATGCGGGCGTTGTCGGTGGGCCGGTCAGGCTGCCGAAAGTCTTCAACGGTTCGAACAAGCTCTTCTTCTTTTTCAGCTACAACGGGTTCAAGGACGTCAAGGTCGAGGAGCCGACCGCAGTGAACAGGACCGTCCCAACCGAAGCCCAGCGCCGCGGGGATTTCTCAGAGCTGTTGCGCATCGATCCCGTGCGGTACCAGATCTACGATCCGCGCTCGGCTCGCCTCGTGGCCGGACGAGTCGTTCGCGATCCGTTCCCGAACAATCAGGTGCCGATTCTCAATCCGCTCTATCAGCATTACGTCAATCTCTATCCGATGCCGAACAACCCGCTCGGCGTCGTCGATTCGGAAGGCCGAAACAACTATCTGGCGTCTGCCACGCCGTTCAACTGGGACTACAACGCCTACAGCAATCGGTTTGACTGGAACATCTCGCCGCGAAACCGCACGTTCGTGCGGTGGAGCTGGAACAAGTTCGTCGAGGACCGCGGGGACTGGACCTACGAAACTGCGCGCGGTTTGCACACGAATGGCTTGGTGCGCAAGAACGTGGCGGCGACGATCGATCATGTCTTCCTTCAGAGCGGCACGACGATCTGGAACATGTCCGTTGCCTACAACCGGTTCACCGAAGGCAACCAGATGAGCCCCGCCCAGCTCGCGCGCTCCCCATCGTCGGTGGGATTACCGAGCTATATCGACGAGCGCGCGGCGGGCTCCCCATGCACGTTGCTCCCGCTGATCGATTTCGGCAACTACACCGACATGGGAGTCAACTGCGGCGGCTACACGAATTACAGCATCGGCACAGCGCGAGGTGAACTGACGAAGCTCATGGGCACGCACAGCCTCAAGAGCGGCGTCGAAGCTCGCGTGCACTATCGGTCCAACCTTCCTGGCGGCAATACGTCGAGCAATTACACGTTCGGCAACAGCTGGGTGCGGCAGCGCGACGATACCAACAACGCCGGAGGGCTCGGCCTCGAGTGGGCGGCGTTCATGCTCGGCGTGCCGAACTCGGTCACGATTGATACGAACGACAGTTACTACCTGACGAACGGGTTCTACAGCGCCTATCTGCAGGACGACTGGCGCGTGAACAGCCGGCTCACGATCAATGCTGGACTGCGCTACGAATACGAGGGTGGCTTCGTCGAGCGCTACGACCGCGGTCTCGGCGGTGGCTTCCGCTTTGCCGAGGAGCTGCCGATTAGCGCGGCGGCGGAAGCGGCCTACCTGCGGAATCCGATTCCCGGGCTCTCGGCAATCGACGTTGTCGGCGGCAACAACTATCTCGGCGCTGACGGCGCGCCGCGATCGCTCAATGACGGGCAGCACGCCTGGATGCCGCGCGTGGGGATGGTGTTCAAGGTCAGCGAGAAAATGACGGCGCGCGCTGGCTACGGGCTCTTCTACGACACCAACAACGTCCTCAACGACGGCATCAACCAGTTCGGCTACAGCCGCGGGACGAGCACGGTCATCACCAACGACAACGGCCTGACGTTCAACGGGACCAACATGACGTCGGCAGCCTGCCGGGCCAATGCGAACGCGTGCCAGACGATCTTCGTCGATCCGTTTCCGGTGCGTGAGGATGGCACCCGCTTCAACGAGCCGTTTGGAAACGCGCTGGGCGTCATGGCCCGCGCCGGACGCGGTCACGATTACGTCGACCGCGACTGGAAACGCGCGCGCCAGCAGCGCTGGCGTGCCGGCGTGCAGCGCGAAATCGGACGGCGCCTCATCGCCGAAGTGGCCTATCTCGGATCGCGGACCGACGACATGACGCTCACGCAGCGGCTCAACTTCCTGCCGGAGCAATTCTGGGCCGACGGCAACGTCCGCAACGACGCGATTCCTGCGTTCCTCGACGGCACGGTGCCCAATCCGTTCAACATTCGCGAGTTCGAGTTCCTGCGCGCGACGAATCCCACGCTCTACAACGACATGGCGGCCAACGGGTTTTTCACGGGCACGACGATTCGCCGCCATCAGTTGCTGCGCGCCTATCCGCACATGAACGGGCTGCAGAACGCGCGAGTGCCGAGCGGCAAATCGAGATACGACCACATCGAGATGTCGCTGCAACAGCGGCTCCTTGGCGGCATCGAGTACTCGGTCGCTTACACGCGTGCGTGGGACGAGCGGGCCGATTTCTATGCCAACGAGTTCGACACGGCTCCGACGTGGCGCGTCAGCAACTCGTCGGTACCGCATCACTTCATGACGACCGTGATCGCGGAGCTGCCGTTCGGGACTGGAAAGCGGTGGCTGTCGGATCCGGGTGTCATGCGGGCGGTCGCGGGCGGCTGGCAAGCGTCAGGGATCTACCATCTGCAGAGCGGACGCGCCATCGACTGGGGCAACCTGTTCTTCTACGGGAGCAGCTACGAGAGCATCGAGATCCCGCGCAGCGAGCGCGATCGCGCGCGCTGGTTCAACACCGCCGACTTCGAGCGCAGCGGGACGCGGCAGCCGGCTTCGTTCCATCGCCGCGTGTTCCCGCAGCGGTTTGACTTCCTGCGCAGCGATTACATGAACCAGCTCGATCTCAGCATGCAGCGCACCTTCAGGCTCACGAGCGGCACACAGTTCCTCGTGCGCTTCGACGCCATCAACGCCTTCAACAACGTGCAGTGGGATTTGCCGACCACCAACCCGACGAGTTCGAACTTTGGCGCCGTTACACAGCAGTGGAACACACCGAGGTGGCTCCAGGTGCAGGGGAGGTTCACATTCTGA
>Ga0075418_10010900_pt1 | contig 10168 bp, 8 predicted proteins | sample SoiMetdeltSBSDD2_FD_81776 | JGI IMG/M metagenome (GOLD analysis project Ga0075418, IMG submission 81776) | Bulk soil microbial communities from a Populus tree surrounding site in Tennessee, USA - Soil MetaG P. deltoides SBSDD2 | ecosystem: Environmental > Terrestrial > Soil > Tree plantation...
AAGAACGGCTACACCGGCACGACGGCGAACCGACCCATCCGCCAGGCCGACGTCGAGGTGGTCAACTCCGGCACGAGCGCGGTGGTCGGGACGGGATTCACCAACGTTTCGGGGCAGTTCACGATTTCCGTGACCAGTACCGTGAACATCAGTCTCTACGTCCGCGTGCTGACGAGGACGAACCTGAGCCCGAACTATCAGATCACGGTGCTCAACGACGCATCGATGGGCAGCATTCACGCCGGCGTGACGGGTACCTTCCCCAATCACAACCCGAACACGAACCTCAACGTGGGCACTTGGCTCTTCGGAGATGCCGATGGCTTCGGGGTCGGACAGGCGTTCAACGTGCTCGACTGCGGCGTGGACGTCTACGACTGGCTGGCCCAGCCGCAAGTGTTGAATCGGTACCCGACGGTGTTCGAGTTCGTCCAGATCCAATGGTCCACCACGGTGAACGCGCCGGGGTCGTTTTACTCCGGGCAATTCGTCAACATTTCATCGCCGGTGAGCGGCGATACCGACGGCTGGTCCGACTCGGTGATCCTGCACGAGCTCGGGCACTACGTCGCCGACATGTTCCATCAGGACGACAACACCGGCGGGCAGCATTTCCTCGGCGACAGCTTCCAGGACCCGCGCTTGTCCTACGGCGAAGGCTATGCCACCTATCTCTGTGGCGAAGTGCGTGAACGCCGGGCGGTGGCGAACGGATCGGACACGCACGTGAGCCTTTACGCCGACTTGGCGATGCCGCCAGCGCTCCCGACCGCCGGATCGCTCGAGTTCTCCTATGATTTCGAAACCGGACTCCTCGGGAACGGCACCTCCCTCGGCCAGATCGGCCAGGCGAACGAGACCAACATCACATCTGCGATGTGGGACCTGCACGACGGGCCGGCGACACCGGATGAATCCGCCGCCGTCGATGACGACGCCATCGACGGCGATGGCGGCGATGTCTGGGACGTTCTCTTGAACTACATGGAGCCGCTTCCGTTCGCGGACATCATCACCTTCGAGGATTTCGTCCAGGGCTGGAAAACGGTGCATGGCGCCGCCTACCAGGCGGCGGAGCTCGATTTCATCCTCAACACGCTGAACTTGATGGGATTCAAGGAAGATGCACAAGAACAAGACGACACGCCGGCGTCGGCGGAGAGCGCGACGATCGGTTCCTTCGCGCTGATCGGTGCCGGGGGCAGCGTCGTGTTGAACGAGATCGAGCTGGGAGCCGAAGACGCAGTCGAGATCTACAACAGTTCGAACGCTGCGGTGAATCTGCTCAACTGGCAAATCGAGGGTCTCTCAAACACCACCTCCACGATATTCACCTTCCCGAACTACATGCTGCAGCCAGGAGCGTTCGTCTACGTGCGCGAGCGCGGCAGCTCGGCGAGCAACACCGACGAGGACTTCTATGGCGGGTCGGGGTTTTCACTCCCTTGGGCCAACGGCAGCCCGGGTGCCTGCATTCTTCGCAACAACCTCGGGGCGACACGCGATTTCCTGCGTTGGGACGGCGTCAGCACGGCGTCCACCACACCGGTGCCTCCGGGCACGACATGGACCGGCACCTTGATGGGCGCCCCGGGCGGCGCAACTCTCGGACGCAGCTCCTCAGGCACCGACACGAACGCCGCGTCGGATTGGAGCACAGCTCCGAGCAGCATCAACCAGCCCAACGGACTGGCGTATCTCGATCACACCACATTCGACACCGGGGATGTCGATCACCTGCGCCTGAGTTTGATCAAGGATCATCTTTATAGCGTGCGCACTTTCACGCTCTTCGGGGCGTCGGACACGTACCTGGAGCTCCTGGCCGCAGACGGCACGACGGTGCTGGCCGCGCACGACAACCGCGGGCCGGTCCTGCGCGAATCGAAGCTCACCTTCGTGGCGCCTGCCACCGGCGACTTCTTCGCCCGCATCAGCCATGTCGGGGACCTGACCCAGTACGGGATCTACCGCGCCCGCGCATTCGAACATCCGATCACCGGCGTGCTGTTGGCGCCGATCGGGTTGAGGGCGGATGCGGACAACACGCACGTGGACGGCGATCCCGTGACGCTCACATGGCTCAACGGCAGCGTTTACGACTCGGTGCAGGTGGTCGTTTCCGGTCCGACGACGACCGTGCTGAGCACGATGCTCGATGGGGACGTCACGTCGTTGAACACCGCGCTCGATCGTGGTCTGTATCGATACAGCGTTCGCGGCAAGGTGGGCGTGCAATTGTCGACGGCGAGCGAGGGCTGCGTGTATGCCGGCGTTTATCAGACGTCGTTCGCCGATTCCTACGACGGCACGCCGCCGCTCTACTCGTGGCAAGCCCAGAATCCGTGGGGGACCACGTCGAGCATCTTCTTCAACGCGCCGAATGCGATCACCGATAGCCCCGTCGGCGATTACGCCAACAACGTCGATGTCAACATCGAGCTCAAGATGCCGGTGCGGCTCGGAACCGCGGGGCAGCTGCAGTTCCATCACATCTGCATCACGGAGGCGACGTACGATTTCGGCTACGTGGAGATCACCGCCGACGATGGGCAGACCTGGACGCCGCTCGCGGCCTTCGACATGGACGATCACCCCGGCTGGAACGACGGCGTCGCCAGCAACGGCGATTTCATTCAGGAAACGATCGCCCTCAGCGCCTACGACAACCAAGTGGTGCGCATCCGCTTCCGCTTGGTGACGGATGGCGGCGTGGTCGAGGATGGCTGGTATATCGACAACGTGAGCTTTACCTCGAATACCACGGCGGCGCCCGAGCTGTCGGCGGTACGCTACTCGCTGCAGCCGAACCACCCGAATCCGTTCAACCCGAGCACGACGATTCACTACAGCTTGGCGCTGCCGGGACGAGTGGACTTGCGCGTCTACGACCTGCGCGGGCGCTTGGTGCGCACGCTCGTCGCGAGCGACCGGCCGGCGGGGTGGCAACAGGCGCTATGGGACGGCAAGGACGACGCCGGGACCGCGGTCGCCTCGGGCGTTTACTTCTATCGCCTCGAGTCCGGAACCTTCCTGCAATCGCGGAAGATGCTGTTGCTGAAATGATCCTCCCGTAAGACACTGGCGATGGACGGCCGGAAAGGGTCCGGCTCGAGCCACGTGACCGATCGGAGATTTGAATGCGTGCACGAGCAATCGTCGCCGCGCTCGTCCTGAGCGCGACTGCCGCCGTGATGTCCCCCGCAATGGCCCAGCGCCCGGATACGTCGGGGCCGCAGAAGGAAGCGATGCAGAAGATCGCCCACTGGATCGGTGAGTGGGAAGGGACCGGGTGGAGCATGCGCGGCCCGGGGCAGAAGGAAGAATTCAAGGTGACCGAGAGCGTGCAGCCCAAGCTCGGAGGAATGTTGCTCCTCGTCCAAGGGCTAGGGAAGAGCAAGGACACGAGCACGGGCGCGGAAACCGTCGAGCACGACGCACTGGCCGTCGTCTCCTTCGATCCCAAGGAAGGCAAGTACCGTTTCCGCCACTACACGATGCAAGGTGCGAGCGGCGACGACGAGATCGTCCTCACCGAGAAGGGCATGAACTGGGAACTGAAAACGGAAGGGCAGCCGTTCCGTATCCGTTTCACCATCGAGATCCAGGGCGACACGTGGCACGAGTTCGGCGAGTTCTCGCGCGATGGCCAGACCTGGATGCGCACGATGGAGATGACCTTGCAACGGGTGAGCAAGAAGGGGTAGGACGTCTGGCGCGGAAGCCCGCCCAGAGCCGTGCACGAATGCTTGCAGGCGAGAAGAGGCGTTGTTAGCCTGCCGCGACCTCCGGTGCCGGGCACCGAAAGGAGCGGGTCGCATTCGTGAGCACCATACTCGGCATCAACGCCTTCCATGCTGGCGCCTCCGCGGCGGTGCTGGTCGACGGCGTGCCGGTGGCAGCGGTGGCCGAAGAACGGCTCAACCGCATCAAATACTACGCGGGTTTCCCGAAGCTCTCGATTCGCCGCTGCCTCGACATGGCGGGGCTCCGTTTCCGCGACATCGATGTCGTGGCGATCGGGCGTGACCGCGCCGCCAACCGTGCCGAGAAGCTGAAATACGTCTTGTCGCAACCGACCAAGCTGCTCAACCTGGCGAAGATCGGCACGGCGCGCCGCGCTCTCGACGACGTGCGCGAGTTGCTGGTGCGCGACTGCGGCGCCGACGCCGCGGAGCTGCGCTTCACCCAATACGATGTCGAGCATCATCTGGCGCACACCGCCAGCGCCTACTTCGCCTCGGAGTGGGATCATGCCGCCGGGCTCACCGTCGACGGCTCGGGGGATTTCTGCACCAGCATGCTGTGCGAGTGCGAGGGTGACGAGATCCGGGTCCAGCACCGAATCTACGTGCCGCACTCCCTCGGCTCGCTCTACACCATGGTCTGCGAATTCATCGGCTACGGAACCTATGGTGACGAAGGCAAGGTGATGGGGCTCGCCCCATATGGGCGCGACACCTACGCCGATCACTTCGCCGACATGATCGATCTCACGTCCGATGGCTTCAAGCTGAACCCGAAGTTCTTCGTGCCCTTCGGAGCCAATCAAGGCATGCGCATCACCGAAGAGGGGACGATGGCCTTCGACCGGCATTTCGCCGATCACATGGTGCAGCTCTTCGGGCCCCCTCGGGCGAAGCACGCCGAGATCACGCAGCGCGACGAAGACCTCGCCTTCGGGCTGCAAGCGATGTTCGAGCGCGCCTACATGCACTTGCTGCGTATGTTGCACCGCTTGGTGCCCGACGAAAAGCTGGTGCTGGCGGGAGGGTGCGCGCTCAACAGCGTCGCCAACGGCAAGCTGCTCACGGCCACACCGTTCCGCGCGACGTGCATCCAGCCGGCGGCAGGAGACGATGGGCTGGCTCTCGGAGCCGCGCTGTACGCCAGCAATGCGATCTTGCGCGAAGGCCGGCGCTGGGTGATGCGGGATGCCTTCCTGGGCCCCGAGTACTCCGAAGCCGAGCTACGGCGCGCCCTCGAAGAGCGCGGCGTCGCCTACGCGCAGCTCGAGCGCGACGCCTTGCTCGCCGAAACCGCGGCCGAGATCGAGCGCGGCAACGTGGTCGGCTGGTATCAAGGGCGGATGGAATGGGGACCGCGAGCGCTCGGAAACCGCTCGATCCTCACGCATCCGGGGCGGCCGGACATGAAGGCGGTGCTCAACGCCCGGATCAAACATCGCGAGCCGTTCCGGCCCTTCGCGCCCGCCGTGCTCGCCGAGCGCCAGTCCGAGATCTTCGAGCACGATCATCCCTCGCCGTTCATGCTGCACGTGTACAAGATTCGGCCCGAATGGCGCGAACGACTTTGTGCCGTGCGCCACGTCGACGACACCGGTCGGTTGCAATCGGTGGCCCGGGACGAGAATCCGCTGTACTACGATCTCATTCGCAAGTTCGAGTCTCTGTCCGGTATCCCCGTGGTCCTCAACACCAGCTTCAACGAGAACGAGCCCATCGTCGAGCATCCGTCGCAAGCGGTGGATTGTTTCCTACGCACCAAGATGGATGTTCTCGTTCTCGGCCCCTTCCTGTCCCGGAAGACGAGCGAGCATGCATGAGCTGGACGGTGACCGAAGAGCCCGCGCTGCGCGGCTTCACCGTCGAGTGGCTCGCGGTCGATGCGATGATTCTGTCACGCCGGGAGCAGCTCTACCGCCGCAAGGGCGATGAGCCCCCGACCCCACTGGGGAGAGTGCCGGTCACCTGGTGGCGGGCTTGTCTAAGCCGCATTCGACCTGCGCAGCGCTTGTTGCGCGCCATGGTCTACAACGTGGCGCCGTTGCCCGATGGCTCGCAGTTCGTGACCTACGGCAGGCAGGTGGGAGTTCTCCGCGACGGACGGTACGTTGCGCTCGCCGGCCTGGTGCGTCCATGCCGGGTGTTGCGCGGCGGGGCCGCGGTGGACGACGTCGGGCACGTGTACTTCGGCGAGTATCTGGTGAACAACGACCGGGGACCAATGCGCGTGTATCGCTACACCGCGGGCACTAAGTGCGTTGAAATCGTGCACGAGTTCACCGCCGGCGCCATCCGGCATGTGCACGGTGTGACGCGTGATCCCTTCGATCGGTCGCTGTGGTGTCTCACCGGGGATGTTGGCGACGAGTGTCGTCTTCTGCGCACGAAGGACGGGTTCCGCACTCTCGAAGTCGTGGGCGGCGGTGACGAGACCTGGCGCTGCGTGAGCCTGCTGTTCACGGCGTCGCACGTCGTGTATGCCACCGACGCCGAGTTCACGCCCAATCGTGTCTATCGCATCGAGCGCGCCACCGGTCGCCGCGAGGCCGTGGGTGAGTTGGACGGGCCGACGTATTATACGATCGCCTGTGGTGAGGATCTCTTCTTCGCCGTCACGGCCGAGCTGTGCCCGAGCCAAGTCGGCCGCTCAGCGACCTTGTGGTGGCTGAGTCCGACCGGTCGGCTCGAGCGCCTCGCCGCCTTCGAGAAAGACCGGCTGCCCGTCGCCATCTTCCTTCCTGGAACGTTGCATCTGCCACGCGGGCCCGGGAGAGCGGACGAGTTCTATTTTCATGCAGTTGGATTGCGCGCGGCGGACAACCGCACGTTCCGCGTCCAGCGCCAGGCTTCGGCGGCTCAATCCGCCATTCCGCTTCGCTCCTGAATCGTCATGAGTGTCGCCTGCATCACAGCGATGACGACCTGACGGTCGTCGTGGCAAGCGTGCACCTCACCCGTGCAGACGGTGAGCATGCGCCCGGCACGCAGCACTTTCCCGAGCGCGCGAAAACGCGGGCCGGCAGCCGGTTGCATCAAGTTGATCTTGAACTCCACGCTCAAGACCGCGGCGCCTGTGGGCATGAGGCTCAGCGCCGCGTAGCCACAGGCGCTGTCGGCCACCGCTGCCAGGGCGCCGGCGTGCATGAAGCCGTGTTGCTGGGTGAGGTCAAGCCGAAAGGGCAGCTCGATCCCCACGCGCCCCGGCTCGATTTCGAAGAGCTCGGCGCCGAGCGTGGTCATGAATGCTTGGCGCGCGAAACTCGAACGGATGCGCGTTTCGAAGTCTGGATCCAGGGGTTGATGCTGCATGCGACGGCCTCCTCGCTGCCCCACGGACTGTCGACCCGCCACCGGAGACGATCATCGGCTCGTGGAGTGCGGATCTTCGCCGAAGGCCAGACGCAAGCCATTACAATCCTCGACGACCAACTCGCGCATCCCGTAAACACGTTCGACGGGGCCTTCGATGACGGTCGCCCCACGGCCCGTGAGCTGCTCGGCGAGAGCGCCGAGACCGGTGACATGGAAGTAGGCATCGTAGGCGATGGCGCCCCGGACGCGGGTCCGACCGGATGCTGCAGGATCTTGGCTGAAGTACATCTCCACGCCGTCGCGACTCAATATGACGAAAACGGGAGGAGACCCGAAGAACCCCCGGTTCTCGAAGCCCAGAACGTCGACGTAATACCGTGCGGTCGTGACGACGTCAGCCACGGTGAACTGGGGTGCGACCGTGAGAAACCTGGAATCCGCTGCACCCGCTTGCCGATTCAAGTCGTTCTCCTCCTTCACACGGCTTTGCGGTCCATGCGATGCAAGCGTACCACGGTCGGGATCAGCCGATTTCGCGATGCACGCGATCCGGCGGCCGTTCTTGCGACAAAGCCCGCTCGATGCGCCGGTCGGGGATCAGCCACATCAACGCAACGGCGGCGTACAGAGCCCCCGCAATCCAAGGATGAATCATGGTGGAGAGAATCGCGGCGATGTAGATCACGGGCGAGAACTTTCCCTTGCGGTCGCCGCCAACGGCCGCGGCCAGCACCGAGTCATGATCGTGTGCGGCCATGATCGCGCGCTGCAAGATGAAGTAGGCGATAGCCGCCATGAGCATCACGACTCCGTAGAGCGCAGACGGAGCGGCGGCGAAATGATTCTCGCCCATCCACCCGGTCACGAATGGAACCAGCGACAGCCAGAAGAGCAAGTGCAGGTTGGCCCAGAGGATGGAACCGCTGACGCGATGGGTGGTGTGGAGCATGTGGTGGTGATTGTTCCAGTAAATCCCGAGGTAAACGAAGCTCAAGATGTAACTCAGGAACACCGGGAAGAGGGGCCGCAGCGCAGCCAAGTCCGCGCTGTGCGGCACCTTCAACTCCAACACCATGATCGTGATGATGATGGCGAGCACGCCGTCGCTGAACGCCTCGAGCCGTCCTTTTCCCATCACGAAGGGCCTCCGGCGCGCCGGCCGCGCGGCAGCCAGCGGCCGACTTGGGCGCGGTAACGCTCGTATTCACCGGGAAAGACCCGCTGCAGATGGCGCTCCTCGTAGAGCACCACAAAGGTGTGGAAGCCGGCACCGATGGCGAGAGCATAAATCCACAGTCCTCTCGCCCGGAACAAGACGATCCAACCGAGGAGCACGGTGAGGATGCCGACGTACATCGGATTTCGCGTGTAGCGATAGAGACCGCGCACGACCAGCTTGCGCGGCGGGTCGATCGGAGCCGGCGTGCCTCGCCCGAATGTGGCGAAGTCCCAAATACACCAGAGATAGATGCAGCCACCTGTGATGAACAGCACCGTGGCCAAGAGGAGCAGCGCCCCGGAAGCCGCCGAATGATTCCGAGCGAGGAGCGCCGGGATGTAGATGGCCACGGCACCCGAAACGATGAGCACGAAGAGGAGATTCTTGAACAGCAGGAACAACGTCACGCTCCGTGTGTGGCGTTTTCGACCCGCGCGTCGAATCCTACCAATCTCGGAGGCCAGTTCAAGCCAGTTCAGGCCGGAACGCACGCCGTGAAAGCGGATGGCGCGCGGGGAGTACGGTTGCATCGGTGTCGACCCCCAGGCGAGCCCTCGCGCGACCGGGCCGTGGATTCGTCTATTTGATGCCGATCACCATCGAATCGGGCCCGACGAGCGGCTCGACGCGCGTCGAGGAGAATCCCGCTTCGGCCATCCAAGCGGAGCAATCGGCACCAGTGTAATCGAAGCCGCCCGGTGTCTCGATGAGCATGTTGAGGCTCATCATCAATCCAAAGGCGTTCTTCGACCGATCATTGTCGATGATGGATTCGTACACCACGAGAGCACCACCGGAGGGGATCGCCTCGAACGCCTTGCCGATGAGGACCTTCTTTGTCGGCAGATCCCAATCGTGCAGGATATGCCCCATCAGCACGACATCCGCTTTCGGGAAACCGTGTTTGAAGAAGTCACCGGGCTCGAAGGAGAGCCGGTCCGTGACGCCGGCGGCCGCGACGTACTCCTCGAAGATCGGCGCCACTTCCGGAAGATCGAATCCCATGCCGCGAAGGTGCGGGTTGGCGAGCGCGATCTGCGCGGCGAGATCTCCTTGTGCGGTTCCGACGTCGACGAAGGTGCGGTAGTCCTTCCACGGGAATGCGCGGGCGATGGTCATGTTGGCGGCGTGGCTGATGCCGGTCATCGCGGCGAGGAATTGCTTCAAACGCGCCGGATCGGCATAGAGAGTCTCGAACAGGCCGGGACCCCCGCTCTTGACCTCGTTCTGCGGCAGACCGGTGCGCAGCGCTTCGGTGAGGTGGCCCCAGAATGGGTAGAGCCGTTGATTGGCCATCTCGAGGAGGCCGCCGATGTAGGACGGCTTCCTGCGGTCGAGGAAGAGGTCGGTTTCCGGCGTGTTGCTGTAGCGACCATCGCTGCGCTGCAAGAACCCCAGCGCCACCAGAGCATCGAGGAAATCACGAGCCGAGCGCGGATGCAGACCGAGCCTGGCAGTCAGAGCCTCGTACGGTTGAGAACCCCGGGACAACTCGGTGAAAAGATCCATCTCGATGGCGCTCATGAGGGTTTTCGACGCCCAGAACCCCAGTCCTGTCTGCATGATCTTGTCGGGTTTCAGTTGCTCGTGCATTGGTTTCTCCGAAGTTCGTGAGTCTTGCAGGGTCACGGCGGCGAGCCAGGCGATGCGGTGATTATATCCAGCGGGATCTGCACATGCCACCGGGAGATTGGTCGGGCTCGAGAGGTCGAGCGCTCTCACACCGGGATGACTACAAGTAGCTCGACCACCAGCTTCTTCTTCTGTCCTTCAAGTTCGCGAACCAGCGGCAGGCGAAGAACAGGATCGCGATCGCCAGGGCCCACACGAGATAGAGAAGCGGCAATCCCCATGTGTAGCCATCGGGTGCGGGCGGATTCCCCATCGGATG